>Ga0182745_1000239_pt1 | contig 68581 bp, 42 predicted proteins | sample eDN3rd30CKraftBY_FD_128523 | JGI IMG/M metagenome (GOLD analysis project Ga0182745, IMG submission 128523) | Enriched backyard soil microbial communities from Emeryville, California, USA - eDNA 3rd pass 30_C Kraft BY (version 2) (version 2) | ecosystem: Environmental > Terrestrial > Soil >... | reverse complement strand
TTCAGTTCGCCTCTGCCCTGCAGCTGCGGCGTGGCCCAGATATCGATCTCCGGCCGGAAAACACTGAGGGAGCCGCAAAAGAAAATGGAAAACAGCACACCCCCGAACAACAGGCCCGCCCAGCTGTGCAGGAAGGCCATCGATTGCGTGAATCCCTCTTTCATAGCGGCCACATCCCGATGACGTAAAGCGGAATGGCGCCGCCGATCAGCACCCCCCAGGTGCGCAGGATGGAACGGCAGCCGAACGCCCAGATCGCGATCGCCACCATGGCCGGCACGGCGGCGAACGCGGTAAGAATCACCACTTCGGAGCGCAGCAACGGCAGCACGCGGGAAGCGGCCGCCGCCGCGGCGTAGCAGAAAAGGTAGCCGCCTACGGTGGCCGCTCCTGTCCTTGCGAGTATCTCGAAGGTCACCGCTGGCTTGCCTCCTGCGGCAGACGCACGTGGTTCAGAAACGCATCGCCAGCCGCGCCGAAACCGTGAACGGCGCCTGCGGTGCCAGGACGGGGCCGCGCCGGTAGTGGTATTTGACGTCGCTGATGTTTTCCAGATACAGCGTGGCCTGCCAGCGCGCCGCGTCGTAGGACAGCGAGGCATCGTAGCGGGTATAGGCCGGCAGGGTGCCGGCATCGCCGCCTTCGCGTTCGCCTACATAGAAGGCGCCGGCGCCGATGCTCAGCCCATCGGCCAGCTGCGGCAGTTCATAGCGGGTCCACACGTTGAGGTTGTGCCGGCTGTCGCTTTTTATCTTGCTGCCCACCGGCTTCACGTTGTCCTTGGTCACTTCCGCGTCGAGATAGGTATAGGCGCTCTGCACGGTCCAGTGGTCGAGCAGACGCGTGGAGAATTCCAGCTCCAGCCCACGCGTGCGCACTTCGCCCGTCTGTATGGAGATGCCGGGTGTATCGCTGGCGGTGAGCACGTTGCGCTGCGTGATCTCGAACACGCTGAAGGTGCCCTCGAGGCGGTCGGTGCCCGCCTTCGCGCCCACTTCGAACTGTTTGCCGAGCAAGGGATCCGGCATGCCATCGTTCTCGAGCTGCACCCCTATCTGATTGGTATAGGAAGTGGCGTAGTTGGCGTAGAGGCTGAGGAAGTCGAGGGGGCGGTAGGACAGCCCCACGAACGGTGATACCTCGGAATTGTCGAGTTCACGATACAGGCCATTGTTCTCATCCAGGCGCGACACGTCGGAAAAATCCGCGCGCAGGCCGGCGCTGAACGTCAACTTCTCGCGCCAGGTCTGCTGCTGTTGCAGGGTCACCGCCACCCATTTCTGCTTTTCCAGCCGGAACACGTCGGCAACCGGCTGGAACGTGCGCCCGTAGACCGGCGTATCGAGGCTGTTCTGGGTCAACAGGCTGCCGGTCTGCGACATGGGACGCACCTGTTCCTTCTGCCACTCGATGCCCGCAAGGAACTCGCTGCGCAGGTCCGGCACGAACGTGTAGCGCCCGATGAGCTGCGCCTGCAGGACTTCCTCGTCGATGGTGTTGCGCTCCGTCACGGCGCCCTGGTTGAAGGTACGCGTGGCCGCGTTCACGCTGCCGCGGGGCGACCAGAACATATTGTCGTACGTGGTGCGGGATTTATTGGCGCCCAACCGCAGGCTGAGGGCGTCATTGATCTGGTGTTCGAGCCAGACGCGCGCCAGCGAAGTCTGAAAATCCGCGTCATCGGTCGGTTCGTTGAGAAAGCGGGTAACCGGTAAATCCAGCACCAGTGGGCTCGACGGCAGGCCCTGGTCGAACGTGCCGGTGGCCTCCTGATAGCGCAACACCGCATTCACGCGGGTGGCGTCGCCAAGGCGCCAGCTCAGGCTGGGGCTGAAGAACACCGATTCCTTGGTAGCGTAGTCGCGAAAGCTGTCGCTGTTCTCGTAGGCCACGACGCCACGCAGCGCAAGCCCGTTCCCCACGTCCGCGGCGTTGGCATCGATCACGCCGCGGCGCTGGCCGTACGAATCCACCTGGGTGCTGAAGCGCAGGGCATCCTGGTCAACCGGCATGCGGCTGACGAAGTTGAGAATGCCGCCCGAGCTGATGTTGCCGTATTCCGTGCCGGCCGGGCCCTTCAGCGCTTCGATGCGGGAAAAGGCCGCCAGTTCCGAAGTGCGCGCTCCCGAGGAGCCGATGACGTTGAAGCCATCGTCCAGAATGCGCGATACCGAGAAGCTGCGTAAGGAGAAGGCGGGACGAAAGCCGCCATAGGTGCCCGACTGCGCGAACCCGCTGGTCAGGCGCAGCGCTTCGTTGGGGTGGGTGATGTTGCGCGATTCCCAGTTTTCGGCCATCACCACCTGCAGCGCGCGTGGTGTTTCCAGCACCGAGGTGGGCAGCCCAAGCGTACGGCTTTCGATACTGCGGTAGGTGCCGAGCACGATCACTTCCTCGACATCCTCCGCCGCCTGCGCGCACACCGCGCCCAGCAAGCCGACACTACTGCCGGCCAGCGCCAGGCAATGCACAAATTTGCTCACAAAAGTCCCCCATCGGGCAGAGTTCTTGCCAGAACGAATCATGATCCGATGAAAAGTTGCGGCGTTGACGGCGATAAGCCACAGGCTTCTATGCCTGTGCGCAGGACGCGATCCGTTGCCTCACGAGGCGTGGACCGCTTGAATCAGCGCCGGGAGCTTAGGGAGGCGGAAACCGGGCTGTCCATGTTTTAACGGTTAACTAACCTGCTGATACTTTCTTTAACAAAAGAAAAACCCGCCACAAAAACTGTGGCGGGTATAAGGCAAACAGCCAAAGGGGAACCGGTTATTCGGGCAGGCCGGCGGCCTTGAGCAGGTCGCTGACGGCGTAATACTGAAAGGTGCGATCGGTGGACATGGCAACGAACAGACCGCCGGCATAGCCGGGCAGGGTTTGCGCCACCAGCGCGCTGCCATCGCTTTCGTCGGTGCCGAGAGTCACGGAGGCAAGCAGTGCGTGGTGATGCGGATCACCGGCGCTGCCTTCGCGGGCATAGAGGTTGAAGCGGTTCGCCTGCTGGTCGGACACCAGGAGGTAACCGGTGCCGTCGGCGCGCGCATACAGCGAAATGCCTTCGCGGTCCTCGCTGAAATCATGCAGGCCGAACTCCGCCAGTTGCTCGTCGGCATCTTCCATCAGCGGGTCGGCGTGGTACTTGCGCACGGCGTGGTTTTCGTCGCTGTAGTAGACGTAGCCAAGCGCGTCGTCCACCGCGATGGCCTCGATTTCCTTCACACCGCTCCATTGCCCGAACGCGCGCGTGAACACGCCGCGCAACTGGCCGGTGCCGTCGTCCACCAAACGATACTGATGCAGATAGCCCTCGGTGGGCGCGAAGGCATCCGAGCGGCTGACGATGGCAAACAGGGCACCGTCGCCCGGACGCGTGTAGAGCGCGACGCCCATCACGTCGCGCGCGCGTTCACCGGCAAACACCTCGATGCCGCCGCCGTCCACCGGCGCCATGTCGGGCAGGCGGTAGACGCGCAAGCGGTGGGCGTAGCGCTCCGTGACCACCGCCACATCCACCTGTTCGCCGCCCAGCGCCACGCCATAGGCAATGTCGACGTTGTTGGGGCGCAGCAGCCCGCGCACCACCTTGTCGTGCTGGATGCGTCCCTGCAGGTCGAACACGTACAGCGCGCCGTCGGCATCCTTGTCGGTGCCGAGCACCAGGCTTGCCGCCGGATCCCGCGGGTTCACCCAGATGGCCGGATCGTCGGTATCGTGGCGTACCGCTTCGGTAACCGCCAGCGGCGCCAGCACGGCCTCGGCGGCAAGCAACCCACCGGACATTGCCAACATCGCCAGGGCGAGAACAGAACGCATGTTTGCTACTCCTTTCCTCGTTGCCTGCTGCAGGCCGCTCTGCTTGAGCCGCCGCTTGCAGCCGGCCCATGTCAAAACTGGAAGCGCGCGCCAAGCCCGTAGGTGGTGCCGAACTCGTCGTACTGCGACAGGCGGCTCCTGTTGCCGAAGTAATAGAATTCAGGCCGATCATTGAGGTTGAGCGCAAAGGCGTTCAGCAGCAATTGTTCGTTCACCTGGTATTTGACCGTCAGGTCCACCTGCAGGTAGTCGCTGGTGTAGCGATCGCCGAGGGCATTGCCGCCAAGCGCATCGAGGTAGCTGTCGCGATAGTTGGCCGCCAGGCGCACGTCCCAGCCGAACTTGTTGTAGCCCACCGCGGCGTTCGCGGTGTTCTTCGCCTGTTTCAAATAAGGCACCGTGCGCTGGCCGCTCACGGCATCGGCCGGCAGCTTGCTGTCGCCATCGGCGTAGGTCCAGTTGAGCTGGAACAGCAGGCCATTGTCGAACGCGGTCTGGTAGGCCAACTCGGCGCCGGTGATGCTGCTCGCCTCGGTGTTGAGGTAGGTTTCCGCGCGCTGCCATACCTTGCCCTGCACGTCGATGTCCTGTGCGTCCACTTCCACGATGGCGCCGTCGATGCGCTTGTGGAACAGCCCGGCGCTGAAGAACGACGCCTCCGACAGATACCATTCATAGCTTACGTCGAAGTTCCAGGCCTTGGTGGGATCGAGCGCGGGGTTGCCGCTGCTGATGCGGTTGTCTTCCACGTCCACCACCGAGCCGGCGCGCGATTCGTTGAACCCCGGCCGCACCAGGGAACGGAATACGCCAAGGCGCAGCACCTGGGTATCGCTGAGGTCGAACTTGACGTTCACCGAGGGCGCCAGGAACGAATAGTCATTATTGAACGTGGCGATGCCTTCATAGACCTCGTCCACGAAACGCTTGCCGCGATAGCTTGCGCGGGTGTCCTCATAGCGCAGCCCGTACACCCAGGTGGCGCCGGCGGCTGTGGTGGTGGCCATTACGTAAGCGGCATTGACGTCCTCATCGGTGTACCAGTCGGCCGGGATCGACTCGGCTTCCTCGTCGCCGCTGAATTCAAAGTCGTTGCCGGCGCCGGGGCAGCGGGTGCCGTCCGCGAGCACGAGCGGCGCGCCACCGAGACGCGAGCGCAATGCCTGCGCACCGGCGGCGGAAGGGGATGGCCCGTGCGGAGTGGAAAAATAAGGGGAAATTTCCCGCACGCTGCCCTGGGCCAACGTCATGTCGAACAGCGGCTCGTAGCCGCAGTAATCGAAATCGTTTTCCTTGCTGCGGCGGCGCAGCTTGGCGCCGTACTGCAGTTCGGTGCCATTGCCAAGCGCCTGCATCAGATCGAAGCGCAGGCCCACGTCGCGGTCCGTGGCCAGCGCGTATTCGGCTTCGAACGCGTTCAGCTTGAACGTGGCGGGGTCGTAGTAGCCGTTCGCCAAATCGAGTGCCGGCTTCTTGGGATTGCTGTTGTCCCAGGTAACCGGCTGATCGATCAGCGCGCTGCGATACACCACGTTCACCTGGTCGGTATCGTCCTGCTCGGCGCGCGAGCCGAACAGCTGCACCTTGAGTTCGAGGCCATCACGCAGCTTGAATTCACCGCCAAGCTGCACCGAGCTGATTTCGCGCACTTCCTCGCGCACGCGCGCTTCGGTATCCATGCGGGTGTTGGCGTAGGTGAAGGAACTGCCGGAAATCACCGGATCGTTGTCTTCCAGGCCGCTGCGCGTTTCCCACTTGCCGCGGTACTCATCGTCCGCGTATTCGTTGTGGAAGGTGTGCAGGTACAACAGATTGCCGTTGGGCAGGCGATGATCCAGGTTGAAGACGATGCCGCGGCGATCGCGCGTCAGATCGTAGAAACGCCATTCGATGTCGCTGTTGGGCGCCACGTCGGACCAGCCGCCGGTTTCGTTGTTGTGCGCCACGATATGACGCGATTGATCGCTCAGTATCAGCGCCGCCCCAAGCTCGCCGCCCGCCAGCTGGAAACGGCGCGCCATGGTGGCGGACAACGAGGGATTGCTGCCGTCCTTGGTGAGTTCGTTGTAGCTGGTTTCCGCCTTGAGGCGCACGAAAGGCGCGTCGAACTTGAACGCGGAAATCGTTTCCAGGTCGATGGCGCCGCCGATGGTGTCGGCGTCCAGGTTGGGCGTCAGTGTCTTGTACACCGTCATCGAATCCAGCATGTCGGTCGGCACGCCATCGAGCATCACGCCGCGGCGGTCTTCCGGCGAGGCGGTGCTGACGCCATTGATCGTCATGGCATTGAGGTCGGTGTTCATGCCGCGCACGGACACGTAGCGGCCTTCGCCCTGGTCGTTTTCCACCATGATGCCGGAGATGCGGCGCAGCGATTCGGACACGTTGATGTCGGCGAAGTTGCCGATGGCGTCGGAGTCGATCACGCCCACCACCTTGTCGGCGTTGCGCTGGCGCTCGAGCGCGCTGGTCAGGCTGGCGCGCGAGCCGTAGATTTCCACTTCCTCGATCGGGCCGGTCTGCGCGTGCGCGCTGTTGAGCGCTGCCATCGCGACACAAAGGGCAAGTGGCTTGCGGCACATGAGGCCGAAGGCTTGGGGCATGAGCTTCTCCTGGTTGGCATCGCTGCGATCCGGCAGGGTAAAACCCCGCGTTCGAGCGCGTGCGCAGCATAGGAAGCTCAGGTAAAGGCAGTATTCAGGCTTTGCTAAAAATCATGTTGCGCGGTGTCCTGATGGGCCATGGCGTCCAGCCAGGAGGTACCAAGGCGGGGCTTGAGTTTTTCCGCCAGGTATTGGGAAAACTCCAGGGAAAAGTGGAACTTGTCCCAGGTAAAGGGATGATCGCCGATCAACAGCGGGCATTCGCCCGCGGCGCACAGCACCGTCTCGAGGTTGAGATATTCCGCGTGGTGGCGTGCGGCGAGCGCGGCAAGCGCCGGTTCGTAGGTGAAATTCACGGCAAGCCTGCCAGTATCGCGCAAGACGGCATAGCTGAGGCCGCGCCTACCGTCGCGGTAAAAATCGGGCAGGTTGCCGGTAAGCGACAGATAGTTGCCGAACAGCAGGATGTGCTCGACGCCCTGCGCCTGCAGAAACTGCAGATACGGTTCCAGGTCTTCCGGCGTGAACCATTGGTAAAGGCTGTCGATCACCACACCATCGATGCCAGCAAGCGCGCCCGGCGTGAAGCGCTCGCCATTGAGCAAGAGGCATTGCTGCAGATTCGGCAGGTCGAAATCGAGCAGCGAGACAAGGTCCGGATGCGGCGGGCAGCCGCCAAGCGTGCTGCGGATGAAGTGATAACCGGGATACAGTGTGGTGAGCACGTTGTAGGCATCGTCCACCAGACTGTCGCCCACGATCAGAATGTTGACGCGATCCGCCTGCACCTCTGCACAGCGATCCCAGCCAAGCACGGTGCATTGCGCTTCCACCAGGGAGAAACGCTTCTGCATTTCCGCCGTGATGTCGTAGGGGGTGCCGGCGATCACATAGCGTCCGAGCTGATTCCCGACGCTCGTGTAGCCAAGCGCCAACGCCGTGCTGAGCACGACGCCCGTGGCCGCCGCGCCCCGCAGAAAACGGCCGATGCCCAGTTTCCTGGAAAAGCGCAGCGGTTTTTCGCACCAGTGATAGCTCAGCACCGCAAGCCCGAAGGCGGCCACCAGCAGCGCCGCGTTCAACAGCGGCGGCGGCGTTTCGACCACATGCCGGGCAAACACCAGCAACGGGAAATGCCACAGGTACAGGCCGTAGGAAACCAGCCCCACGAAGACCAGCCCAGGCCTCTGCAACAGCCTGGCCACGACATGCCCGCCACCGCCATAGCGGATCAACAGCATCGATCCCGCCACCGGCAGTACCGTCCATACCGAGGGATGCCGCGCATGAGAGGTGAACACCGCAAACGACAGCGCCACCAGCACCAGGCCAAGCGCTGCCAGCACACCGGCAACACGGGCGCTGAATACCGAAGGCACCGTCGGCGCCGCGGTGCGCGCTTCGCGCTCCCACAGGGCCAGCAGCACGCCGCACAGCAGTTCCCACGCGCGCGTGGGCAGCAGGTAGAACGTGGCATCGGCGAAATGACGGCTGCCGTAATTCGCCAGCAGCAGGGACGCCACCGCAAGCGCCAGCGTCAACCGCCACAGGTGGCGGCGGCAGTAACGATGCGCAAGCAACAGCAGCAATGGAAACAGCAGATAGAACTGTTCCTCGATCGCCAGCGACCAGGTATGCAGCAACGGCTTGAGTTCGCTGGGCTCGGCGTAATAGCCGTCCTGCAGCCAGAACACGAAGTTGGCGCTGAACCACAGTGCCGCCACGGCGCTGAGAAAATATTCCCGCAAGGCCTGCAGGCCCATCAGCGCCACCGCCGCCGGTAGGGTGCAGATCACCACCAGGAACAGCATCGGCAAAATGCGCCGCGCGCGCCTGGCGTAGAAATCGGCGAAGCTGAAGGTGCCGGCATCGAGCGCGGCAAGCAGGATCGAGGAAATCAGGTAACCCGAAATGACGAAGAACACGTCCACCCCGAGAAACCCGCCCGGCAGCAGGGTGTGGCCCGCCACGACGAACTGCGCGTGATACACCAGCACGGCGAGCACGGCTATGGCGCGCAGCCCGTCGATTTCCGCACGATACCGCATTTACAACTGCTCTTTGGTCAATGGCGCCATGCCACGCCTCACGGGCATGGGGTCGGCAAATCCAGGGATTTTCCTGCTTGGGGCTCGATGATGGACGCCCGGATGCTACACCGGTGGCATACGAGGAAACCGTTTCAAAATGTAGCGGCGGGTGGCGAGTGGCAGCACGGTAGTTTTCGAGGCCCGGGAATTAGGCGTAGACGATCCGGCCACCACCGCAGCGCACGGCGCTGGCCAGGTTGATTTCGGCATCGATCAGCACCTTGGCGGGTTCCTCGCCGCGCATCTCGGCCACGCCCACACTGAAGCCGCCGGCATGTTCCCTGCCCGCCGCCATGCTCTCGCGCAGATCGGCAAGCAGGCGCTGCGCCACGTATTGCGAGCCCTGCCCGCTGGTGCCCGGCATCAGGATCATGAAGCAGCTGTCCACCCAGCGCCCCGGCACGTCGCAGGCGCGCACCTGCCGGCGTATCGCCGCCACGAGCAGGCGTTCCAGACGCAGGCGCAGCGCGCCATCGAAACGCGCCTCGCGCAGTTGGTCCGGCTGGATCAGCAGCACGCTGCAGGGCAGGTTGTACCGGTGATACAGGCTGATCTCGCAATTCACCATCCGTTCCAGCAGCTGGCGGTTGGCCAGACCGGTTTCCACGTCGGCGTACGAGAGCTGGCGCAGATCGCTCACCGTTACCCGATGCTCCCGTTCGTCCTTTTCCCGGGCATAAGTGAACAGGCCGCACAATACGCACAGCAACACGTACACCACCAGCACGCGGCCCATCAGCGCGCCGCTGTAGCGCGCCGGGTCGAAGCCCAGGTAGCCGCCGGTATAGACCAGCAGCGTCAGGGCCAGCAGCAGCGCCGCGGAATAGAGCCCCACGCGGAAGCCCTGCAGGAACAGCGCCGCCAGCGGAAACGGCAGCATGTAGAGCACACCCATGTTGCCGGTGCCGCCGCCGTAGAACAGCACGAAGCATTGCAGCGCCAGCAGCACCGCAAGCAGATGGGGCGCCGCGCGATAACGGCGGGTGAGCCAGGCGATCCCGTACACCAGCACCGTGGCGGCGCCAAGCCCGAACGCCGTCAGCGCCGCATGGGTGTTGTGGCCGCCCTGCGCGATGCCGCCGGGCACGAACAGCACGGCCACCGTGGCCAGGCAAACTACGCCGCTGTAAAGAAAGTGTTTGAGTTGCGCATCTTCCGGCGCCGCGCAGAGCTTGTCGCGGATCGGTGCGGGCAAGGCCCACAATGGCTCGCGGCTCAGCTCATGATCCCTTTCGAGCAAGCCGAAGTGTGATGCGGGAGAAGAAGTGGTCTGAAGTTTTGACATCCTGCTGCGATTCCGGTCTTCCGTGAAAACTTTGGCGTCGCATAGTACACCAAAGCACCGCCGCAATAGCGTTTTCGACCCGCAATTTCTCGAGTCCGCGCGCAATTTGTCTTGATGGCACAATAACATCATCGGCGTGGCCGCCAGGGCTACTGCCGCGCGTAAAACTGCGACGCCGCGCACACCTGTTCACACCGCGCATGGCGCAAACCAATGGTTCCTGTATACTTCGCAACCGTTCGCCCCGACCAGGCTCGCCGGCTACCCCGCAATCCGGCGCCGATGCGGGCTTGTTCCTCCTCTCTACCGCCAGCCTGCCGCACGGACCCTCTCCTGAGCCTCCATCTTTTCCGGAGCCGCATATTGACCAAAGCGGCATGGTTCAGGATCGATCATCCCTCTATCAATACCATTCGGTTCAGTTTTATACGCCTGCCGTAACGACTTTTTTCGTATAGCGAAAATATCGACCGATAATCGAAAATTCACTTTTCGGTGCGTCGAGATGTGTACTATGCTGCGGTCGCCCGCAACGATAAGAATTGCTTCGGCACCGCCTCTTAGAACGATAAGAAGATAGAACAAAAACCCAAAAAAAAGGGGGATAACAATGAGAAGTACTGCATCCAGCAGCACCAGAACCAAGCTTTACTGGGCTATCACCACCGCACTCACCACCACTCTCGCCGCACCACTGGCCTTTGCCCAGGACGCGCCGAGCAATCTCGAGGAAATCCAGGTTACCGGGTCGAGGATCCGCGCCGTCGATGGCATGACCGCGCCCACCCCCGTCACGGCAATGACCGTCGGCGAACTGACCGACTTCAACCCCGGTTCCACCGTGGCCGCACAGCTCGACGAACTGCCGCAGTTCTTCGATACGCCGAACGCCCAGCGCGGCGGTAACGCCATCAGCACCACCGCCGGCGGTTCCTACCTCAACCTGCGCGGCATGGGTCTCAACCGCACCCTGGTGCTGGTGGACGGCACCCGCGTGGCGCCGGCCGACGCCAACGGCAGCGTCAACGTGGACATCTTCCCCAGCGCGCTGATGCAACGCATCGACGTGGTCACCGGCGGTGCGTCCGCCGCGTACGGCGCCGACGCCGTGGCCGGGGTGGTGAACTTCGTGCTCGACCGCGAATTCGAAGGGCTCAGAGCCCGCGTGTCGACCGGTATCACCGAGGAGATGGACGGCGAGAACTACAACTTCAGCGTGGCCGGCGGCAAGGCGTTCATGGACAACCGCCTGCACCTGATCAGCTCGGTGGAAGCGCGCCAGATCGACCAGATCGGCCCCGGCACCTACGATCGCCTCGACAACTGGAAGGATTGGGGCCTGGTGCGCAACCCCAATTACGTTTCCGCCACCGCCACCCCCAACGAGCCGATACGCGTGCACGCCCCTTATGTGTTCAGTGCGCAGGCCAACCCCGCGGGGCTGATCCTGGCACCCACTGGCGCACCCGGCTTCGCCTACACCAACTGGACCTTCACCGACGACGGCAGCGACATACGCCCCTACAACTTCGGCGATTACCTATCGCTTTCCGGCGCCGGCGCGCAGAACAACCAGTCCGGTGGCCAGGAATACAAGTACTACGATCTGGGCAGACAGGCCGGCCCACGCGGCAACGAGGTGAAACAGCGTTCCGCCTTCCTCGGCGCCAAGTTCGACGTCACGGACAGCTTCCGGCTCACCGGCCAGATCATGGCGGGTCGCAGCGAATCCAACTACTACGGCCAGAAATCCGGCATGGCCCTCGCCGGTTCGCTGTATTCGTTCAAAATCTATAGGGACAACGCCTACCTGCCCTCACGGCTGGCCGACGAAATGGACCGCCTCGGCCTCGACATGATCCGCATGAGCCCAAGCGGCGTCATCGACGGCCCCGGCCTGGTGAACATCTACGACAACCGTGGCGACCGCAGCGTCCAATCGCAATACATCTGGACCCTGGGGTTCGACTGGGACCTCAACGACAACTGGAACTTGAACGGCACTTACCAGTTCGGCGAATCGAAAGTGCAGACCGGTATCCTCAACGTGCCGCGTATCGACAAGTTCTTCCTCGCCATGGATGCTGTGCGTGATCCCGCCACCGGCAACATCGTGTGCAACATCGCCCTGCGCAACCCCAGCCCCGCGGAACTCAAGGCATCGGTGGAGGGCAAACGCTTCCCTAGTCCGATCGACCCGCTGGGTGTGGAAGTAGACTCGCCGCTCGGCCCCCTCAACCCGCAGGACTGCGTGCCCTTCAACCCCTTCGGTATCGGCAACGCCAACCTGGCCGCCAAGGCCTGGATTCTGGATCCCGAGAAGAAACAGGTGCGCGTACTGGAGCAGGACTTCGCCGAACTGCTGCTCACCGGCGTGCTGTACGAAGGCTGGGGCGCCGGCCCGATCTCGATCGCTGCCGGCTTGACCTGGCGCGACGAGAACTTCACCCAGATCAACCGCCCCGCCTATGGCGAGCGCGGCCTGCTCAACGTCCCTGACCTTGGCATCCGTGCCATTCCGGATGGCTTCGCCGGCGACGGCAACCGTTCGCTGCATCCCTTCTCCGCCATCGGCGTGGGCGACGGCTCCAAGGATGTGTGGGAATGGTATACGGAGTTGAACGTGCCGATCTGGGAATGGGATTCCGGGCAGAGCATCGGTTCGTCCCTGGCCTATCGCAGTTCGGACTACTCCGGCGCCGGCCGCCAGGAAAGCTGGAAAATCGGTGTGGACGTGCAACTGCTCGACTCCCTGCGTTGGCGCGCCACCAAGTCCAGCGACATCCGCGAACCGAACTTCGCCGAGATCTTCCTGACCGGTACCGGCGGCGGCGCGGTGGACGACCCGTTCCGCGGCAACGAGCGCAACGGTGCTCTGACGGCGCTGTCCACCTCCAACCCGGCGCTTGGCGCGGAAACCGGCGAAACCATCACCACCGGTTTCGTCTGGCGGCCGACTTTCGCCAGCTGGATCGATGGCCTGCAGGTGTCGGTGGACTGGTACGAAATCAACCTTGATGGCGCCGTGGCCGCTTACGGTATTCAGCGCATCGTGGATGACTGCTTCGCTACCGGCGCGGCGAGTGCCTGTAACCTGATCCAGCGCCTGCCGCCTACGGGTGATGGTTACAGCATCGGTCCCATCTCGCGCATCCTCAACCAGAACATCAACGCAGACAAGGCACAGACCCGTGGTGTCGACCTGGAGGTCGGCTATCGCTTCGAGCCTAACTTCTTCGCCGATCAGGAAGAGTCCTTCAACCTGAGGAGCATCCTGGGCTTCCTGGATGAAAACTCCACCACAACGGCTGCAGGCACCACCACCGACCTGGCAGGCAGCCAGTCGCGTCCGGAAATATCCGGCGTCATTACCGGCACCTACACCGTCGGCCCCTGGGGCTTCATGCTGCAATCCAGCTACTACGACGACGTAATGCTCAACAGCACCTGGGTGGAAGGCGTGGACGTGGACGACAACAAGGTCGAATCGATGACCACGTTCAACTCCTCGATCTTCTATTCGGGCGAGACCTCCCGTGGCCATTCCTGGCGGGCGGCGTTCAACGTCACCAACCTGTTCGGCCGCGATCCCCCGATCGTGGCGGGCGCTGCTGGTCAGAGCATCATCGCGGGCCACGACAGCCTGGGCCGTCGTTACCAGCTTAGCCTGAACTACGACTTCTGATGGCGCGGCCGGGATAGAACATGAGCCTTCGGGCTCATACCCCTTGAGGGAAGAAGCGGACGGAATATCTCTCCCCAGCTATATCCCCCGCCCGCGGCCTTCCTCAAACCAGGGCGCCGGAACCAAAAGTTCCGGCGCCCTTTTTTATGCCCGATATGGATCGGGCGGGCCGCAGGCGCTTTTTTGTGCCCGACACGGATCGGGCGAGCCGCAGGCGCTTTTTTGATGCGAAGCGCTACCCTATACTCATGACGCTTGCGGCCCTAGGCCGCCTTGTTCATTCACGCACCCACGGGAAAACCGCCATGAAAACCAGAACAATGATTGCCGCCGCCCTGACCGCCCTGCTGTTGGGCCCACCCGCGCTGGCGCAGGACCCCGTTACCGGCACGCCCGACGAATCCCTGTTCACCGACAACGATCCGGTGAAACACCGCAACAAGCAGGCCGCGCTGCACATCATGCGCGAGCTGCTGCAATGCAACCAATGGTCGGATGCCGGCAATTGGTTGACCGATCGTTATATTCAACACAACCCGAATGCGGCATCCGGCCTGCAGGGCGTGATCGACTTCTTTACCGCCTTCCGCCAACCCAGCCCCACCTGCGACACGCTCACCACGCCGATCGTGGCGGTGCTGGCCGAGGGGGATTACGTGACCGTGGTGATTCCGCGCGAATATCAGCACCCGGAGACCGGCGCCGCTTACACTTCCACCTGGTTCGACATGTGGCGTTTCGTGGACGGCAAAGCCGACGAGCATTGGGACCCGGCCACGATCGCGCCGGCGCAATAGGATTGCGTCATCGTGCATGGCGCGGGCAGTGTGCCCGTGCCATGCATTCAGGAATGTGCAGTTATTGTGAGAGCTTCATTCCCACAGCGAGGCAATGTAGTACGGCAGGAACACGGAGATGCCATCCACCCGTTCGATTGCCCCGTTGCGGAGGCGGAACAGTTCCAACCGCCCACGCGTATTGGGGTACTCCACTTCCACTTTCAGCGGTACGCCGTCCGTGCTGGTGTAATCCACGTAGCGCGTGGCGTGATCCTCGAGCGACAGCGCCACCACCACGCCGGTTTCCGTATCGATCACGGGGTAGCGCCGCGCACGTATCCGGTCCACCGGCTTGAACAGGCCCTGCTGCAGTTGCGTCAGGCAGCCTTGCGCCACCTGTGCCGCCCAGTATTCACCAACGCTTACGTTCATGCCGTTGACGTGCTGCACGCAGTCTTCCGCGATGGCGGTATGCAGTTCGCCGGAATTGAGCTGCCGCGTGTCGAACCAGCCGTCGACCAAGGCCACCATCTGTTCACGTGAACGGCGCTCGCCGGCCGGCAGTGCCGTGGTGTAGGCGGCATCGAGGCGATAATCCGCGGTGGGCGCAAACACCTCCGGCGTGCCTTCGCGGCCGTGATAGGCCTCCACCGCCACGATACGTTGGTTCTCCACCTGCAAACGTACGCCCGTGTAGGCGGCCTGCCCATGCTCCGCGGTAATGCCGAACCACACCACGTTGCCGGTGGCGGGATCGGGCAGAATCAAGCCATCGTTCACCAGCGAAGGCCCGGCGCCCCAAAAGCCGTCGCCGATCATCATGGCCACGTTGTTCTCGGTGTAGCGCACGCGCTCGCCCCAGGGCAGGCGCGACCAATCCTGCGTGGTCAGTTCCCGCATGTAATCGGTGGCGATGTTGCGCAGGCAGTCGGCGTCGCAGTCCTGCGCTTGCGCGGCGCTCACGGTGGTCACAAGCAGTGCGCCGCAGGCAATTCCAACCCAGGTTTTCATGGTGTCTCCTTCAGCGCGTCTGGAAATCGACGTTGGGCGCCGAGAACGGCGAGGGCATGAAATACGGCACGTAGGTGAATGCCGCTTCGATGCGTGAAATCTTGCCGCTGCGAATCTTGAAGGCTTCCAGCAGCGTGATGGAGTTGGGCCATTTCAGCACGGTGTTCATTTCCCGGCCGTCGTTGAGCGTGTAGCGGTCGAAGGTGTTGGCGTGATCGAAGAAGCCGGACGCCACGACGATGCCGCGCGTTTCGTCCACCAGCGGAAAACGCCGCGCGCGCACGCGTTTGTTGATGCGGTAGATGCCCAACCGGAACTGTTCCTCGCAGCCCTGGGCGATCGAGGCGGAGCCGCCGTTGGTGGTGGTGCTGACGCCGTTTTCGAGACGCCCACAGTCGTCGCTGAAATCGGTGAATACCTGGCCGTCGTTGAGTTCCACGGTGTTGAAGTAGCCGTCGGCCACGGCCACCAGGCGTTCACGCGGGCGGCGTTCCTCTAGCGCGAGGATGTCGGTGAAGGTGGGGTCGTGAACGACCTGGTCGGGGTCGCCGAAGGGTTTCGGCATGTCGGGCAGGCGATTGACGACGGTTTCGATTTCCGTGATGAGGCCCTGTTGCACCTTGATGCGCAGCGCAAGGTAAGCGGGGTTGCCGTGTTCTTCCACGAGGCCGAACCAGGCGGCATTGCCGGTCTGGGCGTCGGCAACGATGAGGGCACCGTCGCGCACCTTGGAGATGGTGCCCCAGAGGCCGTCGTTGCCCAGCGGCATGAGCACGTTGTTTTCGGAGAAGAGGACGTCGGGGGCGAGGTTGGCCTGCGTTGGGTTTCTGGCGGCGAGCGCGGCGACGTAACCGTTGGCGTGGCCGATCAGGCAGTCGTAGTCGCAGGTGGGTTGGATGACGGCGCTGGGTTGGCCGGGAGCCTGGGCCAGGGCCAGCGAGCTTAGGGCGTAGCTGAACAAGAGGAGGGACTTGGGAAGGTTGGTTTTCATTGGTGTCCGCTCTGGCTAAACGTGGGCTTTCTGCGTGGCTCTGGTCGGGATCCCCCGCCGTCCGGGCTGGCCATGGGGCTGGGGGACGCCGTGAATACGTCCCTGTAGGCTCGCGTGCGCGCATCCCTGCGCGCACGCGCCCCCAGCCCCATGGCCAGCCCGGACGGCTGTTGGCGGCGAGTGTCTCGCTTCGTTCCCAAACCCGGCCCCGCTCCGGACGGCTGTTGGCGGCAGGTTTCCCGCTTTGTTCGGCGGTGCCAATTTCTGCTTTCAGTGGTAAACGATTGGTCCATTTTTATTTTTCCAGTGGCACGGCGTAGATCATGAAAGGAGGCGGCTCCTGGCCTTGCAGCGCGGGGTCGAGGACGTAGCCGATGTGGCTTTCCAGTACGTAGGCGGTATCGCCCACCAGGGTGACGGCGGGGGTGGAGACGAAGTCGTCGCGCAGGATGTCGAGGGTGGCGACATTGCCTTCGATGGAGAGAATGCCGACACGACCGAGGGTGCCCTCCGCTTGGAGAAAATGGTCATCGGCGATCAGACGCATGCCATCGGGGCCGCCGAGCGTGTGCGAGAGTTGCAGGGAAGTGAGTGCGCCCATGCGGCCGTCGGCAGTGCTTTCGACGCGGAAGACTTCCTGGGTGCGCACGTTGTTGGCGTACAGCACGCCGTCTCCGCTGAAAGCCAGGCCGTCGATGCCGACCAGGGCGGGGTCACTGCCGAACAGTTCCAACGCGGTGCCGCGGGGCGCCAGTTTGAAGATCCGGCCATTGGACGTGTCGCTGGCGTAGGCGCTGCCGTCGGGGGCAATGGTGATGTCGTTGCAGACGGAGGCGGGCGGCGGGAAATCCCAACTGCCTTTGAAGGCGCCGCTGCGCAGGTCGAAGGCTTTGAGCGCGCTGGTGCCTTCGCTGCGTTCCGGCCCGAGGAAATTGGGCGCGGAGCATAGCCAGAGCGTGGCGGAGGCATCGTCGGCAAGCACGCCGAGAATGGCAAGTATGCCGTTTTCGGCATCGTGTTGAATCCAGGGCCGCGCCTGGTCCGTGCCGGCTTGTGCGCGGTAGACGATGCCCTTGGTGCTCCCCACGTAGACATTGCCGGCGGCGTCACTGCTGAGGCTTTCGGGAAACACCTGGGTGTCCATGATGCGGATGTCGGGCAGCGGCCGGCTGCAGGCGGCGAGGCTCAGCAGCAGGGTCGTGAATGCGAGAGTGAGCAGACGCATGGTCAATGTCCCGTTTCGCTGACGGTGCCGGTTTGCAGCGTCGTGCCGTTCTGTTGCGCCTCATAGGCGCGCCAAGCCAGGTCGATCAGATGGGCATGGATAGCGTCGGCCTGTGCGTCATCGAGTACGTCATCCCATTGCGGCATGCCGCGGTAGCGGCGGGCACCGTACAGCACGATGCCTTTGAAACCTTCGTGTACTTCGGCAGTCATGCGTCGCAGGTCGGGCGTGAGGCCGTAGTCGGTATTGGCGTGGCAGATGGCGCAGTTTTGTGCGAACAGCCGCGCGCCTTCGGCAAGCGTATCGGCAGACGCGGTATTGGCAACCGGAGGTTCCGGAATCGGCCCTATGGCGCTTACCGGCTCGGGCAACGGTACGGGGGCGCCGTCCAGCTTGAATACCAGCAGCCGTCCTTCGTTGCCATAGCGGATCACGGCGCTGCTGGGATGCGGCGCAAACCAGCCACCGCCGCCCCAACCGGCAAGCACGGCGATGTATTGCGTGCCGTCCACCCTATAGCTGATCGGCGCGGTCATGATGGAGGTGCCCACTTCGAGATCGAGCAGCATGGCGCCGCTGTCCTGATCGTAGGCGCGCAGAAAGCCGCTGTCGGTGCCCTGGAACACCAGGCCGCCGGCGGTGGACAGCACGCCGGCGCGATCCCACCAGCCTTCGTTCTCGTGTTCCCACACCACCGCGCCGGTACGCGGATCGTAGGCTTTGAGCGCGGCGCGCGAGGTGTGCTGCCCGCTTTGCTGCAACTCGCGCAGCGCCGAGCGCATCGGCTCCGCCAGCAGCGCGGGATCCTGCAGCAGCATGTCGCCGAACAGCGTGGTGTTGCCGGAATTGGCCAGTTTTGGCCGATGCTCGTGGCCTTCCGAAGGATCATAGGTGAGCGCGCCGCCTTCGATGCTGGGGATATAGACCAGGCCGTTGACGGGGTTGTAGGACATCGGATTCCAGCTGTGTCCGCCCATGCCCGAGGGCGTGACGAAGACGGGTTTGTCGTTGCCGTAATCCACCGCTGGGTCGATGGTGGCGCGGCCGCTTTCGAGATCGATGCCGCTGCTCCAGTTCTGCGGCACGTAGCCGCGCGCGGAAAGCAGCTGGCCGGTGGCACGATCGAGAATGTAGAAAAAGCCGTTTTTCGGCGCCTGCATCAATACCTTGCGGGTTACCCCGCCGATGTCGAGGTCGGCCAGTACCATGGGTTGGGTGGCGGTGTAGTCCCAACTTTCGCGCGGCACCTCCTGGTAGTACCAGGCCATGCGGCCGGTGCCGGGATCGATGGCAATGATGGAACACAGAAACAGATTGTCGCCGCCGGCAGGGCTGCGTTCGTGCCAGTTGAACAGGGCCGAGTTGCCGGTGCCGATGTAAAGCAGGTTGAGCTCGGGGTCGTACACCATGGCGTTCCATACCGTGCCGCCACCGCCCACGTCCCAGCGGCTGTCCGGATCCCAGGTGGCGGCGGCCAGTTCCATTTCCGGATGTTCGAAACCGTTGGCGGGATCGCCGGGCACGGTGAAGAAACGCCAGCGCAGTTCGCCGCTGTGGCGATCATAGGCGCTGACGTAACCGCGCGCGTCGTAGTCGGCGCCGGCATTGCCGATCACCACCACCTCGCCCGCCACCTCCGGCGCGCCGCTGGAGGTGTAGGCGCGATCCTTGTAGATGAAAGTATCCTGTTCCCAGCGCACGGCGCCGGTTGCGGCGTCGAGCGCGAACAGGCGCCCGTCGAGCGAACCCACGTATACCAGTCCGTCGAATACCGCGAGGCCACGATTCACTTCATCGCAACAGGTGTAGCGGTTCACCTGGCCGTCGCTTTGCGGATCGAAAGTCCACAGCTCCGCACCGGTTGCGGCCTCGAGCGCATAGACCCGCCCCGTGGTGCCGGACACGTACAGCACGCCGTCCACCATGATGGGGTTGGCTTCCATGCCCCGGTAGGTGCCGGTCCGGTATTCCCAGGCCAGGCCCAGGCGGCCGACGTTGGTGCGGTCTATCTGCGCAAGCGGGGAGTAGTGGCCCTTGCCGGCATCGCGCCCCGTGGTGAGCCATTGGCCGGGTTCGCTATCGGCATTGAGCAGGCGCTCGCGGGTGATCGCACCAAATTGGCGCGCGGGCGCCGTAGTGGCGGCATCGGGCGTGGTGGACGTGTCTGTGGGAGAAGTGGGCTGGCCCCCACAGGCGGCAAGCAGCAGCGCCAGGGACAAGCCCGGCAAGCGTGGCAACGCCACACGAAGCAATCGCAGCATGGAAGACTCCTTGCCTGTCCGGACCTGTGGTCCGTCTGCGTGGGGAGCGCCACCTCGGCGATGCCCGCCTGCCGGCAGGACGGACGGCGGCCGGGCACTCCCTTGTTGTTATGTGTTGTTATTGTCGTGGCACAGGCAAAACCCGCGCGGCCTGCCGATCATCCCACAGCGCCACAAAGGTGTAAAACCTCCGGGGGCGGCGCATAATGCGCTGGCGCCGTACTGCCGTGCTACCATTTTGGACCAACCGGCTCACACGAAGCCGGACATATAACCCATGCGAGGGAACCCCCATGCGCTGCCCGCCTTCCACTCCGCTGTTGTCCATTCTCATTTCCGCCGCCATCTTGAGCCTGGCAGGCTGTTCCGGCAACGAAGCCGACACCGCGGCCCAGGCGCCACCATCCGCCGCCGCGCAGACCGAGGCGCCAGCCACGCCGGCGGCATTCGCGCAGGTTACCCAGCAGCGGCTCGACAACGCGCCCGCCGAACCTTCGCAATGGATGATGGTGGGCGGCACCTATGAAGAACGCCATTACAGTCCGCTTGCGGAAATCAACCGCGACAACGTCGGCCAGCTCGACCTGGGCTGGTATGCCGACTACGACACCAACCTGTCGCAACAGGGCACGCCACTGTACGTCGACGGCGTCCTCTACGTGTCCACCGCCTGGAGCACCGTATACGCCTACGATGCCCGCACCGGCGCGGAATTGTGGCACTACGATCCGCAGACGCCCAAGGAAATCGCCATCAAGGTGTGCTGCGGCATCGTCAACCGCGGCATCGCCGCCTTCGAAGGCAAGATCTACGTGGGCACACTCGACGGCTACCTGATCGCGCTCGACGCCAAGACCGGCGAGGAAGCCTGGCGCAAGCTCACCGTGAACCCCGATGAGCAATACACCGTGACCAGCGCGCCGCGCGTCGTCAAAGGGCAGGTGCTCATCGGCAACTCCGGCAGCGAATTCGGCGTGCGCGGCTACCTTGGCGCCTACGACGCCCGCACCGGCGAAGACCGCTGGCGCGTCTATACCGTGCCCGGCAACCCCGAGCTTGGCTTCGAAAATCCGCAGATGGAACTGGCCGCCAAGACCTGGAGCGGCGACTGGTGGAAACTTGGCGGCGGCGGCACTGTATGGGATGCCATCGTCTATGACGAAGCCAGCAACCTGGTGATCTTCGGCACCGGCAACGGCACGCCCTGGGACCAGCGCGCGCGCGACCCAAGCGGCGGCGACAACCTGTTCGTGGCCTCGATCCTGGCGGTGGACGCCGACACCGGCGAATACGCCTGGCACTACCAGACCACGCCCGGCGACACCTGGGACTACGACGCCATGGCGCCGATGATGCTGCTGGACCTGGAATTCGACGGCGAAATGCGTCACGTGGTGGCACAGGCCAACAAAAACGGCATGTTCTACGTGCTCGACGCCGCCAGCGGCGAACTGCTCAAGGCCGACGCCTTCACCGAAGTGAACTGGAACACCGGCGTGGACATGACCACCGGCCGCCCCATCGAGGTACCCGAAGCCCGCTACGACCGCGACAACATCTTCAACCTCGCGCCCGGCGTGCAAGGTGGGCACGGCTGGCACGCCAACGCCTGGAATCCGGAAACCGGCCTGGTCTACATCGCCGCGCAGCGCGCCTATTTCGTGATGCGCAGCGCCGAAACCTTCACGCCCAATCCGCAAGGCACCAACCTGGCGATCGACATGGGCGCCAGCCTGGTCTACTACCGCGACAACCCCAACGCCGAACGCGAATTCGTGGGCTACGTTTCCGCCTGGGATCCGGTGGCAGGCAAGGAAGTGTGGCGCAGCGAAGAAAACAACGGCCCCACCGGCAGCATCCTGTCCACCGCCGGCGGCCTGGTGTTCAGCGGCGGCGGCAACAACACCAACGAGTTCCGCGCCTACGACACCCGCAGCGGCGAGAAGCTGTGGAGCTTCGATACGCAGACCGGCATGGTGGCGGCGCCCATCACCTATGAGCTGGACGGCAAGCAGTACGTCGCCGCGAGCGTGGGCATCAACCAGGCCGGCAACTATTACGCGCCCAACCATTCCCGCCTGCTGGTGTTCTCCCTGGACGGCAACGCCTCCCTGCCGACACCCGTAAGCTTCACCCCGCCTCCGCTCAATCCGCCCGCCGCCACGGCACCCGCCGAACAGGTGGCCGCGGGCCAGGACGTCTACAACAACAACTGCGCCATCTGCCACGGCAACGGCGGCGCGGCACGCGGCGCCAACTTCCCCAACCTGATGGTGAGCCCGATGCTGCATTCGCAGGAAGGCTTCGATTCCATCGTGCTCGGCGGCACCCGCCAACAGCGCGGCATGGTCAGCTTCGCCGACCGCCTCAGCGCCGACAACACCGCCGCCATCCGCGCCTACCTGGTAGCCCGCGCCAACGAACTGCTTGCCGAGGAACAGGCCGCCCCGCCAATCGAGCAATCGGATGCGCCCGAGCAGGTGCATCAGGAAACGGAGTCGACGGATAACTGAGGTTGCACCTGGCTTCGAGCAAAGCCCTGGTCATTTTTGACCGGGGCTTTTTTATGGATCTTCAAGTAGGAATACTGGATGCGACTCCGGCAATCACCGCAGGGAAGCGGCATTGCATCATGCATCAATTGCGCGGCTCCTTGAAAACGGCTCCCAGCTTATCCGCAAACAAGAGACGTTCGGCCCAGGTATTCAGGTCGGCCTCTTCAGCCTTCTCCACGCGCTGGCGCAGTGCCGGGGGGATGTCGCCGGATTTCAAGCGCCGATGCCGTTCACCATGCGTTCGTAGCACGCCGGGCGAAAGCGGGCATTGGTGTCGGCCAGCACGGCATAGATGAAGTTTCAAGGCGTCGCCGTTCTTCCCACCCACTCCACAAGGCGCCATACCATATCCCATGGGCATTCCGGCTCCCCACCAGTAGAATCCCATTTTTGCGCCCCACGCGCGCGTAATCCCCATGCGATCCATATCATGGCTTCTCTCTTCAAACTCACCCGCACCCTCCATGCCTGGGCGGCATCACCATTGCCTTGTTGTTGATGCTGCTGAGCGCCACCGGCACGCCGGATCCATAGGCTGCGGCGCTTACCGGAGGCATCGTAGTCGGGTTGCTCCAACTTCAGGTGTTGGCCTTTGCCAGTGCCGCGGTTGACCCAAGATGGCCAGGGAGCAGAGTGTGCTCTTCGTGGACAGTAGGGAAATCTGTCACGATCGTCACGCAGCCAATATGACACTTGGTGGTTATAGGATCGGTACCTTATCCCTTTTCAATTTCATGTGCCCTTCTCTTACAGTCGTCTTCCAGCAATGCATCTAAATCTAGGCCTTTTACAAAAATCTTATGCCATCTTTATCCAATCCAATAACTTCATAAATATTAGCTGAAACCTCGTCCAGCTCAAATATCCAATTAGGTAATTCAGAGAAAGTTTTTTCAAGCGCGACTTCTCGTATTACTCCCCTCTCAACTAGCTCTCTCAATGGTTGTCCTATATTGAATCCCTAGCCCCGGCTGATTGAATGCTGGCACTACCTTACCTCTGGATTATTTGCACCTACGTCTTGATCACTGCCTCCAACACACCCACATCCACTCCCGGGAGAGCACCACCACTATACAAACAGAGTTATTTACACGTTCTGCTAAATTTATTTTTATAATCATTTAGAAATATACTGATCAAATTTATCAAAATCCTTGACCTTTAGTATCGATATAATGAACTCACCCTTTCCATAAGCAATAGCCACCTCAATATCTCCAAGCAACGAAGCATCTAGACAAAGCGCAATTCCATGGAATGGCCGTATATTCATGTAATCATCCAGATTTATAACTACTGAAGATAGCTCTAACTGTAACTGGTTATCTTTTTTTAGCGATACTCTAGCAGACCTTGATGTCGCCCCTTGAAACGTTTCAGGAAAAACGACATATACATCATCCACGCCGTCACAACCTAACCCACTGTCACCCACTATCAAATACACGCCATATTCTTCATGATTTTCCGAATTTACCACTTGATTTGTCGGCACAATATCATCCGCAATGGCGCCACCATGATAGAACACCAAAAGTAGTAAAAAATATCGAAGCATACTCACATTCCTCATCGCCTCATTTCCAACAATGCCTTCCTATTCGCGTCAGCTTCAGAAACGATACCGTTTCCGTGTTGTATTTCATGCAGGATTACAAATTGGGAGTGTTGTATAGCTGTGAAACTAAATGCCCTCGGCGCAATGCCATTAACCGTAGTAATGTCGCGGTTAGCTGGCAGAGCGGCTCCAGCATACACTGTACTTAAAGGACTTCCAACGATAGTCATCCCGTTGACCGGTCTAAGAGACGTATCTATAGATAGAGCAGAATTCCTACTCTCCAAGGAAGCAAATGTTTGAGTATTAACGATGTGCCCTTCACTATCTATACGCGCGACTGCAAACTCATTTACAAAATAAACCTTATGGTTACCAATTTTTCCTTCCTGCGCCAAACTTTCAAACGCGCTTTCAAAAACTAACTGTCTCTCTGCAGCAGATACTTCAGATTTTGGCTCCATAGTACCAAGTTGATTGTTTGGCACCTCGTCGCCTTTTACGCATCCACATCCACTCACTACAGGACCAGGCACAGCCGGCCCACCAGTCTCTATCGTTATGTTCGCCGGCCCGTTTGAGTTCAAACTTGTTACGGCCTGAGTCGGCTTGGTAAGTGTAAACTTAACCTTACCATCTGGAAGTATCTCAAAATCCATCAATCCGGCATTTATCAAATCTACCGTACTTCCCCAGTTGCCATTTTCGTCACCGTAGATCGTATCTGCGTAGTAAAGGCTTTCTCCATCGTCATAGGTAGAAGTCCAGGACCAGCCCGTGGTGGAACCATAGCCTCCATAGTGGCCCGCACCAATACCGCCTCGCATGGGGTCGGCCGGCGGGGAACCGTACACATCTATTACTTCAATACTGCCGAAACCGCTTGGATCGACGAAAGTCAAAGGATTGTTGTACACATAGCTGTATCGATTCATGTTCTGGGTGTTGTCCGGTTCCGTGATGTACGGATCGGCACTCAGGAAACGGCCCAGTGTGGGGGAATAGACACGCCCGTTCATGTGAATCAGCCCCACGCCATCCAGCATCTCATGCCCGGTAAAGCCCGTGGTCGTAATGCTGCTCAGGGGGCTTGTTTCGGCCTGCAGTAATTCATTCAGCGTCCACAAGCTACGACGTTTGCCAAAAGCATCGTAGTCGAGCTGCTCCAACTCTTGGGTATTGGCTTTTGCCAGCGCGGCGGTTGACCCCAGATGATCGGTAAGCAGCGCATGCTCTTCGTGGATAGTAGGAGTGTCCGTCACAATCACCACGCCGCCTATGTAGCGCTTGGTAATCACGGGACCGGCATCTTCCCGAATGAACTCGACGGGCCCTACAGTTAGCGTGGTTGTGACATTGCTGCCGTCTATATCCACGCGCTTGTAGTGTTGTCGGTCCGGTCCGTATTCGAAATTGGTGGAGTAGCCGCCCTTACTGATTGCTGTCGGCTTGCGGAAGGTATTGTAGGCAACGGTGCGACCATCACCGCTGGTCATATTACCCACGACATCGTAGCTGTAGGTGGCGCTGCCGGCAGCAGTAACCGCATGCGGACCAGCGTTCCCTGCACCATAGGTGTAAGACCCCACCCCGGTTTTATTCAGGATGTTGCCGGCAATGTCGTAAGTTTGGGTTTGCGTGGCATGGCCTGTTGCCGCGATGCTTGTCAGGCGATTCAAGGCATCATAGCCAAAGGTTTCCGCCAGTGTTTTTGCTGGAAGAGCCCCCGAAGCCTGTACGCTTCTTGTGCGGGAAATCAGGTTGCCTACTAGGTCAAAGGTCAGGTCGATATCCAGCAGTGTGCGAGCCACACCATAGGTGGAGGAAGCCAGGATGCTTGTTGGCAATCCCGTTTTTGCGCTATAGGTTCGCGCCACTTGGAACTGAGTGTCTACCAAGGACTCGCTGGTTATATTGCCCCAAGCATCAGCCTGATTCACTGTGCGGTACACATGCGCAGTATCGGTGGCCTCCACCAGCTGCTGCTGATAACCGCTGGCGTTGTAAACATATTGCACACCGTGCGCGGTGGAATCTATTCGCTGAAATGGGCGCCCGTACTGGTCATAGGTAAAGTATTCCGCGTAGTCTCCATCCTGCCCGTTTTGTCCAAGACTGGTAATAGTTTGCGATAGACGGCCATGGCCATCATAGGCATAGACCTTGATGTAACCGCCAACCAAATCCTCCTCCATGGCCAGCAATCCGACATTATTGGCTGCCGCGCTTGTGCCGTAGGTCCATTGCGCGTCGCTTTCCAGGGTTTGATCGGCGCGGAAATCCTTGCGCCGCTTCATCAACCCTAATGCGTTATAAGCCATCGTAGTTTTGGAGCCCGCCGCATCGAGTTGTTGTGTCATATCCCCGAAAGGGTTGTATTGATAAAGCCACAATCCCTGGTCAGGATCATCCAACTTGGTGCGCCGCCCCAGCACGTCATAATTGATGATCGTGATCACTCCATTGGTATCGACCTGGTTAAGGTTGCCAGTAGCGTTATAAGCGTAGTTGATGTAACCGTTCAAGTTATCCACTACCTTTATTACTTGACCCTTGCCGTTCGTGATACTGGTTTTGCTTTGGTTAAGCTGATTCTTGCTCAGTTGTTTAATACCGATGATGCTTCCGTTCGTATACCGGCTGAAATGATTGAGAGATGTACCGCCACTGGCATCAACCACTTTGATCACCCGACCAAGATTATCGTAATGGTTGGTATTCCAGTGTACGGCGTCTCCACTCAAATAAGGAGCCGACTGCCGCTTGACTCGCCCGGCTGCGTCGTACCAGGTATCGGTTATGGATAGCCCTCCATCGAAGCTCTTGCTTTCTTTGCGTATTTCACGGCCCAGCGTGTCCGCGTACACATTGCTCAGAGAACCATCGGTTGCCGTCGTTTGCGCCCTGTATACCGCACTGCTTGGACAAGCAACTTCCGTGCAAAGCTTATATTGCGTCGTGGCTGAAAGTCCCTCATTGGTGGCACTGAACGTCTGCCGGCCCAGCTTGGAATAGCCTCTGTATTCCACCTTGCCGTTGAGGCCATTGATTATTTCCAGTTGTCCGACCGAGTTGCGTTGCGTGACATTGGATACCAATTGCCCCAGGCTGTTGTATACCTTATCAACATAGCGCCCTGTGGCGTCATATACGAAACGCTCATAACGGGCGCCCGAGGTAGCGGATGTCATCGTGGTTTTATTGATGTTGCCGAAGGCGTCATATTCGTAGGAGGTTGTCAGTTTAATGGCATTGCCCGCCTGCGGCTCTCGCACCATGCTTTCCAACAATCCGCTTTGCGCGTTGTAGGTATAACTGGTGGTGCGGGTTCTGGTGGAACTTCCTTGCTGCTTACTCTCCACGACATTTGTCAACTGGCCAAGCCTCCAATTGGTAACATCGTTGGCCCAGGTATTGGTTGTCGTCGTTGTGTGCATTGCACCATCACCCGCTATTATGGTGACTACGGTACCTGCATTACCGTAGGCATCGTAGTTGCTTGCGGTGATCGTAGTAGTACTTAGAACACCATTCATCGTGAGCGCTGGCGAACTGGATGCAGGGTCGCTTTCGGCTATTCGCTGGGTGTTTACGGATTGTACGAATACCGGTAGATAGACACCGCTAATGTGGGGCAGAGTGTCATAAGCGTAAGTGGTTTCCTCCAAAGGAATAGATTGACCACTTACCATGGTCTGCGTGTAAGCCAGCATTCCAATGAAAGGAAAATCTTGCCGGAATTCGTTCAATATCGAAATGCCGGTCTCATTGTCCGTAGTCTGCATGGTTCGAAAACCCAGGAATCCCCTACCGGCCGGCTGTACCTTCAACCCACCGTATTTATAGCTCATAGAGCGCTGGTGGCTGTCATCTCCTTCCACGGGCGCGCTGATGCTTACACTGGAAACGACAAGCGCCGGCACGTAGAGATCGAGTAACGGAGCTCCCATATCGACGGTGGGAGCATCAAATTCTCGGGTATACACCATTGGATCGGTAAGGGGCGCGTAAGTGATGTCTGTTTCTTCACCTAATCCATTGGTAATTTTTACGATACGGTTGTAGCTGGTTCCTGACGCCTTGTTGCCAGGCCATACCTTTTCTTCAAGATCAACGTAATCCAGGATGCTGTCACCATCTATATCCATGAATAGGATATTTCCCAGATTTTCGCTCGCAATATTATTGACCAATGTTTTACTCCCCCATCCTTCTATTGGGGCGTAACCATTGTTGAAATCTACCATTATCTTATCGTTACCAGGCTTGATTACGCGGTAGACGAAATCCGGCAGGTCATCCTGGTTGATATCATAAAGCCCAATAGGGACTATAGGATCAGGAGATGAGATATTGTTCCTTACTATATGAACTGCATCAAACGTCCCCAAAGCAGCCCCTGTACTGATGCCATATTCCCAAAACTGCTGAGAATATGATGAGTAAACCATATCGGAACGCCCATCGTTATTAAGGTCCGATATATAGAACGATCTATCTGCGTTTGGGCCAGACTGCAAGCTTGTGAAAGCGGTTGTCAGATATGCCAGCCCCCCATCGCCATCGTTGAGCAATATCACATGAGGGCCAGCCCACGGTTCAGTTCCAGGCGATGAGTTCCAGAGCCAAACTTTTGCCACAAAATCTGGAAGACCATCCCCGTCAAAATCTCTGGCTACTTGTGCCGAATCCAAATCTACCGTCTGATAGGCTATATTATTGTTAGCCGACTTGATTTCATTGTTAAGCGTTCCAGGAACATCAGGATCCCCAAGCGTGATTATCTTGGGAGCACCAAATTTATAGGGACCATTTGTTTGGCTTCCGTCTTTCTCCATTAGATAAATGGCTTTGTTGTAATAGACATCCATCAAGCCATCGGCATTGAAGTCGGCAAATATCCCTTTTGGATCAGACCAGCTACCATCTAACTCCGGTTCGGTGCCCATGTCGAGATTCCCGATTAGCTGAATTGCCGCCGTGTTATAAGAGCGTTCTCCATTTATCAACTGATTGCGATACACGTAGAGCGCTGCATCAGATACGAACAGGATATCCGGGTAGCCATCCTGGTCGAAATCAGAGGTCGTCCAGGCACTTATCGAGTGGGACGCAGCAGACTGTGTCGTGGACGAGGAAAAAGTTGAGCCATTCGAAGGCGAACCTACAAACTTGAAATTGTTTCCATCCGATTGCAGCCAGATCAGGTCGCTTTTCCCATCTCCATTGTAATCAACAGGTATGTAGCGCTGCAGCTCTTGCTCTTCTGGAGGGTCGAACAGGAACCCGGTCAGCCCAGGAACCGAGGCTCCTTCAGTAACCCCGAAATCAATAATCGTATCCTTTGACCCGGAACCAGCTATTGCATCAGACCAAGTAAGTTGTGTGGCCGGGTAACACGGCCCCAGACCACACACTCTTATCGATTTCAGTTTGCTCGTTCTGTTTTGCGCCGAAGAACTATTGATATAGTTAAACGAATACTGCCTTATCGGAGCCATCCCGGTACTGGTTTTGGTTCTGACCACAATGCGGTAAAGACGCTGATCATGAGAGTAACCCCTCCCAGGTATATACGTATATTTGATATCCGGCCTTAGCGAGTACTCAAATTCGATTACCACATTCGGTTTATCCGTCGAGTTGGCGAATGCGTACTCAATGGATTTTATGCGAAGCTCGCTATTAGGATTTTCGTAAGGGTTGAATGGAAAATAGTTATAAACAACTGGGTTATTTGCTGCTGTTGAATAGCTGTTGGCATTTTCTATTCGACTCTGTCCCCACATTATGATTCTGGATGGGTAAAGAGCGACCACCGTAGCGTAACCTCCCCCATATGTACTCACCGACCCATCCTTGTGCCATACACGAAAGTTGTTGGGCCCTGTATTGAGGTCCAACGTGTAAGAGACGATCTTCTTGAAATCATCCGTCTCTGTTCTATATTCAACCCCGTCACCGCCATAGGTATCCGAGGGGTTGACCAATATCAGTTTTTTCCCATCCAGACAGAAGCGGTCAGTCGGGCTGTAAGTTACGGCCCGCGCCTGCCCCTCTTGGCTTCGTGTTTGCCCACAACGGGTAATCACCGAAAGCGCCCCTATAGACCAATCTTTACCCAAAAGCCCATTGCCGCTGTCGCTGCGATATTTCACGGCAAGTTTGGGGGTAACACCGGCAGTTCCTTCCGGGACGTACAAGGGAATGGTGTATTCGGCATTTCCCGTTTTGGATACAGAGAATGTGCCTTCCAAGGTTCCAACACTATCCGATACCATATCCAGACTTGGAAAGGTTACGGAGGCTGGTGCCGGAGCGGGATCAAGAACGCAGGCGCTGCTTGAGCAGCTCAGCATATTGACCGGGTTGGTTTGGAGTTGATACTCAAGGATATTGGTTACACCGTCCGAGTCGCTATCGAGGCCGCCATCGTTTACCAAGGGATTCAGGTTATACGATAGCTCGTAGGCGTCCGGCATTCCGTCGTTGTCATCATCCGTATCGGTGTTATTCCCTATTAAGTCACCATCTGTATCCAACCATTCGTTGGGATTAAATGGGAAGGCGTCATCCTCGTTGGGTATGCCGTCTCCGTCGTGGTCCCCTGGCTCTAGTACACGGACGATGTCATAGTTTCTTAAGTAGTAATCCAAAACTCCCGTGGAGGCTGCATTGGCGAATTGACTCAGCAGGATTATGGTGACGAGTGTCGCTATGCTTGTCGGGGCAAAAAGCGTATCGATAAGCTTCCTTCGGAAACCAGAAAAGATCGGCATGGCAAATCCCTTAAAGATAACAATTAATCCATTACGATCTGGCTCTTACTGAAGGTGGATTAAGTAATTGGTTACCCGGCACCCACCTTTCGCTGCATCGTATGTGGGGGTTTCCAACGTTTCTATAATGAACCCACTTTTAGCTGCTGCGATAATTTCTGCTATTGAGATAAACGCAGCATTTGCCATATCGAGATTACCTCCTCCGTCTCCGCCATAAACGAGGATTCTTATTTTGTCTGTCAAAGTTCCACTACAGTTTATTGGCGAAATACTCACTAAATCTATGTAATTTTGTGAGACATCCCGAAAACCTACTTTCCCATATGCTGAAATACCAAATACCTCACCGGCCAACACCTGCACCTGAAATAGTGGTGCAAAAAAATAAAGCACCAGCATCAATATTCTTTTCATTAACTTTCTCCTTAAGCAAATTTTTGACAATATCTCAACTACCGGTAAGGCAATAGGATTGTTATTACAAGGTTACGACGGAGTTCTATTTGATGTGGAAGGGCCAGCAAGACTGAAACTATGGCCAAGCAAACTTTCAGCAATTTTTAATTCCCTTTTCATCGTTGAAAAAGATACCTCCTTTTTTTTAGAAACATATCGAACGGTATAGAAAAAGTAAACATACCTTTCGTTCTAACGACAATGTTTTTATGGGCATCTCCATCTACCCTCGGTAGAATCTTCGCTTTGCTCCCAACGCGATCCATCATGAATCCCTTCTTCAAACTCACCCGCACCCTCCACGCCTGGGGCGGCATCACCATCGTCTTGCTGCTGATGCTGCTGAGCGCCACCGGCACGCCGCTGGTGTGGAAGACCGATTATCTGCGTCTTACCGAACCTGCCGCGCGCGTGGCCTTTACGCCCACGCCGCAAAGCCTCGCGGTGATCGGCGAGGCCATCGATCATCACTTTGCGCCGGAGGACGTGCTCGGCATCCGCTTCGGCACCGAAGAAATGCCGCTTACACAAGTGATCATGGATGGCGAACGCTACGCTTATCTCGATACACAGGGCGGCATCGTCGATCAATGGCGCGGCAACGACCGCCCTGAGGAATGGTTGTACGACCTGCATCATCGCCTGCTGCTCGGCAATCTGGGGCTGACGCTGGTGGGCAGCGCCGGCTGTGCGCTGTTCATCCTGGTACTTGCCGGGGTGTTGAGTTACTGGCCGATGCGGCGCGGTTGGCGGCTTGGTCTTTGGCCGCGCGATACCTCGCGGCCGGCGCTGCTGGCGGCGCACCGCAATCTCGGCCTCGTGCTGGCCCTGCCGTTGTTGCTCACTCTGGTCACCGGCATCACGCTGGCGTTTCCCACCCAGATCGAAAACTGGCTGCTTGGTGAACTGCGTGTGTCCGAAGCCTACAGCGACGCCATGATCGCAGGCGTGGACACTATAGAAGGCGAAGAGCAGGGCGAATGGCTGCCGGCGTTCGAACGCGCCCTTGCAGTGTTTCCCGGCGGCGCCACCATACGCGCCGCGCAAGTGCCGGGGCCGTTTTCACCGTATCGCATCGTGGGCCTGCAGCAGCCGGGCGAATGGAGCCGGCTTGGTCTCAGCCGCGTGTACATCGACGTGACCGGCGGGTGGATGGACATCCGCGTCGACGCGCTCAAGCTGCCGCTGCGCGAACGCCTGTACGATGCGGCGCAGCCGCTGCACACGGGACGCATCGGGCAGCTGTGGTACAAGGTGTTCCTGACGCTCAACGGGCTTGGAATTTTCGCGCTCAGCACGCTGGGGCTTGTGAGCTTCGTCCGACGTTATAGCAAACGCAATTAGCCCCTCTTGCCCGATTGCGAGTGGGTGCAAAAAAAGTGCAAGAAAGTCGCTTGACAGTCAAATGATAATGATTATCATTTACTCGCATGAGACCTCCAGCTTCCGCCAGCGACGTCTGGCACCAGTACACCTGCCGCGGCAACACCGAGTATCAGCTGGCGTGTTACGGCAACGCCATCCTGATGCACAACCAGGCGCTCGATCATGCGCGCCATCAGTTCGCAATGCTGGGCGACACCAGTTTCGGGCAGACGTTGAGCAAGGTGCTGATCAGCCATTTCAGCCTGGCGGATTGCTACCGCGCATTGGAGCAGCCTCCACGCGCGGCCTCCTGCTATCTGGAAGCGCTGCGCTTTCTGCGTTCGGCGGCGGAGGAACTGCCGGCCACGCAGGGAGCGCTCGAGGCGGTGTTGCAGGCAGGCACGCATCTGCATACCTTGTGGTGCGAGTTTGCCCACGAATTCCCGGACATCCCCGACAGCACCGGGCTTGAGTATCATGCGGGTAGCCAGGCGCTGTGCGCCGCGCTGACGCAACATGCCGTGCATCATTGATGCCCGCATCACCCTCACAGGAGTACGTCCATGATCGCCGCCCTCTGCCGCCGCCTCGCTCCCCCTGCCCTGCTTGGGCTGGCCATTGCCGCCAATCCCGCGCAGGCCCAGCAGCCGCCGCCGGATCAGGCGAACTGCCCGCAGGATTTGCGCTATACCTTCAGCTGGTCGCTGGACAGCAGTTGCGGTTTTTCCCCGCGCGGTGGCAGCAGCACGGGCGCGCCGGTAACGCTCGATCGTGAACCGAGCCCCGGCTGGCTGGCGCTGCAGGAACCGGAACTGAGCAAGAAGGAGCGGGATCGCCGCGCGATCCTGGCCATGGCCGGCGAGTTTCGCGCCAACTTCGAATTCCTGGAAATCGTGGGCTACACGCCCGACTACCAGCGCAGTCGTCCTTACCAGAGCTGGGCCACCGAGATGGTGTTTCCTCTGGAAGCGGGCGAAGACTTCATCAGCCTGCAGCATCTGATGGTGATGTTCGCGAAGGACAAGGACGGCACACTGCAGGGGCCGTTCGTGCAGAAGCACTGGCGCCAGGATTGGCAGTATGAAAAACCCGAGGTCATGGGCTTTTCCGGCCACGACACCTGGACGCACCAGCCCGTGCCCGCCGAGAAACTGGGCGGCAGCTGGGCGCAGTCGGTGTATCAGGTGGACGATTCGCCGCGCTATGAAGGCATTGGCCAGTGGCAGCACTATCCCAACTTTTCCACCTGGATCAGCGACGATACCTGGCGTCCGCTGCCGCGCCGTGAATCCTCGGTGCGCCAGGATTACCAGGTGCTGGAAGGCACCAACCGCCACACCATCACCCCCACCGGCTGGGTGCACGAAGAAGAGAACTACAAGCTGGCGCTCGACGCCAACGGCGAACCGGCGTCTTCCATGCCGTATCTGAGCAAGGAACTCGGCGTGAACCGCTACGAGCGCATCAAGGATTTCGATTTCGAAGCCGGCGCCGAGTACTGGGAACGCACCGGCCCGTACTGGGAAGATGTGCGCGCGTTGTGGCAGGAAGTGTTCGCCTCCGGCAACCGTATAACAGTGCGTGAGGAAGCCGACGGCACGCCGCTCTTCGCGGTGCTGTTCGAACAGGCGGAAGTGCTCACGGAAAACGCTTACGACAGCGCCAAGGCGCGCGAAACGCTGCGCACACTGTTGCAGGATTATGTTGACTGAACGGCGGCGGGTATCCGCCGCGCTTGGGTATCCCATGGCAAGCAAGACCACCACTCACCGCTTGCGGCTCGAGATCGACGGTCCCACGCTGGCGCGGCTGCTTTCGCAGCGACAGATGCAGGTTTCCGAACTGCGCTGCCTCGACGCCCAGAGCAAGGAACTGGTACGCCAGTTGTGCCTGGATAACTGCCGCAAGGCCTGCCAGATCAAGGGGCGTTAGCACGCGCCGCGGCACGGCGCCTGCGCGCGGTGCGCCCTCATTTCGCGCCGGGATTTTCCCTGGCCAGATCGTCCATGGCCTGATTCCATTCCTCGCCGTAGAGCTGGTGCCCGCAATCCGGGCACAGGCAATGCGAAAAGGTTACGTCGGCCCGCTTGGCCACGTAGGCTTCCACGTTTTCCCAATAGCCTTTGTCGTCGCGGATTTTCTTGCAGTGGGCGCAGATCGGAATGAAGCCCTGCAGGCGGCGGATTTCCGCCAACGCGCGTTCCTTTTCCTCCAGCAACGCCTCTTTCTGTTGCCGGTTGCGTTCGACTTCCTGCAGCAGTTCCTGCGTGGCACGCTGGTAGGTGGTAAGCGCAGAGGAAATGAACAGGGTGAGCAGCACGCAGCCGACGATCATGGCCATCCACACCGCGGCCTGGCGCACGTAGTCGTCGGCGTCGAGCGCCACGGTCAGATAGCCTTCCAGGTAGGCAATGGCAATCGCCACGATCACCACCAGGCTCGCGCCGGCATAAAGCAGCGCTGTCCTGCGCTGGCAGAATACGTCGGCAAGCAGCGCGCCGAGTACCAGCCACCACAGCCCCGCGCCCAACAGGCCAAAGGCCACGATGGCGCTCACGCCAACCACGGTGAAGAAGGACAGCAGGAACAGAATGCGCCGTTCCATCGTCATGCGGCCGCGCAGGGCCGTGGCGACCAGATAGAGACCCATCAGGCCGATGTGCATCGTGTAGATCGGCAGCCAACCGGTATAGAGATAACGCAATACCGACAAGGTGCCGCCGACCAGCACCACCACCAGCAAGCCCTTCCAGATCTGCTCGAGCAGACGATGGCGAATCTGCTCGCCGCGCAGGAGCACGCTGTAGGGTTGGTCGAGATCGGTGTGGGACATGGGCCATTCTAGCAATATCCGCCGGCGCCGGCGTGAGCCGCCGCACGGTTCATTCCGTGGTACGATGCCGCCCGGTCGCAATCAGGGCTCTTCAATGGCCACCACAAAATCCAACATCGTGCTCATCGGCATGCCCGGTTCCGGCAAAAGCACGGTGGGCATCATCCTCGCCAAGCGCACGGCGCACGATTTCATCGACACCGACGTGCTGATCCAATCCTCGCAAGGCCGTTCGCTGCAGGACATTCTCGACGCCGACGGCTACCTGGCACTGCGCGAGATCGAAGCGCAGGTGCTGCAAAACCTGAATCTGCAGAACCACGTGATTTCCACCGGCGGCAGCGCGGTGTACAGCGAGGATGCCATGCGTCATCTGCGGGAAGAGGCGGTGGTGGTGTATCTGGACGTCAGCCTGTCCACCTTGCGCAAGCGCATCACGGACTATGAAACACGCGGCATCGCCAAGCGGCCCGAGCAAAGCTTCGAGGATCTGTTTGCCGAACGCACCCGACTCTATCGCCGCCATGCGGACATCACGGTACCGGGAGACGACCTGACGCAGGACGCGGTGTGCGAGCGCATCGTCACCGCGCTGCAGGCGTTCCAGGCGGCCTGAAAAAAGAGCCTTCAGCCCCAAAAAAAAAGAGCCCTCAGCCCAAAAAAAGAGCCTTCGGCCCAAAAAAGAGGGCGGCCTAAGCCGCCCTCGAGCATTGCAACACCGGCCCGCATCCAGCCGGGCCGCTGTCATCCCCTCAGAATCAGAACCCTGCGAACTCGTAATTGAAGCCCAGGGTGTAGTTGCGTCCGAGGATGTCATACAAACCGCCCACGCCCGTGCCCACACCGGTACGACCGATGGTGCCGGGAGCGATCGGGGGCTCTTTGTCGAGAAGGTTGTTGATATTCAGGAATATCTCCAGGTTTTCTTCTCTGCCCAGGTTGGCGCCGAAACGGGCATCCCAGTACACGATGGACGGAATGCTGTTGTCGTCGATCGTACAGATGGTCGCGCCGTTGTTGCACAGCGACAGGAACGAATCCGCCGGACGCTGCGAGGCCGGGATGGCCACGTTGCTTTCCATGTAGGTACGATCCAGGATGCCGCCGTCGATCCAGCGTGCCTGCAGGAACGCCGTGTAGGGGCCGTTCATGTAGGTGAGGCTGGTGGTCACTTTGTTCTCGGGCAGGGCGAAGCCGGTGCCGAGCTGGCCGACGCGCTCGTCGCGTACCGCACCCGGGTTCTGGGTGGAGTTCTCGCCGAGGTAGCTGGCCAGGAAGCGCCAGGACAACCGCTCCGCGCCACCACCGAGCAGGTCGATGTCGGTGCGGTAGCGCAGTTCGACGTCGAGACCTTCGATGCGCTGGTTGGCCAGGTTGATGAACAGCGAATCCACACGATCGATCTGGCGGAAGTCGTTGCCGGTCGGATTGGTGATCGGGCCGTTGGGGGTGATCACGTACTGGCACAGGGTAAGGTCGCCGCCACGGCAGTTATCGACGATCTGCTGCGCGGTCAACTGCGCGATAGCGTCGTTGATGTCGATGCTGTACCAGTCCAACGAGGCCGAGAAGCCATCCAGCCAGTTGGGCTGGTAGACGATACCGGCCGTCAGCGTGTCGGCTTCTTCCGGCGTTACGTTGGGGTTGCCGCCAGAGAGCGAGGCAGCCGAAACGAGAGCGCCGTTATCCCAGGGGTTGCGTACGTTGACGCCGCCGCGGGTCTGGTCGAAGCGTTCACGCAAGCTTGCAGCGCGCACGTCGCGCGAGCTGGTGGCACGGACACGCAGTTCGTCGTTGATGGTCCAGTTCAGGCCCACTTTCCAGGCCCAGATGTCGCCGGAACCTTCGTAGTCGGCCCAACGGGCGGCCAGCGAAGATTCCAGGCTGTCCATGAACGGCAGGCCGGCCAGCAGCGGAACGTTGAATTCGGCAAAGGCTTCCTTCACGTCATAGCTGCCCACCATGGAACGCAACGAGCTGAACAGTACCGCGCTGGAGTTGCTGTCGCCGCGATAGCCGGCGGGCACGAAGCGCACACCGGCGGGACCGCCGGCGGCTTGTTCCACCAGGCCGCGCAGGCCGGGGTCCAGTAGGCCAAGATCGCTCAGCAGGGTGCCGTCGACCTGTGCCGGGTACTCGTCGGATTCATCCAGCGTGTACTGGCGGAACTCTTCCTTGCGGTAGGACACACCGAAGGCGGCATCGATCGGGCCGGCGCCGAAGCCTTCGGACAGCGGACCGCTGAGCACCAGCTCGGCCATGTCCTGATGCGTGAACTGACGGGCCACCTTGTTGTCGCGGTCCATCACGTAGTCGGCGGCGCCACGGCTCATGTTGCCGATGCCACCGAAGGTGTTCAACGGTACGCAATCGGCGAACAGGCCGCCGTTGCCGCCCTCGGAGATCGGGCCGGTGAACTGCGGCAGGTTGACGCGGCAGATCGGCTGGCCGGTAACCGGATCGGCTACGGCGTCCATGGCGAGTTGCAGACGGTCCGTGCGCACGCCGTTGAGCGTGATGAAGTCCTGCACGTTCTTGCCGTACTGGTAGTAGCCCTGAACGCTCCAGTCTTCCAGGAAACCATTGGTGAAGTCATGGCTGAAACCACCGGTGAAGGACGCCATTTCGTTCTTGGTGTCCTGCACCGATTCGCCCAGCGGGGAATCCACGATGTTCTGCGGGAAGAAACCGTAGCCGACGTATTCGGCGCCGTTGTCCAGCATCAGCTGGCTGACTTCCGGACGCAGGAAGGCGTTGTCGGCATAGACGCGGCCCTGCCAGCCGGACAGCAGCGAAATGCTTTCGCGGCGGTCGGAGTTGCGGTTCTGGCCGTAGATCACCTGGCCGTAGACGTTGGTGTTGGCACCCAGGTCGTAGTCGACATACAGGAACGCGTTCTGGCGCTCGTAGCCGCTGTACAGATCCTGGTCGCTGTTCACGCCGTAGCCGTTGGCGGGGTCGGAATAGGCCATGCTGCCGGTGTCGCGCGTGCCGACGCCGTTGAACGGCATGGGCTGCACGGTGCCGTCAGGCTGGAATTCCAGACGGTTCAGCGCCGGACGGGTGGTATCGATCATCACGCCGGTGTTGCTGAAGTTGGTCGGACGCACGTACGGACGGATGATGTCGGTCGGGCCGTTCGGATCCGGGTTGGTGATGCGCGCGGTGTTGCGCAGGTAGGAACGATCCTTCAACGAGTTGAAGGAACGGATCGGCGCCATGTCGTAGGCCGACAGCGAGCCGAGCACGTGGATGCCGTTGTCGAACTCGTGGCCGAAGGCTACGCCGGTTTCCCAGTTCTTGCCATCGCCGTATTCGGTCGAGCCGCCCTGGCCGTGCACCTTGAAGCCTTCGTAGTTGGTGTCCAGGATGAAGTTGACCACACCCGCCACGGCATCGGTACCGTAGCTGGCGGAGGCGCCGCCGGTCACGGTTTCGACGCTGCGCAGCAGGTCTTCCGGGAACATGGACACGTCCACGCTGCCGAAACGGTTGCTGGGCACGACGCGACGGCCGTTGAGCAGGGTCAGGGTGCGGTTGGCGCCGGCGCCGCGCAGGTTGACGTTGGAACCGCCGGAGTTCTGGCCGCCGTTGGCGGCGTCAGGCAGGGCGTTGCCGTAGAACACGGGCATCTGCGCCAAGCCGTCGATCAGGTTGCCCGGTGCCATTGCCTGCAGTTCGCTGGCGTCCATCGTGGTGACTGGCGTCGGAGTTTCCATGGTGCTACGGATGATGCGGGAACCGGTTACCTGGATTTCCTCCAGTGGCTGCTGCTGTGCGGAAGCGGCAGGGATCATACCGGCGGTGAGGGCCAGGGCGGCAAGTCCGGCAGGGACGATGCGGGCTGGTCTGGTGAAATTTTGGATGGATTGGTTGACAGCAGTGAACAGGCGTGCGCGCCTGTAGCTCTGAGTGGCTTTCATATCTCCCCTTTATTGCGTTCGCTTTTGATTGCAAAGAGCCTGTATCCCCCTATGCGCGATTGATCGGCAGACCCAGCGAAAGGCCCGACCCGACTACCTGGGCGCACTTTGAAAGTGGCGCCAGCGAGGTCATCAATCGACGAGACGAAACAAGCATTCGTTGTCGAACTACTTAATCGAACTGCTTAATTGAACTTCTTGATCAAATTAATCGAATAATCGAACTTCCAGCGTTTACTGCGGCTACCTCTGTTACTACGTGGTTGTCTATTTACTACGTGGTTACTTCTGTTTACTACGTGGCTACTTATGATTATTACAGGTTACTGCGTATGTTTACGACGTCTGCGTTCTGCGTTCCGACATTTTCGATATTCGAAAAATTTTCCGGAAAACGAAATTTCAAATAAAGATCACCCTGTGTCAAGTGAAAACTTCAAAGGTCGGTTGCCCGGGTGCGAGGCCAAGACTACCCCAAATGCCCAACCACTGAAAGGGCAGGAAACCGAGACTGCCGTCCTGCGGGCGTGTAAAAAAAGAGCCTTCAGCCGCAGAAAAAAGAGCCTTCAGCCGCAGAAAAAAGAGCCTTCAGCTGCCAAAAAAAGAGCCCTCAGCCGCCAAAAAAAGGGCGGCCTAAGCCGCCCTCGAGTATTGCGACCGGCCCGCGTCCCGCCAGGCCGGCGATGGTCCCCCTCCAAATCAGAACTCGTAGTTCACGCCGATGGTGTAGCGGCGTCCGAGATCGTCGTACAACCCGCCCACGCCCAGGCCCACACCCGTACGGCCTACGCCGGTGCCGGGAGAGATGACCGGGTCGCGGTCAAGCAGGTTCTGGATGTTGGCGAACACTTCCAACTGCTGGTCGGCACCGAAACGGCCGGTGAGCCTGGCATCCATGTAGAACGCCGACGGCAGGCTGTTGTCGTCGATGGTACAGATGTTGGTGCCGCAGGCCGCCAGCATGGACGTGGGCGAGCGAGCGCTTAGCGGTACCGGCACGTTGCTTTCCAGGCGGGTACGATCCAGGCCTACGTCACCGATCCAACGGCCCTGCAGGAACAGGGAGTAGTTGTTGATGTCGTAGATCATGTTCACGTTGACCTTCATGTGCGGCAGCGATCCATAGCCGGCCAGGTCGTCCACCTTGCCGCCAGGGGTCTGGCGGGAGTTTTCGTCCAGGTAGCTGGCCAGGAAGCGCAATACCATGGACTCCGAAGTGTCGGAACCGAAGAAGTCCACGTCCGTGCGGTAGCGCACTTCGACGTCGGTACCCGAGATCTTCAGGTTGTCCAGGTTGAGGAAGAACGCTTCCACGCGGTCGATGGCGCGATACTGGCCGTCGCCCGGGTTGGTGACCGGACCGGTCGGCGTGATCACGAACTCACACATGCTCAGCTCGCCACGGAAGCAGTTGTCCACGATGTCCTGGTTGGCCAACTGCGCCAGCGCGCCCTTGATATCGATGGAATACCAGTCTATCGAGGCGGACAGGCCGTCCAGCCAGTTGGGCTGGTAGACGATACCCGCGGTGACGGTATCGGCTTCCTCAGGCGCTACGTTGGGGTTGCCGCCGGACGTGGACGCCGTGGACAGCGTGGCGTTGTTGTCCCAAGGGTTGCGCACGTTGGCGCCGCCGCGGGTCAGGTCGTAACGTTCGCGCAAGCTGGCGGCGCGAACGTCGCGGGACCGGGTGGCGCGCACGCGCAACTCGTCGCTGATGGTCCAGTTGCCGGAGAACTTCCAGGCCCAGATGTCGCCGGAACCGGAGTAGTCCGCCCAACGGGCCGAGGTGTTGACTTCGAGCATGTCGACGCCCGGCAGGTTGGCGAGCAGCGGCCAGTTGAACTCGGCAAACGCTTCCTTCACGTTGTAGCCACCGGCGTTCTCGCGCAGCGAGCTGAACAGTACCGAGCTGGAGTTGCCGTCGCCCAGGTAGCCGTTCGGCACGAAGCGCAGGCCCGGGATGCCGTTGTAGCCGGGCACCACGGTGCTGCCTTGGGGGATCAGGCCGCGGTAGCCGGCCGGATGGATGCCCAGGTCGCTGAGCAGGGTGCCGTTGACCTGTGCCGGATATTCATCCGAGGGATCGAGCGTGCGCTGCTCCAGTGCTTCCTTGCGGTAGGAAACACCGAATGCCGCATCCACCGGACCCGCGCCGAAGCCGTCGAACAGCGTGCCGCTGGTGACGAGTTCGAACATGTGCTGGTCGGTCCACTGGCGCGCGATCTTGTCGTCGCGGTCCATGATGTAGTCGGCGGCGGCCTGGCTGACGTTACGAAGGCTGCCAAAGGTGTTGATCGGCGCGCAGTCGCTGAAGAGACCACCGTTGCCGCCCTGGGAGATCGGGCCGGTAAACTCGGGCAGGTTCACGCGGCACACGATCTGGCCGGTAGCGGGGTTCACCACGGCATCCATGGCCAGTTGCACGCGGTCGGTACGCACACCGTTGACCGTCACGAAATCCTGCACGTTCTTGCCGTATTGGTAGTAGCCGTTCAGATCCCAGCCGGAATCGAAGTCATGGCTGAATCCCCAGGTCGCCGAATACATCTTGTTGTCGGTGTCCTGGCGCGATTCGCCAAGTACCGTATCCGGCGAGTTTTCGGCGGTCAGGCCGTAGGTCACGTAAGGCAGGTTGGCACCGTTGATCAGACCGCGTGCCTGCGGGGTCAGGAAGGCGTTGTCGGCATAGACACGGGTTTGCCACAGCGTGGACTGGAAGGTGATGCTCTCGCGCTGGTCCGACGCGCTGTTCTCGGCGTAGATGGCCTGGAAGAACACGTTGGTGTTGTCGCTGAGGTCGTAATCCGCATACAGGAAGCCGTTGTAGCGGCGGAAGGCGTTACCGATTTCCGAATCGGTGTTGATGCCCCAGTCGCCCGGCCCACCGGAATAACACTGACAGCCCGTGTCCAACACGCCGATGCCGTTGAAGCCCGAGGGCCGCAGGTTGCCGTCGTAATCGAACTCCATGCGGTCAAGCGAGGTGCCGGGCGCCAGGATGGTGCCGTTTCTGGAGAAGTTGGTGGGTTTCACCCAGGGGCGGATGATCTCGGTGGGACCGTTCGGGTCCGGGTTGGTAACGCGCGACTGCAGGTGCTGCCAGCTGCGGTCGAACAGGGAACTGGGCGAACTGATCTTGGACTGGTCGAAGGCAGCCAACGAACCCAGGATGTGCAGGCCGTTGTCGAACTCGTGGCCGAAGGCGCCGCCCACTTCCCAGGTGCGGCCGTCGCCGTACTCGGTGATGCCGGTTTGCGTGTGGGTCTTGAAGCCCACGTAATTGGTGTCGAGGATGAAGTTCACCACGCCGGCCACGGCGTCGGTACCGTAGCTGGCCGATGCCCCGCCGGTGACGCTTTCGACGCTACGCAGCAGGTCTTTCGGGAACAGGTTGACGTCCACCGTGCCGAAACGGTTGCTTGGCACCACGCGGCGGCCGTTGAGCAGGGTCAGGGTGCGGTTGGTACCGGCACCACGCAGGTTCACGTTGGAACCGCCGGAGTTCTGGCCGCCGTTCACCCCCTCAGGTGTCAGGTTGTTGGCGAACTGCGGCATCTGGGTCAAGCTGTCGATCAGGTTGCCCGGCGCCATTGCCGCCAGCTCGCTGGCTTCCATGGTGGTGACCGGGGTCGGCGTTTCCATGGTGGTGCGGCTGATGCGGGAGCCGGTCACCTGGATTTCTTCCAGTTGCTGCTGCTGTGCCGTGGCGGCGGGTATCGCGCCAACGGTCAGCGCCAGCGCGGCAAGTCCCGTAGGAATCATGCGGGCCGGCTTGGTAAGGCTTTGTACTGAGTGATTGATTGCAACGAACAGGCGCGCGCGCCTGTAGCTCTGCGAGGCTTTCATGGTTTCCCCTTTTTTCGTTGATTTTGGTTGCAGAGCGCTTGTTTTGTTTCCCTCTTTTAATTCAACCGGTCGGTAGGCACAGCAAAAGCCCGACCCGATCGCTTGCCTGGTACTGTGGAACGGCATCGCCGTTTCCAGGCACCAAGAAAAAACAAGCACTCGTCATCGAACAACTTGCGTTCCGGTATTTTCGATATCCGAAAGGTGTTTCGGAAGACTGCAATCGCCAATAAAAAACCCGCCCCTGTTCACTACCACTGCAAGCCTGGCTCCGGGAGCACGCCAAGGCTAATCCGCCGGACGGAAAAGGCCAAGCACTAATCGCCTAAAAATGAAGATTAATTGTTCGGGTCCCTGGAACGGGGGGGCCGGTTTCGGGCAGGGAAAGTGGCTACGGGGAGGGATCGGCCATGAGGGTGTCCGCGGCGGGAGGTCCGGGAATGCCCGTTCCTTCAGGCCGGCCACCGCCGAACAGGTCAAGCATCAGCGCCACCCGTTCGCGCGGGTTGGCGGGCACTTCCTCCAGCGTCTCGATGGCCATCAGCCGGTCCTGCAGCCCGCTCTGGTTGGCGATCTGGATCGCCAGGCCGGGCCGCGCGTTGATTTCCAGGATCAGCGGGCCATGCGTGCGGTCCAGCACGATGTCCACGCCCATGTAGCCAAGTCCGGTGAGCTCGAAGCAGCGCGCGCCCAGTTCGAGCAGGCCAAACCAGTCGGGAATCTGCAGGCCGGCAAGCGGCACCCCGAAATCGGGATGCTCCTGCACCGTGCGGTTCTGGAACACGCCATTGAGCGTCAGGCCGGTGGCAATGTCGATGCCGACCCCCACGGCGCCCTGGTGCAGGTTGGCCTTGCCGTCGGAATAGCGGGTGGGCAGGCGGATCATCGCCATGACGGGAATGCCGCGGAACACCAGCACGCGGATGTCGGGCACGCCGCGGTAGCTCACCTGGTCGAGCACGGGGTCCACGCGCACCCGGTATTCCACCATGGCGGAATCGGGCAACCCGCCAAGGCTGTACATGCCGCTGAGAATGTTGGACGCGTGATACTGGATTTCGTCCAGCGCCAGGGCACGGCCGTCGGGCTTGACGTAAAGTTCCTTGCGCATGCCGTCGATCACCAGCACGCCCTCGCCGCCGCTGCCGTGCGCGGGCTTGATCACGAATTCCTTGCTGGCGTGCAGAATTTCCGGCAATCGCTTCAGATCGCCCTGGGAGGAAATCGCGCCATAGAGCTTGGGCACGGCGATGCCGGCCTGCAGCGCCAGTTGCTTGGTGCGCAGCTTGTCGTCCACCAGCGGGTAGGATTCCCGCCGGTTGTATTTCATGACGTAGCCGTGGTTGCGGGCGTTGAGCCCCACCACGCCGAGCTTGCTGAGTTTCAACCAGGTGCCGAGCATCACGCTTCCCCGAGGCCGCCGCGCATCATGCCTGCGGGCCGCTCTTGGTCAGATCCTTGAAGCGCAGCACTTCGCTGAGGCGATAGCCGCTGTAGGAGCCGAGCATCATGCACAGCGCCAGCACGACCAGCAACAGTTCCGGAAAGTTGAACATCAGGTGCATCAGGCGCGGATCGCTCATGACGTAGAAGCCCGTTACCGATACCACCAACGTGCCGATGCTTTCCTTGATGGTTTCGCGCGTGCCGCGCTCTTCCCACACGATCGACATGCGCTCGATGGTCATGGTCAGGATCACCATCGGAAACAGGGCGATGGACAGGCCCTGCGTGAACCCGAGCCGCATGCTGAACAGGCTCATCATCACCATCAGCCCAATCACCACGATGAGCATGCAGGCCAGGCGCGGCACCAGCAACAGCCTCAGGTTCGCCAGCGCGACGCGCACCAGGAAACCCGCCGACAGGATCACCACGAACAGCGTCATGCCCCAGCCAAGCTCGGTTTCGCGGAACGCCAGGGAAATCAGGATCGGGGTGAAAGTGCCGAAGGTGGGCACGCCCACCATGACCCGCATGAACGAAATCACCAGCGCGCCAAGCGGCACCATCAGCAGCACCTTGTACACCTGCTGGGTGGGAATCGGCAGACTGTACAGCGTGAAGTTCATCAGGCCGGTGTTCAGGCGGCTTTCCACCTGCTGCGCCAGTTCTTCCTGGTTCATGACGGTGCGCGCGGTGGAAAAGCTCACCGACAGGCTGCGCACGCCATTGGTATCGACCAGCGAGGTGCCATCGCGCATCCAGGGATAGAAGTTTTCGGGATAGCCGGTGGCGCCCGTTTCCGGGTTGAAGCCGCGCCAGCGGTTGCCGTTGTTGACCTCGATCCAGGTGATGAGCGGCTGGTCGACGAAATCCGGACGCAGCGAGATACCGTACACCACGCGCGAGGGAATACGCGCGCCGGCCAGGATTTCGGTAACCAGCGGCGCCCATTCAGTGCGCGGGCGCGCATCGCGTATCACGCGCACGTTCTCGTCTTCGCGGTTGGTGAGGATGGCCATGAGCCGGCTGGCGAAGGTGAAGATGTCCGCCGATTCGCTGCGGGCCCGCGCCAGCACGTCGTCGATGGCGGAGGCCAGCGGTTCCGGATATTCCGGCGGTGCCGGGAATTCCGAGGGAGGCAGGCCTTCGGCCACGTCCATCGCGGTGTCGCTTTCCTGGTACACCTGCTGGCGATAGAACAGTGCCTGATCGCCCTGCGAGCGCCGCCGCGTCCACACCGCCTCGCGCTGCCCGCCGCCGTTTTCGATGGACAGGCCAAAGCCGCGCGAGACGAAGTTTTCGTCCAGCACGGTGAAACCCGGGGTTTCCTCGGGCAGTTGGAACGTTACCCGCGCCGGGCCGTTGCGCCCGACGAAATTGACCCGGGCTTCCACCGTCCACACGCCGGAGCCTTCGCCCGGGGCGAGCGGCACGTGCAGGTATTGCACCTTGAGAAACATGATGAGCAGCGTGAGTGCCGTGAACAGCAGCACCAACAAGGCCACCGGCGACAAGAACAGCGTATTTTTTCCTGACATAGAACTATTTGCAGTTACGAACGCGGGCACCGCGCACGGTGCGTGAAGGATTCAGAGGAGTCCACCAGTATCCCGTGCTGCAGAAACTCGCGCCCCAGCAGGATGGGATAGTTGAAACCTGAACGATTGGTCAAGGTGAACAGGGTGTTATGCCGCTCTCCGGCGATGCAGAACTCCAGGCGCACGGCGGGACGCTGGTCGCGCGCCGGCGTGTTGCGCAGCTTGATGTTGACCTGGCGTACCAGGGGCCGCTCGTAGACGACGGTCTCGCTGTGTGGATCGCGATGATCCTCGCGAAGGGTAAAACGTACCATGGTCCGACCGTCCTTCTCGAAACGTTCGATGTTCTCGGCATGCAGCGCGCTGGATTTGGCGCCGCTGTCCAGTTTGGCCTTCATCGACAAACGCTCGGGCAGCAGCAGGATGTTCTCCACCCAGCCCAGTATCCGTTGCGTATCCACGGAAGCTGCCGTTTTGTCCATGTTGCCGGTTCCGGTTCCGTCTTCGCCCGGGGAAAATTGCGGGGACGCGATGGCCCCGGCGGCAAGGACCAAGCCAAATGCCGTCGCAAGCATCCCGAAACGATTCATGCCGCGTAGTCTACTCTGCCGCCTCTGGCCAGAAAATGGGCTCCCCTGGGGCGAGCCGAAAATATTTTTTTGCATCAGCTACTTGAAGTTTTCGTCGAGCCTTCTTCGTGGGCGCCTCGCCACGGCCTGAGCCGCCCGCGCGCCAGGGGGAAACGGTATCATGATTCGCGGCCGATCTACCCGGAAGACCGCGAATCATGGCCGCAATTGCAGCATTTGTTGCGGCAAAACGTCCACCCCCCGCACCGCGATCAGCGGTCCCAGGTGAAATACACCTTTACCCGGGCCGCGGCCGGGGCCTGCGCATTTGGCGGCGCCAGCATGAAATTCAGCCCCTCGGGGGGGATGGCGGCCGAACCGAACGGCAGATGCGGGTTGAGATAGCGCGAGGGATCGGCGTCGCTGAAGCTACTGATGGTGGGATAGGCAACGGTCTCACGTGGCACCAGGGTATCGTCCGCCACCGTGTAATAGCGCAATCCTTCGGGGAAATCCTCCAGCGAAAAGGCGGCGTCGGCCGAATGGTTGTTGCGCAGCAGCCTGTCGTACAGCCGGAAACTGAGGCCTTCGCGGCCCACGCGATAATCGAACAGCGAGCCCATCGCCTTGTAGCGCTCCCGCTCCACACCGGGCAGCAGTTCGTTGCTGAGCGTATAGCTGTACATCAGCGGCCTGCCCTCGTACCGCAGGCTTTCTCCCGCCGGCGGGCCGTCGCAGTGGGCGCGATCCTGCGCGTCGAGGTCCACCGGATAGTAGCCGGGCCGGCGCTGGAAGCACATCACGTCGAGGAATTGCTCCTTGAGGAAGGGCTGCGCCGCCTCCGGGAATTCATAGAAGCGCCAGCCGGCATCGTCGCGGTAATAGGACTGGGGCACCGCGGGCAACGCAAATTCCTGCGGGTTCGGGTCCACCAGCAGCAGAAACCCGTTGCCGGGGCCGAATTGCGACGGCTCGTTCTGGCTCCAGAGGTAGGAACCGTTGTAATACCACAGCAGCACGCCGCTGCGATAACGGAAGTCCACCGCCTCCATCTGCCCACTCTGCGCGTTGCGGTAGAAGGTGAAGCCGGGCTGGGCCAGGGCCTTGTCGTAGTTGTAGGCGTCGGCGTAGTCCTGGTAGGGATCGCGGTATTCGAGCAGGTAGAAGTGCGGCACCAGGATGTCGTGACTGCCGCCGCTCAGCGAAAAGCCGTCCACTTTCCAGCCGTCGAAGGCTTCCGCCTCGAAATCGTCCGCGAAACCGATGGCGGGGATTCTGACGTTGTCGATCAGCGCACCGTCCTCCACCGCGGCCATATCGGTGAAGTAATGGAAGCGCAGTTCCACCTGTTGCCCGCGATAAGCGGACAAATCGAAGCTGGCGCTGATCCACTGCGGGATTTCGCAGGGGTCGCTGCGCTCGCTCGTGATACGTTCCTCCGCGGAGGCGCGCGCCTGGGTGGGATCGCAGCCGGCGGCGCTTTCCACGCGCCCGTCGCCATCGAGATCGCCGCTTCTGCCGGTAAAGCCGGGAATGGTGCCAAAGCCGTCATGGCCACGCCGCGAGGGCATGACGCTTTGGGTATCCGAGGGTTCATCCTTGTCGGTAGGCATCAGCCGCTGGTAGTTCTCGCCGTCCAGCGAGGCTTCCACGTACAGGTAATCCCAGTCGGCCTCGATGCGGAACCAGGCATCCAGTTCCAGCAGGAGCGGCCTATCGTCGGGCACCTGGCGCAGGTCGAAACGGCGCGAAAGCGTATGGTTGAGATCATTGCCCTGCCCCGTATAGGCCGCCTGCTGGCCGTTTGCCTCGCCAAGCGGCCCCATGCGCAATTCGCGAATCTTGGGCGGCAGGATCACCAGCGCGGCATCGCAGGCCGCGCTCGGGTCTTCGGCTTGCGGCGACCAGTCGCTCATGGTCTTCAGATATACCGACTGCACCCTCGCGCCGCCCGCCACAGTGGGCCGGATGACGCAGGGTTCGCTCCAGCCGAGCACCATGCGCGACCAGGTGCTCAGTTCCTGCGGATAAGGGCTGGCGGTGGAGCTCATGGCTTCCCAGGACGCGGTGGAATTGCTGGACTGCGAGGCGTAGATGTCGGGCAGGCCGATGGAGTGGCCGAATTCATGGATGAACGTGCTCACCGCGGTGTATTCGGACTGCATGTTGTAGTCATACACCCACAACCCCTGCTGCAGTTCGATGCCGCCGCGCCGGTTTTCGAAGCCTTCCACCACGGGGCCGTGGCCGTTGTTGCGGGTCAGGGCAAAGCGATGCGGCCAGATGCGCTGGGCACACTCCTGCTCCTGCGGGCTGAGCTGGGCGTAGAGATCGGCGGGGGCGTCGGCGATGAATTTTTCACTGAGATTGAACAGCCCCTGGCAGGAGGACTGCGCCTTGCCGGCGTACACCAGCACGAAATGATCGATGTAACCATCGGGCTCGTCGAATACGCCGTCGCCATCGTAGTCCAGCGGATCCCACACGTCGAAATCCTGCCAGTGGAAATCCGGATTGGCGGCCACGGCCTGCGCCAATGCGTCTTCCACCAGGGCCTCGGCGCGCGCGTCATTGCGCCAGGCGCCGTCGGAATTCTGGATCGGCACGCCGTAATAATCGCTTGGCTGGCTCACCGTGACCGGCGCCAGCACCTCGCCGGTCACGGAGTAGCGTCCCTTGCTCTGATGCCAGTAGTAGTGGGTAAGGGTCTTTTCCCGTGGCCGTTCCAGATTTTCGCTGAACAGCAGTTGCTGGAAATACTCCTGGTTTTTCCGCTCGGCGTCCGCCTCGCCCTTGAAGCGGTCGAAGCTTTCGTTGGCGTACTGCACAGGGATGATCAGCATCCGATGCGGACGTTCGGGCGTGCTCAGCACCGGAGAGACCGCGTCACTGGCGATCTGCGGATTGCCAAGCTGATCCAGCCGGTACAGCGCCAGCTTGTCGACCATGTCCAGACTTTGCGGCGACTGCGCCTGTGCCAGCGGCGCGCCGGCCAGGGCCAGCAACAGCAGGGAAGAAGACCGTTTCATGATGACTCCGTTGTTCTTTTTTTTGTCGGAAATGAAAAAAGGCAGGGTCACCCCTGCCTTTTTCGTTACTGTCTCGCCGATACCACAAGCCTGGCGCCGGCGCTGCGTCGAGCGCGCATCACTTGCAGATGTCGACCACGCAGATGGAGTCCAGCGTACGGCCTTCGGGCGGCACTTCCATGTTACGCGCCATCATCAGCTCGCGGATCAGCGCGGAGGTTTCCGGATGCGCCACGGCCGACTGCACGCCTACGCGCACCAGGCCGTCGGCGTAGTCGATGGCCTGCCAGGTGGCGCCGGCCAGCTTGTTCAGCGAGTCGCGGCTACCGATGTCGTGCAGGCTCAGATCCGCGCCGGCGTCCACCAGCATCTGCACGGCATAGTTGCGGCCCTTGTGGGCGGCTCCCATCAGTGCGGTGCGATAGTCTTCCGTATCCTGCGCGTTGACGTCGTTGCCAAGCTCGATCAGCCAGCGGATGGCTTCCTTGTTGGCTTCCTCGGACCACTCGAAGGTAACCCCTTCCACCCACGCGATGCCCGACGCCACCATCAGCGGCGTAACGCCCACGCGGGAGTTCAGGTTGGGATCCGCGCCGTGTTCCAGCAGGAGCTTCATCAGATCCAGGTCGCTGGACTGCGCCGCGCGCAGGAACGGCGTGGCGCCTTCTTCACGCAGCCATTGGTGGGTGAAGATGGTGCGGGTTTCGGTGCTGGAGTTCATGCGCAGGTTCGGATCCGCACCGGCCTCGAGCAACAGCTCGATGTAATCCAGATGGTTCATGTCCGGCGTGCGGGTCGGATAGTCGCCGCCTTCGATGTTGCGGTTGTCGGTGGCGATGTAGAGCGGGTTCCAGCCCCCTTCGTTGGCGATGTTGGGGTTGGCGCCGTGTTCCAGCAGATAGGCGCCGATCTGGTAGTAGCGGTTCTGCGTGGCCGTCAACAGCGGGCTCCAGCCGAATTCGCTGATCTGGTTGATGTCGGCACCGGCTTCCACCAGCACCTTGACGGATTCGAGGTCGCCCTCGCGCACGGCAAAGTGCAACGCGGTGAGACCGCCGCGCTTCATCTTCTGCTGCTGTGCATCCACCGCCTGGCGATTGGCGCGCTCACGCTCGTCGCGCATGAAGTCTTCCACCAATACCGGCGGCAGGCGCTTGAGCAGTTCCTCGCGGGTCACTTCAGCCGACGCGTCGCCACGCAGTTCCTCGGGCTTGTCGACCGCGCGGCTGATGCCGACGTCGTCGTAGAACTCGCGGATGCGGTTCCTGGCGGTGGGCGCCAGGTACGGATTGGTACGGCCTTCGTTGGTGGCCGCGGAATTGACGCCCGTGGAGGCGCCGTTTTCGATCAACAGCTTGATCGCGGGTGCGTTCCTGTTGGCGGCCGCCCACATCAGGGCGGTGGTGCCACGCAGGTTTTCCGCGGCGTCGATATCCGCGCCACGGTCCAGGATCAGTTGGATGGTTTCCAGGTCGCCGGTGCGCGCCGCCATCATCAGCGGCGTTTCCCCATTGGCCATGGTGTTGTTGACGTTGGCGCCGGCGTCGAGCAACAGCTCGACGATTTCGGCATTGCCCGTCTGTGCTGCCAGGGCAAGCGGCGTCACCCCTTCGCGGTTGGCTGCTTCCACGTCGGCATCGGCATCCAGCAGGGTTTTCACTGCGCGTGGGTTTTCATAGTAGATGGCCCACTGCAACGGCATGGTCCCGTCGGTTTCCGGTGCGTTGACGTCGTTGGACTGCCGCACCAGGGTACGTACCAGGTCGGCATCGTTGGCCGCGATGGCGGTGACCAGCTCACTGGCCGCCAGGGCCGGTTGCAGCGCACCGAGTGCGCTGCAAAGGCCTGCTGCAATCACGAGTTTCTTGAGTTTCATTGCGTATTCCCCTACTCGGTTCTGTCCGCGTGGGTCCGGTGTCAAACCAGACCCGGCAGACGACCGGTCGAATCTCCGAAGCTGTCCATCTGGATGTCGAACATATCCAGTACGCTCAACAGCATGTTGCTGGTGGGCACTTTCTTGGACTGGAATGCCAGGTGGCGATCGCCCTTGAGCTTGCCGCCGGCACCACCGATCAGCACCATCGGCACGTCGTAGTGCAGATGCTGGTTCGAGTTGCCCATGTTGGAACCGTACAGCGTGATCGAGTTGTCCAGCAGGGTGCCTTCGCCTTCCTGGATCGAGGCCAGCTTGTCGGCAAAGTAGGCCACCATGGACGCGTGGTAGCGGTTCAGGATGGCGTACTGCGCGATGCGGCCGGCATCTTCCGCGTGGTGCGAACCGCCGTGGAAGCTGATGTCGGTCCCGGAGTTCGGGTAGACACGGCCGGTCAGGTCGCGCGCCATCAGGAGCGTGCCGACGCGGGTGATGTCGGCCTGGAAAGCCAGGGCCAGCAGGTCGAACTGCAGCTTGATGTGCTCATCGAACGATTCGGGCACACCGTAGGGCACGTCCATGCTGGGCACGGCGGCCGACTTGCTCATGGCGATCTGCAGGCGACGCTCGATTTCGCGCACGTCTTCGAAGTACTGCTCGAGACGTACGCGGTCGGGCGTGGCCACCTGCACTTTCAGCTTGGCCAGATCGTCGGTGATCGAGTCGAGGATGCTGCGCTGCTGCGAGCGGCGCATGGCGCGTTCCTCGGCCGAACCGCCGGAGCCGAACATTCTTTCGAACACCACCTGCGGGTTGATTTCCATGGGCAGCGGACGGGTCGGCGTCGCCCAGGAGATGGTATTGGTGTACACGCAGCTGTAACCCTCACCGCAGTTGGTGGAGTTCGAGCCCGGGTCTTCCACGGCCAGCTGCAGTGAAGGCAGCAGGTTGGACTGACCGATGTGCTGCGCCAGTATCTGGTCCAGGGTGGTCGATACCTCGACGTCGGCGCCGGTGGTTTTCTTCGGTTTTACCCCGGCCAGGAAGGCGGAGGCCACGAAGTGGTCGGCGCCGGTCACGCCGGGCGGGTTTTCCGCCGACGAGGACCACATGCCGCTGGTCAGCAACACTTTTTCACGCAGGTGTTCGAGCGGTTTCCAGATGAACGGATACTCGAAACCGGTCTCGCCCTTGGCTTCCCAGTAGCCGGGCGCGCCACCGTGCGGGATGAACACCCCGGTGAAGCGCAGCGGCTTCAGTTCCTGAGCCTGGGCCAGCGTGCCGAAGGCGGGGAACATGGATTCGAGCAGAGGCAATGCCAGCGTTGCTCCAACACCCCGGAGGAAGGTTCTTCTCGGAAGAGCTTTTTTAGTTACGAACATGGCTATTCACCTCTCACTTAGTCTGGGCCAGGGTGGCGGAGTCACTGCTTTCCACTGCCGCAGTGGCTCCCTCTGACACCTTCTCGTTGAACATGAACGCTTCGCTCTTCACCACGGCGCTGATCAGCGAGTGGAAACGGAAGTCGTCCTTGGCGGCCTCTGCCTGTACCTTGCGGACCAGAGGCATGTCCTCGTACTCCATACCGCGACCCAGGGCATAAGTCAGCATGCGCTGCGTGGCGTTACGCAGGAAGCTGTCCTTGTGCTCGAGCAGGAAGCCCGGCAGGTCGGCGGCCGACGTGATGTCGGTACCGTCATACAGCGTGCCCGACGCATCGATGGGGTTGCCGCCATCGGTGGTACGGAACTTCCCGACCGCGTCGAAGCTTTCGAGCGCGAAGCCGATGGGGTCCATCAGGCGATGGCAGCCCTGGCACGCGGCGTTGACGCGGTGCGCTTCCATCTGTTCGCGGATGGAAGGGATCTTGGTGTTGCCGGCGTCGCCCGATTTCGCTTCCAGCGCGGGAACGTTCGGCGGCGGCGGCGGCGGCTCGACACCGATGATGTTGGCCAGCGTCCAGAATCCGCGCATTACCGGCGAGGTACGGCCGGGCTGCGAGGCCACCGTCAGCATGCTGCCTTTGCCGAGGATACCGCGGCGCATGGCCAGGTCGTCGCCCAGCTCCACGCGGCGGAAGCGCTCGCCCTTGATGCCGGGGATGCCGTAGTGCATCGCCAGGCGTTCGTTGACGAACGTGTAGTCGGCCGTCAGCAGCTCCGTCACCGGATGGTTTTCCCGGATCAGGCTGTCGAACAGCAGCTCGGTTTCCTTGCGGAAGGACTCGCGCAGCAGGTTGTCGAAGTCAGGGAACTGATCCACGACCGGCGCATGAGCGCTGAGGTTACGCAGCGCCAGCCACTGACCGGCGAAGTTCGCGGTCATGGCGGACGAGCGCGAATCCTCGAGCATGCGGCTGATCTGCCTGTCCAGTTCCTTCGGATCGCTCAGTTTGCCGGCGTCGGCCAGATCCAGCAGTTCCTGGTCGGGAATGCTGCTCCACAGGAAGAAGGACAGGCGCGATGCCAGGTCGAGATCGCTGATCTGGTAGGTGTCGCCCTCGGCCACGTTGGCCGGTTCCATCTCCATGCGGTAGAGGAACTTCGGCGAGGTCAGCACGCGCTGCAGCGCCATTTCGATGCCGCTGTCGAAGCTGCCGGTTTCGCGGCCCTGCTGATAGAAGTTCATCAGCGTGGCAATGTCCTCGTCGTTCGCGTAGCCACGATAGGCGACGTTGGCCAGGCGCGTCAGGATCTGATGGGCGCAGTCGGCTTCTTCCGCGGCGCTCTGCGGCGAGCAGACCATGATGGATTCGCGGCTCTGCGAGTCGCCGGGACCCGAGATGTTGTAAGGGCCGTCCACCCGGACGGAACCTACGTGCGGGAACCAGGTGTAGCCGGGCAGACCGCCGGTTTCGATGGTGCTGCGCTCGAAGTCGTTGTTCATGTCCAGACCGGGCGCGAAGTTGGTGGCCACGAAGGTGATGCCGATTTCGTGGTTGCCGGCGGTCAGGGGCAGGGTCACGTCGAGCGTGGGCAGGTTTTCGCCGATCTCGGCTTCGTCGTCGGCAGCGCGTTCGAACTGGTTGCGGGTTACGCCAAGCTCACGGTCCCAATCGAAGACCTTGACCAGCTCGCCGTCGACCAGCACCTGCAGTTTTTCACCGCGGATGTCGCCGAAGGGACGGTCGCTGCCCATGTTGCCCAGGGTGATGGCGAAGGTCTTGAAGGTGTATTCGCCGTCCACCGGGAAGTTATGGCTGAACTTGATGCCACCGCGGGTACCGAAGGGCAGGCCTTCGATGCGGTAGTTCTGGTTGGCATCCTCGGCAACGCGGTAAAGCGTCTGCGTCGGGGAGGTCGAGGTGCCGAGCGCCAGCTGGCTGATCTTGCCGGCGGCGGACAGATAGGCTTCCAGCAGCGCCGGGGACAGACCCAGGGTACCGGCCTGGTTGTCGAAACCACGGCTGGAGTCGTCCGCCGGGAAGTATTCGGCCGGATCCACCTGCACGTGCAGCAGGTCGCGTACGGCGTTGCCGTATTCAGTACGGTTCAGGCGGTGCAGGCCAGGGCGACCGGGGCGGATTTCGCTGTTGCTGTCGATATTGTGCTCGAGCGCCTCGGAGAAGGCCTGCATCGTTTCGTTGTCCGGGCGCGGCTCGCCCACGGGGGGCATCATGCCGGCGCGCAGGCGACGGATCACTTTTTCACCAATTTCAGGATGCTCGTGGATGTTGCTCGGCGTGAAGCCCTCAAGATCGATACCACCTGCGTAGTCTTCGAAGTTGTGGCACTTGGTGCAGTACTCGTCGAGCATGTTCTCGTCGACACTGGCTGCCCACAAGCCCTGACTCACCCCGATTGCAAGAGCGCCTGCCACGAAGGGTATGAGTTGTCTGGTAAGTGACATGTACTTGTCCTCTAAATCATCTGGCTCCCCCTGGAGCCGTTTCCGGTTGAAGAAGCGTCCGTGGACACTTCCCTCTGCAGCTATGCTGCGTCCCCCACCCAGGGCCATCAAATCCAGTTACAGTCTTGCATCATCCTGATTTCCCCTTCGCTCCTTGGCGTACCGCTCGCGGCCTCTGTTGGACCCGGTCGAGCTGGTGGGGGCAGTTTTGCTTATGTTGGCCCAAGTATAGGGGCCAGCTCTTCGAAAATGAAACCGTTAAAACGGTGATTTCACAATAGATTCACATTTATTTTCAGTATGTTACGCAAACTTTCCACAGTTTGAAACCCACCTCGAAACGCCTTCGTTTACAAGCCGTTTAACCCCTGTCCGGGTGACTGCGCAGCGGTTTGTTTGCTACGCTGCGCCTGCCCGCTTCACTGTTATATGGGGGCATTTCATGCCGTCTCACGTTACGGGGGCGATCTCTCTTTTGATGAGACCGGTCCTCAAATGCGGTACTTCCCTGGCACCACTATTTCCCATCGTGCTTGTCCTGCTGTCCCTGTGCGGCCTGTCGGCCGGGGCCAGCGCCCAGGCGCGCCGTGAACTCGACCACCTGGTCTTCGAGGCGGTTCTGCTCGACTCCGCCACCCCCGAACAGCCGGCGGTTGTGCGGCGGCCGGCGCCGCCCGCGAACGATGAGGCGGCGGCCGCACCGGGCGAAAATCCGGGCGTGGACACCACGGAACCCCCAATAATACCCGAGACCGAACCGAACGGTACTGACTTGGCGCAACAAATTCAACGGTACCGCGACAGCATCGGGGCGCTGTCCGCCTCCTCCCGGTCCACCTATTCGGAAGCCCTGCGCGAGCAGGATTACGCCCTGGCGCTGCTCCTGCAGCAGGACGGCGACCACGACGGCGCCATCGCCGTGCTCGACCAGGCCATGCAGATCGACCGCGTCAACCATGGCCTGTTCACCACCCACCAGATCGACGTGGTGGAACGGCTCATCGAGAACCATGAGGCGCTGGGCGACTACCCGCAGGTAGCGGATCTTCAAGAGTATCTGTACTACATCCAGCGCAAGAGCTACGCCGAGGGCGACCCGCGCCTGGCCGCCGCCACTCAGCGCTGGGCCGACTGGAACGTGGATGCCTACCTGCGGACCGGCCCGGACGGGCGTTTCGGCAACGCGCTTTCCTACGCCGGCAGCAGCAGCGGTGGGCGGCGCTACGTGGCCGTGCAGGATCCTTATGACGGCAGAATCTACTTCGTGCCGCGCGACAAGTTCTATTTCGCGTTCGATCCCATCGGCCTGCCCGACCGGCGCCGCCCCGGCGCCTTCAGCAATCTGCGCCATTCGCCCTACGTGCTCCTGCCCGACATGCTGGTGGACGAACACCTGAGCCGCGCCCGGAATCTGTACGATTCGCTGCTGGCGCAACAGGGCACCACGCTCGACCCCGCGCAGAAGGCCGAGCTGCAGCACAAGCGGGCCAACACCGACTATCTGGTCAAGCGCCAGATGGACGCCACGATCGACGACATGGCCACCTATTCGTTCGGCTTCAACGCCTGGAGCACCCGCGGCGCCAACGTGCCGCTGATCGCGCGCAGCTATACCAGCAATGCCGATGCGCTCGAGGCGCACGTGAAGGAACTGGAGGCCGCGCCGGACACCGACCCCGCAACGCTGGCCCAGGCCTACGTCGATCTCGGCGACTGGCACCTGAGCTTCGAGCGCTTCCAGAGCGCCAACGAGGCTTACCGCCGCGCCTGGGAACTGCTCGGCATGCCGAACAGCGAGGCGTGGGGGCTGCATCCCATCCTCAATCCCGACTACCTGGTGGAAGTGCCGGCGTTCGTGCCACATCCCTACCAGCGCGAATTCTACGGGCTGGATCGCGAAAGCCCGCTCGAGTACCGGGGTTACATCGACGTTACCCTTGGCCTCGGCGCGCAGGGGCAGGTGCGCAGCCCCACCATCACCGCCACCAGCAGCGACGCCTCGCCGATATTGCGCCGCGCGCTGCTGGATCATCTGCGCGACGATCGCATGCGCCCCTTCATCCAGGACGGCAAGCCGGTGGGCGTCGACAATCTGAACCTGAGATTCTATTACTACTACTGATTTAGCCAATAAAAAGGCCGGCAAAATGCCGGCCTTTTCGTTGATGCGCCTGCGGGGCTTCAGACCAGCTTGTACCCCAGCTCGGAGAGCGGCACCTTGCGGATGCGTTCGCCGCTGGCGTTGAAGATGGCATTGGTTACCGCCGCCAGCAGCGGCGGCAGGCCCGGTTCGCCGGCGCCGGTGGGAGAGAACTCCTCGGGCTCGAGGAAATGCACGTCCACTTCCGGCGCCTGCGGCATGCGCAACAGCGGCACCTGGTGGAAGTTGCGCTGCTGCACTTCGCCGTTGACGAAAGTGATCTTGGCATTGAACAACTGGCTCAGGCCGTCGATCACGCTGCCCTGGATCTGGCTTTCCGCCGCGCTCAGGTTGTGGATGAAGCCGAAGTCCGACACCGACCACACCTTGTGCACCTTCACTTCCTTGTTGGGACGCACCTCGACGTCGGCAATCTGCGCCACGTAGCCGGAATGGCTGTAGTAGTACGACAGCCCAAGCGCGCGATTCGGCGGCATCTGCTTGCCCCAGCCGGCGCGCTCGGCCACTTCGCTGATCACGTTGCGGGCGCGGCCTTTGTGCATCGAGCGCGGATCTTCCGGATTGGCCAGGCCCGAATCGCCAAGCACGTCCAGCAGGAACTGCAGGTGATCCTTGCCGGACGCCAGCGCCAGTTCGTGCAGAAAGCTCTGGAACGCGAAGCCGAAGGCATTGGAACTCGGCGCGCGCATCGGCCCCGTGGGAATGGCGTTCTGGAACAGGGTTTGCGTTACTTTGACGTTGCTCAGCACGTCCTGCGGAAACACGGTGGGACTCAGATCGGCACCGAACAGCGGCCGCTCGCCGTTGAGCGTGTGCGAGAAGAAATGATCCTGCCAGGCGATCAGGTTGCCGTCGGCATCCAACGCCGCCTTGTAGGAATGCAGGCCGCCCGGACGATAGTAGTCATGGGTCATGTCGTCTTCGCGGGTCCATTGCAGCTTGACCGGACGCCCTTCCAAGCGGCGCGAGATCATCGCCGCCTCGTAGGCGTAGTCGTTGGCCAGCTTGCGGCCGAAGCCACCGCCGATACGGGTCTGGTGCATGATGGCGGCCTCTTCCGGCACGCCCATCAGCGCCGCCAGACCGGCCTCGCCCCGTTGCGGCATCTGGCTGGGCGCCCACACTTCGATCCTGCCGTCGCGGTAGAGCGCGGTGCAGGTTTGCGGTTCAAGCTGCGCGTGCGACACGTACGGGTATTCGTAGACGGCGGTGAGTACCTTGGCGGCGCCCTGCATGGCGCCGGCCACGTCGCCTTTGTTCACCACTTCCATGGGGCCATCCTGGTCGATCGCGGCAAGGGCGGTGGCGACGATATCGTCCCAGGTGCCGGTTTCGGCCTTGCTGGTGTCCCATTCCACCTCGAGCTCGCGTTTCGCCTTGATCGCGGCCCAGGTGCTGCTGGCCACGATGGCCACGCCGCCGAACATGGCGCCGTTGCCGGCCGCGGCCAGGAAATCGCGCGGCTCGTCGAAAGGATCGACGATGAAGGCATCGATCACGCCCGGCAGCGCCTTGATGTGCGCTTCGTTGAAGGACACCGCCACGCCGCCGATGCGCGGGCTCTTGGTGTAGGAGGCATGCACCATGCCCGGCAGTATCGTATCGGCGCCGAACAGCGGCTTGCCGGTTACGAGGGCATGGTTGTCGACGCCGCTGTAGCGCTTGCCAATCAGCGTGAACTGCTCGCGGGTCTTCAGCGTGAGCGTGCCCACGTCGGGCACCGGCATGGTGGCGGCCAGTTCGGCGAATTCGGCGTAGGGCCATTCGCGGTTCGTGGCGGCATGCAGCACCTTGGTGTTGCCGGTGCTGAGTTCACTCACGTCGAGCTTGAGCTGCTGCGCGGCGGCGGCCAGGATCATGGCGCGCGCGGTGGCGCCGGCCTGGCGCATCGGCATCCAGTTGGTCGGCGTGGAGGTGGAACCGCCGGCAAACTGCACGCCGTACTTGGTCTGATCGATGTCCGCCTGCACCACGTCCACGTCTTCCCAGGCGCAGTCCAGTTCCTCGGCGATGATCAGCGGCAGGCCGGTCTTGATGCCCTGCCCGCACTCGGGGTTCTTGGAGAAGATGTTCACCCGGCCATCGGGCTTGACCTGCACATAGGGACTCAGGGTGCTGAGATCGGCATCGGCCGCCACGTCCTGCGCCCTGGCCTTGGGCACAATGCCTGCGGACAGCCCGCCAAGCACAAGGCCGCCGCCGGCAACCCCGGACAGGCGAAAGAACTGGCGGCGGTTGAGCGGCGGCAACGCGGGGCTTGGCGCCTTCGGTGCGGCTTCGCGGATCACGTCTTCGATGAAGGCATCGGCCAGCGGCAACTGCGGGGAGGTTTTCATGTTCATGCGCGTTCTCCCTGTGCGGCGGCATCGTAATAGGCGGTGCCGTTGAGCTTGGCGGCGGCCGTCTTGATGGCGCCCTTGATGCGAAGATAGGTCGCGCAGCGGCACAGATTGCCGGACATGGCCGCATCGATTTCGGCATCGCTTGGATTGGGATTGTTGCGCAACAGCGCGGTGGCGCTCATCAGCTGCCCGGCTTGGCAGTAGCCGCACTGCGGCACGTCGAGTTCGATCCAGGCCTCTTGCAGCGGGGTCAGGGTGCCGTCGTCCGCGGCCAGCCCTTCGATGGTGGTGATTTCCTGGCTTTCCGTCAGGTTCCCCACGGGAATCTGGCAGGAGCGCACGGGGGCGCCATTGAGATGCACCGTGCAGGCGCCGCACTGGGCGATGCCGCACCCGTACTTGGTGCCCACCAGCTCCAGCTCATCGCGCAGCGCCCACAACAGCGGCGTGGAAGGATCGATATCGCCCAGATCCCGTATCTGACCATTGACACGTATGGTTGCCATGACAACTCCCCCTGTTTCCGTTCTTATTGGATTCTTGTTGGATTGTGGATACTTTTGCCTGTTCTGCCTGGCGCGCTACCGCGGCCCGAAGGGACATCAAGGTAAACCTCCCCGGCGCAACCGATCAAGCGCTATGGCCTGGCGTTACGCGAACAGTATACTCCCATTAACTATCGCCACTCCGTGGCCGGGTTTCGCCGTGCATGCGCCCCCCCGCGGGCGGCTCCACCATGACCATGACAAGCATTTTCGACACACCCCTGCTCACCCCCTGCCTGCGCCAGCTTGCCCGCGGCGCTCTGGCGTTGTCGGGCTGGAAGATCGAGCCGCACCCGCCGCTGCAGCCGCCTTTCGTGTTCATCGGCGCGCCGCACACCAGTAACTGGGACTGCCTGCTGCTGGTGGCGCTGAGCCTGGACCTGGAACTGCAGGCCTGCTGGCTGGGCAAGGATTCGCTGTTCCGCTTTCCGCTTGGCGGCCTCATGCGCTGGCTGGGCGGCATTCCCATCGACCGCAGCCACCCCTGCAACCAGGTGGAACTGTGCGCCACGTACCTGCGCGCGCATCCGCGCAAGGCGCTGTGCGTGACCCCCGAAGGCACCCGGCGCCCGGTACAACGCTGGAAAACGGGCTTCTATCACATCGCCCGGCAGGCGGACGTGCCGATACTGCTCACGGTGCTCGACGCCGAGAGCCGCACCGTGCGCCTGCGCGGCTGGTACCACCCCAGCGGGGAGGATGAGCGGGAGATTCTGGAAATTCAGCAATTTTACCGGGGTATTCGCGGCATAATTCCCGCAAATACCACCGAACTGCCGATGCTGGCAGCGGCGGCGCCCCCTGAGGGAGTGGGCGCCGCGATAGGCGAGGGAGGTTAAATGATGGAGAGCACGCCCCTCAGGGCATGACGTGCAGGTGGCCCATCATGCCCACTTCGGCATGATCCAGAATGTGGCAGTGGTACATCCACATGCCCGGGCGGTCGTCGTAATGCACCGCGAATCTCACCGTTTCATGCACCGGCACGTCCACCGTGTCCTTCCATTCCAGCGGCTTGTCGTCGTTGTCCAGCACCTGGAAGGCGAAGCCGTGCAGGTGGAAGGGATGCGCGAAATCACTTGGGTTGTGCACCGTCCACACCTCCGTGGTGTTGACCTTGGCTTCGATCGGCACCGCCCGGCTGTGCGGGATGCCATTGATACCCATGATCACATCGTTGTTGTTGCCGAACACGATGGTGAGGTCGATCTTGCGCTCGATGGCGTCGGTAATGTCGATCGGCGCGATCTCCCGCAACGTTTCCGGTATTACCACGTTGGATTTCACCGCCGGTTCATCGACGGTCTGGATCACCATCATGTCTTCGGCCAGGCGGTTGAAGGTGGTGCCGTAGCCGCGATCCGTGGGGTACCAGCGCAGATGTTCGGTGGTACCGGGCGCATCGGGCGGCGTGAACACCATGTCCAGGCGCTCGCTTGGCACCAGCTTGATCTGGTCGACCGTTTCACTGCGCGCGGCAAGGCCACCGTCGCCGCCCAGCTTGATCAGCGGCGTGCGTTTGTAGCGCAGCGTGTAATAGCGGGTGCGGGCGGCATTGATGATGCGCCAGCGCTGCGGCTTGCCCTGGCGGACCTTGAGCGTGGGCATGACCTTGCCGTTCACCAGCAATATCTCGCCCTCGCGGCCGAACAGATCGCCGAAGGCGCCGCCGATCTCGGGCGGCAGAAACTGGCCCTCGGCATCCAGGCTGATGTCGGACAGCATCAGGATCAGTTCGTCGCCCAGTTCCGCTAGCTCCTTCGGTTCATCGGGATCTTCCACGATGATCGGGCCGTACAGGCCAAAGCCCAGCTGCGCCGCATCCCTGCCGACGTGCGGGTGATACCAGTAAGTGCCTGAATTGGGCACCACGAAATCGTAGGTGAATTCCCCGCCCGGCTGCACCGGATCCATGGTGAAGCCCGCCACGCCGTCCTGGTCGTTGGGAATGAGCAGGCCGTGCCAGTGGATGCTGGTGTCTTCCGGCAGGGAGTTCTTGAAATGCACGATCAGGCGCTGGCCCGGCTTGGTGCGGATCAGCGGTCCCGGCAGCGTGCCGTTGTAGGTCCATACCGGCGTCATCTTGCCGGGCAGGATCTCCATTTCCACGACCTTGGCTTCCATGTTGATCTCGAGGATGTCGGGGTCGGGATTGAGGTCCTCGTATTCGGCCAGCTTCAGGTCGTCCGCCCAGCCCTCGGGCTGGTCGACTTCGCTGGCATCGAGTTGGGCCTGCGCCTGCGTGGCCAGCACAAACCCAAGAAGCAACAGTAGATAGCGCATGCGTGGTCCCCCGCCTATTCGATGTCTGAACAATACATCATTACCATGACCCAATCATGCAAAGCTTGTGAATTGTATGCACCAAAAAAAGCCGGCCCTGAGGCCGGCTTTTTCGCACCGGGGCCTCAGCCCAGGTTCTTGTTCACGAAATCCCAGTTCACCAGCGCCCAGAAGGCTTCCATGTACTTGGGGCGCAGGTTGCGATAGTCGATGTAGTAGGCATGTTCCCACAGGTCCACGGTCAACAGCGGCGTTACCCCGGCGTCGGTCAGCGGCGTGCCGGCGTTGGAGGTGTTGACGATGTCCAGGCTACCGTCGGCTTTCTTGACCAGCCAGGTCCAGGAGGAACCGAAGTTGTTGATGGCGCTGTCGGTGAACTTGGCCTTGAAATCGGCGAAGGAGCCGAAGGCCTTGTCGATGGCCGCGGCCACGGCGCCGGTGGGATCGCCACCGCCGTTCGGGCTCAGGCAGTGCCAGTAGAAGGTGTGGTTCCAGATTTGCGCCGCGTTGTTGAACACGCCACCGGAGGAATGCTTGATCACATCTTCCAGCGGCTTGTCGGCTTCCGGCTTGCCTTCCAGCAGGCTGTTCAGCTTGGTGACGTAGGCGTTGTGGTGCTTGCCGTAGTGGTATTCCAGCGTTTCCTTGGAAATATGCGGCTGCAGGGCATCCATTGCATAAGGCAGAGGAGGTAGTTCGAAAGCCATGGCGTTCTCCTGTTGAAAGAAAATGGGTGAAGGGGTGAAGAATCTGGGTGGCAAGTGTACCGCAAATACCGGCGGTGGGCCGCCGCACCCGGGGCGAAGCCAGTACGTTCACGCCTTGTCGCTTGCAAATCAAGCACTTGGCCATGCAAGCACCGCATAACCCCGCGATACGCCGCCACAGGGATTATTCAGCGCTTCCCTAGCGCGGCTCGATGGCGCGCAGATGGCGCAGCACGGAAATCTGCGCGCCAAGCCAGCCAAGCGCGGCGGCGCCGGCAAGCACCATGAAGCTGCCGGTCAAGCCAAGCCCCTGCAATTGCGTGGCGCTGCCATAGCTGCCAAGCAGGCGGTCATAGGGGCCGGAAAGCGCCCAGGTGCTCGAACTTGCCAGCACCACGGCCACCAGGCCGCCGGCCGCGCCGTACCACAACCCGGCATAGAGGAAGGGCCGCGCCACGTAGGCGTCGGTGCCCCCCACCAGCTTGACCACCACGATTTCGGTGCGGCGGTTTTCGATGGCAAGGCGAATGGTGTTGCCGATGACCAGTAACACCCCGAGCGCCAGCATGCCGCCCAACAGCACCGCCAGCTGCTGCGCCAGTGCCACCACCGCCTGCAAACGCTGCACCCAGGCCAGGTCGAATTCCACCAGGTCCACGCCCTGCAGCCGCCCCAGTTCCTGCTGCAGTACATCCAGCGCGGCGGCATCGAGCGTGGCCGGGGTAACCACCAGCACCGGCGGCAGCGGATTGCTGTCCAGGCCTTCCAGCACCTGGTCGAAGCCGGATACGGTTTCGAATTCCGCCAGCGCCTGCTCGGGTGTGACCAGTTCCACCGCGGCCAGGTCCTCGCGCTGCTCCAGTTCGGCAAGCAACTGCCGTTGCCGGTCCGCGCCGATATCCTGCTCCAGATACAGCGAAAACGCGCCGGCCTCGCCAAAATCCTGCCCCAGGCCCTGCAGGTTCTGCAGCAGCAGGAACAGGGTCAACGGCAGCGCCAGGGCGATGCCCATGACCAGCGCCGCCAACAGCGTGCCGAGCGGATCGCTGCCAAGCCGCAGCAGGCTGTCCACGGCAACGCTCTGCTGTTGTTCGAACCAGCCCAGTTGGCGCCCGATCGGCGCACTGGTGCGGCGGCGGGATTCGTTGCGGGGTGCGCGCGCCATGGTCAGGGGGCGCTCCCCACGTTGCCCTGCACCAGGCGGCCCTGGTCCAGTACCAGGATGCGATGGTGCAGGCTGCGGATCAGGCTGAGGTCGTGGCTGGCCACCAGCACGCTCACGCCGATGCCGCGGAACTGTTCGAACAACTGCATGATTTCCGCCGACAGCTTGGGGTCGAGGTTGCCGGTGGGTTCGTCGGCCAGGATCACCGTGGGCTTGTTGACCACCGCCCGCGCAATGCCCACCCGCTGCTGTTCGCCGGTGGACAGCGCCACCGGATTCTGCTGTTCCTTGTGCAGCAGCCCCACCTTGTCCAGCGCGGCGCGCACGCGGCGGGCGGCATCGCGCGGATCGTAGCCGGAAATCTGCAATGGCAGCGCCACGTTGTCGAACACGCTGCGGTCGAACAACAGTTGATGATCCTGAAATACCAGGCCGATGCTGCGGCGATAGAACGGCAACTGGCGGCGTGACAGTTTGTTGAGGTTCTGGCCGTTGACGATGATCTGGCCGCTGCTTGGCAACTCCATCTGCATGATCAGCTTGAGCAGCGTGCTTTTGCCGGCGCCCGAATGGCCGGTCAGGAACGCCAGCTCGCCGGGCGCCAGCTGGAAGCTGATGTGGCTCAGCGCTTCCTGCCCGCCCGGATAACGCTTGCTGACCTGGTCGAAGCGGATCATGCCGCGAGTCTCAAGAGCCTTCGGCGAACAGCGCGTCCACGAACTGCGACGCCACGAACGGCCGTAGATCCTCGGCTTTTTCGCCGATGCCGATGAAGCGCAGCGGCAGCGCCAGCTCCTTGGCGATGGCGAACACCATGCCGCCCTTGGCGGTGCCGTCGAGCTTGCTCAGCACCAGGCCGCTCACCTGCACCGCGTCGGTGAAGCTGCGCGCCTGGCTCAAGGCGTTCTGGCCAGTGGTGGCATCGAGCACCAGCAGGATTTCCTGCGGCACCTCACTATCGAGCTTGCGCAGCACGCGCACCACCTTTTCCAGTTCCTGCATCAGGTTGCTCTTGTTGTGCAGGCGCCCCGCGGTGTCGGCGATCAGCACGTCCACGTCGCGCGCGCAGGCGCTCTGGTAGGCATCGAAGATCACCGAGGCGCTGTCCGCGCCGGTATGCTGCGCCACCACGGGCACCTTGTTGCGTTCGCCCCAGGCCTGCAACTGTTCCACGGCGGCGGCGCGAAACGTGTCGCCCGCCGCCAGCATCACCGAATGGCCCTCACTCTGGAAACGCTTGGCGAGCTTGCCGATGGTGGTGGTCTTGCCCACGCCGTTCACGCCCACCATGAGGATCACGAACGGCTTGCCCGGTGTCTTCCTGATCTGCAAGGGCTGTTCGCAAGGCGCCAGCATGTTGCCGAGAATGTCGCGCAGCGCGGCATACAGGGCATCGGAATCGGCAAGCTGGTTGCGTTTCACCCGTGCCGTGAGTTCGTCGAGGATGGCACTGGTGGCCTGCAGCCCCACGTCGGCGGAAAGCAGTTGCGTCTCCAGCTCGTCGAGCAGTTCCTGATCGATGGCTTTCTTGCCGAGCAGCAAACCGCTGAGACCTTCGGCCAGGTTGGCGCGCGTGCGGCTGAGCCCCGCCTTGAGCCGGCTGAAGAAACCACTGCCGTTGGCAGCGGTTTCAGGCACCGGTTCCGGCACGGGCGCGATCGGGTCCGCGGCGCCATTCTCGGTGTCGGCGGAGGGCGTGGGAGGCTTGGGGGGTTTTCCAAATCCGAACATGAAGGCAACTGCTGCAAAACCGGAGCGCCAATGCTAGCAGTCCACCCCTGGCCATACCAGTACGCCCGCCGCGCGCTTTCCCCGCCGCGCACGGACGGGCACAATGCGTTTTCCTGAAAAGCGCCCATTTCGAGCACCGCCGGTGCGGCACCGGCACCCGGCGTTTTTCCAAGCAACGAGAGATTAATGACCGTAAATTCCAGCAAGGCGCCGGGCGCGATCCGCATCATCGGCGGGCAATGGCGCAGCCGCACCGTCGCGGTGGCCGATGCGCCCGGGCTGCGCCCCACGCCCGATCGCGTGCGCGAAACCCTGTTCAACTGGCTGCAGTTTTCCCTTGCCGGCGCGCGCTGCCTCGACCTGTTCGCCGGCAGCGGCATCCTGGGACTGGAAGCGCTCTCGCGCGGGGCGGCGGCGGTTACCGCGCTGGAATGCGATGCCGGCGCCGCCGCGCTGTTGCGCCGCAACGCCGCCACGCTGCACGCCGACGCGCTACAGGTGCTGCAGCAGGATGCGCTGCACTGGCTGGCGCAAGGCCCGGGCACGGCACCTTACGACATCGCCTTCATCGATCCGCCTTTTGCCGCGCAGCTGCAACAACGCAGCTGCGCGCTACTGCACGCGCAGCAGTGGCTGGCGCCCGGCGCGCGGGTGTACCTGGAAGCGGCACAGCCGCTCGATGGCCTGCCACTGCCGCCGGGCTGGGCCCTGGTGCGGCACAAGCGCGCCGGCGAGGTGCACTACGGGTTGTGCGAAGCAAACTAGATTTCGAGTGGCCTCAATCCGCTTTGTAGAAGGTAAACTCGATTTCCACCTTCGCGCCCATGGGCAGCGCGGTCACGCCCACCGAGGTGCGTGCCGGCGGTGGCACGTCGATATTGGAAAATACGGCTTCCCAGGCGGCATTGATCTCGGCGAACTGCTCCATGTGCGGGGTAAAGATGCGCGCCATGGCCAGATGCTCGAAGCCAAGCGCGAACTCCCGCATCAGCACCTGGAGGTTTTCCAGGATCTTTTCCGCCTGTTCGCCCACAGTGTTGCCCACCAGCGCGCCGCTCTGGCGATCCTGCGCCAGCATGCCGCTGCAGTAGTAATGCGGCCCCACCTTGACCAGGTGGCTGTACTTGAACGCGGGGCGGGCCAACTGCCCGCTGATGAAGGCTTCTCGCATGGGAACATTCCAAGGTAGGGAAAAAGACGCACCTTAACACCGGCGCCGCTGCGCGTCAGGGGGCGGCGCTGTGTCCCTGGGGGTATAATCCCGCCACCTTCAGGCAGGAATCCCCTTATGAAAACCGTGGTCTACCCGGGCGCCTTCAACCCAATCACCAACGGCCACACCGATCTGGTGCAGCGTGCCGCCGGCATCTTCGATCGCGTGATCGTGGCGGTGGGCACCAGCACGCAGAAGACCAGCGCGATGTCGCTGGAGCGCCGCGTGGACCTGTGTCGGGAAGTGCTTGCTCACCTGCCGAACGTGGAAGTGCACGGCTTTACCACCCTGCTGACGGATTTCGTGCGCGGGCAGAACGCCAACCTGATCCTGCGCGGGCTGCGCACCGTGGCGGATTTCGAATACGAGTTTCAGCTGGTGGGCATGAACCGGGTGCTGGCGCCAGAAATCGAAACCGTGTTCCTGGCGCCGGCCGAGCACCTGTCCTACATTTCCTCGACCCTGGTGCGCGAAATCGCGGCCTACGGCGGCGACATTTCGCAGTTCGTGCATCCGGCCGTGGCGCAGGCCATGAGCAGCGGAGCCAGCTGACATGGCGCTGCTCATCACCGACGAATGCATCAACTGCGATGTGTGCGAACCGGTGTGCCCCAACCAGGCCATCCACATGGGGCCGGAAATCTACGAGATCGATCATCGCCGCTGCACCGAATGCGTCGGCCACTTCGATACGCCGCAATGCGTGCAGGTGTGCCCCGTGGCCTGCATTCCCCTCGATCCCGACCATCCCGAAACCGAGGCCGAACTCAAGGCCAAGTATCTCCGGTTGATCGCCACCAGCGCCACGACAGAGTAACCACACCGGGGTCGGAGCAAGGGTAATCGAAGTAACCACTTGGGCACGGTGGCAGGCAGTCGGGGGCACGGTGGCAGGCAGTCGGTGCACAGCCCCGCTCGCTCCACTTCCGCCCCGTCAGGCACAAGCGCGGCGCTGCGGAACTCGCCGCTGCGCGGCTCAGACAGTCCTCGCTCCCTTCCGCGCTTGCACCCGACGGGAAAGCGCTCCAACGTTCCGCAAGCGGGGCCGCGCACCGACTGC
>Ga0182745_1000238_pt1 | contig 68770 bp, 75 predicted proteins | sample eDN3rd30CKraftBY_FD_128523 | JGI IMG/M metagenome (GOLD analysis project Ga0182745, IMG submission 128523) | Enriched backyard soil microbial communities from Emeryville, California, USA - eDNA 3rd pass 30_C Kraft BY (version 2) (version 2) | ecosystem: Environmental > Terrestrial > Soil >... | reverse complement strand
TCTCGGCGTCGGCCTGGCGATCATGGGCCTGATGAAGTTCAAGGCCTATTCGGACAACAAGAACGACCCGAGCAACAAGCTCTCGACGGCGTTCATGCTGGTCTTCGTGGGCGCCGGCCTGGTTGCCATTCCGGCGGTCCTGGGAAGCGGTATCCAGACCATCTTCGGTAACGGCGCCGATACCACGGATGCCTCGACCGGCTTCACCGGCCTGTAAGGAACCGGCCGGGCCTCAAGGCCCGGCCAATCGATCTCGGGGGGCGTCATGAACAGTAAACATTTTCGCATGACCACGTTCCTGGCGCCGGCCGTCTTGTTTGCCCAGGGTGCGAATGCACAGCCTTCCTCTGGAAGTTCCCAGACCGGATCGCTCGCATCTCCGGATTTCGCGAGCATGGCCAGCGACATGGGCGGCCAGGTTTTGAGCCTGTCTGTTCTCATGACAGTGATCGCCTTCATCATGGGCGTGATGATGGTCATCGGCGGCCTCTACAAATTCAAGAAGCATTCCGATAACCGCGGGGATCCATCGTCCTCGCCGGCCGTCGGACTCATGCTCGTGTTCCTTGGCGCAGCCCTTGTCGCCCTGCCTGAGCTGATGGGCGTCGGTGTCACGACAATCTTCGGTCGTGGGGGAGATACGGTCATCAATGCCGCGCAACCGAGGGCGTATTTCAACTTCAATTAACGACCGGCCGGGAAGGCCGGCAATACCGGGGGAAAGATGCTGACCGATATGATGCGCCGTTCAGTGGCGGAGCTGAAGCTTGGAGTCCGGCCGCATGCGGCGCTGCTTTCCGGATCGGAGAAGATCTCTGTCGAGGTTTTTCAACGTGACAAGGAATGCTGCCATGTTTGCGGTGTCCGCGTCCCCGGTTTCATGGAGATCGATCATCGTGACGGGCACAAGAAAAGCTCTGCCAAATCACTGAAAACCATCTGTCAGTTCTGTCACAACCTGCGGCATCCGATCTGGGCTGCGACCCGCAAGCGCATCATTCCGATATTTGCCCCCGATCTTAACCAGGCCGACATCCACCGGCTCGCATGGACTCTTCTAGCCTGGCGTGGAGTCAGTGAAGGGCCCGTCGATCATGGTTCGGTCGCCGGGCTGATCGATATCAGGCGGGAAACTTTCCTCAAGGAGTTCGGTTGCGAAAGCGCTGAGTCGCTTTTCGAAGCGGCTTATGCTGTTGCGGGCCCGAAGATGCTCGGCGGAAAGGGGTGTCTTCCGGTGTTCAGAAAGATGGAACAGTCCCTCCGTTTCTGGCCGGCAGAGCTTCTCTACGATTACGAAGAACTCGATCCGGGATCGCGGCTTTCGGTTTGGGATGTGGGTGGTTTTCGCTGCATTGCCGATGAGGCGGCGGAGGCCATCCGAACCGATCAGGAGCCGGATTTCGGGAAGATCCATGAGCTGACGGCCAGCATCATGGAAGAAATGGCAGGACAGGGGGAATGACATGAAATTCGTAGATCTTGACCATGAGGCTGAACTCAGCCAGGCATCGAGGCTCGCGAAGCTCGGAATCATTCTTTTTTCGGAAGACGAAAGATGGTTCGCTTTCAGGCCTTCGACCGGCTATTACAGCGAGGGGCTCGGCGCTCCGCAAAAGCTCGAGCACGGAATCTGGGTCATCGACAAGGAATATGAAGACGCGAAAGTGATCGGGCAACGGCTGTCCGGCGTTTCGATGAGGTCGAGCTCCTGGCTGAAGCTGTCCATCGCCAAGATCAGGAAGACCTGGGGCGTCGAAAGACAGCCGGAAGCCGCTTCGGTGAAACTTGTTGCCCAGGTTGCGGACAGGATCCTCGGCTTGTCGCAGGAGGCAGTGCTGCGCAATTTCGGAGATCTACGGCTGAAGAACACATCGGAAGCCGTCAGCCATTTCAATCGGGCTGCTTCCCTGGCGACCGGAATCTATACGGTTTCCCAGGAAATGATGAAGCGATCGGGATCAACCGACAAGCGTGTCACCGAGCATTTCACCAAGGCCTGGCAACAGGGCATGTATATCTTCGGCCGCAAGGAGGCCGAAGAGGATCATATCAATCTCACCTTCAGCTTTCCCAAGCTTTCCTATGCTCTGGCGGTGACCTCCGGCAAGGTGCCGGGGCCTGGCGTCTGGCAGATGGCAGGCAGGGAGGATCACGAGAGTGCAGACGATTTCTGCCAGAAGATCGCGTCGCTGAACCGGCCGGCTCTTTTCAGGGCGCGGTGCAAGCCGGCGGGCTCATTCGTCCCAGAACATGCCACAGCATTTGCAAACCCACCAAACCAGACCGTCGACAGCCACCGGACACGCTTCACGATCGAGGAGATCAGGGAACTTTCGAAGGATTTCGAAATGTCCATCGAGAGCGTGATCTGCGGAACGGAATGGATCGAGCCAGGAACGGGAAAGATGCTGCGATCGCTGGAGGAGGCTGCGGGAGGTCCCGAGGCGGCCAGGGCATCCTGGAGCGTCGGTATTGCGGCCGAGAACATCCTGGCATCCGCTTTCCGTAAGGAACGCAGCGAGGTTCATGGGCAATATGCGGAAGCCGTCTGGATAGCTGCGCGCGACAGGGCGGCCATGATGCCGGCGATCCGGGCTCTCTATGACGTCGGAGCGAGCCTCGTGTCGGCATATCTCGGCACGATCACGGTCAAATGCCCGATGGATCTCGAACTGCTGGTTACCATCCTGGGCACTGCATGGGAGCAAGGCCTGGTTCTCCCTGTCGAAGAGGTCGAGCTTTTGAATGAGATGGGTGTCGTCGCACCTGTCGAGCCGAGCCTGTTCGGCGGAAATGATGTGGATTGTCAGATTTCCACGATTGCCCATAGCCGGAAACGGAAGACATTATGGGCATTGGACAGCATCCAGGACCACAAGTCCGAGGACAGGGAACGGATGTTCAGGAAGCTGATGTCGTGAAGACGGGGTGAGAAAATGTCGATTTTTGACGCAGTTGCCGGCGCTGTCGGAAGCGCGATGAAGGAAAGCGTGGTCGACAATCTGGGCCTCGAGACCATGGAGGACGATCAGACCTTCGTGCTGAAGGATGGATCCCTGATGACGATGATCCGTCTTGATGGCGCGATCCGGGATCTGGATGTCCCGGAGTTTGTCGAGTTCGCCGAGAAAATGCGCACCGTCCTTTCATCCTACATGTCTCAGCCGGGCCATGCCATCGAAGTCAATTTCCTCCGTGATCCGAAAGCTGCCGAGGTTTTCCTGGAGCGCCAGGTCAACCGGTCACGCAGGAATGCCCGTGCCGCCGGGATGTCACTCGACGACGTCCTGAATGAAAGGGTCACCAACCTTTCCCGGTTCATGGTCGCCGAAAGCTGCGTCATCTGCATCTACACCCGCTCGAGCTGTCTCTCGGCCGAGGAGCGCAAACAGGACCAGAAGAAGGCGAGCGAGCGCCTGAAGATGTTCCCGCCAATCGTGGGTGCGCAGATACCGAGAAAGGCTCTGCAGACGGTTCATTCACGTCATGCAGCCTTCGCCGAGGCGATCCATACAGCCTTCGAAAACAACAAGATGATCTCCGGTATCATGTCGGTGAAGGAGGGGCTGCAGGAAATTCGTGCCGCGCTTTATCCGGAGACATATCCGATCAAGACGGAATGGTCGCCGCGGATGCCATCCTGGTCGGCTGACGCCATCAAGGAGAAAAAGAACCGGCGGCCGATGGCTCCGGAAACTCCGGATCAGGTCGGAGGAAACGACTACAGTCCATTCGGAGTGCCGAGTTTCGACCTGCAGATTGCGACAGAAGATGCAGAGATCGAAACAAACCGGACGGTCAGGATCGGCGATACGATCTTCCAGGCCTTCGACATGACCATGGCACCCGAGGTTCTTCCCGACTTCAACGCTCTCGTCAACGACATCACGGCCAAGGGCACCGGAACTCCATGGCGAGCCTCGTTCCGGGTGGAATCCGGGGGTGTCAGCGCCCAGAGCATGAAGCGGATCTTCCTGGCCATCTTCACCTGGGCGGCGCCAACCTACAACCGTCGTATCAAGGAAGCCCTGGATGCGAATATCGAAATCGACGGGGCCGACGACACGATCGTCAGGTTCAGGATGTCCTTTGTGACCTGGGCGCCGGCCGGCAAGGACGAAGCCCTCAGGAAACATGCACAGATCCTTTCCGGCGCCGTGCGCAGGTGGGGAGGAAACTGTGGCGTCGATGGCCTGAGTGGCGATCCGCTGATGACGGCCCTTTCGGCGCTTCCCGGAGCAACTCCCGGCTCCACGGCGCCGGTGGTTTCACCACCGCTTCGTGATGCGATCTCCATGTTGCCTTTCACGCGCCAGGCATCTCCATGGGAAAACGGCGCGGTTCTTCTGCGCACCAGATCCGGCAAGATCTGGCCCTATCAGCCGATCTCCTCGAAGCAGGATACCTGGATCACGCTTTTTGTCGGAACACCTGGCTCGGGAAAAAGCGTGGCGATGAACGCGTTCAATTTCGCCACAGCCATCTCGCCGAACACGGCCGGCGGCTCGGACGCCGTCCTTCCGAGGATCTCGATCCAGGACTATGGCCGGTCATCGGAGGGGATGATCTCTCTTATCCAGGAGAGTCTCCCCGCCAATCGCCGACATGAAGCGCTGTTCAAGAAGCTCAAGATGGACCGCGAGTTCGCAATGAACCCGATGGATACGCTTCTCGGCATGCGCAAACCCTTGATCGTAGACAGGGACTTCCTGATCAACTTTCTCGAAATTGTTTGCGGCGACGGTGTCAATCCGCCATCGGGTCCGATGCGCGGCCTCATCTCCGCGGCGATCGACCGCGCCTATGAAGAGAAGATGGACCATCGGAACCCGGCGCCCTATATCCGGGGTGACCATCCGAAGGTCGACCGGGCGCTCGATGAGCTCGGCTTCGATGGCCATGGCGGCACGATCTGGTGGGAGGTCGTCGACTTCCTGTTCGAACATAATCGGCGGCATGAGGCAGAGATCGCACAGCGCCGTGCGGTGCCGATCCTTTCCGACCTGGTGACGGCGGCCTCCGAACCGCAAGTGAAGCTGCAATACAACTTTACCGATCCGGATACCGGCCAGAACCTGGTGGATTCGTTCAACCGCATCATCTCGGAGGTGACGAGGGATTACGCGATCCTTTCGACCTATACCAGGTTCTCCATCGGATCAGCCCGGATCGTATCCCTCGACCTTCAGGATGTCTCCGGCCGCGGTCCCGGCGCTTCTGCGACGAAGCAGACGGCGATGATGTTCATGCTCGCCAGAAAGGTCTCCACGCGGGATTTCTTCGTTGATCCCGAAGAGATCGAGCTGAGCGTCCAGCGCAACATCCTGCCGGATTTCTATCTGTCCTATCACCTGGAGGTGGCGCGGCAGAACAAGGAGATCCCGAAGGTCATCTGCATGGACGAGTTCCACCGGACCGGAAATCTCGAGGCGATCATCAACCAGGTGATCCAGGATGCCCGCGAAGGACGAAAGTTCAACGTCGACATCAAGATCGCCTCGCAGTTCCCGGAAGACTTTCCGCCGGCGATCTTCGCTGCAGCCACGGGATTTGTCGTCTGCCGGGCGGATTCCGGGGTGTCCCTGGAGACGATCAGCAAATCATACGATCTGTCCGAGGCAGAGAAGGACATCATCCGCAACCGACTGACCGGGCCAGGGTCGCGCGGCGCCCCGATGTGGATCGTTTTCAAGACGAAGGATCATGGTCAGATCCGCCAGGAACTGCTTCTGACGCTTGGACCGGCGGAACTGTGGGCTTTTTCGACGACCAACGATGACGTGGCCCTCAGGTCGCGTCTCTACAAGGAACTCGGCGCTCCATTGGCAAGGCGGGTTCTTGCAGCCCGTTTCCCCGGCGGCTCCGCCAAGTCGGAAATCGAGAAACGGATCACGCTGGCCGAGGAAATCGGTGAACGTGTCGATGACGACGCCATCTCGGATATCGTCGGATCCCTGTCGAAGGAACTCGTCGAGATGGCCATCATCATGCAGTCGAAATCGCTCGTCTGATCTGGGGGAAGGCATGGGGAAACGGTTGATGGCGATCGGATTGGCGGCAATGACCGTCATTCCCCTTCACGCCTGGGCGGATGCCGTCGGCCAGGCCTTGGCGAATATCCGCAAGACCGATGCCGAATTGCAGGCCCGGGTCGAGGTCGATCCTGCAATCGTTGCCGCCCGGCTCGGCTATGTCCAGGCAGGAACGGATATGGCGACGATCCGGATACCGGGAGAACCTCTCGAAGGAGCGGGCAGGCGGGTGGTGTCCGGAACTGCTTCAATCGAACAGGGTGATCTTCTTCTCATCGGGGATACCAGGATCAGGTTGCAGGGGCTTCGGGCCCCCGCTTCCGGTGATCTGTGCAAGACCGCTTCTGGAAAGGAATTCGATTGTGGAAAGTGGGCCCTTGAAGGGATGAAGATCGTCCTGGGGAAAAGGGAGTTGCAATGTGCCGTGACGGAGGTCACGAGTTCCCTGGGTGACCCCATCGGATGGTGCGAGATCGAGGTTGGCGAAAATGACAGACGTGATCTGGGTCACCTGGCGGTCAGCGCCGGAGTGATGATCGCGAGCGACGGCTATGGTGGGGCGACGCTCTACCGGTCGGCGGAAGATACTGCCCGCAGCGAGAGGCGCGGCATCTGGTCCGGCAGCATCGGACGCGGATGCGGATTTCTCCAGGGCGACGGTTCCGGCATATGCTGAGACGAGCATGTGAAAATACTTGAAAATTTCGAGGAGCTGTGTAATAACGCCCGTATCAACGGAGGTTGTCATGGCAAAGCTTACCAAGATCGGGAATTCGCATGGGGTGGTGATCCCCTCGGCGACGATGCTGCAGGCCAACCTGCATCCCGATGACCAGGTCGTCCTGGCGCCTCTTCAGGATGCCGTTCTCGTCGTGGCTGAAGGCAGTGCCGCTGGCCGGATGGTTTCGGCGATGATGAACGCCATGGACAATTATTCCGACACCTACAGGCTCCTGGCCTCGGAGCAGCTGAGCGACAATGGCTGACATGGAATCTCGGATCGAACTGGTCGAAAAGATCGGCCCCTTCCTTTTGCCGTCCGCAGCTCTGGTCGAGATCTGGCATGGCATGCAACTTCGCCGCTTTGGTGGCGGATCCGGCATTCGCGACCGCAACCTGCTCGAAGGCGCGGTATCGCGTGGCGCCTCGACATTGCTCTATGGCGATGCAGGAGACCTGGTGGCAGCGGTCTGTGCGATGTGTGAGGGGGTCATCCGCAATCACCCCTTCATCGATGGAAACAAGCGCGCAGGTTTTTCGGTGATCGCCTCGACGCTTCCCGTAAACGGGTTCCTTTTCGAGATGTCTCCACGGGATGCCGCGCAGATGATCGTCGATTTCGCCGCCGGCAAGATCTCTTCCGATGATTTTCGGGATACGGTGCGCGCCAATGTCCGCCCGGATCCGACCCATGGGTTGATCGAGGAAATTTCGGCTGCAGAAGCGACCTCCCAACCCGAGGCATGAGACGGACGGATGCTGGATGGAGTCGGAAAGATTTCTGCGTGAGAAAACGCGATTGACTCCCGTCGCGGCCGGAACTAATTTCCATTCACGGTCGGACCGAACCGGGCTGCCTCAGGCGAAAGCCATGCCAAACCGGTCCAGGACTGAAAACCCATCGTTCTCACATCCAGTGACCGATCGGGCAATGAGGCAGGCTTGAGATGCGGTCGCGAAAGGATAGAGAAATGGGTGTCGAACTCTCCCGCAAGGCCGTTTCGGCCATCGCAAAACTGAACTTTGAAGGGCTTTCCCATCTTCAGAGGATCGACGGTATCGCGAAAGCGATCGGCTTCGAAAATAATGCGGCGCTCATGGCGACGCTGAAGAAGAACGAGAGCCAGGCAGAGCCAGTCGAGGTGCCGCGTCTGCGTGTCTGGTGGATCCCGCAGGTGCCGATGGACCCCTTTCATGTCGAGGTGAAATCTGTCGACGAGGCGGTGCGGACGCTGCGCATGCTCGCGGATTACGACATCTTCCAATACGAAAACCGCGTGAAGCCGGATTACTCGAATGCCGGCGGCCTCGAAGTCTTCGAGGACGGCGAGTGGGAGGAGTGGTATGATCCCAAGACCGGTGAAGATATCGACGAGTATATGCGTGCGCTGGAAGATGGCTCGTATGGGGCACTGGAACCTTGATGGGTGAAAGCTCTGCTGGGGAGAATCTCTCCGGCAGAGATCCTGCAGCGGTCCCGGAATAGTTTGCTATCCCAGGAAATCTGGATCGGCAGGCCATATCGGCAAATGGCCTGCCTTCGCGATCGCTTTCTCCAATCAATACAGTTAGATCAGGGGAATGCAGGATCGGCAAAAATTCTAGAAATGACCGGAATTAGTAGCGCCCTCAGATGAGAAATCCCATCTGAACGGGCCTCTCCGGCTTCGGCGTATAGGCAATCCCTTCCCGTCGGGCCCTGAGAATCCGGCCGAGCTCCATAATCGAGACCTCGATGGCGCCTTTGTCCACTGCGAGCTTCCGCTTGCCGAGGGCGATATCGAAATGCTCTCTATGCGTGCCGGGATACTGGATCCATTTTCGATCGACGCCGATACTGTCCACCATGGCCATGAGTTCTTCATGACTGTCGGCGATCATGTGGCACATTTTCATGCGACCGTAATTCGCGCGCATCGTGTCGACATAGACCGCCATCAGACTTTCCCCACGCAATGGTTGCCCGGAAATCCTTGCAGACTCTCATACGGTTCCTGGATCATGAGCGCTTCTCAGCAACTGCCGTCTTCTCGAGATGTTCGACGACCTTGCGGATCAGTTCGTCAGGAACTCCAGCCTGGATTCCGGATGCGACCTGTTGCATCGCATCAATCCATTCCTGGGAGGAGAACAGGATCCTGGCAATCGACAGGGCAAACCCTGCCGGTTGCCCCTTGATGTCGAGCGGTGGCGTTTGCATCTGGTCCAATTGCTTGAGTGTCGCGTCGGCAAACCTGCGGATCTCCGGCTGGAATGTATCATTACAAGGCGCCGTCTCGCGAATGATGGCGTCGCTCATCTCGTTGATCGCCCACAAACGGCCGGTCGCGACGCCATCGGAAAACAGCTTGGCCGCGGAGGGAACATGTTCATCGGCTGGCATCTGGACCTCCTCGTGGACGGTGAGAATAGCATGCGAAAAATAGAATTGCTACAAAGACGGGAAAGCCATAAAATTCGCATGAGAATATCGGTCTTGCCGATAGGCCGGACCGAAGAAGCACAATCCCGAAAGGACACTCATTGAAATTCAGGACAACCCTGCTGGCCTCGGCATTCGCCATGCTGCCGGCTGCGAGTATGGCGACGACGGAGGACTTCCTGGAGGGATTTGCCGTGACGGCGGCCGATACGGGAGCCGCCCGGGTAATCGAGGGTGACGGGCTCAGCTTTTCCTCATCGGATGTCGGAGATGGTAAGGCATCCTTTTCCGATGCCGTGATCCGTATCGGACACAAGACGATCAAGGCCTACGAGATGGTCGTGGACGATGCGGGAATCCATGCGAAAGGGGTTGTCGTCGCGGCCGAGAAGGATGGTGAGGCTTATGCACGCCTGGATATCGCCGATATGACTGTCTCCGGGCCTCAGGCCACGCAATTGATGATGGCACCGCCATTCGACAACTGCCTGCCCGGGGAGGATCTTTCCGGAATGGCGGAGATCGAGCCAACCGTGATCAGTTTCGGCGGTCTCCAGGCGGAGGCTCCTCAAACGCCAGCCGCGCCGGCGGAGTTCGAGCGCCTCGAGCGCATTCATGTCGAGACTGGCGAAGCGGCCGTCAGGCTGAGTGCCGCCGGCAATTGCCTGGAAGTCGTTTCGGCATCCGGAACCGGCATGCGGATCGGAGATCATCTCGGCGCCATCGAGTTCGACCGGGTAACCCTTGCGCAGAACTCGTTTCCTGCCGAAGGTGATGCAAGGGACATCAACGCGAATATCGAGGGCGGGCGGATCGTCGGATCCTCTGGCGAGGTGATCGCGAGCTTCGACGGAGCCGGTTTCCACGGCTGGCTCTCCCCGGCATTCGACGACCTGATCGCCAATGGCGGAATCCTTTCCGACCTGTCAGGCGCGGTCAACAGGCTTCTCTCGACCAAGGGCGCGGCGGGAACCGGTGTAGAATTCACCGGCGTGATGATCGATGTCAGGCGAATGTTCGACGAGAGCCAGCTCGACATGTTGGGACTGGGTGACGTTGAGCAGATCACCGGGGATGTGGGCTTCGCCCTTGCTGCGGGCAAGGAGGCAGAGGATGCGCAGATCGACGCTCTTGTCGATATCGATCTGGAGGGGCTGGCCGCCTTCAGGTTCGATGCAAGTCTCGTCCAGATCGAGGATCTCCAGGAAGCGGGCAGCGACATCCGGGCGGCAGGATTGAGCCTCGCCACTGTCATGGCGATCAAGAGCGGGCAGGTGTCGTTCAAGGACAAGGGGCTGGTCGGGACCCTGGAGACCTCTGCGGGGATGGATCGGCAAGGGCTGCAGGAGGTTGCGCGCGGCATCCTGCGGGATCTGCCTGCCAGTCTGCGCACACCAGTTCTGGAGTGGGTCAGCCGGGCCATGGAGAGCGGCGCAAGCGTGGTTGTCGCACCTGAAAAACCGATGCCTCTCATTCAGGCCGGCGTGATGGCGGCGATGTCGCCCAGTCTCCTTGCGAAGGAGCTGAGACTGACGGTCGATTGAACTGGTTGGGAGACAGCAGCGAAGGCCCGCCATGAGGCGGGCCTATTGCGTTGGCGACGTTGAGAGCGCAGGAATAGACCAGAGGAAAAGAGAAGAGATCGCTTGCGCCCGACGGGCGGTTTGCCCCCTGAGTCCTGGAATGGAAAAATAAAGAAAAATGGCCGAAATGGGTCGAAAAAGACTAGATATTGTTGATATCCGGAGCAAATTACCACAAGGGGTGTTGATTAGAAATTTCGCACGGAATATTCTACACGAAATGTGCTCATGAGGAGCTACCTGGATGACTGGTATGACTGGCGAGATGCGTCGCGATGATTTGGATCAGGCTGGCTTCTGGTCCAGAGCATTCGATGTGCTCGGCCGCGAGACCGAAGTGGTTCATATGGCTGAGCTCGTGAAGGCGTCCAGGGAGAATCTCTTCACCGCAAGACTGCCGCAGACCCGAGCATATTGCTCGTTGTTCGAGGCCGGGAAGATCCGCCTGATGACCTCGCGTGAGGTCGATCTCCGCTTTGCGACGGCGCTGGATCTCTTAGCCCTGATCGTGACTCACGGAAGGCTGGCCCGCACTGCTGTAGCGAAGCTTCGCCCTGGTGCCTTCTGGGTCAGAAACGATGGCGACCGCCTGAACTCACGGTTGCCGGCAATCCCCCTACAGCATCTCGTCGATCTGACGGGCCGTGAGGAGGTGGAACTTCGCGCGATGCTGCTGCCGCTTTGCAACGACGGTGCTCTGCGCCCGGTGCGGGCTGCCGATGGCCGGATCGCCTATATCGCATTGCCCGGCTTTGCCGAGGATGGTCAGACGAGAAGGTTCTTTCGGATCTGACCATCCTCGGCAAAGCGGGAAACGAATCATGATCAGATAAGATCAGGTCCGCGAGGCTGGTGAACCCCTCTCTCCGGGCCTGCAAAAATTGACAGTGAGGCCCCTTTGTGGTCAGGATAAATCCTCATCACAGCAGAGTTCTCACAATGATCGTCTTATCACAGGAAGAAGCCATAGCCCGGTTCCGGGCGGCTCATGGGGATCGTTACGATTACAGTCGAACGAACTACATCTCCATGGCAGAAGAGCTGATCGTGATCTGCCCGGAACATGGGCCGTTCTGGATCAAGGCGATGAGCCACGTTCAGGGCGCCGGATGTCCGGATTGTCCCGACACGAAGAAGATGCTGAACAAGGCTCGGTTTATCCAGGAGGGTATCGCCATGCATGGCGATGTCCATGACTACTCCAAGGTCTCGTCAGGACTGCGTGGCAGAAACGGGAACGTGACCCTGATCTGCAAAATTCACAAACGGAAATTCGATATCGGCATCAAGGCTCATCTTGACGGGCGGATCGGCTGTGAGCTTTGCGCAGCAGGTGACGAGGCTATGGTCCGACAGACCTTCATGAAGGTATCGAGAAACAATTACGGCAAGGAAAGCTTCGACTACGGCCTTGTTCCCTTGATGATCAGGGACAAGGAGCAAGTGATAAGGCTGACCTGCCTGAAACATGATCATCTTTTCACCCAGCCAGCAGGTGAGCATATCGACACCAGGTCAGGATGTGAGCAATGCGGTTTTCCCGAGAAACAGCCTGCGGACCTCAAGATCGCCGAACGTCTCGAAAAGAAAGGGCAGGGGACCAAAAGGGCGAAGGAAAAGCGGGAAAAGCAGATCGAGGCTGCGATTTCCATGCATGGCGATATCCACGATTACAGCGAAGCGCCAGACAGTATGCTCATGACCACTGTCATCCCCTTGACCTGCCAGATCCATGGAAAGCGTTTCGAGACCACGCTGAGATCCCATCTCGAAGGCGAGATCGGCTGTCCGGAATGCGCCCTTGGCGATGATGTCATGACCCGGCAGGTCTTCAAGCACCTGTCGCAGGAAAGCTATGGCGAGGATGCATTCGACTATTCCGGTTTGCCGAAGATGATCAGATCCGCGAAGCAGGTGATACATCTGACTTGCATTCCCCACGATTACGCCTTCAGCCAGACCGCCGGAGAACATCTCGGAAAACACAGCGGTTGCGAGCCCTGCGGATTTCCGAAGCGCAAACCGCTAACCGAGGAAATGCGCAAGAAGCGCAAGCTGGCAAGGGCGGCGCGCCTGAAGAAGCGTGACCAGAAGCTGGAACAGATGCAGCTGTTCGATGAGGCCATCGAGCATTCAGATGTCGACGAGGAGAAAGCCAGCGCGTCGGAGAGCTGATCGGGATAGCGGATCTCCCGATCACCAGTCGAGGAGATCCGCATTCCTGTCCTTGGGACTTTCTTCCCAGCTTTCCCGCGCGGGTGGCCTGGTCGCGATCGCAGCCCAGAACGGGTCTTCCTCCACAGCGTCCGTAGCCGCCGCCACCGACTCCTGCGCAGGCCGGCTGACCGGCCTTTCGAACAGGCTGGAATCTGGCATGTGAGCAACCTCCGGTGTGCGGCCGGATCGATCATGCAGGGCCGGAGGCCAGTTGAGGTCAGGACTTCTTTCCTCATCGCGATAACCATCGCTGTCAATCAATCCTGCCTCATGGGCCTCTTTCAGGATCCTTGCGGCGATGGGAGCCGCATGAGAGCCGCCGGCGGTCCTGCCGGGCAATGGCTTACTGTCGTCCCTGCCGAGCCAGACACCGATCGCGAGATGGGGGGTCACGCCAACGAACCATGCATCCTTGTGGTTCTGGGTGGTGCCGGTCTTTCCGGCGATCGCAACCGGATGATCCTTGAAAGTTCGGTAAGCCGTTCCACGGACCGCGACACCGCGCAGCATGCCGCGCAGGGAATCGAGAGATCCAGACGAAGCCATTGCCGGTCCTTGCGGCGTCTTCCCGATCTCTCGTGATGCGCCCGTCCCTGAAGTGATCGTCCTGAAGATGTGGGGTTTCATGGCGATGCCATCATTGACGAAGGAGGCATAGCCCGCGGTAAGCCGTTGCAGGGAGGTCTCATCCGTTCCGAGTGCCGAGGGCAGGGCACGGATCATCTTGCCTTCAGGATATACACCGGCAGCTTCTGCCATCCCTGCCATGAGATCGATGCCGATCAGGTTGGCAAGCCAGACCGTCGCGACGTTCTGGCTGCGCTCCAGGGCCGAATACATGGGGATGACGCCCAGTTGCTTGTGGTCGTAGTTTCTCGGCCGCCAGCCGTTCCCGATACCTCGCCAGGTCCTTTCGATATCTTCGACCCCCATCTGTGGCCCGAGACCCCGGTTTAGCGCCGCGAGATAGAGGAATGGCTTGATGGATGATCCCGGCTGGCGCATGGCCAGGCTGCGATCGAAAGCGCTCAAACCGCCGTCAGCCCCGCCGACGGTCGCAATGATCTCACCGGACCTGGGATCCAGGATGACGACGGCGCCCTGTGTCGTTGTCGCGAGGCGGATCTCCGCGCGCGAACCGTTGTCATCCTGGATACTTGCGGTCGCCGGCACGATCATGCCGGGCTTGGGAGACCAATCGGGATGATCATCGGAAAGGCGGACGTTCCTTTCCACCCCCCAGGAGGTCATGATATCCCAGGAGTTGCCTTTCTGAGAAAGGAGTAGCGTGCTTCGATAGGGAGATCCGGCAGGGAGATCCAGCGTGTAGCCACCGGGAAGCCGGTCATTTTCACGATTGTCGTCAGATGCGGCATTCCGGAATGCCGAAAGCTCCCGCTCGGACACGGAGGGAGGGGCGACAATCGGAGAACCCTTGGTGACCTCTTCGCGTAGCGCCTTGACGGCGATATCCTGCCATTGCGGGTCTATGGTCAACTCGGCTGTGCCGCGCTCACCCATCAGGTCACGCCGTTCGCCGGCCTCTCTCTGGCTTGCGCTGAAGATCCATGGATCCTCGACCTTCAGGTCTGGCGGCGCGATCGGCAGAACATCTTCGTTCCTGGCTTTTTCGGCCTCATCCTCATCGAGCCAGCCCTGGTCCACCATGATGTCGATGATTGCATTTCGTCGGAATTTCACACGATCAGGATGCCGGAGCGGATCGAAATATGCAGGACCCTTCAACATCGCGGCCAGGGTGACCGTCTCGGCCAGGGAAAGCTCCTCCCATTCCTTTCCGAACCAGATCCCAGGGGCTTGCATCGCGCCGGTCACGCCGCGACCAAACCAGGCGGATTGAAGGTATTTGCGCAGAACCTCCCGATGGCCCGAACCTTCGGTAAGTCTCAGGGCAAGCATCGCCTCATGGATCTTGCGTCCGTAGCTGATCTCCGGACCGACAACGGTGTTCTTTATCGTCTGCTGGGCCAGGCCGGAACCTCCCCTGAGATCCCCCTTCATCGTATCGATCGCAGCGGAAAAGGTGCCGATGGCGTCAACGCCAGGGTGCTGCAGGAAGCGTTTGTCTTCGGCCGCGATGACCGCATTGAGGAAGTCGGGTGGGAGCTGATCGAGATCGACCGGCATGGGATCGCGCGACATGATCCGGCCATAACTCCGCCCGTCCGGGGATTGCAATGAAATCTCGTATCCGGGCCTGGCCGTTCCCGAAACATCCAATGCTGTCCTGGTGGTAATGCCTGAATCCCCGAAGGGGGAGGTTGTAATGATGCCAGCCGCCCCGACGAGGGATCGGACAAGGATGAAGATACCGAATTCCGTCATGATTTTTCCGTTCAGGAGCCGGAGGCCACCGGGGTGATATCGCCGTGCCAGAGCTCATTTCCATCCGCGGATATTCCGTTCGTCAGGTCGGCATCCACCGCGCCGATGATCGCGCCGCGGATGAAATCGGCGACCGAGACCTCCCGGCCGACCGCGGCGACGATTTGCATATGCATGCGCTCGGTGATCCAGATGACCGATTTCTTCCAGGTTTTCGCCTTCCCATGTGAGATGGAGCGCCGCACCTTCCAGGATGTCAGGCCGGCGATCATGATGCATTCGTCGACAGCGCTTGAGTCCCCGTCCGCATAGGCATGAAGCACTGCAGCGATGATCTCGCGGGTCTTGCCCGCCCGGCTCGAACCTGGAAGCTTGTCCAGCTCCGACCTGATCTCGTCGGTCATCTGCACATTGATCGGCTTCAGGATGGGATGGTCACGGTTGCGCATGCTGTTGGGTCCGGAAAATTCTCATCCGGTATAGGATACCTTTCGCGACCAGGAAAATCCTCCTGCAGACAAAGAAAAACTGTGAACAACAAGGATAAGCGTAACACATTTTCGCATGATGCGGATATCCTACCCGGAAGATCCTGGGGAATTGAGATGTCCAAAGCAGCACAAGAATACCTGGCCACGCTCTCCGACGAGCAATATGAGGCGGCCCTGACGACGGACCGGCCTGTCATGATCATTGCCGGGGCCGGATCAGGCAAGACGAAGACACTCGTCGGCCGCTTTACCCATATCATGCAGCCTGTGGAGGAGGGTGGTCTGGGTGCCGATCCCGGATCCATCATGATGGTGACCTTTACCAACAAGGCCGGACGGGAAATGCGCGAGCGGATCCAGCCGGCACTCGAGGAGATCCGGAAAGCATCGTCCACACCGATCTATGGCGAACCCTGGATCGGGACATTCCACGGCATTTCTCTGAGGATCCTGCGCATCGAGAGCGAGCGTGCCGGTCTCGGAAAGAACTTCTCCATCTTCGATGAATCCGACAGCCGTGCCCTTGCCAAGGAGGTGGCCGAGCTTCTCGAGCTCGAAGCCTTCGACATCGACGTCTTCTTCCAGGATCTGGAATCGGCAAAGGCCAGGCTCTATTCCCACACGCTCCTCGCCGAAAAGCAGCTCGAGATCGAGATGGCCAGGATGTCCGGGGAGCAGTTGACCTCGCTTCAAAAGACCTGGGTCTCTATCCTCGACAAGTTCGAGACGCCGAATTTCGTGCGTGCCTATTCGGCATATCAGAGAGCGCTTGCGGACCAGAATGCCGTCGACTTCAACGACCTCATGAACCATGTGACGAAGCTGTTTCGGGACAATCCGGAGATCAGGGATTCCTGGCGTTCTACCTTCCGCCATTTCATGGTCGACGAGGTTCAGGACATGAACAAGGCGCAGATCGCCTGGCTGGACAGCCTGCTTGTCGGCGGTGCGGCAATGGAAGTGCCGAAAAACGCCGATGAGCAGGAATGGGCTTCGGCGACCGACGGCAACCATCAGATCAACAGCTACAGGATCCGCAAGTTTCCCAAGCCGTCGATCGCCTTTGTTGGCGATGATGACCAGGCCATCTACGGCTTCCGGGGGTCGGACAAAAATGTCATGCCGACCCTCCAGCAACGCTACAAGGGCATGGCGGTCAAGTTCCTGAACGAGTCCTACCGCTGCCAGCCATCGATCCTGTCCATCGCCGATACCCTGGTTCGCAAGAACGATGGAAGGTTCGACAAGAAGATCCGGGCAGCAAACCCCAACCGGATCAGGTCCAGGATCCTGATCGAGGAGCACTTCCGACCGGAGGACGAGATCCGCCGGATCATCGCCGAGGCACGCGATCATATCGCTGCCGGTGGCGATCCCACCCAATTTGCAGTGCTGGTGCGCACCAAAGACCTGGTGAAAGCCGTCGCGCGCGACATGCGTGCCGCGGGTCTTCCTGTTACCGAGGGCAAGGCTTCCGACATCCGTAAGTCGGCGGAGGTCCGGGACGCCATGGCCTTTGCTGGATTCCTGATGAATCCGGATGCCGACACCTTGTTGCGCCGCATCATCAACAAGCCGGCGAGAAAACTCAGCAACGCCTCGATGGGCAAGGTCTCTAGCAACGCCAAGCTCAAGAAGATCACGTTCATGGAAGAGTTCCGTCAGGTCATGAACCTGAAGGGAAAGGATGACGCAGACCTGTTCGACAGGGGGATGAAACTCGGATCCAGGACGATCGAGACGATATCGAAAAACGCCATTGAAAAGGGGATTCCCTTCATCCGGGAATTTCAGCGTTTCATGGCAGCGGACGATGCCCTCAAACAGGAACTCTACGAGGATGAAACGGTCACTTACCGCCGGAAGTTCATCAACCCGGGAGCGCTCGCCGCAATCGACACCCCGGAGAACGGCGAGGTCTACAAGAAACCCTTCATCGAGGCTCTCCAGAAATTCGGCTACCTGATGGAGCTGGTCCATGCCGCCATCGACGATGCGCCTGATGCCGGCGAAGCCCTGATCCGCATGCTGGAGATGACCGGCTATCTGCCGGACCTGAAATCCGATGCGGTGAAAGCCGCAAACCTGAAGAATGCGAATTTCATGGACCTCCCGCCCAGGGAGTTTCTCTCGGCTCTGATCGAGGCCAATTCCGACGGCAGGGACAAGGTGGAGGACATGACCGGTGAAGACCTGGCCGATCGTGCGGGATCGCTTTCTGAAACGGCGCGAAGAATCGGAAACCTGTCGATCCTGATCGAACAGGCCGCCTGTTTCGACAAGCTCGAAAAATTCATCCAGGAAGCTGTCCTCGAAATGGATCAGGCGACGGCAACCGCCGGGATCCAGGTCATGACGATGCATGGCTCGAAAGGTCTGGAATTCGATCGGGTCAGGCTGCCGTTCTGGATCCAGGGCCTGTTCCCGCATGGCATGGCGCTCAAGGAGGATGAAGACGCTATCGATGAGGATGCCGATGCCGGCATCGAGGGGGCGTCGAGCGCCGGGATCGAAGAGGAAAGGCGCCTGGCCTATGTCGCCATTACCCGGGCACGCGAAGATGTTCGCATTTCGCGGTCCTACATGATCCGCAACACGCCGTGGATCCGCCAGCGAGATTCTTATCCGAGCCAGTTCATCGAGGAAATCAGGCTCTCGCCGCGGGAGGATTTCCAGATCACATCTGTGAAGGGGCAGCACAACACGCTTTACAGCAGTTCCCGCCTTCCGGTCATTCAGAAGTCCCCGCCGATGCCGGCGCGTCCTCCGCGGGAGGTGAAGGCGTCGCAGCCCCAGAATGCCGAGGGTGGATACGGCCATGCTCACTCGGGCGGCGCGACACCTCGCGCCAGGCAAGGCGGGAACGGTTCCACTTTCGATCGTCCCTTCGCGCCGCGGGAGGATGATATGGCTGATATGGTGCCGGATTACGGAGATTACGAAGATTTTGGAAATCTGGTTCCGGATTTCACGCCTTACGACAATATACCGGAAGAAGATCCTCTCATCCGGGGAGAATCCGTTTCCGGTGGTTTCCAGGATCCTTCCTGGGAGCCGGATTGGAACGGACCTTCCGGTCCCTGGGTGAAGAGGGAAGAGCAGGTAAAAGAGGACATTCCAGAACTCGACTGGGAAAACTTTTGATCCTGTCATGCGAAAAAGAAACATGGAGTGGGTCTGATGGCCGATCTTGAGATGGAAGCTGAAATCCCGGTGGTCAACAACGCCAGCGTGTTGAGCGGCTTTCTGTCCGGCGGAATGACGCCTGCCAGGAAAAAGCCGGTTTCGATAAAACCGGCGCCATTGGTTTCCGATCCGGTTGAACCGGTTGCTGTTGCGGCACCGGCAACCACAAGAGTCGTCGAAACCATCGCGGATCCGGTCGATTCCGCCTTGGTTCAGCAGCTTTCGGAACCTGCCGATCTTTCCCATCAGGATATCGACCTTACCAGCGACGAGGATCGTGAAGCCGAAGAACTCGTCAACGCACGGCTGGAGCGGATCCGCAGGGAATCTTCGGTCATTGCCGGCGTCAAGGCTGCCGAAGAGGCTGTGGTTGCCGCTCACAGGCGCAAGAACGAGGCAGAGAAGCGCGAAGAGAAGGCCCGGGAACTTCTCCTGGCTTCCCAGCAGGAAGCCGCCAAGGTGAAGCTCGACCAGATCAGGATGGCATCCGGGAATGATCAGGAAGCCAACAAGGTCATGGCTGAGCGCGTTCGCCTGGCAGATGAAGCTTTGACCGAGGCCGTCCGCCGCGAGGCAAGGATGCAGATTCTGCGGGAACGCGAGGAAAAGCTTCTGATCGAAGCCGCGTCACAACTGGAGGCTGCGCAAAAGGCGCTTGCCGATCTGCAGGCAGCCCCTGTCGCAACGGCCGCACCGGAGCCGGTCGTGGTCGAGCCTGAAGCCGAGGAGGTCACCGATATTCAGGTCGAGGAGGAAGCCGTTCAGGCATCTCCCGTTGAGGAAAACACTGGTTCCGCGGCCGATATGGCACAGGTGCTAGGCGAGAAGCCGATCCATGAGACCCAGACGGATCGCAAGGCGAACGGCTTGGCCATGCTCGCCAAGTCCAACGCCTGCATGATGGAGAGCGGCGACGCGCCGGATGATGTGCCCGAGGTCCGCACCCCGGGTGTGACTGCCTATGATGATCGTCTCGCAAGGCTCGGCATTCCCACCCGGCCGCGGCAATGGCCGATCATGATGCGCTGGCCATCCGAGGCTGCTCTTGATCATCTGGAAAGGCAAGGCATCACCGATGAGACCCGCAGAAAGGAGATCGCCGCGATCATGGCATCTCTTGAGGCTGCCCAGGTCAAGATGCTCGATCGCGCCAGGCGCATCGACGAATACATCCGGCAGACCCACACGAGGGATCCTTCGAGAACATCGCGCCAGAAGATCGGGGACAGCCTGCGTCTTCTGAGGAAAGACGAGGATACCTGGCGGAAGCGTGATCTCCGTGAGGTGGATCCCTATTACGGCATCAGGTTCGCGCTTCTTCTCGATGAGAAGACCTCCGCCTCTACCAGGAAGCTGGTCAGGAGCTGGGGCCATGAGGTCGCCGAAACCGTTAGCGGTGGCGTCGTGAGGGCGACGGACAACGCGATCAGTTTCGGGGTCGCGAACATGAAGCATATGGACGGGTATCAGCAGGGTAGAGCCCAGATTCCGATGGATGCCATCAAGCTGGGTATCATGGAGGGCCAGGCACGGGGCTGGAAGACTTTCAGGGTTCAGGGCACGAAGGATTTTGCCATGAACTTCGCGAAAGTCGCGAACGAACTGGGTGTTCATGCCGAGATCACCTACTCGAACAGCACGCTCTTCCCGTTCCCGAAAAGGCGCATGGTCGTCGGTGCCAGGCTACCCAGCGATCCGGTCAAGGATCAGGATCAGAACAAACCCGATGCCGGGCAGGAGCTCTCTGGCAGAGGTGTTTCGCGCATTCCGAACATGAATCTGGATCCTGGCGCTTCGAAAACCGAGTTCAAGGACGTCAAGCGGCGGAAGAACGATCGTTCCGTCGATCAGGCGCTTGGACTTGATGACGCGCCAGTGCCGAACTGAACGAAAGAGATGGGGATCGGGCTGGGACGCCAGTCCGGTCTTCCTGCGGAGACAGACGATGAAAGTGAACCCTTCAGCCCTCCTTGCGTCGAGTGGTTTTGATTGCCGGCGTGTGTCGGTTGACCGGTCTACGGGGGAAGCCACATATCTCAATGCCAGGGCGGCATTCGTGACAGAGGAGACGATGTCTGCCTTGCAGGCTCATCTTGCGCGTCATCCGTCGGATGCGGATTGGAAGAGATTCCCCGAGGTCCGTTACGGCGACATTCTCGCGATGTGGTCGGATGCGCAGGGAAGGCGCCAGGCACAACGAATCGAGATCGGTAAGGATGGCGGGCTCTATATCGAGATGAGCGTGGACAAGGAACATGTCCTGCACCCGATCACGGGTGGCTCGATGCTGATCGCAAGGGAGCGGCTTCTTGAGAATGCCCGCAACGGGATCGCACTTTCCCCGGTCCAGAGATCCGTGCTGTCAGGGATCCAGGGGGTCATCGAGATCATCACCGCGGATCCAGATCCGGTGAGGTTTTCCTCAGAGATCATCGGCATGGCTTTCGTGGCCAGCATCATCGACAGTCAGGGGGATGTGAATCTGCCCGTGACCTTCGAGGAGTTCGGAAGAAAGGCCCGGGCAGAGCTTATCCGTGCGCAGATCGGACTGATCGATCCGCTTCATCGGGATGCCATCGCCGCGGCCCAACCGCTTGGACAGATTCTGAAACATCATCTGGGCGAATATGTCTCGACGGTCATCAGATCCGTCTCGGGGATTCCGATCGATGAATCCGCCATGCGGCGCATGGTCATGGCCAGCGACAGTCTGACCAACGAGGTCTTCGGGATCATGACGACGACAAGCGTCTCCAGGATCTCCGCCACGCCCCTCGAGGTCGACAAGGCCGAAAGACTGCAAAGCAGGCTTGCGGCGCATCGATTGCAGGGAGAGTGGATCGACACGGCCCGGGATCGGATCAATTCGGTCACGTCCCAGGTTCAGAGCAGTTACAGCTGCTCCCTGGATCTCTATGCCGTCGGCGGCCGCGATATCCTGATCGTGCGCGATCCGACCAGCGATCAGATGGGCGCCAGCTATGTCTATAGCTGGCCGACCAGCGAAAGACTCTCGATCGGGGATCTGGGCAATGGCCGGGTGATCAATATCAGCCCGAATGAGATTCCTACGGAGAAAGAGGTCAACAGGCTGAGGGCCGTCCTTGAGGAGCTTTCCATGGGACCGGCCGACGACCTGAGGAGCCTGATCGGCCGCATGGACGAAGACGCGATGTAAGCGCAGTCCTTCATGGGGAAAGTAAGCCAGGTTCTTCACGCTCAATTCGATGCGCGCGCTCGATCGTCGCGGGATCGATTTCGCGCATCGTCAGCTGAGCATTAACTCTACGCGCAGCCGGACCCGCGCGAAACCACTTCAAAGCAGAGTCGAGGTTGAAACGAGGACGACGCTGGCCTTCTTTCGGCCTGGAGGCTTCCATCACCACCTCAATCATTTCATCGATGCGATAAAGACCGCCCGCAACGGGAAGCGGCATCTTGCGCTGTTGGAGAGCCTGGCGCTTCACCTCTAGCTTTTCAGCAACATCGGCGAGACTAACCAGATCCGGACGGACCTCACGCAGGAGAGTGCCTGCCGGCAGTGCCTTGATCATCAACCGGGCCGCATCAAGGATTGCGCTCTCGGCGTCATCTCCTTCCACTTCCAGTTCCACGCCGAGAAGACCCGCATGACCGGTCCCCACGATAGCATCTTCAAAGCCCGCCTCGAACACGGCGTCGGACAGCGCAAATGCATCGTGCTCGCCTTCTGGGAGCGCAAAGACCAGTTCAAATTCGAATCCTTCAGCCATCGGCTTTTCCTTCGTCGTTCTGTTCCAGCTTCACGCAGGCGAGGGCCTTTTGCCGGATTTTCTTCGCGAACTGCTGCGGGTTCCTGGGTGTCGACCAGATAGACATCTGGCAAAATTCACCGCAGCGGCATTCCTTGTCGTTTGCGGGGCAACGGAGGATACCCCATGCATGCCCCTTACCTTCGAGCAGCCCCCACCCCAGTTTCTCCAGTTCCTGGATAACGGCCTCGATTTCCTTCGATGTGTGCTTCTTCCTTGGCACTGAAGATACTCCACCCAGTTAAATTGTCAATCGACAAGTTAGAGGCCTGGCGAAGCAATATTGTAGATTGCAGCCTGGCTCGAAACCAATTCCCAAAGCTCACCGATGAGTTGCGCGCGCGTTTCTCTATCATGGAGTTGGATACAGGACATGAGCCTTTGGTATCAACTCTAAATCTGCTGGAAGTTATGCGAAAAGAATCATTGCGAATCAAATTCGCATATACGATTGTGAGGTGTGGCGCTGTCCTGCGCTCACTGCCTTACTACGCCCCGTCCTGCTTGCAGGCGGGGCTTTTTTCTCGGCAAGCTCCGCAATTTCGCGTCAGCAGAGTATTTTTCATCTGAAGCATCAGGAGAATGACATGTCCGTTCCAAGACCCACCTGGAAACTTGGTGAGGAAAACCATTCGGGCTCGCGGGCCGCAAAGGACATCGACCTGGCCGCTTCGACGGCAGAGGCGCTTGCCGAAGAGAAATATTACTCGCGGATGAACGAACCCACTGATGTGGTAAAGGCCGCAGTCAATTACGCGGCCAGTTGCATGGCTGGAGTCCTGGTTCCGATGGCAGTGCAGGCTCGTGACCAGGGCTTCCTGACCGAACCCGGCGGCTGGCAGATGCGGGTCGAGAGCGAAAACCACAAAGAAATCTGCATGTCGCTGACGCATCCCGGTGCGCCGGGCGGCTGGTGCGTCGCTCTGGATGTCGGCAAGGAGTTGACCGATATCGCCAAACAGCGCCTCTCCGTCCTGGACGAGGTCATCGGCGAGAAGCTCAAGAACCTCGGCCTGAACGACAAGCAGATCTTCCTGCGGGCAATCGGCATCGGCGGCAAGGATATCGAAAAGCTTCCCGAAGAGCTGGCACGCGCGCAATTCAAGGCAGATCCGAACAATTATCGGTCTGTCGGCGCCGATCACGTCTTCAGCGAGTTGCGCGCCTATGCGTTGCGGCTGCCCGAAGGCGGCATCAATGGCAACGGCCGCGCCGGCGCCCAGGCGGATACGGAGGATTACTGCGAGATCGATGTCTTCAAGGATTCAGCCGACCGGAGCGGCTGGCGACGTGGTCTCTGCGCCCTGCTGAAACCCGCACGCCTCCATCTTGGCGACGAACTTCTTACGCCGAGCTCCGAACGTGACGGCGTCATGCCAGACCGTTTCATGGAGGTCCTGAGCCGGCTCCTCGTGGCGAATGGCCATGAGCCGGCGGTTCACGACAGGGATACGGAACTGTCGCAGATCGGCTGGGTCTCCTTCGGCAGTGGGAACAGCCATGCCCTGCAGGAGATCGGTCATGGGCTGGTCCACCGCTCCGGCGGTCTGTGGAGCCCGGATGTCACCACCGCCATCCGGGATTTTTCCGCCGAGATCGCGGCCTGCGATGTCCGCATGAACATCGACGACTGGATCCGGCTCGCGCGGAACCTGTCGGAGCAGGGCCACGAGCTGCCCTCGGATCGTTTCAGCGCGAATGACGGCCGCGACGAAGCCTGGGCAGAGAATGACGGAAACACGCTGACCATCCGTCATGAAACCCAGCATGGCGTATACCGCACGGACATTGTGCTCCAGGATGGTGCGCCGCAGGAGGTTCACTGCTATCGGGAGCGACTCGGTGCGCCGCTCCTTCCGGTCGGCCGGTTCCATGCGGATGAAGACGGCAAGCTCCAGCAGGACTATGCCGGGAGGGGCATGAACGATGTCGGGATCGGATACACGATCCGCAATATCCGCGACATGAACGGCATCATCGGCTCCCTGTCGAGCCTGGCCTGTGTCATGGATGAGGAGATCAAAGCGGATATCGTCGATGGCGGTCCGTCGCTTTGACGCCCTTTTTCAACACCCGCCAAACCCGGAAAGAGCGTGAAGCGAAAGCCAGACAAATGAAAGAAGAACCAACCATCAGGAATTTCTCCACCGATCAGGTCGCTCAAAGAATCAACTGGTTGTCCTTTCAAGGAATGAAACGCCGTGAGATCGAGGCGGATCTTCGGAAGCGGTTAAACGATCTTGCCGCGGCATCGCCTGGTCGAATGGGAAGGATCGTTCCCGCCCTGATCAAGTGCAGCTTCGAAAGAGCCGCACCCTTGGACGAAAAGGATGCGGCACGTCGGCAATTGCAGCGCGAGATGCGAAAGATGGCGGCAATGAAGCCGCCTCATCAAGGCGCAACCAGGGCATCCCAGAGGCGCGGCTGGCTGCGGCACATGGCGGACCACGGCCAGATGCCAGTCGGTGCGCGTGGCTGGCCTTCTTACGGCGCTGGCCCCGATAAGCTCGTCTTGGACGGAATGGCGACATTGCACAGGTTCCCCCGCGGCGGAAATTGCTCGCTCAGCGTTTTGCGAATAACCTCCAAGGGTCTCGACCACCTGGAGAGGCTCGAGCGCAGGATGGAGCGAATGGCGAGGAAGTATGACGGGGCGGGGCTGGGAATGTGAGGAAAATGCTGACCGCAGCCGCTTTACGGCTGTGCATTGTCCCAGTTCTTGATCTTCAGAAAGTATGTCTCATTCCAGTAGGGAACCCGGATTTCCGATACCCCCTGCCCGAGAGTTCCGGTTCTGCACCGAATGGCGGCAACTCGGCCAATTACGGATGATTCTCCAATATAGAGCCCCGATGGCGTCAAGCGCATCCCCTTTGTCAGTCGCATACATTGCGCTGAATTCTTGTCCTGGAAGTTGAAGTAGACAACTTTAGTGAACGCTCCGGGATTATTCGGGTCCCCTTCCATTTGGAGTGAAATCATGAGATTTTTCTCGATTGCGTTCTTTGGCACCAGGCCCAACTGATCGTTCTTGACAATCACATGAAGTTTCGTTCCCGTCATTGTCAGATCACGATCGAGAGCTGCAATTTCATTGGCTATCATATGAATTTGCCGTGAGCGTTCCTGAACTCTCCTGTTGAAGTTTGCCTCCTGCGCAGCCATGACGCCAGCGTAAAGCAGCGTAAAACCGATACTGACGAAGAGAACACTCTCCAGGAGGGAGAAGCCGCGCTTCCCTGATCGGCGTGATCCTGGGTATTTCTTTCGCATCATGTGGAAACCTTTCCTCATCATGGATATAGCGAAAATTCCGAGAAAAGATGTTTTCCATACCAACGACCGGGAAGATCGCTACGGCTGACGGCCGCTTTCCTGTCCGGTTCCAGATCCTCAGAACTTGAAATCATTACAACGCAGTAGGCTTGGAATATCGACAGGAAGTGCCGGTTTCCTGGCCGGTTGCTCGGGGATGAAAAATCATTCCCTCTATCTGTCGGATCCCATGCTGCGCATGAATTCGCTTTGATCAGCCAGACCCGGGCCGCTGTAGTCCCTCATGGCCTGTCCGCCAGACAGGGCAAGGCAGGTCGCTCCGGTCCTCATGTCGATTTCCACCGCCAGGACGGAGGCGCAATATGTCGCCAATTCGCCTTCAGGATCGATCAGATCCGGTTCTGCAGTGACCCGCGTCTGTTCATGGACCTGTCGATCGGAAGCCATGTTGCCAGGCACTTGGCCGCAAGCGGAAAGGAACGCGGTCACGATGCAAGCAGACAACAGAATTTTCATTGATATTCGCATGTAAATTCTCCTAGATCCGCAGCTGACGACCAGGTGGGACAGGTGGGGGCTTACACCCCCGCCGCGTCACATCAGGTATTTCTGGTCATTCACCTGAAGCAGCATGGCTCGGCTCGCCTCCACTCCGAGAAGATCAGCACTTTCGCAAAGGTCTCCGATCTCATCGACAAGCGAAAGATCGGTCTTCATGTCTTCCATGATCTTGTTGATCGAGTTCAGGACCGTGGTGTGGTCACGGCCGCCGAATTGCTTGCCGATCGTGGACAGGGATTGCCCGCTGACGGTTTTCACCACCCAGATCGCGCGGAAGCGGGCCTTCACGACCGGCTTGGCACGGGATGCGGAGATGATCTGCTCATAGGGGACCTTGCAGTGTTCCTCCACCAGTTGGCCGATGCGTCGCCCGCTTGGGACCGTTCCGGCCGGCTTGAAGTGACGGTCATGCTGCTTTGGATTGATCAACCCCGTCTTCTTCATCACCTCCAGGAGGCGCATGCGGTTCGTGGTTTTCCGGACCGGGTTCAGGTTGTCATGCTCGATCACCGCGGCAATGACATCGTCGATCGTTGTCCTGCTGTTCTCGAAAAGGCACTTCTTCGCGATATTGAAGAGGGTGTGCCCCATCCCGAATGCGTTCAGGTTCCTCGAAGCATTGGCGACTGTGATGATCGGCGCATTGACGGTCAGCAGATCGCAGATCGATCGGGCCGTATAGAGAGTGACGAGATACTCGATCTCTTCTGTCGTTTGAGCCCGGACGGTGAGGTTCTCGGGTATGCGGAAACTGAAGGCACCTCTCAGCCCGTTTTCCTGGAGGGAAGTCCCCCGGTCGAGTTGGCTGGATTCATCGCGCTGAATCTCAAACCATCTCTGCGGAACGCTCCGCAAAGCCTGAACTGACATATATCTCAATCCCCGAGTTTCGAGGGCGTGCTGCCCGGTTGTTTTCCTCTGGATCGGCCATCTTCTGTGGCTTTTCCCATTTCGCTTTTCGCATATTAGCGATAAAGTCCTCATCGATCAAACGATAACATTTTCGCATGGGGAATTTCATGCCTGCCGAAGACGAGAACCAGAAAGTCGTTGCCCCCGGTCGCCGCACCTCCGATTACCTGCATCTCTTCACGGCGTTCGATGAAGCCGCCCGCGAGGAAGCGGCGCGCCCGGACCCGGTCGATGTCGATGCTTCTCTGGAACGCCTGCGGGCCCTCATCGATGTGCTTCCCCAGCGACAGGCCATCAGTGATGAACATGCGGAGAAATGGCTGCTTCGCACCTACAAGATGGCCATCCAGAGGATGGATCTGGAGCCCGGTGAGGGTAAATACGGCATCGGCGATATCCATAACCATGTCCTTTGGCATGTGCGGCGTGCTTCCGGCATCGGTGGATCCGAGGCATCGACTGTCCTGAAGCATTTCCGCGGCAAGCGCGGCACCTTCGGTGATGCGCGGACCTTGGTCATGGAAAAGCTCCTGATCCTTTCACCCCAACCGTCGACGGATGTGATGGCACGTGGCGTCCGGGCCGAGCAATGGATTCAGAAGATCTACAGCCACAATACGGGTGCCAGGCAGGATACGGAATCCCTTGCGAAACTACGGGATTTCCGTTGGGAGAAACGTCCGGCAGCCATCGGAACGCCGGACGACATCGTCCTCCTCGATATTGACGACGATGGTCAGGAGAAGACCATCCGCCGTATCGTCGATTACAAGGCGCCTTCTGCCGATGTGATGGAGGGCTACGACCGGGATGGCATCAGCTTCGACTATGTCTGCCAGGACACGCATTACGGAACGATCGCTCTCGCGGCCGGGATCCAGTTCGACGACATGACGATCGAGGCGCTCGACCCGAGGAGCTTCAGGGTCGTGAGTTTCCCTGTCCCCTTCGATGTCGACCTGGCAAAGGAGCTCGGCTCCGCGATCGACAGGCTTTGGAATGAGCATGTCATGACTGCCGATATTCCGGCGGCGCCGAAACCGGACGATCTGGACGTGCTTGACGAGGAGTTCATCAACATCGGCGCGGAAGCAGCGATGCTGAAGATGGTCGAAGATGATGCCAAGAAGCGCGGTGCCGACCTGAAAAAGCGCCTGAGCGCCGCCTCGGAAGCCTGGCACGATGTGGCGACCGGAAAGTTCGACCTGAAATTTGCTTCCTATACCCGAGACCGGACCTGGAACGAGACCGGTCTTCGCGGCATTGCCGAACAGGCCGGTGTGGACGTCTCCGAGTTCGAGAAGGAAACTGAAAAACTGGATGACGCCCGGGCGGTGGCCTTCATGAAGGGCCTCCAGAAGTGCATCGAGAAGAACGGCGATGTCGATGCGCTGCTGGAAAACTTCCGCACCGCTGGTATTCCCTTCGAGAAAAAGCTCGACAGTCAGAAGCTGGCGGACAAGCTGGATGAAATGGGGATCTCTTTGGTGACCGCCATGGAGGTGCGTGAATCCCTGAGGATTTCGGCCAAGAAAAAGGGGCCAGAATTCGAGAAGGCCACTCGGGCCAGGGAATACACGAAGGAGGTGCTCGACAGTCTCGAGACCCTGATCCAGGACCAGCTCCCCGTCATCATGTCGGATGAAGAGCCGGAAAACGATGAAGAAATGCAGATCGCTTGAGGAAAAACCATGAAGATCAAGGTTGAATTCGACAACGAAGACAATGGCGCTGAGATCGAACTGGACGCCGGAGATCTGACCATCAGGAATGTGGGGAAGGTATACAGACCGGAAAGCGTTACGGATGGCAATATTGCGGTCTATGACGTGCCTGACGATCTGGACCTCGATGAGTTCATCGACGCCCTCTACCAGTCAAGCTGGTGCTTCCGTGGCGTCGAGCAGGTCCCGAACGCAGATTCAGGGCCGGAAATCGCTTGATGGATCTGCAGGAAATCAGGCAGAGGCTTTCCAGGATCCTGCTCGCGAACCCGCCGGGTAAGACCGAGGTGCATGGCTGCCACGGCCAGATGGAGATCTATGCCCATCTGTTCCATCATCAGGTCGTGGCACCGCAACTTATTGCGTTGCATGATGCGGGTCTGATCGGTGCCGTGGACGACAAGGGCCACGATACCGAATTCAGCCGAGCCTGGAACCGGGTCATCACCGGCATGGGCGAGACCTGGGACTGCAGAAGCGTAACCGATGCGCTTCTGAAGGCGGCAACCGTCGGCATGACGACGGAGTGGTTCTTCTCGCCTGAGCCTGATTTTGACCTGATCAACAAGGCAATCCTGGATCATCTTCCGGGATATCTGAGTGGGGAAGGCATCGAGAAGCCAGTCACGAACAGGGCGATGCGGTCATGGATGACCGGTGACAACGTCTGGCTTCGGATGGATGGATATCAGCCCGCGCTGTGCCAGAGGGATGGTTCTCCGCTTCAGGAATTCGCACTGAAACGTGGAGGGGTGGTGTTCGAACTGCCCGGTGACCAGGCTTGTGATATCGTTGCAATCATGGGCTTCCACGCCGATGGGATCGAATATGATACCTCAATCAAGGCGTGGGAGGCCTGGATGGGCAAGGCCCGTCCATTGTCTCCGGAAGGTTCCTGGGACAGCGTCGCAGGTTTGCTGACCCGCCAATTGTCATGCCAGACGGATCTGGGCATCAGCTGGCTCTCTTTGCGCCAGGATGAAGGCGTATCGGTCGATGCGGGGCCGGAGGGTTTCACCATCTATCGTGGGACCGTCGATGGGATGAAGACAATCCATGATGAAGGGCAGCTCCAGATCGGCACAAGGAATGCCTGGATGGACATTCTGGTCGATGGGGGTTTTTCAAAAGCAGGCGCGGGCGCCTTTCTGGACGGGCTCATCCAGGGGAATGGCGCATTCAGCGCTCATGTCCCGGCTGGATCGAAAGCGATGATCTGTATCGACCCGGAGACGCTCTATGCCTTCGATATGGATGACAGCGAAATGTGCCGCGCCACAAGCAAGGATGATGCCCTGCCAATCTTCGCGGCGGGAACCTTCGATCTCCCGGAGATGATGACCTGGCGGCAGCGCAGGGCCGAGGCTTTGCCTGCTGTGCCCGAAGAAGGGATGGAGCCATGAAGAAGACCAGCTTCTTCCATGTGACGGGGAGGGAGAACCTTCCGTCCATCCTGGGGAATGGCCTGCTTGGAGGGTGGGGTGATGACGGTTTCGGCGTCTATGTCTTTTCCGACATCCATGATGCAATCAGCTATGCCGAGGATGATGGATGGGACGGATCCTTGAAGGATCCCGTCATTATCGAGATCGAAGCGGAAGAGAGCACGCTGGATTACATCGAGATCGACCCGGGCTGGCCCAATCCTGAAGATTATGAGAATGTGCGGATTTTCCGGATGGATCCGGATACACCGGAAGAGGAAAGCGCATGGCGGCCGGAAAACATTCGCGTCCTGGAGGATGCGGGGCCAGGAAAAGCCGTTTCACCTTCCCTTTAGCCGGCGCGAAAGATCTCATGGAGAAGGAAGGTCGCAACCGAGAAAGATATCCGGAACCTCGGGTTTGGTGACGACGGCCGAGAGCCTTCTCGCGATCCCGACTTCGATCGGGTTCGGAGGCGTGCAGGGCAGGGACCATGGATGACAGTCGGCGACGATAACGTCATCGATTGGGCAGCCATGAAGCCAGATATCCGAGTATTCCTCGAAATCCTCGGGCGTCAACGTGCTCCATCCCTCGATGAACATGTCGCCGGTGACATCGCGCAGGAGGCGTCCTTCAGGAAAATCATGCATCGCCAGAACATGCACGACCCTGCCGGAATTCATCAGAGACAGCAACTTTCCGCCATGCTCCTCGACGCTGGCTGCGGCGAATTCGTGGCAATGCCCGCGGGTGTATTTCCGCATCTGTTCGTCCCGCCAGACATCCCGGAAAATCGATGCCCGGATTCCTTCTCCGAATCCCATGCCGTCCTGGTGGATCACCCAGGGCTCCTCGGCACCGATCTCGTGTCGGAAAACGGTGCAAGGGCCCCAGATATTCTCCGGCAGGCGTGGATCATGATCGCGATCTTCCAAGATTGTCATCTCTGATCTCCATCCTTTACCAGAGAAATCTACTGCCCGATCGAGAAAAACTGGCGCCGCCGCGCGTCCGTAAGCAAGAATATGAAAGGAAAACCGCTTGCGGCACCCTGAAGAAGATGCTTGAGAGAAAAAACATATAAAAGTAAGATGTCATAAAATTCGCATGGATTTGCCAGTGGTGGATCCAGCAAGTCGAGAGGTGGGCATTTCATGGGTGAAACTGGGCATGAAGGATTGGCAGTGAAGCAGCCAGTGAGTAGCGGCGTGAAAATCCAGCTGCAAAAAGTGCTCATTGCTTTCACCTTTGTCTTGTTCATCATCTGGTGCGTGAAAGAGCTGCTCTTCATGCAATCCGTTCCGAACGTCGATGACGATCTCTACCTGATCGGCCTGCCTGATGTCGTCGGGACCTCAAACCCCGACATCGTCACGCTCCAGGACAGCGGAGCCTCCTGTAACTGGCGGACCGGGACGATGATCCTCGACAATGCGATCGAGCTGCGCGATGTGAAGCATTATGCGACCATGTGCGATTATGCGAAACGCAAGATGTATTGGGTGATGCAGGCATCGCCGTCCGATCGGGTCACTTTCGAGAGCTTCACGATCGAACAGGAAGGCGGCCGGACGGTCATGAAGGCCAATGGCTATACTGCCTGCGATATCACCGATCGCAACCAGATTTCCCCGGCATCCGGCGCTCGGGTGGACACGGCATATGCTTATGGCCGCGACTGCGTGAAAGCGCATCGTGACCTGCACAACAAGGGATGATCATGAAAATCAAGGATTATCAGGAGAAGCTGAAGAGCCTACTCGAAGGGATCTTCCGCCGGAACGATGGCGAGGCCATTCGCGCCCTGGCGGCGCTGGTCTTCCCGCTCAAACCTGGTGAGGAAGGCTGGTATTCCGAGGAATGCGAGATGGTTGCCGGCGCCTATGATCACGCATCTCCCGATTGCGCCGAGAAGATCTTTCACCTCCTCGGTCCGGAATGGCGTGTCGACAATCTCGCGCAGCATCAGGCCGATGGTCGCTGGTGGTGCAATCTTCATCGGCCGGTCGAGGGAGATGAGAATGGCAATATCACGCGCCATTCCCTTTCAGCGTCGAGCTTCGACAACCCGAGCATGGCTGTTGCGCTGATGAGCGCATCGATCCAGGCCATGCTCGAGATCGAGCGGGAAAAGCGCGGCTGATCGGAGTCGAAGTCCTCACCTGCTACCTGCAGGTGAGGCGCCAGCCCCTCATGCGGAAACCCGATTATCCTTCAGCCCGGTATACCCTTTGGAATTCAAAAGAACCTCCGAATAGTTGACAGGGCATTCCCGGATTTTTCCGTTTTTCTCCAGCTCCCTGATCTGCCTGATGGCCAGGTCGATCTTGCTGAAGTCCACACCTGCCAGATCGTTGATGTCGAAGCGCCACCAGCGCAGGTCGAGCAGTTCGGCGATGATCTTCTCCGGGAAGCGCTTGCGGATCACCTTGGCCGGGATGCCGCCAACGATGGAGTAGGGTTCGACATCCCTGGAAACGAAGGCGCCTCCGGCGATGATCGCGCCATCGCCGATCGCTACCCCGCGGCGGATCTGGGCACCGCCTCCGATCCACACATCGTTGCCGATCCGCACATTGCCGGTCGCACCGTCATGGTTGCCGGGCTTCCTGGCGATGCGCCGCCTTTTCGCAAGCTCCTTTTCGGGCGGGTAGAAGGCGAACTGCTCAGGCCCGTATTGAGCGGATGACGTCGAGAGCCAGTTCGTCGGATGCTCGGCCTCGCCGATCATGACGTTGGGGCCGATGCTGACATATCTGCCGATGCTCTCGAGATATCGCAGAGTTCCCGTGCGCGAGTAGCTATACATGCCGATCGAGATCGGATTGTAGAGAAAGAGCCCCGCATTGCTGATCTGGGACGGCGCCTCGAACCTGACGGGAATATCTTTCCCGCGGGTGTCGAGCCCCTTGCTGACCCGCAGACCGACCGCCTTCAGATCATTGAAATTCCCATACTCCATCGCCAATCCATTCTTTGAAGAGCTGCTTTTGAAACATTTTCGCAATTCTATTTCATGCAGGGATGGCTGGCAACAAGGCAGTTTGAAAACTACTTGGCCGGACTTTCCGGAACTGCTTCGAGATGCTCCAGGAGAACCGGAAGGACGGTCTTCTTCCACACCTGCCAGGTGCTTTCCAGCTCCGCGGGGCTTCGCGTTTTCTTCAGGGAGGACAGGCCGCGCAGGTAGACTGCGAAGGTTATATCGAGAAGGTCGAAGATCCGATGATCCTTGAGAGCCTCTTCCCCGAAGGCAAGCTCATACATCCGTCGCTGCTGAGCGCGTTGCGAGACCGAGTAGTGCTGCACCCGTATGCCGAGATCCTCATTGGTCCGGGCGGGAAGGAGGAGCTCCCCGACAACCTCGAAGATCCTGCCCATGGCAATGGACTTGAGCTGCTCGAGAACAGCATCGGCCCGTTCCGGCATCTCGACCGGAAGCTCCCGCATTCTCAGCTCGTATTCCGCCACTATGCGTTGGAACAAGGCATCCACCGAAGCTGCAAGAAGCTCCTCTCTGGTGCCAAAATGGTGAAGTACCGCACCATGGGTGACGCCTGCCCGCACAGAGATTGCGCCGATGGTAAGGCGATCGTAGCCACCTTCCCAGAGCTGCTCGATCGTGGCGTCTATCAGCTTCTGCCGGGTCAGTATGCTTCGCAACTGCGGTTGCCTAGCCTTCCCCGTCTTTCGTACGGCCATCAGGTTTTCCAGATCTTCAGGTCAGCCACGATCTTTGCCGATCTTCCAACGCTATGGAAATGCCCTTTTCGGGATCGACCTGCACCAGGAAGGAAATGCCTGATGCGATGAGGGTCTGTCCCGACATGATTTCGTGCTGCATGTCGAAAGAGCTGTTCCCGACCCTGGTGACGATCGAGTTCGTCACCAGCCTTGAGCCGGTTTCAGGCTGCTTGTGAAAGTCGACCTTCATCGACACCAGGCGCCATTCCAGGCTCTCCCGCTGAGGGATGCCCGCCAGGAAATCGAGGCGGGCATCCTCCATGAGTTCAGCAAGGCGCAGGCTGTTCACATGCCCCATTGCGTCGCAGTCTGCAAAGCGGAGAATGGCGGGGATGGTATGTGTGGCGCTCATCATGCTGGCATCGTCTCCCTGCTGCGCATCTTGAAGGCGTCGCGCACTTCGGATGAGTTCGCGATCGGAATGTTGAGCTTGTCGATGATCTCGCAGATCAGATTGACCTGCTCCGCATTGGATTTGGCCAACTGACCCTTACGGATATAGAGGGCATCCTCCAGTCCGACCCGGACCCCGCCGCCGCGGCAGGCCGATGCGGTCCCGAAAGCCATCTGCTGGCGACCTGCCGCCAGCACCGACATGTAATACTCGTCGCCGAAGAGCCGTTCGGCGGTCTCGTAGAAATGCTCGAGGTGGCTTGGGTGCACGCCGATTCCACCCATGAAGCCGAAGATGAATTGGATCATCATGGGACCGCGGATCAGACCCTGGTCCCGCAGGTATTTCAGGTTGTAGAGATGGCCGATGTCGTAGCATTCACATTCGAAAACGATGCCCTTCGCCCCGAGCTCGCTGACGATATCCTCGAGGACCTGGAAGGAGTTGACGGAATATTTCGCCTTCGACCCCAGAAGGAACTCCTCCTCCCAGTCGTATTTCCACTCCTTGTGTTTTGCGGCCATCAGGTGAAAGCCGAAGTTGATCGATCCCATGTTGAGCGAGACCATGTCGGGCTCCACGGAGCGGGCTGCCGCAAGCCTTTCATCCATGGTCATACCCGGAGCGCCGCCCGTGGTGACATTGACCACGGCATCGCAGCGGGACCTGATCCCCGGCACGAAGCGGGCAAAGACTTCCGGATCGGCTGTCGGCCGGCCGTCGTCGAGACGGGCATGCAGGTGGACAACGGCGGCACCGGCCGCATGAGCTTCTACGGCGCTGTCCTCGATTTCCTTCGGGGTGATGGGGAGCCAGGGCGACATGGTCGGTGTATGAACGCCGCCGGTCACCGCACAGCTGACGATAGTCTTGTTGAACTTGAACATCTCATTCCTTTCCTGGCGGCAACGCCACCCTGTTGGTCTTCGCGATCTCAGGACCGGGCGAAACCAGCCACCATCTCGCTCGAATAGCCTTCGAAATTTCCGCAGATCGAGAGTTTCTGTCCGCTGATGTGACGTGCCTCGTCGGAAAGCAGGAACCGGACGCTCCTGGCGACGTCCTCCCCGGTAACCATGGTCTTGAGAGAGGTCCTCGCGGTGAACTCGGCGATTGCTTCGTCGTAGGTGATTCCCCTCGTGTCGGCCTGAGCCTGGGCCACCGCATCGATTCGCTTCCCCTCCACGATCCCTGGAAGCACGACATTGGAGCGGATCCCCCAGGGGCCGAGCTCCATCGCCATCGTCTCGGAGAACATCTCGAGTGCCGCTTTCGAGACAACATACGGCGATCTCTGGGGAAATCCGTTGCGTGTGCATGCCGATGAGACGGCCACGATGGAGCCGCGGCGCTGCTCTTTCATTACGGGTGCAATGTTTTTGACCATGATTGCAGCCGATACGACGTTCACCGTCATGACCTGCTGCCAATCGTCGACAGCGATGTCTTCGATCAGGCCTGTCGGCCCGGCAATGCCCGCGCAATTGACCAGGCCCTCGATGGCAAGTTCCTTACCGGACAGCTGGGCGATGATGCTCGATACTGAAGAGGAGTCGGTTGCATCACATTGGAAATACGGAAAATCTTCCCCTTCACTTCCGGGGTCGCTATACGGGTCCAGCGCCACGGGAATCCCGCCTTGCCTGGAGATCTCCCGGCAGATCTCGAGACCGATCCCGCCGCCACCGGCCGTGACAATGTAGTAGCCCTGTCGAAGCATCATCATATCCATAAACATTATCTGTGTAATGTTTTGCTTGACGGCAGGGCATGCGTCAACAAGTCTGTTTACAAAGCAGACACATTAGGGGGGTGACTGTGGACTTCGAGGTGGTCCTGAACCATTTGCCGGTCTTGCTGGCGGGGGCGATGCGAGGTGTGATCTATGCCGTCGGAGGCTATGCGATCGGCATTATCTGTGCCGCGCTGATCATCATCGGCCGCATGGCCTGGGGGAGGTGGGTGACGATACCGAGCCAGATCTTCGTCGAGGTGGTTCGCAACACGCCTTTCCTCCTGCAGGCCTTCTTTCTCTATTTCGGTCTGGCAAAGCTCGGCTTCATGATGCCCGGCTATGTTGCGGCGATCATCATCGTCACGGTTAACTCGGCTGCCTATGCCACCGAGATCCTGAGGTCCGGGATGCTCGGCATTCCGAAGGGAATGTTGGAAGCCGGAGACTCCCTTGGCTTCACCGCCCTTCAGCAGTTCCGATATGTCGTCGCGAGACCGATGCTGAGGTCGGCCCTGCCTGCCTTGAGTGGCCAGTTCATCATCATCCTGCTCAACACCTCGCTGCTTTCGGCGATAGCGATCCCGGAACTGAACTATGAGGCCAGCAACCTGGCATCGACGACCTTCCGCCCATTCGAGGTCTATGTCGTCGTCGCCGTGATTTATCTGGCGATATCGTCCTTCTTTGCCGGCATCTTCGCCATGATCACGAGACAGGTCACCGGCGCATGGGGAAGCGAACGGCCGATCCAGGGGGTGGCATGATGCGGGAGTTCAGCCAGAACCACATGATCCTGATCATGCAGGGATTGGGGTGGACAGTTGCCCTTACCCTGGCGGCCATGCTTTTCGGCTCGATCCTCGGCCTTGGCCTCGCGGTCCTCAGGAGTTCTTCGAGCCGATGGATTTCTTTTCCATCCGCTCTGCTCATCCGCCTGTTCCAGGGCATCCCCTTGGTGGTCGTGATCTTCATGGTCTATTTCGGTATTGCACGGAGTGGATATAACGTCTCTCCCTTCGCCGCATGCACGATCGCGCTGACACTCTTCTCGGGTGCGTTCCTGGGAGAGATCTGGCGCGGAGCGCTGACCGCGATCCCGCGTGCACAGTGGGAATCCGCAGACAGTCTCGGGATGTCATCCTTCCAGATCCTGCGTATCGCGATCCTTCCACAGGCTTTGCGGCTTTCCGCCCCGGCGACGGTCGGATTCCTCGTCCAGCTCGTCAAGGCGACATCGGTTGCCTCCATGGTCGGTTTTGTCGAGTTGATGCGCGCGGGACAGGTCGTTAATGGAACGACATTCGACAGCTTTCGGGTCTTCGGCATCGTCGGAGCCCTCTACCTGCTGATCAACCTGCCCATGTCCTTCGCGGCGAAACGCCTCGAAAAGCTGAAGCTCTGAAGGAGGGCTGATGTCACTTATCGAACTGACAACCGTCACGAAGTCATATGGTCCGAACCAGGTCATCAACGATGCCACCCTGTCCATCGATGCAGGGGAGGTGATTGCGATCATCGGGAAGAGCGGGTCTGGCAAGAGCACGCTTCTGAGATGCCTCAATGGCCTGGAAAGGATCTCCGGCGGGTCGATCACGATCGGCGGTGAACCCATCAGCTATGAGAAGGCGAAACTGAGGGCATTGCGTCGTCGCGTGGCGATCGTATTCCAAGGATACAATCTCTTCCCGCACCTGACTGTCGAGGAAAATGTCGCACTGGCGCCGCGCGTCACCGGCAAGGCCAATCCGAGGGATGCCCTGTCTCTGGCGCATCGATATCTCGAGCGGGTAGGCCTGGCGGACAAGTTGCGCTCTCATCCCCGGGATCTCTCGGGAGGTCAGCAGCAAAGGGTGGCCATCGCCCGCGCCCTGGCAGTCCAGCCCGAGATCCTGCTTCTCGACGAGGTCACTGCCGCGCTCGACCCTGAACTCGTGGGCGAGGTTCTCAGGGTGCTCGGCGAGCTCGCGGAGCAGGGGCTCACCATGGTGCTTGTCACCCATGAGATCGCCTTCGCCCGCAAGGCCGCGGATCGCGTCGCCTTCATGCATGAGGGCAGGCTTCACGAGGTGGGTCCGGCCGAGGAGACCATCGGAAATCCGAAGACACCAGAGCTTCGGAAGTTCCTTTCATCCGTCGGTTAATCCCAAAACCATATCCAGAGAGACAAGGAGAAAAGTCATGCTTGGAAATATCGGTAAAATGGCCATCAGTGCCGTCTTCGGCGTCTCAATGGCGATGGCGGCATCCACGATGGCAATGGCTGAGGACCTGGAAGGAATCCTCGCCAAGAAAAAGATCGTCATCGGCGTCCAGAACGACGTTCCGCCCTACAGCCAGATCGACGAGAACAACAAGCCGATCGGGCTGGACATCGACGTCGCAACCGAGATCGCCAAGCGTCTCGATGTCGATCTCGAACTGGCGGTGCTGACCGGCGCCAACCGCGTCCCCTATCTGATCTCGAACCGTGTCGATGCGGTCATCGCGACGATCGGCATCACACCGGAGCGGCGCGAAGCCATCGGCTTTACCCGGCCCTATCTCGTGTTCCGCACCGTGATGGTGGCTCCTGAAAGCAATCCCGTCACGAGTAACGAGACGATCGGAAAGTCGCGTGTCGGCGTCACGCGCGGGACGATGATGGATCCGCTGATCACCAAAGGCGCTCCGGCAGGCACCAATATCCAGCGTTTCGACGATGATGCGACGACCGCGGTGGCTCTCGTCACCGGCCAGGTCGACATGATCCCGACCGGGGAATCCATCGTCATGGAGATCATCCGCCAGAATCCCGATCGCAATCTCGAGATCAAATACGTGATGGCCAGCACTTACGCCGGTATCGGCGTGAACAAGAGCAATGCCGCGCTGATCGAACGGCTCGATCAGGTCGTGACCGAGATGGAGGCGGATGGAACCCTGGGCGCGATCTACAAGAAATGGATCGGCAATGACATGCCGGAACTTCCGAAGTCGGTCGACGAGATCGAATGATCGCTGGAAACTGATTCTTTCGCCTTAAAGGCCCGCCGGTTCTGCCGGCGGGTTTTTTGTTACGGTATGCGACAGGATGGATCTAATAAGAAAAATTGTCATGCGAAAATTAATCGTGTAGAATAAGAATAACTTTAACGAAGAGAGGTCTTCATGAACGCCATTGTCCGCAAATCCAAGCTGGTCACCGAGCCCACGGCCACATTCGAGAAGATCACCCCGGATCTGGCCGAGTTCTACCTGTTGAGCAACACCAACAACCGTCCGGTCCGCATCCATCATGTCGAAGCCCTGGCGCGCGACATGAAAGGCGGCAGCTACCAGGTGAACGGCGATGCCATTCGGTTCAGCTCCGATGGAGCTCTGCTCGATGGCCAGCACCGGCTGAAAGCCATCGTCATGTCCGGCGTCACCCTGAATATCCTGGTGATCCGCGGTCTGGCGCCGGAAACCATGAAGACGATCGACGCTGGCGTAAAGCGCACGACGGGTGACCGGTTCGCTTTGAGCGGTGTGAAAAACGGCAATATTCTGGCGGCGACGCTGAACGTCATGAACGGCCTCGCCGCGGGTGCGGAAAAGCGGACCCTGACGGCTTCCGAAGCGTATAAGGCGCTGGAACTGCATCCCGAGGTGGAACTGTCCGTCGCCGCCGCAAATGGAATGAAGATCGTTGCGGCTTCCTATCTGGCAGCGCTGCACTATGTCGGTCATTTCACCGGTTACGGCGCTCAGGCCGACGAATTCGTCCAGATCTTCAAGACCGGCTATGCCGACAGCCAGTATGATCCTGCCCGCGTGGCGCGCGAGCGCATGATTTCGATCCGTTCGAATGGCCAGGCTACCTCGCGTGCCGAGCAGCTCGAGATCCTCACCTCCGCGTGGGAGAACAAGCGTCTCGGCCGCGAGGTCAAGGTGAGCCGGGCCCGGTCCGGTGAAAACCGGATGCGCATTCACAAATGGGACAACGACGCCATGTGGGGCAGGCAGGGCACTTTCATCTAAGGAAAGTCCTGCGAAAATGAATAAGGGCCGCTACCAAAAGTAGCGGCCCTTATTGCATCTGGCCTCTGCCTCAGGGCGAAACCTCAACCTCAGGCTCTCTCCAGAGATCGACCGCCCGGGCGACAACCCTCTCGGTCCATGCACCCGGCCCACCGCCGGCGGTTTGCATCGCAAGGCGACCGAGATCGGGATCAGCGCCAAGTTCGCGTTCCAGGACCTGAGAGAAGCGCGTTTCCCATTTCTCGTCGGAATCGACGGATTCCGTCGAGTTGAGCGCCCGCTCGATAATCGCCGCGGCGAGATGTTCCTCGGACGCGGTTTCCAGGAACTCGCGATGGGCCTGCCATATATGCGTGGCCATATCCACAAAACTGCCACCCCAAGGATCTGTGATAGCCGACTTCGAGACATGCGTCGGGATTCCGAGATGTGTCGACAGGATATACGGGATCTCGGTGTCGTAAGGGAGCGTGCTTCCGATGGCCCTTTTCCCATGCATCATCGCGAGGATCTCATCCGCCTTTGGCAACGCGATCATGTGGTGGTTTCGGTCGATCATTTCCGTCTCCGTCCTTCAGCCCGATGAGGTTCACCGTGGTCCATCCTCTCGATCAAGGTCAGCCTCTTCACAGACATGTTCAACCAGTTTCCTCTGGTCCTTCCTTGGTTTGTTGAGGAGCTGCCCATTTTTGGAAACGGAAAAACCTCTTTCTCCCAGGGCGCCCTGAATTCTGGCATGCATCTCCGTCATGATCCTGTCGCGCGTCTCGGTCTCGATTCCCGGCAGAATGTCTTCATGCTCCTGGTGCGGCTGGAGGATCCGGCCGAAGTTCTTCCCATAGGCGATGATCGCCGGAGACCCGCCGCGGATGAAGCCGCAGTTCTCGATCGGATTGGCGTGGTTGCCGGCTGAGATGGATCGGCGCATTCCGATCCTGCCGCGGTATTGCCTGGGAATATCCTGGAGCGCCCGGCGGGCCTGGTGGTATTCCCGAACGCCGTCGCGAAACCGGAGGCCGAGTTCCCGATCGGACTTGATCATCGAGAGGCCGTCGAGAATGATCACGAAAGCCGTGTGACCAGCAGCGAAACACGCTTCCGACCAGCTCTCGGTATAGGAGGCCTCATCCTGATGTGATGTCTGAGGCAGGGAGGCCAACATCGCGGGATCCTTGTGACCAATGCCATACCCGAGATCCGAATAGGCATCAGCAAAATCGCGCCACGGACCTGGAGAGGCCGGCGTCTCGGCACCATCGAAGCACCAGAGCCGGCCATCACGGTCGACCAGGGCAGCCCGATAATCGGATGAGTGGCATGGCTCTGAGGCCTGGATGTCATAGACTGGCGGCTCGAAGCCATTTTCCCTGCAAAAGTCGGAAAGACGCATGGATGAGAATTCCCGGATCATTTTCCAGGAATTGTGCCAGCTGGTCATGCGGACCGCATCGGCCAGGCGAAGGCCGAATTCCGGATCCTCCGCGATTGCATCGAGGTCGCTGTTCTTCACGACGGCCAGCACGTTCTGTCCCATGGGTTCCTCCGGAGACGTTTAGTCGGACGTTTTTGGCTTGAGGCCGAAAGGCTCTCCTGCCGGTCCGCCAGGATATTCAGGCGGGGCAGTCCAGCGCATGAAATCCTGAGCTTCATGCGCCGCAAGATCACCATGTGATCTTCGATAGACTGAGCCACTTTGGTCTCTGACAACGCATGTTGTCGAATTTTCCCGATCGAAGGTCCAGTCGTTCTTTGCAGCGTTTGGCATGCATTTCACCTTGGTTTTGGTTCTACTTCAGGTTTGGAGGAGCTTTTCGCACCGGTTTGATCACTGCGGAATGAACCAGTCCGATACTCTTACGATCTCGCGACCTCAGCATCGACCTGGTCGAAGATCTTCGTCTGGTTCGGAAAACGATCTCGATGCAGACGCATCATGCGCCGCGCGCCTTCCGTCCCGAGGATGGCCCACTTTCGATAGATCTCGATCGTGAAAGCCCATTCGGCATGCCTGCTCATCGGGATTTCTCCTTTTCCAGAAAAGCCTGAGCACCCGAAAACCACTCCGGCGGATTGTCAGGGTCGATATTCAGCCGGCGGCGTCCGATGGGCGTAGCGACATGAGCCATCACGTTTTGCAGATGCTCCAGAGCATCTGCCTCGACTGAGCGGATCGCCTTCATCCTCTGGCGTTTCAGAGCCGCACTATCCTGGATCATGGCGCAGCCGAAGGTATGTCCCGACACCTCATCGCCGCCGCAATCGCAGTTGTAGATCTCTCCGGTGGGAACTTCACCGACGGTCGAAAGCGCAGGCAGCTGATCCCGGTCCAAGTATAGATGACCGAGACCGGCTACGTCTTCGGGTGCAGTCTCCTTCGGTGCAGTATGCCTGTTCACGAAGGAAGTATCGTTGATGGCGCCAGAAATCTCGAGGACCCATTCCTGGGTGCTCTGCCGGAACCAGATCACGGCATCGAGGGGGAAGCGGTTTTCCTGAACCAGCAGGGTTTCACGGTCGGCCATCACGTATCAGCCTTTCTGACCAGGATCGCACGAGCGTAGGTCTTGAGTAGAACCTTTCCATATGGATCCGAGATTGCATCGGCATTGCGTGCGAGAATCTCGGCGCAGGCCTGTCTTTCCGCCAGACGAGCGACCTCGACCGCCAGATCATCCGCGGGGCCGACGTAGAGGGCCCGAACCGGCTGGCCGACATTCCGATAGTGATCCAGATCCTCTTCGTTGCATTCGATCCAGCCGCTATTCGGATTGAACCGCTGCCACCTGACAGGTTCTGTCGAGAACAGTGCTGCAATCTGCCGCGTTAGACGGCGCAGGCGCCCGGCTTCGTCATAACCGTGCTCCTTCAGTTCGGCATCGAGATCGCCGACAAGATCGGTCCCCGATTTCGAATCCACGGGTTCCTCGATATGGGGCAGGGCGACGATTGCGGCATCGACATCGGCAAACACTCCGACAAGGGCGCGCTTCAATTCCCGGCCGCCAGCCAAGCCGCCGTCTCGTGTTCCGGCAAGCATCTGATCGGCGATGGCTTCCAGGCGCTGACGTGCAAAACCGACAGCATCTACCAGCGATTCCACTTCAACAGGGAAGGAGTGGTCGACGAGAAGGTTCGGAATGGTGCTGGTGTTCTTCATTTCTGAGGTGCCTGGATTGTCGCGGTGATTGCGGCTTTTGTTTCGTGAACCGTGCAGATTGCTTTGCCGCAGTTTTCGGTCCGAGCTTCTTCCCACTGCAAATTCGCAGTAGTTGCGTTCGCCGCTTCGCAACGAACCATCACGATTTTCTCAACGCCGGCATAGGCCGGTAACGCGCGGATCTCGCAGCCTTCGGGAAGATAGCTGGAGGCATAGTCCGCTCGCTCCTTTTCCTCCATTTGTGCGACGGCCTCCCGGTGCCTGGCATTGCTTGCCGCCAGTTCCTCGGAAGACGGGAGCCATTCCCAGATAAGAAATCCACCGGCAGCGAGCAATGCTCCGATCAGGATGCGCTTCACTGCCCACCACCCTTCTGCATGGCGGCGAGGATGGCGGCGCGCACCGCCTGAATATCCGGGCCAGCGAAACCTCGATTTCGCAAGGTATGGAGGGCCTTTTCGGAAGCTTTCTGCATGCCCTCCCGCACCTTGGTCGCGCCATAGGCTTCGAGGGCCACAGTGATGGCAATGGCTGGCGACAGGCAGTCGCCGTCATCGTCACCCCAAAAGAGAGCCTCACCTGTGGAGGTATCCCGCCTGGTCACACGTTGGCCAAGAACGGCGAGAGTCTCATCGAGATGCCTGCTTGTCACCGCTTCGCGGCTCAGTGCCTCTTTGAGCGCGGATTCGGCATCCTTCGCACGAATGGCCATCTGATCGTATCGATGATAGAGCACATCGTTGCTTTCTTTCAGCGGATCAGTTTCGGCTTGCGTTGATGCAGAAGGCATGACGGATTCAAGCGCGATATCGATTTTCTCGACAGCGCGCTGGCATTCCTCCGACGTGCTTTTCTTCCAACCCTTTCGGGATTTCCGCGTTTCCCGGAGCTCCGCCTCATCCAGGCTGGAAATGGCACTTTCCAATGCCGCCCTGGATCGATTAAGGGCATGCTCAACGGCTCTCGCTGCACCCGGGGCGGGAGGCAAAGACGCAAGAATGGCCTCTGCCAGTGCGCCTGCGCCGAGTTTGTTCTCGCCGTCGACCTTGCGGATGATCTGGGCCAGCTGATCCACGTCCATAGCTTCTCTCCAAAGCAGCATGAGAAAAATTATAACTGCAAAGAGATTCACATGCCATAGAGAAAAGGCGCTGGCCGAATGGACAGCTTCCCTTTCTGATCGAGCGATCGTATCGCGGAGGGACCTACTGCTTCTCCCGACGGGCGAACACTTCCCGGAATGGTTTGGGCTTGAAGCCTCTGATGCGCAGGCCTTCCGCGGTGTCCCTCAGCAGCGCGGCCAAACCATCATCCGACGCCCGGCCGGTTTCTGAGAACTGATCTGCCACCCAATCCAGCGCGTTTGCCGCGGCGGCCATCTGGTCGTCGGATGTGTAGACGCCAGTATCCTGGGTCGTCTCCGGCTGCGAAGGAGAAGGCTTTCCACATTCGGTATTCCCGGTGGTGCGGATGGCAGCAGATAATCTCTCTGCCGCGCGGATTACAGCATCTGCTTCAGCCGGGCCTGGACTGTGATCCGCATCAGGCCCGAGAAGATCTTCGAGGGACAGGAAGCCAAAGGCCGTATTCCCGTCTGGTGTGAATACGAGGACCGGCAGCTGGTCCGGTCGAACTTCCTGCTTCGCAACCCTAAAAGCCTTTCGGAAAGTCTGATCACCGCGGCGCTGCACGGGCTTTGCCCGAAGGAATTCAATCCTGGCGATGCTGAGTTGGCCGATCCGGCCCGCATCTTCGACTGATTGAACGGGTGGAGGCCGGCCAGCGGCCCCTACCTACATCACCCTTGCCGACTCCCGGCCACAGGCCATCCTGATGACGCCCTCCGACACCCCCAGCGAACGCATCCGCTCCGGAAATTCGGCCTAGTCGTGATCGATGATTTCCGGCAGGGCGTCCTTACGCTCCTGGAAGATGATCTGCACGTTGGAGGACTGCCAGACCTGAGGCGGCAAATGCAGCAAGAAGCTCTCCAGCTCCGCGCCGACCATCTCGATCTGGTGGTTTACCCAGTCGATATAGCCCAGCCTGGTATCGCCATTCGCGACCTCGTATTGCCAGTCCTCCGGCGGGAAGTCGTCATGGTCATCCCAATGGCTCTCGGGACGCCAATGCTCGCCATCCTCGGTGTTTCCGACGCTCTTTTCCGACATGTCTCTCTCCTTCAGGCAAGGCCTCCCTTTGAATGAGAAAATACCTCTGTAGAAAGGAAAAACCTACACCAAAAAGAAAAACGCCGCGGTTTCCCGCGACGCCCAAGATCAGGACTGCAGCCTGATCAGTGCGGTCCGAACTCCGCCGAGCGGCGCTTGTCGAATTCGGGGTCGGCCGACTTCATCGCGATGCGGTGCACCATGAAGGCGCCGCGATGGCTGATCCCGTGCATGATGGCAAAACCGTCCTTCGGGATATCCCCTTCGGCGACATCGAATGTCATTTTCAGCGGGATCGTCTTCTTCTGATTGTGCTCGGGCGCGATCAGGCCCTCGTCGGGATGACCTGGGATGGCGACGAAGACGCCGCGGATCTCCTTGACGGATCCGTCACGCGACGCGATGCCGTAGCGTTCCTGGTCGCCGATGCTGGCCGCAACGTCGACCATTTCATCGCGGCTGCCCATGACGATCGGGGTGACACGGCCATCGACGGCATCGATGAAGTTGATCGAAGCTTTGCGGCCTTCCAGCTTCAGGCTCGCCGGGTCGTAATATCCGAACATGGTGCCAACCTCCGTGCCCCTCATGGGCTCAATTTCTCATGGAGCATAAGGTATCAGGACCAGCGAAACTCGCCACCTGCAATTCTCCTGTTCGCATCCAAACATGTGGAAAACCTCTGGCCGTCCTCAGTTCTGGCGATCTCCGCTCTTGCCTTGCAAAACGAGATCGCCAGATTTGTTCGTCAGATCAAGCCCATTACCGTGGTTTGCTAGACCTCGTCGCGCCTTCGAGGTTGGCCGGGCAGCGACCCTGTCCGACCTGCCTTGCCGCGATATATACCGGGAATTGCAAAGGGCAATCTTCAGGCACCCGGTTTTGCCTCAAGTCCTGGCTCGGCCGCGCGAGACCACGCCACCCGGATCGTCTCCGCCTGGACCGGATCCGGTGCCGGCGTCCAGCCTTCTGGCCGGCGGCCCCTCGCGCTGCGGAGGTTCCTTTCTCCATATGCATAGAGTGAGCTCCTTGAGCTGTGCCCGGTCAGCGCGGCCGCCTCCCATGGGTCGTATTTCAGCTTCACCCTGGTCGCAAAGCTATGCCTGAAGGAGTAGAGATTGACCTTGAGATCTGCGAGGAACGGGTGGTCCGAGACGATCCTTTCCAGGACCCGGTTCATCGAGGAGTGCAATCCGTCCGCCCTCTTCCTGGTGATCTTCGCGGCGCGGAGCTGCGAGGCCAGGCCGAGATTGAAGAGCACGTCATAGGGCGCGCCTTCCTGGACCTGCATCCGGATCGGTGTTGCTGTCGCCTTGTTGGCATTGGTCTGCTTGGCCGAGCGGATCATCAGCACGCAGGGTGCGCCGGACCGGTTCACGGCGTTGACCGCGGCAGCCCCGAAATCCGTCTCGCCGTAGATGGCCGCCGACTTCTCGACCAGCATGAGGTATTCCTGCATGACCGCCTGCTCGGGGTTCTTCCTGATCATCTCGATCATCTCGGGGGTGGACGGGATTTCCGTATTGGGGACGAGAAGCCTGGATGACCAGAGCTCGATCGGCCTCATGCCGCTATGCCAGATGGCATTGATGAAGACGCGGAGCAGACCGCTGATGTCGACCTGGGAGTCCGGTGTCAGCACCGACAGGATGGCTTTTGCGCGATCATGGTCGGAGAGGTCGAGATCGATCCGCTCCAGATCCCTGCTGGTCAGGTATCTCTGGTCTTTCGGGTTATGCCTGATCTGTTCGTTGCGCGCCCGTCCCGCGAGTGCATCCACGACCTCTTCGCGGGTCATGGTATCGAGCGCCGCACCCATATTGAGAATTTCCCGGTCGATGATGCTCGTCCCGACTTCCAGGATCTCCTTGTTGCTGGCCTGGGCCTTCCTTCTTGCCGTTTCGAATTCCCTTTCGCCGGCCAGGGTGATCCATTCCCTTGCCTGGATTCCCTCACCCAGCCAGATCCCGTCTGTCCGCATCTCGCCATTGACGAGGATGCTTCGGACCGACGTGATTTCGAGGTTGATGGTCTTCTGGGAGAAGACGCGTCCTCGAATGGAGAGCTGATCGACCACATCGCTCAGCCTGGGTTTCCTTCCCATCAGGTCCGCCCTTTTCTCGACGCATTCCGCAATTCTGTTGAAGTTTTTCTCGTATTGACTCACGGCATTCCGTCCTTTTGAGGTCTTTCCTGTCCTTTGGCGATAGTTGGACCACACACAGCGCGGTCCATATTATCCCACGGGGTAGGGGCGAACCGCTCGGAAACGATAGTTGGACCGCAACGGCTCTCATCCTTCACCATTGTTGAGTGACATATGGAGGAGGATGGTCCCGTGAAGCCGTCGGAGAGCCGAAATCGGTGGATAGTGCGACCGGATTTTTCCTCTTATGGCCGGATTCCCGCTCAATCAGCTCTGATTGGGCCTTAATAGTCAGGATTCCGGTCCCGATCCCGGGTGTGGGCGCGGGCCGGATCTGGCCGGATCATCCAGGCCTTCTGGCGGTTTCGAACATCTCCGGTCCAACCCAAATGTCGGACAGGAACCCGCAGGTGCGCGCCCGTCCACTTCCGACCTGCTCGAAGGAAGAGGTCCAGCTCCTCCATCCGATCTCCAGGTGGAGCTCATTTTCCTTTTTACGATCTTTCTCCTCTCCTGCTTTTTCCTCACCATCAGAGGTCTGATAGTCGGACCGGAGGCAAAGCTCGCGGCGCCTCGGCATCCGAACCTGAGGGACAGAAAGTGGAAACGTCACCCCGTCACTCGACTGTCGCGAACCTTTTCCAGGACCAATAACCGGTCTGGCCTGGTCCATCGAGACAGATAAATAGCCGGACCTTCAGCTTGGTTGGGACGGCTGAGATTTTCCTTCGGGCAGTCCGACCGAAAGGAAGAGCACCACCTTCCCCGATGATGGCGTCGGAGATTTCATGGCCGCACATGCCGGGCGGGAACCCATAAGGAAGGGGGATTCCAGCCCGGATCCTGGATCAACCTGGACGAGGTCTCTGCCCACACAGGATCGCAGCGATCCGGACCGGCCAGGCCGGGAAACCCGCCCTCATCCATGAGTTTCAGTGCCTGATTGCGACCTTTCTGACGGACAAAGCCATGCTCGACAGGTCCAGATAAAATTTAACGATGCAAAGCTGTGTCAAAGGCCTGTTTCTGCGGATCAAGAATTTTATCCGTCCCGACATTTTCACGGGTCTCCGGAATGTCAGAGCGGGAAAATAGCGCGGATTCATTAGGTCCGGAGACACGGTTTCGACCTTTTCGATGAGAGCTTCCTGACGGGCGACCTGAAGCAGCTTGCAGAACAGGGCTTCCGGTTGAGGTTTTCCACAACAAAGGCCCAAAGCCGAGGGTAAAGCTCACTCAGTGATCTTTATTCGCATCCCGTTTGAGATGATACTCTGTCCGAGACAAGTCTGATTTCTGCAGGACGGACCATGATGAGATTTACCACATTCGGAACCCTGGCGACGTTTGCCCTGCTGGCCGGCTGCGCTCAGGTGCCTCATTCCGAAGAGAGGGCGGCGCCGATCGCGGAGATCGATTCCATGATCGCGGAGGCTGTCGAGAGTTCGGCCAATGCCAATACCGCGATCGCGGAAGTGGAAGTGGCGACCGCCGCGCCTAAACGCCAGGGACCCGGAATGGCGGTGCCGCCGACAGTCGTTCTCCCGCCGGAAACGATCCAGCCTGTGACAGTCGACTGGCAGGGTCCGATCGAGCCGTTCCTGAAGGAGATGGCCAGCCGTGCGGGATACAGCTACAGCGCGTCCGGCCGCAAACCTGCCAATCCGCCGATGATCTCGATCCGGGCAGATGAAGAGCCGCTGTTCGGAGTGATCCGGCGCGCAGGCGCCATGGCTCATGGCTATGCGGATATCAGCATCAACCCATCGGCGAAGCTGATTGAAATCCGCTACGGAGCCTGATCCCATGTTCATGCGAAAATCGGTTCTTGCGTCACTGTCCCTCCTTGCCCTCGGCGCATGTGTTGACCCGATCACCCGAGGAGCGAATTCGGACCTGATCCCGCCGATGATCGGAAAGCCGACCGACAACCTCCGCCTTGGGCCTCCGCCACCGAGTTCGGCCAAGGACGTCAAGATCGAGATCTATGACCCGAAGCGGGCCCGGCCGGAAGTCACCAAGGTCCGCAGCGAAGGCCTGCGCGAGGCCGCGATGAGCTATGGCTCGCAGGGTGGCTATGAGCGCCGCGCATGGGAGATCGAGAAGCGCCTTGAACTCAGATCATCGGACCTGAGCCAGGTTTTCGATTTCAACAGGGTCATCTCGACCGCGCCCGTCAAGGCCGGCGTGATCGTGCCGCCTGTCGTCTCCCGCGCCTTCGACGCATTCGTGGTCGACAATGAGGGTCGCGAAGCGAGTGTGGCTGACGAATATCTGTCCATCATCCGTCCTGGCCGGATCGCACCGACAGCTCCGACCTGGCGGGATTATCTGCTCTTCGGAAGCGAGACCCCGGATACGCCGGCGAAATCCCTTCTGCCAAGCAACGCGACCGAGAAGCGCCTCTTCGAGCAGTGGCACGACCAGGGCTGGGCCTCGGGCGTGAAGCTTGCCGACGCGGAATTCGAGGAACGGATGAACCGGCTCGAGCGCGACTACAAGGGGATGCTGCAATATCGCCGCCTCGTCGCGCAGGGCATGATGAACCGCATGGTGCTGGCGAATGCCGATTTCGGTGTCACCAAGGACGGCAACGAGATGAGGATCGGATCACGGACCGTCGAGATCGTTTCCGACGCGGAGTTCCAGAGCAATCCAACCAGGTGGCAGGTCCGCTCGGTTTCGGCCCAGGACGCCCTGATCGTCGAGTCCGGCGGTCTCTCGTCCATTTCAGGATTTTGAGGTTCACAGTGAAGGTCCCAATGGCTGAAGATCCGCCCGTCAAGGGGAAACGCATTTCCCGAACGACGACGCCAGGTGTGGAGAAGGCGCGCCGTATCGAGCGCGATATGAACTCGGAAGAAGTCATCTTTTTCGATGACGAGAGCGATCGCCTGACGGAACTACAATTCCGTGAACTTCTGGTCTCTTGCGTGATGTCCGGAGCCCCGGATATCACCTTCCAGTCCGATCAGCCGCCGAAGGGTGAATTCTATGGCATCCTGAACCGGACCATGCGCCGGCCGTTGACCACGACCGAGGTCGACATGATCCTGATGGAAACCTACGGCAGCTCGAACGCCAAGACCGAGATCAACAGTCAAGCAATCCTTGACTACTCCTATGAGCTCAACCTGCCGGACGGGTCACGCCAGCGCTATCGCGTGAACGCAACCGGCATCGAGGGTTTCGATGGCCGGAGCGTAGAGATCTCTTTCCGGGGACTTCCGAAGGACACTCCGACATTGGAGGGGGTGTCTCTTCCCCAAGAGCTGGCCGAAACCCTGTCGCCTCGTGAAGGCCTGGTCGTCTTCGCTGGCGCCACGGGATCCGGCAAATCGACATCGATGGCGGCGCTCACCAGGTTCCATCTCGAGAACCCCAAGCGCCGGGTCAAGATCGTCGATATCCAGAAGCCGATCGAATACACCTTCCGCGACGTGATGGGGATCGGCAGCAGGTCGGCATCCATCATCGGACAGTCGGAGGTCGGAAAGCACATCAAGTCATTTGCCGACGGTGTTCACTCCGCACTGAGGCGGAAGCCCCATATCATCATCGTGGGCGAGTCCCGCGACTTCGAGACGATCTCGGCATCGATCGAAGCCTCGATGACCGGCCACCTCGTCTATACGACGACCCACGCGGCATCGGTTTCCGACACCATCCGCCGCCTTCTGCTGACCTTCCCGGGCTTCGAGAGGGAGGGGCAGGCTTACAACCTGGCATCGACACTGCGCTACATCGTGGTCCAACACCTGATCCCGAGGCTCGACAGGCCCGGCCGCGTCCCTGTCAGGGAGATGCTTCGCATCACTGAACGTGTCCGCCTGAAGATGCTGACGACAGTTCCGGAGCGTTGGCCGGAAATGCTGAACGAAGAGGTAATGGATGGCGCAAAGGATGTCGGTCCTGACGACTTCCGACAGTCCTTCGCGGACGAATGCCGGGCGCTCTACAAGGGTGGCGTGATCGATTACGACGATGCCCTCCATGTCGGCGGCCCGCGCGCCGTTCTTTGAACTCATGTGAAAATGAAGTCGAGATGAAAATGGACAAGCCTGTTCCGGCGCCGACCCTCGAGGAAACGGGTCTTTCCCCCGTTCTTGCAGAGCTGCTCCTTCCTCAAAACGGGTTGATCCTGTTTTCCGGGATGTGCGGTCACGGCATCTCCAGCTTGCAGGCCGGACTGGCCAGGCATGCGGCGGAACGGCCCGGAAGGCGGCAGCGCATCGTCCGCATCAGCGAAGCGGAGGAGTTCGACTTCAGTGGCTGCACCTTCGGGGACAATACACTGGTCGACAAGATCGTCTCCCGGGCTTCCTGCGAGACCGCCAGGGCGATCGGATGGGCGCAGCGCAGCAATGCCCATATGCTCTCGATCGACAGCCAGGGTGATGACGGACTGGAGATGGCCATGGAGTCGGCCCTGACCGGCCATCTTGTCCATCTGTCCCGACACGGAAACGGTGTCATCGAGACGCTCCAGCGCATGACGATGACGGTCGACCCCTGCGACCTGGCCTTTGCTCTGCGAGCGGTCGTGTCCCGGATCCTGGTTCCGAGAGTGGAGGGGAAGGGCAGGGTGCCGGTGCACGAGATCCTCGTCGTGGATCCGGAACTCAGCATCAGGATGGGACAGGCCGATCCGCAACTCTGGCCGGCCATCATCGGTAATCCCCAGGAAGTTGATGCATCAGGCCGTTATCCCAGCACTTTTGCCACTTGCTGCCGAAATTTTTACATTTCCGGGATTATTTCTCTCTCTGAGGCGGCCCGCATCGGCGGTGCCGGAGTTGCTGACTGAGGGATGAAAACGGAATGTTCGGAAAGCCTCTCCACTGGAGGGAAACGCAGAGACAGCCGCGGTTCTTGATTTTCGATGGAAGGCTTTCCGTCCTCCTGCTCGTGTTCGTCATGCATCCGCGGACATGGACATTCGCCCTGGTCGTGATCGCGATCGGCGTCACCACCTATTTCGGTCGAAAGGGCGTGGCTCCGGACAGCATTCTGCGCTTCATCCGCATGCGCTTCATCGGCCGCAAACGATCGGCCCGCGGATTAATGGCAGAGCGCAGCTATGTCGATTTCGGTTTCGAGACCGAGGATCATGTCGAGCGCGCCAGGCAGGCCATCGTGAATGCGGAAGCCCGTCACAAGGCAAAGAATTCCAAGAAATCAGGCAAGGCAGGCAAGGGGAAGAGGTAAGACATGAACAACGTGACATTCCTTCCCGGCTTGCCGAGCCCGCCACCCGCAAGGATCCGCGTCTTCCCCATCGATGGCGAATTCGTCGCATTCGAGGATGCTCTGGGTGACGCCACGGTCTACCTGACGATCGGGACATCCGAGACCAGGGTTTCCATCCTGGATGACGAAGGCGTCTGCCTCGGCCGATGGGCCGCGACATTCGGCTGGAGCTTCATGTTCGACCTGCCGATCAGCGTGAACGGCTCCGACGTCCAGTTCGAACATGCGGAGACGGTGGCTCGCGCGATCAGCGGCAAGGCGAAAATCTTCGGCCATCAGGTCGATACGACCGCCTGGGTCGAACTGGCAGAATCTAAGATCCTCAACGCGCTCGGAGACATCCTGAACAGGACCATCGGTGCGGGCGAGCGATACTCCGGCATCGTCCTCTGCGCACCGAAATGGATGCATGGCCTTCTCGGATCCTCCAGGCGCCTCAGGCCGCACATCCTCCACGAAATCCGGGAAAGCTGACTGGAAAGGAACACCCATATGAGAAAGACGATCCTTGCCACTGCTCTTCTGTCCGCCGCCAGCCTGGCCCCGGCACATGCTGGCTTCTTCCTGGAAGGCATCCGCCCCTTCTCGACCAGCTATTGCGAGGGGGCGAAGCCATCGACCCATGACCCTATGATCAAGGCTCCGGCGGAAGCCTGGAAGAAGACGTCACCCCGCGCGTCGACCATGAATGGCCGGCCGACCTGGGATGCGCTGAACTGCCCTGACGGAAAGGTCGCACCTGTCCAGAAAGGGAAGATCCACATGATGAAGAAAACCCCAATCGAGGACGTGGTGCCGCAGAAATGAAGATCCCTGTCGAAAAGAGTTACGAAGTCATCTCCGACGATTTCGGCGTTACCCTGGCGATCCGGCCGATGCTCCCCTTCATGCCGGACGATTTCGCGATCTCGGGCATGAAGCTGTTCCTGCGCGGCGAGGGCAAGCAGATCCCGCTTCAACTCGTCCCCGACGACATGGCCAAGCTCCGCGACGCCGAGGAGATCGAGCTGATCGAGTTCCCGATGAAGGGGAGCGAGCCGGTCCGGGAAGTCATCCTGATGCGGAACTGATAGCGCAATTGATGCGAATCGATTGCTGCAGCATGATTGCACCATCGGCTGTCCCGGGGTGCCATCATGTCGCATTCTCCTCTGCTGTGCTGTGGAATGGTCGCCGTCCTCACATGTTTGCCGGTTCCGCAGGGCAAAGCCGATATTTTCGGTGAAGGTGGACTTGTCGGGAACGCTTTCAGGGAATTGGGAAAGGTAACCGGAAGGGATGAGTTCCGGGAAATTGGCGACAGTCTTGATGCGACCAGCAAGGGCGTCAAAGACGATGTTCACCTCTACCGGGATATCGAGGAAGGGTTGTCTAAGGGCGCGAGCGGTATTGCTCAAAAGGCCAGCGACGATCCTGTAGGAACAATTGCTGTAGTTGCGGTTGCATATTTCGCCTGGTCGACATGCGTCGATGGCTGCCAGTTCATGGTGGGGTTGACCGATGGTCTTGGAGCGACCGTTGCAACGGTAGGGTTGTTTTCCGCCGGCGGTGAGACTGCAAGATCACTTCCATCGGGAAAGGGTCGTGCGCAGCAGGACATGGATACAACCGAGCCGGAACATGTCGAGGATGCGGCTGCCGAGCCGGAGAGTTCTTCCGAAGGCACCTCCGCATCCGCTTCTCCCATGCCGCATGAAGCTGAACACCAAGCTGAGCCAGAGAGTGATATTCCCATGGAGATCTTCACGAGGGAGATCTACCCAGGCGGGTTCTCGAAGGTGGACCATCCGAATGGACCTCCGCCGGTGATCGTATACCGATCCTTTGATGAGACGATGACCTCCTCCATGATGTTCAACAGCTTTGCATTTCCTGCTGATGCCGCGGAATGGAGGATCAGCGGCGAGAAGGATCCAGGCGGTGGAACGCTGCAAAACCCTCGAAACGACAACATATCCCCGAAAGTGGCCGCTGCGTTCGAACAGGCGCGCCGTTCTCATGGTGGACTGGATTTCCTGTTGCCCAAGGACATACCGCTCACAGCGGTCATGACCGGAAGGGTCTCATACATTACGAAACGCGATAACGGTCTCGATACGATCACGATCGTCGCTCCGGACAGCACAACCGCGCAGATGCTTTACGTTCGGACGGATCCTGGCTTGAAGGTTGGAGACCAGGTCGAAGCAGGCAAGAGCCCTGTTGGCCATTCGACCGATATTCATGTCAAATATCCGAAGAGCGTGCCAAACCATGTCCATGTGCAGTTCATAGATCCGTTCGGCCGGCGCTTTGATCCCTGGAGGAATGCCGTGATCGTGGATCCTCCAGGAAATACCGGTAACTAGCATTCCCGGCGGTCCATAGTGCGACGGATGGATCCATCCAGTGCGATGCCGGTCAGAGAGCTGGAACTGGGTCTTGCAGCTGAAGGCGCGCCAGCAGAAAGCCCTCCATCTTCTGCTTGGCGATTTCGGCCTTTGGCATCATTGCGGTTTCCGGCGCGAAGAGGGGAGGGCAGCTATCGACGTCGAAGCTCACCAGCCGACGGGACATGAGGATCAGATCACGATTGTTCTCTATGCTTGCCTTCGCTGACTTCCTCTTCACCAGATCGGGATCCTCCAGGACCGCATCAAGTGATCCTGCCGTCTGAAGGATTTCAGCAGCGATCTTCGGTCCGATGCCGGGAGCGCCAGGAATGCCATCCCCGGAATCTCCGGTCAGCGCCATGTAATCCGTCAACAGATCAGGACCGACGCCGAATTTCTCAAGGACTTCCTTAGCGCCGAACCACTTGTCCTGCATCGGGTGGAACTGCATCACACCAGGGCCGACAAGCTGCATGAGGTCCTTGTCGGTCGAGATGATCGAGACCCGCATGCCGGCGTGGCGAGCCTTCGATGTCATGGCGGCGAGAAGGTCGTCGGCTTCATGGCTGTCGAACCTGGCATTCCTCAGCCCGATCGCATCGCACATCTGCATGGTCATGCCGACCTGGATGAGGTAATCCTCCTCGTAGTCGTCACGATCGGCCTTGTAGGCCGGGAAGACTTTCCGCCTCCAGGTTCCTTCGCGAACCGGATCGAAGAAGATCGCCGCATGGCTTGGCGCGACCTTGCCGGCTTCCATCCTCCGGAAGAGCTTTGCCAGCATCTGCGAGAAGAGCGCGGTTGCACCGAGTTCGATCCCACGGGCATCCTGTTCCTTGACGGCGACGGAGTAGGCGCGCCGCAGCATGTTGCTGCCGTCGATCAGGACGATGTGGGGCATTGGGGCGATGCCTTTTCAGATTGAGATGACCAGTGGGAAGGTCGGGACTATTACGATACATTTTCGCATGCCTCGAAGCAAGGATGCCTGCCAAGAATGGCGCGGTCTATCCCCGCATGTGCGTGGGGCGAATCTGGCTGATGACCGATCCGAAGATCATGGGGGCTATCCCCGCCTGTGCGGGGGGGGGACCATTACGAAGAGCATGGCCGCGCATGGCCGCACGGTCTATCCCCGCCTGTGCGGGGGAACCAGGTCTCGCTCGCACTGCGGCTCGCCGCCAGCGGGCTATCCCCGCCTGTGCGGGGGGGCATTACGAAGAGCACGGCCGCGCATGGCCGCACGGTCTATCCCCGCCTGTGCGGGGGAAACGCGATCGAGAACATGCCGGAATCGGTCGAGATGGGTCTATCCCCGCCTGTGCGGGGGAACGGAAGCTCGTTCTTAATCCAGGGCTTGTCGTGGGGTCTATCCCCGCCTGTGCGGGGGAAACCGGATTGAGGCGTCGAGCATGCGCAGATCGTCGGGTCTATCCCCGCCTGTGCGGGGGAAACCCGCGACGGGGCTTATCACGCAGATCTGTCGAAGGTCTATCCCCGCCTGTGCGGGGGAAACCGCAGATGTCGTCCTGGGTCATGGGCTATCCCAGGTCTATCCCCGCCTGTGCGGGGGAAACAGCGCGCGGATCGCAGAAATTCCGAACGGCGAGGGTCTATCCCCGCCTGTGCGGGGGAAACAAGCACATCCCGTCCCGCAATCAGGTCAATCAGGGTCTATCCCCGCCTGTGCGGGGGAAACACACATGCATTTGCTGATCCCCCTCTAATAGAGGGTCTATCCCCGCCTGTGCGGGGGAAACCTCATATTCCGCGCCCTCAGCAGTCTCGAGCAGGGTCTATCCCCGCCTGTGCGGGGGAAACTTCGCGATCGCGACTTGCAGATAAACATCGCCGGGTCTATCCCCGCCTGTGCGGGGGAAACTTCGCGATCGCGACTTGCAGATAAACATCGCCGGGTCTATCCCCGCCTGTGCGGGGGAAACGAGCCATGTCCAACCTTTCCGCGAGTCAAGCCGGGTCTATCCCCGCCTGTGCGGGGGAAACTCTCCTGCATATATCCTTGATATCAAATGAGATCAACCTTTTCGAAAGGTGAATCAACGGTCGAACATTCAATTCGGGGTTGTTCTGGTCGAACAGGTTTATCCTCGGATGTTCGGGTCAAGCCGCTGGTTCTGATCGGGCCTCCCCGCTTATGCGGTGGAAACTTCTGAGAACTGCGCCGAAGGACCCAGATGAGTGGTCTATCCCCGCTTGTGCGGGGGAAACTTGCCCCGCCTTCTCCAATGCCGCCGACGAAAGGGTCTATCCCCGCCTGTGCGGGAGAAACGCTCGGGTAACCGCCCGGAGCGATGGACGTGCGGGTCTATCCCCGCCTGTGCGGGGGAAACGCAATGCCACGCATTCCGTTCATCGAAGCGAAGGGTCTATCCCCGCCTGTCCGGGAGAAACCGGAGTCGGCATATCCAGGACGCCACGAAGGAAGGTCTATCCCCGCCTGTGCGGGGGAAACGTTCGCCCTGATCGAGCGGAAATACCGAGAGTGGGTCTATCCCCGCCTGTGCGAGGGGAATTCAGCAGGTGCGGTCACCTAGTTGTCCACATGGGGCTATCCCCGCATGGGCGGGGGAAGGGCAGTCAAGCTGCTTCTGGGTCGCTCCGCACAGGCGGGGAGAACCTGCGAAGGACGCAACAATCCCGCATGTGGGGGAACTCGCGGGTGGTCAGCAGGTTATGCGCATGGTGCGGTCCATCCCCGCATGGTGCGGTCCATCCCCGCATGGTGCGGTCCATCCCCGCATGTGCGGGGGAACGAGATGATCCCCAGCGCAGGCGATCCGGACGGGGGTCTATCCCCGCCTGTGCGGGAGAAACCGTGCGTTTCGGCTCGAGGACCTGCGCGCGCAAGGTCAATCCCCGCCTGTGCGGGGGAAACCTGTTCGGATATGAAATAACGCAACCACGTCTGGGTCTATCCCCGCCTGTGCGGGGGGAACTGGCTGAGGAATTTCTTCGACATGGCGAGCAGCGATCTATCTATCCCCGCCTGTGCGGGGGAAACGTGGTCAGGGCGGGGCTCCGGGGATGGCCAGATGGTCCATCCCCGCCTGTGCGAGAGAAACCGGTATCCCACGCTTGCCGGTATGCCTCCGCCCGGTCTATCCCCGCCTGTGCAGGGGAAACGGCGTCTTCGAGGACGTTGCCAACGACGGCTCGGGTCTATCCCCGCCTGTGCGATGGGAAACTGTAACGGCCCCCATCAGATCGACCCGGCGGTGGGTCTATCCCCGCCTGTGCGGGATAAGTTAAGATCGCGGCGGTCAGGGCGGGAAGGCTGGGGGACTATCCCGTATCTCCCGGGGAAATCTGCTCAAAAGTCTCGGGGGGGCGGGCTGAGTCTACCCCCCTATGCGCGGGAAAAACGTTGGCACAGGAATTATGCTCTATGCCAATAGGAGTCTATCCCCGCCTGTGCGGGAGAAACCCTGATGACGGCTGGGCCCGCTCCATCAGTCGAGGTCTATCCCCGCCTGTGCGGAGGATGGGTAGCGGTGCCGGAGCTTTCCGTGCAGCCGGGGTCTATCCCCGGCTGTGCGGGGGGACGGCGGGCGATGTCGCATGGTCGGACCTGACCCGGTCTATTCCCGCATGCCTCCCAGACAGGGAAGTGCCACAAAAAATAACAATGTCAAAAAGCAACGCGCAGGGCGCGGAAGGGGCGGCGAATGCCGCCCCAAGTCAGTTCGTTGCCGGATCCGCTGGCCTCAAAAGCAACATGCCGTAGCCGTAGCTCTTCTGCCGGCCGATCCCGTTTGACAGAATTTCATCGAAATTTTTCGCATCTGTGATCGACAGCGTCCCCTGGAAGACGGCATCGGAAAGAGTGATGGTCTTTCCATTGCGCCGGGTCCTGGTGCGGGCATATTTTGCAACCCGGAAGGCTTCGATTTCAGCCGCCTCTCCCATACGTTCACTGAACCAGGCCTGATAGCTTTCCTCCCGGCTTCGACCCGAATTCATGGCCAGGTCGACGTCATGCGCATCCCGTTGGGCACTCCCCTTCCGACGGACAGGCGTGATCCTGATCTCGAAACCGATACGGGCACCGTTCCGGAGTGCGGGGAGTTGCTTCGCAGCGATCGGTCCGGAAATGACCTTCGAAACGTCAGGGGTCGCGGTCAGAGCGATCATGTCCTGGAGCTCGCTCCCGGTCTGCCGCGCGTAACCGTAGATCGAGGCGCCATGTGCACTTTCGTAATAGCGGAAAGGTTGCAGGACCTGGCGGCCGAAAAGCCCGGTGACCAGGGTGTGCATGGCCAGATCCTGATCGTCCAGTCCACGCAGCCCGCACCAGCGTCCGAATTCCTTGGGATCGATCGGAAGATGAATGAAGTTTGTCATGATGAAATGACGGAAATCCGTCCCTCGTTCTGTTTTCGCATGCCAGAGTGCCGGTTCGAGGCGAAGTCGCGGATGTCGTAAACATCCACCATCCGGCCATCACCGTGACAATCTGCGGGCCAGATGGCATGCATTGGTGAATCTCCGCCTTCAAGCCGTGTCACCGATAGGAGCGCTTCGAGAGCATTTTCAGCATCGACGAAAATATCGCGGCTACGGTTCAGGATCGGTCCGGAAGGCAGGAAGGACTTGCGCCCGAGGAAGATCGGCCGTGCCGGCCGATCCAGTGCGTCGACAACCTGGTCGATCGAGAACTTCCCCTCAGTCAGTCCCAGAACCACGGTGACCATGTGATCAGCAAGGAAAGGCCTGCGCAGGATGGTCGGGCTCAGGTAGGTATCCGGGCCACCCGAGCGCCGTTCAACGCCGTTATAGGTCCAGCCTTTATCGGAAATGCTGAGCTTCGCGGTTTGGAAGTCCATCATCTCTTGGCCGGCACGCTCCTCCCGCGCTGCGAAGACGATCTGACGTTGCAGCTCCTCGAGATCTGCCACGTCAGCCCGATCCAGGCCGATGGCATTGGCAATCAATCCGCAAATCGCGGACAGCTTCGGCAACCTGGCGGTATTTCCTGCCCCGTCAATGACGGGGCCGGAGAACGACATCGCCGGTGCCTGGAAGGTCAGGACCAGGAAGCGCATATCAGTCACGCACCCGCGCCGCGGCAAAGGCGGAGACCTCGTTCAGATTGCCGCGCTGGCCAGGAATTCTGCTGTCATTCCTGATGGAGAGCCACATGCGGTCTTCACCCGAGGCAAAGACGCGATCATGCCGGTCGAGGAAATCCGACATCGCAGTTTCCGCGGCTTCATGAGTTTCCGGGCGGATGGGGTTGCGATAGGCTTCAGCGAAGGAGCGCGGCTGCGCATCGCCGGCCTCGACAACCATGGTCGACGCATATGCGTAGGGCGCGGTGGAACCTTTCTTCGCACCAGGGCTGACCGTTGCAATCAGGCGGACCAGGTTCGAAGTCACTTCGGCCGCCAGGTCACGATCGCCGCCCAGGTTATTCACCAGCTGATCCACGTCGACGACGACGTAGCCGTAGAACAGCCCCGAACCCATCTCGGTGTCGCCGATATGGCCAGCGCCGCTGTCATCATTTTTCGCAAGGTCATCCACGGCGGAGAAAAAGTCCGTCTCGGAACGGTCGGCATGAACCGTGATTGCCTGACCGACATGGATCGCCGCATCGACATTGGCCGCGACATCCGAGGTGACCATTCGGCCGAACAGTGCCGAAGTCAGGCCGCCGGGAACATCGCAGTTTTCACGCATGACCTGCATGATCGATTTGTAGTTCTTCTTGAAATCGGCGGCAGCTGCGGCGGGATCATCCGCAACAACGGCCTCCAGCATCTTCGTTTTGAAGAATGCGACTTCAGCGCCCGAGAACAGCAGGCCCTGCCTCTTGCTGGTGCGGTTTTCATTGCCGGTTTCTTCCGGCTCCGTCCCGCCGACATCCTTGTTCTTGCCGGTTTTCGCCTTCTTCACATCATACGCCTTGTCGCCGTAAATGGCCCTGATGAAATCCGGAACGATGGCGTCGACAGCACCGGCATCGGCGCCCTCGGCGATGATCTCGGATGCCAGGTTCTCGATGATCAGCTTGGTGCGGACATCGCTTGCAGCATCCGCCAGGCCGCCGATGCGGTCCAGACCGGTGGACATGCGCCATGCCCGCTTCTGGCACTGCGACGAAATCCGCGTGCGCACCGATCCGCCATAGTTCAGCCGCTTGGCGAGACCGGTGTCATCGCGGTTGATGAGAGCGCCGGAATAGCCGGTCAGGAAGTGGATCTGGATGAATTTGGACATTTTCTCTCCGTTTGACAAATGGCTTGATCGCCGAGGGTTGGGAATTCCAGCCAGCGTCAGTGACTGCTCAGGTAATATCCGGCAGCGATTTCCCTCAGCCGCCGGGGTTCCTCATTCAGGTAAAGATCCGCGAGATCGAAGAGATTGATCGAATTCACGGTTTTCGCAAGTTGCCGAACGATCCGGTCTGCGAGATCTGCCCGGGTTTCGGCAGGTGCCGCGATCAGCTTTTCAAACCGGATCTCGCTGATGTTCGAGCGCTGCATGGTTCGCCCAAGCGACTCTTTTGAAATGATCTGATCGCCGGATCCCGTTCCGATGAAATTGGCAACTGCGACGATGAACCGGGTCCAACGTTCGGCCAGGACGCCACGAGTATCGCCCAGACCGGCCGACGACCAGACCTGCCAGTATTCTGACCCGATATCGCCTCGGCGGATCCTGGCACGTCCACCGCTGCTGAGCCGTGAGATCGCGCCTGCAACCGCGGCGATTTGCTCGCCGCGCGTCATGCGGGGTTCGATTTCCAATTCAATAATCCTTTCTGAAGGGAGTTCAGTTCGCTCGATAGGCGGAGAATGGGAACTTCTTGTCGTTCCAGAAGAGAAACTCGAACCTGTCGATAGCCAAGATGCTTTGTCGGGCCCGGGTCATCGCGCGAACAGGGATCTGATCGACAGCCTGATTGAGAACGCTCTTCCCGACGGCATGCAGGGCTCTGACCCATTCGCCCTGCTCTGCGCCATTCGACATGTATACCGCGTCCAGATGCTCGAAAAAGATCTGGTCGATCTGGCTTGATGCGGCGCCGACAAAACGCTCGTCAATGGCATCGGAAACGTCCGACCCGATATACACTGCGACTGCGCGACGCAGGCATGATTGAAGGAACTTGGCTTCATCGACCATTTTCTGGGCGACATCCCCCCTGGACGGTCCATCAAAAATGGCGTCTTCGTCAGGCTCCGCCCTGAAGGTGACCTCTCGCTGGTAAAAACCTTCCGTCTTTCCCTGGCCATTCGCAATCCCGGCGATCACGAGGACCGGATTCTCAGGATTGCGACGGACTGCCGGCGCGGCGCGGACACTGATATTTCCCCCAAAGGCCATGCCGATGGCGTGATACGCCACAATATCATAGGGCAGGCCACGGCCATCCATGGAATAAGCCTTGGAACCGATCTTGTCGCTCAGGATGGGTGACCAGATATCACCACAGTTGCCTCGAAGGAATTCTTCGCTCCCGGTTTTCGCGAGAACTGTGCGTGGATTGTCTGATGTCGCCGTCTTGCAGGTGATTTTACCTTCGGCGGAAGTGGCGAGATTGATCCGTCGACAGATTTCGACCACGGACGCATCAAGATCGGAAGCTCGCAGCATGGACACCCCATCCCAAGGTGCTGTCCACATGAGCTTCAATCCGCCTTCTCTGGCGAACCCGAAATCCGTGGTGACCTCCGGCTTCACATTCCTGATCAAGCGCGCATCCTCAAGGATGCGGCGACCAATTCCCCAACTCCGGTCATAGATGGCCCAGAGACTGCGCGATCCCAGTCCTGAGTTGATGCGAAATGTCCCATAGCTGCCGCGGCCAGGGAACCCGCCGCCTGTCTGCACAGCGGCCAAAGTCCATAGCCAGACATCAATTTCCGACGTGCAAGCCGGTTCGTATTTTACGGCATGATTGCGCGAGAGAACCAGAAGGTCGATATCCGACGGCGAGACAGATGTATTGATTTTCGCATTGGAATCGAAAGCGGGCTGGAGGAAGCCCATCTCTCCGGTTTCAGGGAATACCTGCCAAGCCCTTTCATCCGGTTCCAGAGCCAGAAGGGCATTTCGCCAATCATTTTCGCATCCGGTATCAATCGGCAACATGGAGACCAATTGCGCGAGGAACATATGGGCCGAGTGTGCATGGTGAGGCCGCAGGCCGACGATGGCTTCAATATTGTCTTCGGCCAGGAGTGAGAGCAGGCCGGGAAGAGAAACGCGCCGGGCTTCTCCATCGGTGCGAACCCGGTAGACCGGGTCCGTGAGGACGCAGAGTTGAGTGGCCACGCATGTGCGTGGCAAAGCGATCTTCTTATCGCAATGAGGGCTATCCTCCACAGGCATTGTCCGCCCGCAAGGCATGGCGGCACTCATGCCGTCACCTCGATCTCTCATCAATGCATCCTCGGAAATTACAGAACCATTGCGATAATAGTGACAGGCAGCCTGGGTGTCTATGACAGTTTCGCATGAGTTTGCTGTAATCCATCCAGACCATACAAATAGGCATTCCCTGCCAACCTGAAGGTGAAACCTTCCCGGGCCGGTTCGGCATGAGCATCAGGAGGATCCTTCAGATCCAGTCCACCCGCATCTAGCATCCAAGCCGGAATCGACAATTCACGCACAGGACCTGTCCCGAGAGGTGACTGCGGACAATTTCGCATGCGGATGGATATCGCAGGTTCACCGAGCCGACTGGCATTTTCCGGTCCGAACGGTTCCGCATCATATATGGGCTGCGTCCAATCCAATGCTGCCATCTTCGCCGCATATCGTTGCTTCCCTTCGCGTTCCGTGCGGCGAGTTCCTTCCGCGCTCTCGGCAAGGTCCTCCCTTGCGCCCCGGTCGACGAGCTTGCGGTTCATCAAGGGAATGGTCCAGGTTTCCGTTTCCTCTATCATCAGGGCTGTTTCCGATACGACAAGCGGATCGGGATAGGCACGGTCACGTCCGATCTGACCCCAGGATCGCAGATCTTTCTCCGAGGCGTTCGGACTGTGCAGAACAATGCATTTCGGTGCCTTGAAATGATCCGGACGGGCATTCCGGACATGCCGATGCAGGCGGCCGACACGTTGCAGAAGAACATCGACGGGGCAGATATCCGTCAGGAGAAGGTCCGCATCGATATCGAGGGATTGCTCAAGGGTCTGGGTTCCGATCACGACGACCGGATCGGTAGAACCCTTCCCCAAGGCATTCTCGACGGCGGCATCGATGGCCTTCCTGTCATCAGCTGAATATCTGGAGTGGTGGATCACCGGCCGGCCGTTTACCTCGAGCATCCGGACTTCCGGATGAAGCGTTCGCATGGTGTTATAGAGTGTAATCGCTCCCCTGACGGAGTTGCGGATCACGAGAACCCTGCCTCCCCGGTGGAACTCATCCGCACAATTTTTTGCAAGCATCTTTACATTGCACATCCAGGGCTGGAGCTGCATCCGGACGGATTTTCCGGAGCCAGTCGGCCGCAGAACCTGAGATACCTGCTTCTTGCCCCGCAAAACCGTAACCGCAGGGTAGCCTATCGGCTGCGCTGCCGTATCTTCCGCACCACATTGTTCGAAGATCTGATGGCGCCTTTGCGTGGTGAGCGTGGCAGACATAAGCATAGCGTGACCGCCGAAGCTCAGATGTGTCTTCAGAAGCCTGATCAGGAGCTCCGACATGTAGAAGTCAGATGCATGAACTTCATCAACGACAAGTAGCGATCTTGAGAGGGCCGCTCCGCGCATATGCGCCCATTTTCTTCGCAATACGGAAAACAGCGCCTGATCGATTGTGCCAACCGCGACGGGAGAGCAAAGATACTTCCTGGGTGCCTCTGCTGACCATCTTGATGGAACGATGCGCCCCTGCTCCCCCCAGACCACATCGAAGGGTCCGGTCTTCTGACCGAGCTCATCACCCGACGTGAGATATCCAGGCACAGCAAGGGTTGCTTCTCGATTCCACATCCGGGAAACAGCCTGGTTCACACGGCGCTGGATCTGGACCGCTGAGCTTCGCGTCGGGATGGCGAAATACATGCCCTGCACGGCACCCGCTTCAGCGAGCTTTCTGAAACGCAAGAGTGCGGCTTCCGTCTTCCCCGACCCGGTCTCGGACTCCACCAGGATAAGGCGATCCTCGACAGGGACTTTTCCCATCATGTCCTGGACTTCTGTCGGGGCTGCGCTTTCAGGCCATCCGAAGATATCCGGAACCGACAGGTTCGCTACAGGGAACATGCCTGTGGCATCGAGCCCGGCTTCACTGATCGCCAGCTCCGGATTGCGCATGAAGCCATCCGGCCTGAGGACAGGAAAGTTCCTGGTTCCTGAACCGATCTGGTCGGCGATCGTCAGCAGGCCGGCAAAGAGATGCCAGAACTCTGGATTTTCCGGGAGGCCAGGCCCTTCCTGAAATGCGAGGGGGTAGATTGCACGCAGTTCATTGAGGAGTGCGGCAGTAAAATCATAGGTGTTATTCTGACCGCGGATCATGCGGGCAGTCTCTGACCAGCGTGTCAGATCTTCTTTTACGATCTCTCCGTGATGAGAAACAGATGCGCAGAGAGCCTGTCTGATGGCATTCCTGGATCCGAAAGAAAGTAGAGCCTGCCGAAAGGGGAAGTCCTTGGAAAGCATGACAGCCTGCCCGTGAGGAAGATGACCGCCCTTTCCAAGCTGGAAGTCCGCGTTGATCTTTCCAACGTCATGCAGCGCGCCGATAACGCCGAGCCTGTCCAGGTCGATGTCGTTCAACTCCCTCCCGGCAGCGTGTTCCAATGCGCGCCGATACCCCGGTGCCCGGATCAATGCCGACAGACACCCAGCTACATCAAGAAGGTGTTCGGTGACGGGAAGTTCATTGCCGTCACCATCACGTTTTGCCCAGAATGAACCCATCTTTCCCTCTTTTTCGCATAAAAATATATGCGGAATGAGGAGGGGAGTCCATCAGGGAGGCGATCTTTACCACTTCCCGCGCAGCGTGCCCTGCGGCGTCAGATACATCCCATCCGATAGGTAGACATCCTCGCCATCCTCGACGGCCAGATCGTCGTAGATCGCCCTCATCTCGGCAAGTGCCAGGAACTTCGTCGCCGACCGGATACCGAGTGCCGACAGGATCTCCGCGGCAATCTCGCGGGAATCCTCCCCAAACCCCGGGCACAAAAACTCGACATACGGCTTTCCGTTGCGATCGACCTTGGGCTCCCAGGCAATACCTTTCCTGTCGAGGAACCTCCGAGTCTCGTCGATGAGCCTGGCCTGATCCGGATAAGCCTTCAGCGGCGTGCCATCCTCATCGGCCGTTGCCGTCATCATCCAGCCTTCACCTTGCCTTGCGATGAGACGAAAGAAGACATGGCTCTCCGCGGCGACACGATATTCCACCTGCTTACCATAGCTCTGCGTGAGCTTCACTGCGCGTTCGAAGTCCATATCCAACTGCCTCCTGCATGGATGAGATCAGTGCCAGTTTCGGGGGAAGGCAAGTCCTTCACGCCTCGAACATCCACTTTGTAGACCGGCCGAGTATTTTCGGGAAGTCCTTCCGCCTATCCGGCTTTCTTCTCCTTCGCCGCGCGACGCTTGAGCATTCGGATGGTCCCATGGATATCCTGGATCATTGTCCGCGGGTCATCCGTCGAGCTTACCACCCTTGCATATGTCCACGCCCGCCCTGGCCAGGCTTTCCACATGAAGAGCTTGAAACCGTATCGCGCCAGGTAGGAGTTGATGTTGGAGAAACCGGCTCCCACGGGAATCTCCAGTTCGACATGGGTGTCGGCCATCTTGATGTCGAAATCACATCCATCGACCGCGCCCGTCATGTCCCCGAGCTCCGCTCTCACTTTTGACCAACCACGTCGCGACAAGCCCCTTCCAAGCCGCTGCATTGGTGGGGGAGCCGGAGGCGAGCGACGCCTTCAGTCCGGCCGCTCCTGCACCCGGACATAATCCTTGACCGTTTTCAGGCTGGTTCCGCCGCAGCTCAGGACATGAATTATAGGATGGCTCTGGCTGAATACGCAGTTTGCGGTATGGGAATAATCTTGCAATCTCATGCAGGAACCAATACCATTTTCGCATAATGACCACAACCCGCACCATCAGCTTCCGGCTCTATCCCTCCAGGGCGCAGACAGCAGCCCTGGACGCGAAGCATCGCATGCTGCGCGACCTGTGGAACGCGGCGCTCGAGGAGCGTATCGGCGCCTGGGCCCGGGGCGTTCGGATCAGCCGCTCCGACCAGGAGAAAAGCCTTCCGGAGATCCGCGCCGATCTGGGCGGATGGCGCGGCCTGGTCCATACCCACGAGGCGCAGGTGGTGCTGAAGCGTCTGGACCTGGCCTTCCAGGCCTTCTTCCGCCGGATTGCCGCCGGCCAGAAGCCGGGCTTTCCGCGCTTCAAGAGTGCGGACCGGTTCCGGGGCTGGGGCTACAAGGAGCATGGCAACGGGTTCAGGGTCGAGATGCGTGACGGCTGGCGCCATGGCCGGGTGCGGCTCTTCGGCATCGGTGAGATGCGCATGCGCGGCGTGGCCCGCACCCCGGGAAGGATCCTGAAGGCGGATGTCTACCGGGATGTGCGCGGCTGGCAGCTGAGCCTGGTGGTCGAGACGGATTGCGCCGAGCGCGCGCCGGCCGCCGGCCCGGCGATCGGCCTCGACTGGGGCGTGGCTGAGTTTGCGACGATGGCGCAAGAGACGGACGAGGGCCCGCGCTTTGCGGCGGTGCCGAACCCGCGTCATCTGGACGCGGAAACGGAGGCGCTGCGCGCGCGGCAGCGCGGCCTGTCGGCGCTGGCCAGGGCCCGCAAGGTCAGTCGGGGCGCGCTGAAGAAGCAGCGGCGCGCGCTGGCGCGCAAGCATGCCAAGGTGGCGGCGCGGCGCAAGGACTTCCTGCACCAGCTGACCGCCCGCATCGCGGGCCGGCACCGGCTGATCGCGACCGAGAAGCTCACCGTGCGGAACATGACCGCATCGGCGCGCGGCACGCGCGAAGAGCCGGGCCGCAACGTGGCCCAGAAGGCCGGGCTGAACAGATCGATCCTGGACGCGGCCCCGACCGCGTTCCTGAACATGCTCCGATACAAAGCGGCAGAGG
>Ga0182745_1000237_pt1 | contig 68887 bp, 55 predicted proteins | sample eDN3rd30CKraftBY_FD_128523 | JGI IMG/M metagenome (GOLD analysis project Ga0182745, IMG submission 128523) | Enriched backyard soil microbial communities from Emeryville, California, USA - eDNA 3rd pass 30_C Kraft BY (version 2) (version 2) | ecosystem: Environmental > Terrestrial > Soil >... | reverse complement strand
TCTTTTGTTCGGCATCTCACAGTCATTCATTCGTGTGATTCGCTCGATTCGTGGTTTCTTCGACACGCATTCACGTCATCTTGACCAGTCAGGCTGGAGGAGATGACTCACTCACGATTTCCACCCCCTTCGGGGTAAAACGATCAGAGCATCCATGAGAATTGCGAGAACCACTGTCTGTTAAAAAATGTGCGCAAAGACAAGACTAACTGCCCGGGTTTGAAGACTCCGGTTCCGGGAACGGGTCGTCATGGATCACTTCTTCCGCTTTGCTTAACGCGAGATGGTCCAGAGCCAGTACGGCACCAGCAGCCACGAGGACCAGGATTGTTCCCAGCCAGAAAGTCCCGTCGAACTGCATCTGCGACAGCGGAATGGGCTGAAAGACCTTGTGTTTGAACTCGGCGATCTCCGGCGTCGTATCGACTTGAAACGGCCAGATTTTGTAGAGCGATCCGATCTTGAAGCCACAGAGAGTGGCCATTGTTGCGGAACCGTAATGCTCCATCAGCCATTTCAGGAATTTACTGCAACCGACCAGCCCCAGAGCGGCCCCGGCACAGAAGGCCACCAGAACCATCAGGTCGTCGCCGGTGAGATTGAGTTTGGTCGCCCGATCGATGACACCGGTCAGATCATAATATTTCCCCATGAACAGCAGCAGAAACGCCCCGCTGATCCCTGGAAGAATCAAGGCACAAATTCCGATCAGGCCGCACAGCACAATATACCAGAGTCCTTCTGGAGGGTGGCTTAATGCCGGTTGCAGCACCAGTTCCAGGGCCAGCACGGCTCCGGCAATGATGCAGAAAATTTCAACAATTCCCCAGCGTTCGACCAGTTTGGCCACCATCCAGCAGGAGGCCGCAATCAGGCCGAAAAAGATGGGGAGCATGATGTTGAAATGATGCTCCACAAGATAATGCATCACCGTTCCCATTCCGGCGATGCCAACGCCCACACCGGCGACAAGCGGGAGCATGAACCAGAAATCGACCCGTTGAAACGCGAGCTTCCACTCCCCTTTCAGAACCATCTTCAGCAGAGTGCCGTCGATGTTGCTGATTGCCGTGACAATCCGCTGGTAGATTCCGGCAATCAAGGCGATGGTGCCGCTGTCACCTCCGGGGATGACGTTACACGTCCCCATCAGCACACCACAGCCGAAAAAAGAAAACAGGCGGGGAGGAGCTTCATTCTCCGGTTCGGTCATAGTTCCGGAAGCGGGGATCGATGGTGCTGAATCCGTCATGAGAATTGGGATCTCTGGGTGACAGTGGAAAGAGTCTCACAAAGTGTAGAGGAGATTCCATTGAATGTAGAGGCGAGATCGACGTGGATTTTTCTCGGGGACTATCTCTTTTTGATCAGCGATTTCAGAACCTGCAGGTTCACTGTATCCATGTCCTGACCGTCCCGGATTTCTTTCTTCGTTTCCAGAATCATCGGAAGATCCTGAAAATGGGGATCATTCAGAATGAAGCGGAATGCTTCCGTTCCGATACAGCCTTCCCCAATATGCTCATGCCGGTCGACACGGCTTCCCTGGCCTTTCTTACTGTCGTTCAGATGCCAGGCTTTCACCCGATCAAGGCCGACGTGTTCGTCTAACTGCTGCATCGTTTCTTTGTACTCGGACTCCGTCTGCAGTCCATATCCGGCAGCAAAGATGTGACAGGAATCGATGCAGACTCCAAATCGTTCCGGTGTTTTCGCGTTTGCAATGATGTATCCGAGATGCTCGAATCGGTGTCCGAGATTCGTTCCCTGACCGGCGGTCGCTTCCAGCCAGGTCAGCACGTTGACGCCAGCCGTCCGTTGATGCACTTCGTTCAGTCCCGCGACAATTCGGGCAAGTCCCGCTTCTTCGCTGGAATCCACATAACTGCCCGGATGCATCACAACACCGGCCAGTCCCAGTGCTTCGGCCCGTTCCAGTTCGATGGCGAAAGCGTCGATCGATTTCTGCCAGAGTTCATCATTCGGGCTGGCCAGATTGATGAGATAGCTGTCATGCGCACAGGGAACATGTAAGTTGTTCTCCTGAACCGCCGACTTGAAGGTCTGAATATCCTTGTCGGCAAGCGGCTTGGCTTTCCACTGATTGTTGTTCTTCGTGAAGATCTGCACGGTGTTCATGCCGTATCCACCGGCTGCGTCTGCAGCCTTGTAGTAGCCACCTGAGACAGATAAATGAGACCCCAATAACGGCACAGCAAACCTCCCGGACAATCAGACGCCTTCTTCTTTTCCAGAATGTCATTGTGACTGGAAATGAAACGGGGAACAAGGAAGAACAAAATCCACCTCAACTGAATTCCCGGCGTTTCACGGCAGGAAATTCAGGCGCTCCAGGTTTGTCCTGAAGAGAGGAAACCGTTCCGCTGGGCCGGCAAAATTCGAAATTCAAAAGGTGAAAATTCAAAACAAACTCGAAATCAGAAATTCGAACAATGCCGTCATGAAGATGTCGAGACGCATCCGAAGGCCTGTGATACAGAAAAAAGGCTGCCCGTCTTAAAGGCAGCCTTTCGATTTGAAGAACTGGTGGGGATCGGTTTATCGAACCACTCGACTCGCGGGAACGACTCCCGGATTGTCGGCGACCGGCGGCCTCATGGCTTCAAGCGAAACCGGTCTCCCTTGTGATTGCAGTCGACGGCGTTCTGAATCGACATACACCGAGGCTGTGATGGACCGCAGTTCGTTCCCCCGTTCGGCTGCAACCCCTTCCATCTGCAATGCAATCTGTTCCACCCACCCTGGTTGCTTCATCATCGCATTACTCATCAGGGAGACGAACAGACTGATCTCTTCGAAATTCTTGTCCGCAACACGGAAACTCATTGGAGAAACCAGTTTCGCAATCGCCTCGACCGCGGCCGAAGGAAAACTGACAAACATATCACAGTAATGAACCACTTCGGTGGGGCCTGTTACGCGGTATTGAAGGTGAATCAGGGCTTTGGCCTGAATCGGACGGGGCATCCCCGGTGCGTGAAGTTGTCCCTGACAGAGAATCAGGACGCTTTCCTGATTTCGATACAGTAACTCCACTGTTCCGACAGTGCCGTCACGCGTATCGGTCCGGTAGGATGTCGGCCCCGCCTGAGAAAGCTGGACCTGAGAAATCTCCATCGCCCGCCAGAGGCTGACCGCAACATCCGGGTGTTGAAGGAAATACTCGTAAGGTCGCTGATCGGTAACCATCGAAACTGTCGGTAACCGCCGGAACAAGCTGATGTTATTCAGAACATCCTGAATCTGGCCTTGAGCGGCCGCGCTCACACCAGTCACCGGAAGTTCTTTCGCCGCAGCCAGACGCTGACGACGACTGGAATCACCCGGTTTTTGGATTTTCGCCCCGATCCCTGAGTCCTTGGAAGCGATCTCGGTGAACGGAATGACGGATTGATCCAGATTGTCTGGTTGAGCCAGGACAATTGCCGGCAGTCCCAACCAGGCGCACGCGACCACTATCGGGACAGACCAGGTCTGTCCGCGCAGGATAAAACACTGCATGGTTCCCCCCTGTCCGGACTCACCACAGCCTTCGGCAAGAAGTGCCAAAGCCCCCCTGCGATGTCACGGACTTAAAGGAATAATCGACAAACTCCCACTAACCGGCTGAACTGATCTCGCCGGGAAACGCCAAAGGGGCCAAGATGACAAGTAGAACAGGAATAACCAAAAAAGCTTGCTCATCTCCCCCATCTTCGACAATAATCGACCAGTCGCGTCGTTATTTCAGGGCAGACTGCTCCGCCGTGTCGGGGATTCGAAGGAATCGGCGAGTTTTAAAGGCTTTGTTCACGGCACGAAAAACGATCTTCAACCACACTCACTGCAGGGAGCACTCGATATGGCGGTATTTCAAGACAATGCGGAGACAATTGGCAGAACCCCGCTCGTCAAAATCAATCATCTCACCAAAGGATTGAATGCCACAGTTCTGGCCAAGGTGGAAGGTCGCAACCCGGCATTCTCTGTGAAGTGCCGTATCGGCGCAAACATGATTGCTGATGCCGAGAAACGGGGGGTCTTGAAACCGGGCATGTCCGTCGTCGAGCCCACCAGCGGAAATACCGGAATCGCCCTGGCTTTCGTCTGTGCCGCGAAGGGGTATCCATTGACCCTGACCATGCCGGATACCATGTCGGTGGAACGGCGAATGATGCTGAAGTCGTTCGGAGCGAAACTGGTTCTCACTCCCGGGGCCGACGGAATGAAGGGAGCCATCCGCAAAGCTGAAGAATTGTCTGCGGAATCCAATTACTTCATGCCACAGCAGTTCAAGAATCCGGCGAATCCTGAAATTCACCGATTAACAAGCGGCCCCGAAATCTGGAATGACACCGACGGGAACGTCGATATCCTGGTCTCTGGTGTCGGCACCGGGGGAACGATCACCGGAATCTCCTGGTACTTTGAGAAAGACAAAAACAAACCACTCCATTCAATCGCCGTCGAACCGACCGGCAGCCCGGTTCTGTCCGGAGGAGCCCCGGGGAAACACAAGATTCAGGGAATTGGAGCGGGCTTTATTCCCGAGACTCTGGACACCAGCATCATCGACGAAGTGATTCAGGTGACCGATGAAGAAGCTTTTGCCATGGCTCCACGGATTGCCAAAGAAGAAGGCATCTCCTGCGGGATCAGTTGCGGGGCCGCCATGGTCGCTGCCCTGAAGATTGCCGCGCGCCCCAGCAGTGCCGGAAAAACGATCGTCGTCATCCTGCCGGATGCCGGAGAACGTTACCTTTCAACAGCGCTGTTTGACTCCGTTCGCGAATAGAGATGTTCTGAACGGTGATGTTTGAAACCCACAAGCCCTTCATTGTCCGATTCATGTCGGTGATGAAGGGCTTCTTTGCTGGTGCAAGATCAACGGTTCACGTTTGCTGCCGTTTCATTTCATAACAGAGAATCCCGGCGGCCACTGCGGCGTTCAGCGAGCCGACGTGACCCGTTTGAGGGATCGCGACCTGTTGATCACAGATGTCCAGCAATGTTTCCGAAATGCCGGTTCCTTCATTACCGATCAACAAGGCAACTCCAGCTTTCATGTCGACGGCAGAAGGAGAAACCTGTCCTCGTTCGGTGGCTGCAAACAGTTTGAAACCGATTCGCCGAAGGCGACCGCAGTAGTCGGTCAGATCGTCCACTTGAACGACGTCGAGATAGTTGACCGCTCCCACGGAACTGCGAACCACATGTGACGAAACCGCCGCCTGCCCGACATCCGGAACAACAATTGTTTTGATTCCGAAAAGATCGGCTGAACGAAGAATCGACCCGAAGTTAAAGGGATCCTGCAATCCACACAGAATCAGAATATTCTGGCGCAGATCGAGAGTGGAGAGAGCCTCCTCACCGTCGGCATACGGGTAGACCGGCATTTTTGCCATGAGTCCCTGATGCTCACCCGATCCGCAGTGACGTTGCAGTTCTTCAGGAGGAACATCAGTCGAGTCGACCCGTTCTTTTGAAAGAAGAGTTTTGAGTTCTTCTCTCAACTCGACTGCCAGGACTTCAGAACTCCAGAGCACTTCCAGGGGAATCCATTTTCCGGCGCGGAGCGTTTCCATCACGGCATGGCGTCCCCACAGCCAGCATTTCTGATGGCTCCCCAGCAATTCCGAATGACGTCCGCGACGCTTCTTTTTTCCAACCAAAGCACACCGCCGCTCAATCTGTTTCGCCGCGCATCACCGCTTCGACATCCGCCAGTTGTTCTTGCGTATTGACTCCCATGGCCTCCTGAATCGTCAACGAACCGGCGGCGACCACCTGTTGTCCGTTGCGGCGGAGAATTTCGGCACAGTCGGTGAGATAGTATTCTCCCTGAGCGTTCTCAGGACGAACCTGCTGCAAGGCCTGAAATAATGCCGGGCCTTCAAATGCAAAGCAGCCGGTGTTGATCTCGGTGATCTGCTGTTCTTCAGGAGTGGCGTCACGCTGTTCGACAATACGAAGAAACGTCCCGTCGCCGTCACGAACAATACGTCCCAGTCCGTGATTGTTTTCCGTTGTTGCTGTTCCAACGACACAGGCAGCCTGTTCTGATGTCAGTGTCGACAACAGTTCGGCGAGTGATTTCCCTTTCAATAGGGGCGTATCTCCCGCCAGAACAAGAACGGGTCCTGTATGATCTTTCAGGAGATCATGTGCCGACATCACGGCATGACCGGTTCCCAGTTGTTCCGTCTGCAACGCGAACTCAACGTCAGCATGATGTTGCAGAGCGTCTTTCACCTGATCCGCCTGATGTCCGACGACCAGAATGAGTCGCTCTGCCCCGGCCTGTCGTGCCGCATCGAGAACGTATTCCACAATCGGGCGACCACATGCAGGATGCAGCACTTTCGGAAGCTCTGACTGCATCCGCTTGCTTTTGCCTGCGGCGAGAATAATGGCAACAGGTCCGGTCACAAGTCACTCCGTTGTCTTCGGCATGGGATAAGGGTTCGACCGGAATCATATCATCCCCCCCACCGTTCAACGAGTCTTTGTCTGTATCAAGAAGGGCCAGCTTCCGGGAGATCTTCAATCTGGCAAATGCCCGGTGATCAGGTTTAAGGAGTCTCTTCATCGGTCGACAACCCGGCCTGATGCTCCCGAATGACTTTCTGCGCCTCTTCAAATTGAGATTGATGAACCCAGATGGGGACAGAAATCAGTTGAAACGGAACTGATCCAGAAACGACTTCCATCGAATTGCTGGCAACTCGGCCTCGAATCCCTGCATCCGTCAGCAGTTGAAGAACCAGTGCGGCTTCAATGGAATTTGCCGCAGAATAGACCTGAACCGGGCCGTCACTCATGGTTTTCTCGCAATGGGTTTGAGAACTCAACTCAAGTCACTCCGAGTGATTCGCATCACTTCATCCAGACTGGTGGTGCCGTCCAGCATCTTGCTATACCCCGCCATACGAAGACTGATCATCCCTTGCTTCAACGCGGCAGCGCGAATCGCGCCGGTACTGGCCCGTTCATTGCAGAGGTGACGAATTTCTTCGTTATTGACCAGAAGTTCATGGATCCCGGTTCGCCCTGAATATCCGGTATCACGGCAATCACGGCATCCTCCAGGTGCGAACAATGTGTGTTCTCCGGCGATTTCTGGAAGATCGGACGACAGCTCCTCTGGCTGATACTTGTGCGGGATTTTGCAGCGAGGGCAGAGTCGGCGCAACAGACGTTGTGCGAGAATTCCTTCGACCGTACTCGACACCAGATACGGTTCGACTCCCATGTCAACAAGTCGGGTGAAGGAGCCGGGGGCATCGTTCGTGTGGAGCGTGCTGAACACCAGGTGACCGGTGAGTGAGGCCTGAATGGCGCTCGTGGCGGTTTCACCATCCCGAATTTCCCCGATGAGGACAATATCCGGGTCGTGACGGAGAATACTTCGAAGACCTGCGGCAAACGTCAGCCCGATCTTCGAATGCACCTGAATCTGGCTGATCCCCGCCAATTGATACTCCACCGGGTCTTCCACGGTAATGATCTTGACCGAGGGACTTTTGATTTCGTTCAGCGCGCTGTACAGCGTCGTCGTTTTTCCGGAACCGGTCGGCCCCGTCACCAGGATGATTCCGTGCGGCAGCTCAATCAGTTTCTGAAACTTGTTGTAGGTCTCCACCGGCATTCCGACCCCTTGCAGGTTGAACACCATGCGCTGCTTGTCCAGCAGTCGCAACACCACTCCTTCACCATGCAGCATCGGGATGATGGAAACACGAACATCAATATCGCGCCCCTGCACCCGCATGTTGATACGGCCATCCTGAGGCAATCGCTTCTCGGCAATGTTGAGCCGCGACATGATCTTCAGACGGGTCACGATCGAGGGAGCGAAGTGATTGATTTCCGGAGGGACCGGCTGCACCCGTAACAGGCCGTCAATTCGGAAACGGATGACGAATCCCGCTTCCTGCGGTTCCAGATGGACGTCGCTGGTTCGCTGATCGAGTGCTTCGATGAGAAGTTCATTGACCAGTCGAATGACAGACGGCGCCTGAGCCGATTCAGCCAGTTCTCCCATCCCTGCGGGGATTTCATCAAGAAGATCAACTTCGTCCCCACGCTGGGCGACCATTTCCTTGATGGTGTCTCCACCGACCCCCAGATTCCGTTTGATCAGATCCAGAATCTCATTCCGACAGGCCAGCACCGGCTGAATACGCAGACCGCTGAGTGTACTGAGTTCGTCGATCGCATCCAGATCGAACGGATCCGCCACCGCCACCCGGGCATGACCATTTTCACGTTCCAGCGGAATCGCTTCATATCGGAAAATGGCCGATGTCGGAAAGCGGTTCAGTAGTTCGTGATCGACTTCAAATTCTTTGAGATCAAGAAACGACATCCCCAGTTCGGACGCCAGCAGTTTGAGGGAGTCTTCTTCGCGAAGAACTCCCATTTCGATCAGGGCCTGATCGATTCGCTGTTTGGGAAACTGCTGCCGGGCCAACTCGATCTGTTGATCGGTTGCCAGTGCGTTCTTCAAGATCAGGAAGTCGATATTCATAGATTCGTGGCTGGGATTGAACTCTTCGATTTCAGTCGGAGGAGATCTTCAGGAACCGCAAAACAGGTTGTTCGACGGTGTGCATTGGGAAATACGAAATTCAAAACCAGAAATTCGAAACAAATTCAGGTAACATTTTGGCCGATTGAAGTGGCCCCTGGGGTGGCCGCGATTGCTTGCAATCGGGGCGGCGAAGCCGTGAGAGGCCGCACACGTGAAGTCTCTCCCCCAGAGCCTCTCTCCAATCAGAACGATTCCTCATCTGTCTTCAGGCGGATCAGGAGTCCGCAAAGTGTGAGCAATGGCCTCCTATGGCTGCGCCACCCCAATTGCGAGCAATCGCGGCCACCCAGTGCTAACTTCACTCGGCTAAAGTGTTACAAAATTGGAAATTCAAAACGACCCACGATCCTGATTGGGGAGCGATTCTGTCCACATTTTGAATTTCGTATTTCGAATTTGTTTTGAATTTTCTGCTTCGAATTTTGAATTTATTGGATTAGCGTCCCCCTCGCCCGCCTGATCCCCCACGGCCGCCGAAGCCGCCTCCTCCAAAACCACGACCAGAGCCTGAGCTATCACCGCCGCCGCCGAAGCCACGACCACCACCAAAGCCCCCTCCGCCGGGACCTCCTCCTCCAAAACCACCAAAACCGCCGCCGCCCTGCATTCGTTCGCGCATGCGCTGTTCGAACATCTGACGCATCTGATCAGATGAACCTCCTCCCGGAGTCGTCGCTGCAGGTGGAGAAGATGGTGAGGAACTGGAACCGCTTCGTGAACCAGTGGTACTGATTTTCACTTGGGGAATAATCGAGTTTAAAGCTCCCTGCATCACAGTGGAACTGGTGTTCTGCAGCGGGATGACGTGAATCGTTCGTCTGGCTTCCATCGCGGCCACGTCGATGGACTGAACGAGTGCTTCCACTTCACGAAACAACGGCTCATCCGACCAGACAATCAGGTTGCTTGTCGACGAATCGACCCCGATCGCCAGTTTGACGGGAGGTTCCTGAGCATCCCCTCTTCCTCCGCCTCCTCGAGCCGCGGCCAGCATCGCCAGTGGATTGTTATTGTTGGCGGCGCGGGGAGGATCGATGTAACTCTTATAGACATCTTTCACGATGTCATGAACTTCCTGCGCATTGGCATAATTGACAGGAATCATACGGGCGACTTTATCTCGTAACGAATCTCCTCCCAGACTGTCGGCGTCGAGGACTCGCAACATCTCTTCGACTTCCCGAACCAGTGCCGCCGGTCCCGTGACGAACAGGGCGTTCAGTCGAACATCAGGGATAAACTTCAATTGTGGGCTTGTTCCCAATGAATCAAGACCGGTCATTCCCATCAGACTCGATCCCAGAGAAGAGACCCCGCCTCCCAGCAAACTTCCGCCACTGGAGGCAGCAGAAGCCGCAACCGTACTTCCGGGGAACAAAAGCCTCAGCATGTTTGCCGTTTCGGTGGCGTCAGAAGACTGCAGCGTAAAGACCGTCCATGTGATTCGCGGAGGAACCGCCTGCATCGTCTGCTGCAGCAACTCTTCCAGTTCGTTCAGCTGAGCTGGATCCGAAGAGGAAATCACCAGTTCGTCACCGACAATGGTGACCGTAATATCAGAGGGCTGTCGACGTGGTTCCGTACTGCGTGGTGCTGCTTCCCGCTCGTTCTGTGAGTCCGTGTTTCCCTGTGTTTCAGTCGTCTGGGCAACAGTGCGAACGGGGAGACGTCGGGACGACTCTCTCATCGCGGAATTTCGTGACGCCGATTCAGATTGTGTCCGCTCACTTCTTACTTCCGGATCCAATGGATGACGTCCGGAAGAAGCAGGAGGAACAACGGCTCCCGGTCGTGATGAAGGATCAATCACTCGAATGCTGGAGCCGTTTCGAGTGTTCCACATTCTTTCCAGAATCGGCAGCAATTCTTTAGGATCGCGTCCACTGAGCGGGATCGTGCGAACCCGATCGAATCGTTCTCCTCTCACCCCGGAACCGTCTTCTCCCAACTGGCTCAGCAGTGTCCGGATTTGTGTGATCTGCTCGGTCGATCCCCGAACGAGAACCTGTCGCCCATACAGGTCCGCTTCAATCGTGGGAGCATCCGTTTCATTCAGGAACATGGCCCGAATGGTGGTGGTCGCGGCACTGGGGTCCATGGAAGAAAGCCGGAACACAGCCATCTGACGGCTTCCGCTTCCCCCTTCCATCTGAACAATCAATGCTTCCACCTGACGATGCTGTTCCGGGGAAGCCTGAATATGAATCTTCCGATTTCGGGCATCTTCATTGACCACAACACCCGGGATCAGGGCATCAATCGTTTTGGTCACTTCACGAGTATCTGAGGAGGTGACGGTATAAACTTTCAGGAACGGGCGTGTACTGGTCGGACTGAACTGGCTTTCTTCCCCTTCCAGATCAATCGTTTTCAACGCCTGTTCCACCAGAGCATGCATCGCTGGCGTGGCGGAAACCAGAAGCTGATTGGTTCTCGCGTCAATCGTCACTCGCGGCTTGTTGGGATCCTCCCGCTGCGGTTGCACTTGTGGCTGCGGTGGTCGTTGTTGCGGTGGTCCCCCACGAGAATCACGCCGAAATCCCCCGGGACCTTCCCCTCCGAAATTCCCGGATTGAGCTGCCGAGTTACCGGCACTCACATTCGTAACACCGGTTGTCAACCCGAGCAGATTACGGACGATGATTTCTGCATCCAACACCGGGATGTTTCGCACCTGATAAGCCCGAAACGAAATGTCGTTCGGTCCCCCGCGTGCCGTGACTCCTGCCAGCAGGTCACGAATTCGCCGCAGGTTGGTTCCGATATCGGTCACGAGAATGGAGTTCGATGTTTTCAGACCGACAACTTTTCCTTGCGGGCCTTTCACATCGTTCACTTCATTGGCAATCTGCTCGACATCCACCCCTTCGAGCGGAAAGATCACCGTGAGCAACTCGTTCCGTCCCCGAGCGTCAATTTCATCAGGAGAGATATTCGGAATCAGATTGGGCGGAATCGGGTCATCGATATTCACACAGACCAGAAATTCATCGCGCCGAACCAGACAGTATCCCTTCGGAAGCAGATAGCCATTCAGGATGTCGAGCGCCTCGATCGGCGTATACTGGCGTGGATCGTAATAATTGAACGTGCCGGGAGGCATTGCGTTCAAATCCAGCGACAAACCGGCCTCTTCTGCAAACAGTTTTAACACGTCCGACCAGGGGGCGTAGCGGAAGTTGAATGACATTTTCTTCGAGCCAGTGTTCTCATTTCCAGCAGTGTTTTCATCTCCCTGGGGCTCTTCAATCCGGAATGGAGGCCGGGGAGTGCTGGATTCACCGGTATTGAATGAAGCCACGGGTGCGACCGTTGACGGCTTTTCTTCCACCAGATTCATGCGGGCAGGAATCGGCATTGCAGGGGACGCTGGAGATGATGAAGACGGGGTGACCGCTGATGGAGAGGAGGGAGTCACGGACGGCGTGGTCGCGGCCACTGCGGGAGGAGGGCCGAGTCGTTCCGTCCAGAGTTTCTGCTGGTCCGGGGTCAAGACGGAAAGATATTTCTCTGCCCAATCCCGATCGAAGGCTCGACGTTCTTCTTCGCTGGCTCCCCGTAATGTCATGCGGGCAGCAATGCGATCTTCTGTCAGTCGCTCGAACTGTTCTCTCTGTTCCTCGGTTAACCCAAACGAGTCTGCAACGGAGGCATCCCGAGAAAAAACGCTGGGCCCTTCCCGATGAAATCGCAGCTGTTCCAGACGAACTCCCTGTTGTGGGGTCAGAATTTCCCGAATACTGTCGTCGGTTTGTCTGCGAATCCCGTCAGCCCGACTTCGCATGTCTTCACGAACCTGATTTCGTTCCTCTTCCGTCTGGGCCGCCTGAAATCGTTCACGAATATCGGTGAACTGGTCTCCATAGTTTCTCTGATCCTCGACCAGCAGATCGATCCGTTTTTGCTGTTCCTCAGTAATGGCAAGTTCAGATCGGGTGGCCTCATTGTTGAGTTCTCCCAACAGTCCTCCCCCCCGAGCGAAACCTCCACCGGGACCGCCGCCAAATCCACGACTCCCCCCGGGGCCAAAGCCTTGGCCGAACACCGGTACTGTCATCAAAAGGCAACAGAAAAAGCCGGCACAAATACCAGTGACCCAGCGATGTGCGGACATGACACAAAACTCCTGCAACAGCAGTAATCCGGATTTCCGTTTCAAGGTTGATGAAACTCCGCTATTACTGAAATGGTATCTTCTGAAACGTCGAACCTGAACCGTTCAATCGGAGCGTGCCGATCGATTTGTTCCGAACTCAATATGACAAAACATGTTACATTGTGACGGCATTTATCGGACCCCGGATGTTGAAAGCCAGCGTAAATTTGACCTTGTGGAATTCACATTGGTTTCAAACGTGCGGTCCTTTTTTCCCGTAACGGTGTTTAAACACAGAGCCTGAAATTATTGTGAGTGAAACATGACGGTCCCTGAATGATGCAACACCGTCACTCTAAATTCGGATCGGTCATGATCATGAAAAGCGTAATTCTTCGGAACTTCCGGTTCTGTCTGTTGTTCTGTTTCGGTTTCACTGCCGTTTCAGTGGGACTGGCGCAGGAATTCGAAACAACCGACCCCGAGGGCTCCGGTTTTCGGAGATCATTTGGTCGAGGGGACATGGGCCGAGGCGGTGGTCGTGACTTCCGCCGATCCTTTAATTCTGCCGAAAACAACGATGACGGCGGGGGTTACGGCCCCAGTGGTGATCGTTTTGGCGGACGTGGATTTCGCCCGGTCTCCGATGATGAATTGGAGAGCGTTATGGGAGAAGAAGAGGCCTATCAGATTCGCCGGGGATTCCCCGATGGTTTCCGTCGTGGACCAGATTCTTTTAGAGAAGGATCGTACGGTGGTCCTGGAATGGACTCGCCCGCCTCCAATCTCCCCGCGACGGCCAGAAGAACTACTTCCGCCACCAAGACTCGTGTGACACAAACAATTCCAGAGACATACCTTACGGGTGATTTGGATGGAGATGGGCAAATTTCATTTTTTGAATGGCGGCAGTGGAAGCGAGGAGATTTAGCGGGGTTTAACGCACTGGACCATAATCAGGATGGATTCCTGACTCCTGCGGAACTGAGGAAAGGACCATCCGGCACCTCAGTCGTCTCTTCCCCCATTGCAGTAAGCACTTCGAGCGGACCGGCAGGGGAGACAACCGATTCCCGCTCCTCCGGCAGACGCGGGGAATTTTCCCGCACGTCAACAGTTTCCGCACCCTCAACTCCTTCAGGTAGCCCAAGTTCCCCTTCATCCGATGCGGACGTACTGAAGAAACGAGCGGAGAACATGTTCCGCCACCTGGACAAAAACCGGGATGGTTCTGTTTCAACAGAAGAATGGGGAGCCTCCACGCGACTCAAGCCGCGATTTGAGGCAGCTGGAATCGATTTGACGGCGCCCATGCCACAAGAAGCCTTTGTCGACCACTTTGTCAAACTCCCCCCGGAATAGAGCGGTTTGCTCTAATATAACACCTGATGCCGAGCAGATGCTTCCTGACTCCCCTTTGATTTCGATATGCCAGACTACCAGTACATTGCGAGAGAATTTTCCGGACAGCAGGTCAGTGGCACACTGACAGCGAATTCCGAGAAGGAGGTTCTGTCGTCATTGTCGGCCCGTAACCTGTTTCCAATTCAGGTGATGGAAACGGCATCGAGCAAAGCATCCGGGAAGCAAATTGGAAAGCGTGTCCCGGCGCGCATTCTTGCTGTCTTTTATTCGCAACTGGCTGATCTGCTTCGCTCCGGTGTCCCGTTGTTACGGTCGCTGGACCTGCTGACCCGGCAGACAAATCATCCTGCGTTGAAGGTGGTGCTTCAGGATGTCCGTGACCAGGTGGCCAACGGATCACGACTGTATGACTCCATGAGACAACACCCGAACGCCTTCACTGAGCTGATGGTCAGTATGGTGAGAGCAGGCGAAGAAGGGGGCTTCCTCGAAGATGTCCTCAAGCGAATTGCCGACTTCACCGAACATCAGGAAGAACTGAAAGGACGCGTGGTCGGGGCGATGGTCTACCCGATCTTCCTGCTCTCTGTTGGAGGACTGATTGTCACCGCACTGATGGTCTGGTTCGTCCCTTACTTTGAGCCGATCTTCGCCGACATGAAGCAACGGGGAGAACTCCCCTGGTCCACAACAGCGCTACTGGCCATGAGCAACGTTGCCCAGAACTACTGGTTGATCACTCTGATTCTGGCATCCATTGTGGTGTACGCGATTCTGCAGTGGGCAAAAACCCCGAATGGAAAATATCGCATTGACGAAATTCGTCTCAAAGCCTTCGGGTTGGGACCCATCACTCGCAGTCTGGCAATTGCCCGTTTCTGTCGAGTCCTGGGAACGTTATTGCGAAACGGTGTTCCGGTTTTGAACTCCCTGAAGATTTCCAAGGATGCGACCGGAAACAAACTGATCAGCATTTCCATCGACAAGGCGGCAGAGCACGTGTCAACTGGTCGCTCTCTCGCCAGACCACTGGGAGCAAGCGGTCAGTTCCCGGAAGAGATCGTCGAGATGATCTCCGTGGGAGAAGAAGCGAACAATCTGGAAAATGTGCTCATTGATATTTCGGAGAATCTCGAACGACGAACAGCCCGACAAGTCGACATGGCAGTCCGACTATTAGAACCGGTATTACTACTCATCATGGCGTTAATCGTATTATTCGTTGTTGTGGCACTGCTGCTGCCGATCCTGCAGACATCCGGAATGCTTTAGCATACGACTTAAAGTAGACTTAATCGATTCACAGGACAATATTGTCCCTGTGAACGAGCAGAACAGATCATTCAAGACGAGACTCGATTTCGCATTGTCGCGGGGGATGAGTCGGAACGTGTCAAAGGAGTTTTTAAAAATGCGACGTCGTCAACAACCCACCTCTGCCAGCCTGCTTCACACCCGCCTGGGATTCACTCTGATCGAGATCCTGCTTGTTCTCGTGATCATCAGCGTCATTGCCGCGATGGCAGTCCCGCGACTCCTCGGACAACAACAGGCGGCTTATATTAAGAACACAAAAATTGCGATTGCCGATTTAGAAAAGAATGTCGAACTCTGGGCCGTTGGAAACCAGGGAGTTTACCCTCCGTCAATTCAATCGTTATTACAGAAATCGGAAGATGGAACCTCCGCCATCTACGACAAAATTCCTGCCGATTCCTGGCAAACTCCATTGAACTACGAATACCCCAACACCAAGGCCTCCAGTGAACGACCCGCGATCTGGTCATCAGGCCCGAACCGCCAGAATGAAAACGGCGGCGGCGATGACATTAACAACTGGGCCGATCTCGCCATCTGAGATAGGGAGGGGATAGGAATTAGGAGGTAGGATTTAGGAAAAGACGAATATCGGTTCCTAACCCCTAATTCCTATCGCCTAATCCCTCTTGGGGAACAATTGTTTCTCCGTCCCTAAACAGAGTGGGAACGCACACTAAATACAGACGCTGATATGAACCGTTCCGCGTTTACGTTACTGGAACTTTTACTGGTGCTTGGAGTCCTCGGCATCATGGCGGCCATGAGTGCGCCACGAATGCTGAATCACCTGAAGCAGCAGACGTTACAGGGAAATACGGAACGGGTTCGTCAGCTTCTCGACCGGGCTCGTGTCCGTGCCGTCGAACAGGGACGCACGTTGCAGGTTCGCAGTGAACCGAACGGGCGTCATTATATTATTCTGCCGCATGACGTCGCTGATCAGTCGAATGCCTCAGGGAATACCACCACTCAATTCCGTGAAGCTCCTGTCACGACCGAGCCATTTCGTGTTTATCAATTAGCAGAAGAATGCCACTTTCACGTCGACAACGCATTACTCAGTGGAGAATCCGTTTCCGTAGAGCGTCTGGATGATCAATGGCTGACAGAAGTCACGAATGGAGCCGAGGCGCGTGCAATTGCATGGTCTGCTCCCATCCTGTTTTACCCGGATGGAACGGCGACCGATGGTTCGGTCGTCGTGATGGATCGCAACCGGCGTTATATGAAATTACGTGTTCGCGGCCTGACAGGAGCAGTCAGCGTGACCTCTCCAGCGACGATGTCGGAGAAATTCGGTGCGACTGGCAACTGAGAGAACGCAATTTCCGATTGCAACCATCAACGGCAGGCACCTGTCCCGTCGCGGGCTCTCACTGTTTGAAGTCGTCCTGGCTCTGGCCATTTTTCTCGGAGCGACCGCGGCCATTACTCAAGTGTTGAGAACGGGAAGCCACGCATCAATTCGAGCCCAGCTTCAATCTCAGGCCGCTTTGTTTTGTGATCGGCAGATGAACCGCGTTCTTGCGGGAATCGAGCCCATGGAGTCGGTCCCTACCGGTTCGCTGGATGGCCATCCAGACTGGAAGTGGAGTCTGAATGTTTCAGACGGGGGAGTCCCCTGGCTGTTACGTCTGGAACTGAGCGTTGAACATACCAGTTCCAACCCGAACGCTGTCGTTAAATCTGAATTAGTCCGCCTTGTACGTGATCCACAGTTTTATGTGAATGCCGCAGAATCGGCGACGACATCCTCTTCCAGTACGGAGGGCTTATGATGCGCGCTCCCCGTTCGGCATTTACATTAGTGGAAGTGCTCATTGCTCTCGCGCTCAGTGTCATGCTGATCTTTGCGATTTATGCTTCAATTTCCATGTCCTATCGATTTAATATCGCCGGTCGGGCAGAGATCGCCGGACAGCAATTTATGCGAGGTTTAACACATCGCCTGAATGAAGATATCGGGTCCGTCCGTTTTGCCGCTCCGGAAGCGGAAGTCGATACATCGACCGGTTCCGCAGCAGAAGAAACCACCGCGTCAGATTCTGGGTCGTTTGGAAGCTCTTTTGGATTCTCATCCTCATCCGGTGAGACGGCAGCGACCACTCTCAGTTTTGACGGAATCCTAGAAGCGGGTCTTCCTCCTGCATTCGGTGTGGTCGGCTTTCCGGACATGCTGCACTTATGTACCAGCCTCCCCACGCGAGAACGATCTTATTATTCATTTGAAGACCGCAAACTGGGGAATGAGCGGATCAGTGAATTACTGGTCATCTCTTATGGACTGGTGAAGCTGGACTCGCTGACATTGGCCACGATGGAGAAAGAGCTGGAAATCTCCCGGCCAGATCAGGGACTGGGACGCCGGACCCGTGATTTCTTTGCCTCCGATACGGTTGATGAAGTCCTGGCGATGCCCGACCTGATTGCGGCCGAAGTCACAGAATTAAGCTTTAAGTATTTCGACGGCACGGACTGGTATGACAGCTGGGACAGCCTTGCAATGGGAATGCTCCCGCGCGCCATTGAGGTGACGTATGGCATCTGGAATCCTCCTCCCAAAATTCTCGGACGGGGGCGCCTTCCCGGTCCCGGCACAGTGACTCATGTCGCTCATCTATTTTATCTCACGCAATCAGAACCTGTCGTCGGGGTGGCTCCATGATGCACAGGAATTCCAATTCGTTGACAATAAACTCTCGTAGAGGAACCGTACTGGTTCTCGTGCTGGTCGTCATCGCGATGCTGACTCTGGGAGCCTATACATTCTCCGAATTAATGCTGACGGAATATCGCGCCGTCAGTGCTTATGGACGACAGACACAATCGCACGCCTGGGCGCAGTCTGGCGTTGAGTATGTCGCAGCATTATTATCTCCCGATGGAGGGGGCTGGGAATCAGACCTTTATCATAATCCCGCGCTCTTTCATTATGCTGTTTCCGGGGACGGTGGATTTACGGTTGTCGCCCCACTGGAAGATGTCACCATCTCAACCCAGAGTCGATCACAAGGAAACGCCGTATTAAGAATGGGATTAATTGATGAGTCTTCCAGAATCAATCTCAATGCACTGGCACTGCTGGATCCCTCGGATGGAGTCGCTCGCCAGATGCTGCTGGCCCTGCCCAATATTACCGAAGAAATTGCGGATTCGATTCTCGACTGGATCGACAGTGACGATGATCCAAGAGAGTACGGAAAAGAGTTCGACAGCTATCAGACAATTCTCCCGCGCAATGGTCCCCTGGAATCACTTGAAGAACTGTTGCTCATCGAAGGAGTGACCCCCTGGTTACTTTATGGAGAAGACACTAATCGAAACGGACTCCTCGACCCCAATGAAAATGACGGGGAAAAGTCACTCCCCTCTGATAACGAAGATGATTTACTCGATCTCGGCTGGGCGGATTACCTGACTCTCACAAGTATCGAGAGTAACCTGCGTCATGCGAGCGATGCCTATGGTGAGGCGCGAGTGAACGTGAATCAGGAATTATTGACCGATCTGTATGATGAGTTGGAAGAGAAATTTGATGCGGATGTGGCCCAGTTCGTCGCGGCATTCCGTCTGAAGGGCCCCTATAACGGAGAAGCGTCGGCGTCATCTGATTCTGCATCAGGAGGCTCGTCTGGAACACAGTCCTCTTCCGGAAGCGGGCAATCGCAGGGAGGAGGAGGGACTCAAGGAGGGTCGTCTCAGGGGGGACAGGGGAGTCAGTCTGGCTCAGGAAGTGGATCGAGTTCCGGAAGTGGAACGGGGTCGGGTTCCTCGGGACAATCGTCAACAGGCAGCCGATCGGTTGAACTCTACGGCCTTTGGCGTCCGTCGTTATCGGCAACGAGTTCCTCCGGACCGACATCCACCGGCAATGCCGAGACCGATTCCGCGCTGCTGGATGCAGCGAATTCTCTGGCGAATGTGCTGGGAGGAGGAGACGGTGCGGTCACGCGCGGCGGACTCGACCTGTCTCAGGGGGGCTCAACCCAGATTCGTTCGGTTTACGAGTTGCTCGGATCACAAGTGCAGGTGGAAATCGATGGTCAGGTCACTATTCTGGACAGTCCCTGGCCTTCAGACCCCGGAAATTTACAGATGTCTCTTGCCGATCTGCTCGATCGGTTAACAATTACAACAGAAGAAACGATCGCCGGACGAATTAACATTAACGAGGCTTCGCTTTCGGTATTGCGAATGATTCCGGATATGCCGGATGATCTCCCAGATCGGATCGTGTCGACCCGGTCCCAGCGATTCTCACAGAATGGAGTTGCGTCGGATCGTTTTACCACCGCAGGCTGGCTCTTGATCGAAGGTTTAGTAGATGTTCCGACGATGGTGGAATTAGACAGTTCAATCACTGCCCGGGGAGATGTCTTTCGAATACAGGTGATCGGACATGCAGACCGGGAAGGTCCGATGACTCGTATTGAAGCCGTGATTGACGCCTCGACCGCGGTTCCGAAAATTATTCAGCAACGCAGCCTGTCCCGACTTGGCCCCGGATACCAACGGAATGAATTGCCGGCATTCGGCGCGTCAGCAGCACAGACAAGACCATAAGACACGAGAGTAAAGTTGTGGCTGGATTACTTGCCCTGGAATGGTTGCCCGATCGTCTGGACGCCTTAAGCGCCGACGGTCATGCTGCGCGACTGGAAACCGTCGACCATGTCGATCCGATGATTTCCCCGGTTCAGATTGGAGAATCGATTCGAGTCTGGTTACGTCGTGAGGGAATCAATGCAGATCGGGTTACGGTCGTCCTCCCCCGAGAACTGGTCGTCGTCCGCCGTCTTCAGTTACCCGCCTGTCCCGAGAACGAGCTCCCCGATCTGGTTCGCTTTCAGGCGGCAACCAAGACCTCTGTTCCCATTGAGAAACTGGTTCTCGATTATCTGCCGGTCTCCTCATCTCATGGCGAAGAGGGGCAAGGTGTCATTACCATCACCTTTGACCGGGACCGACTCCATCGAATTCAGACGGTCTGTGCCGCAGCGGGACTGGAGCTGGAAAAAGTCACCCTGTCCGCTCTGGAAATTGGACGTCTGATTCGTTCCAGCAAGGCGTCTGATCTGGGAATGTCCGGCCCTGATCTGGTGCTCCACCAGCAGGAAACCCGACTGGAACTTTCGATCTTCGACGAAGGAACACTGGTCTTCTGTCATCCCGCCCAGCTTCCTCAAGATGAGTCGGGGGATGTGCTGAAAACATTAACGACGGAACTGACCCGCTCGCTCATGTCACTGGGACAGTCGAACCCGAACGCCAGTGTTGTCCGTTGCTTTTATGTCTGTGGAAATCCGAACCCCGACATTATTTCACTCCTTCAGGATCGTTACGGAGCGGGCCTGTCGGTGATTGAAGCCTCTTCGGTCGGAAAGAAGACCATCCCGATCGGATACGAATCGCTTGCAGGTGTTTTCCTTCCGGGTGAGCCTTCGCATCTGAAACTCGACTTATTACATCCTCGCGAAAAGTATATCGCGCCGGATCGCAGAAAACTTTATATCACCGTCGCTACCGGAATCATTGCCCTGGCTGTTCTTGCCGGAGGTTCAGTTTATTACACCACGCAACTCCGCCTGAATACGGAAGCAGCCGATCTCCGGAACGAAGTGGAAAAGCAGACAAAACAGCTTGATGACGGAAAGCCGCGCCTGCAGGCGTACAATAAAATCGCCCTATGGAAAGCCAGTGACACCGCTCCCATTCCACTCTGGGCGGCATTTCGAGAAAAACTTCCTTCGACCGATCGAGCTTATTTTACCGAGATCTCATTAACTCCTTCCAGCGGAGAAATTCTGGCCAGTTTTTCTGGAAAAGGGTATGCCCGAAACCGGGAGGATATTGTGGCATTGAATCAGTCATTATCTGATCAGGGTTATCAGGTCGTTGCAAAAACGCCGATTTTAACACCCACTTCAGGAAAACGTGATCCGGATTATCCCTGGCAGTTTGATCTCGTTGTGAATCTTCCTCGTTTGGTCGCAAGACAAGTCATCGACCGTTGATTTCCCCGAGAAAGAAACGTCTCGTACAGAACCCGGTTGCCAATCAGTCGTTTTGGAACTTCAATTTCGATGAAGAATCGTGAAAAAATTCTGGCCATTCTTCTCGGCGCTGTGGTCGTCGCCTGGGTGGGGTTACCGTATCTTGAGAATACGTTTTTTGCTCCATTGCGTGAACTGGAAGGAAGCATTGTCAAACTGACAGACGAGAAGGACAGGCTCTGGAAGCAACAGCTTGATTTAGCTAAAAAAGATGCGGAGGTGAAGCAATGGAAATCTCTAAGCCTGCCTCCAAACCCAGAGAACGCTCAAAGCCTTTATCTGGAGTGGATCACCAATTTAGCATTACTTTCCGGGTTCGACATTTCCAAAATGACACTCGGTCGCCGCGCGGATGACGGTACCGTGAGTGTCACGATTCCTGTCACAATTGAAGCGCGCGCGAACCTCCGTGAGCTGGTCGATTTTCTGGAGCGGTTCGAATCGGTCGACCTGTTACATCGGATTGCCCGATGTGATGTTGCAAGCCCCTCCAGCGAGGGAGATCCGGAGCTGAATGTCACCCTGACCGCGGAAGGGTTATCGCTCAAAACGGCACCAGAGCGAACCCGACTGTTCCCTCAAACAGAACTTTTCGAACCGATCAAAAAGGATGCGACAACAGTAACCGTGGTGTCGAACAGCGGCTTCCCGGAAACACTTCCGTTTTGTGTGCGGATCGGAACCGAATTTCTGAATGTGACCGAGATCAAAGAAAATACCTGGACCGTACAACGCGGGGTCGAACGAACCTTTGCGGACCAGCACGACACCGGAAGTGCCGTCGAACATTTTCCGCTGCGTCCGAATGAGAACCTGAAGGTGGCCGCCGAAAAAATGTGGGCAGGAAGTCTGTTCATCAAACCGGCTCCGCAGGTTGAATACAAACCACGACTGGCGAATACGAGTCCTCCAACAGCGATCCGTGGTCGTAACTGGAACTGGAAGCTGGAGTTGACCGGATGGAATCCCGCGTTTGGAACCCCGAAGTACGAACTCCTCTCGGCTCCACCGGGAGTTGAAATCAATGAGAGAACCGGTTCACTTCAATGGAGGGTGAGCGGACAAGCTGAACTCGGCAACCAACCCGTCGAAATGCTCATCTGGGGAACGAACGGGCGCGATGCCGGGTTTGTCTCTTCGGTATCAGTGCGTGTTCGTGATCCGAATCTCCCGCCGAGACTCGTTATTCCCGAACCGCTTCGTTTCTTCATCGGTCGGGAATCCACAGTCAAACTGGCCGCGACGGATCCGGACGGAAACGGAAAGCCCTTGGCCTACGTGCTGGAGAAAAACCCATCGGGAATGACGATCGATAGTCGAACCGGCGAATTGAAGTGGAAGCCGGGTGATGACACTGTTGCGGAACAGTCGGAAATTCGGGTCAAAGTCACCGACTCCGACGAACTTCCGGAGTCCACGACAGTAACAATTCCCATCGTTCTACAGGAAGACAGCGCGCGCTTTACGTATTTAACGGGATCCATTATCCGTTCAAACGGAAAAGAAGAAGCATGGATTTATGATCGTGCCACGAATCGCACGACCGTGCTCCATGCCGGGGACCAGTTTCAGGTTGCCGATTTTAATCTGACACTGCAAACAATTGGTCCCACCTACATTATTGTCAAACAGGGGGACCAGCTTTATCGCTGGCCATTCGAACAACCTCTTACGCAAATGGCTCCGGAGAAGGAGACCTGACGTAGCGATTACGTGGAGCAGCTTGCTCTATGCCGGAGCGAGAGTTGATTCCGTAGTTTCGATGGGAAACCGCTGAGATAGTTTTACCTTAACGGCCCGCTCCCCTTTGGCGTTATAGAAGTAGATGACATTCTGGTCTGCGGCCCAGATGGCTCCTAATCGAATGGCTCGGAGACCCTGCAAAGAGAACTCGATGCCGCACAATACGTCTCGAGTGAACAAGGGGCGGCGGGTGGTGCGAAATTGATCAGCCAGCAAATTCTCTGATTCACACAGGTGTTCATGCACATAGGTGTGGAGCTGTTCCAGATCTTCAACTGTCGCATCACGTTCAAGCATCGCGGAATGATTTCCTGTGAGTCACTGAATATTTAGAGCAACCTGCTCTACATGGGGTCTGCCTGTGATCGGAAATCCAGGGAGTGAACTTTTGAAGAAAGTGAATTTCAGCGACCGTATGGCCTGAATCCCCAGCGACGAATGCACGGAACGTCCGGTCTGTTTCGATCACAGCACCGTCTCCACGAATAACACGTGAACAAAAGGACACAAAACGTCCTTTGAGAATTGTTCATCTGTACAGAAAGCACAGTAAAAAAGAAGCGTCCCCGAGAGGATTCGAACCTCTGACCTTTAGCTCCGGAGGCTAACGCTCTATCCAGCTGAGCTACGGGGACACGTCGTTTTCATTCAATGCATGACAACAAATGAACTGGCGCTCAAAAGTGACCGGCACTGATGAATGTCACAACATTTCGGGCGAATTTTAGCAGCAGGTTTCCCAATGAGGAAGCCTTATCGACAATCCGCACACAACCGGACAAGTAAGGCATGATCGGGGATTCACAAGACGATTCCCCGATCATTACTGTCGTGTGAAAGCCTTACCCGACGCTGCCTTCCATTTGAAGTTCGATGAGCCGGTTCAACTCAACGGCGTACTCCATCGGCAGTTCTTTGACGAGGGGCTCGATGAAGCCAGTGACGATCATGGCGCTTGCTTCCGCTTCAGTCAGACCGCGACTCATCAGATAGAGCAACTGTTCCTCTGCAATCTTGGAGACAGAAGCCTCGTGTTCCATCGCCACGTTCTCTTCCATCACCTCGATGTACGGATAGGTATCGCTTCGACTTTCCGGGTCGAGAATCAGAGCATCACAGACAACATTGCTTTTACAGTTGTCGGCTCCCTTCTCCACTTTGACCAGGCCACGATAACTGGATCGACCCCCATTTTTGCTGATCGATTTGGAAACGATCCGGCTCGACGTATTGGGAGCACAGTGAACCATCTTGGCACCGGCATCCTGATGCTGGCCTGGACCGGCGAAGGCGATCGACAAGGTTTCTCCGCGGGCGCCCGGTTCCATTAACCAGACGGCGGGATACTTCATCGTCAGCTTGGAACCCAGGTTGCCGTCGATCCACTCCATCAGAGCATCGCCGTATGCCATGGCTCGCTTGGTAACGAGGTTGTAGACGTTGTTCGACCAGTTCTGAATCGTCGTGTAACGACAGCGTCCTTTTCGTTTGACGATAATTTCAACGACGGCCGAATGCAGGGAGTCGCTACTGTATGTGGGAGCGGTACACCCCTCCACATAATGCACGCTGGCTCCTTCGTCGACGATAATTAATGTCCGTTCAAACTGACCCATGTTCTGGGTGTTAATCCGGAAGTAAGCCTGCAGCGGGAAGTCGATCTTCACGCCGGGAGGAACATAGATAAATGATCCTCCGGACCAGACCGCCGAATTCAATGCCGAGAACTTATTATCTTCCGGCGGAATGACCGTCGCGAAATATTCTCTGAAGAGTTCTGGATAGAGCTTCAGCGCGGAGTCGGTGTCGGTAAACAACACTCCCTGCTTAGCGAGATCTTCCTGAAGTGATCCGTAAACCACTTCGGACTCGTACTGAGCCTTGACCCCGGCCAGATACTTTCGTTCCGCTTCGGGAATCCCAAGCCGTTCATAAGTGGCACGGATATCTTCTGGAACGTCTTCCCAGGATTTTTCCTGCTTTTCACTGGCTTTGACATAGTAGTAAATGTCCTGGAAATGAATTCCGGACATGTCCCCACCCCAGTTGGGCATCGGCTTGGATTCGAAGGTATCGAAGGACTTCAGGCGGAAATCCCGCATCCATGCCGGTTCCCCTTTCATTTCTGAAATCTGGGCGACAATTTCCCGGTCGAGTCCTTTACGGGACATGAATGCGTATTTATCAACAGGGTCATGAAACCCGTATTGATAATCGCCAATGGGGACGTGTGTTTTTTCGGTGATTGTGTCTGTAGGAGCCATATTGCTAATGCCTTCTCCGATTGAAAGTCGGGATAGCGTTCTGATTGAATGAGATCGGTAAAGTGAGTCTTGTAAGGAGTTGCTTAAAGACCGGAAAACAATTCTTTGACTGGAATTTCGAATCCTGTCAGCAGTGTCGACTTAAAGGTCTGGTCCTCATTAAAAATGGTCGGTTCATCATCCCGTTTGAAGAGGTGCAGGCGTCGATGTTCGGGATCGATCACCCAGACTTCTCCGACGCCGACATGAAGAAACTGGGACACTTTTTCAAGGATGTTGTCCCATCGGTCACTCGGGGAAACGACCTCAATAGTCACTTCCGGAGCCACCGCTAAATGCCCTTTCGGGATCACTCCACCGGGCAGCTTCTCCTGATGAATGACAAGCACACCCGGACCGCGAACGGTATCGGGATTGTGTTGAATCAAAACTCCGGAATCGTTTGTACAGATCAACCAGGATTGCTGGGACTCAGCCCATTTTCCCAATTGAAAAGCAATACGAGAACAAACAATTCCATGACGTGCGCCCGGGTTCGTCATTTCGATAATCTCTCCACGCACCAATTCCACAGGGACGTCGAATGACATGCCGGAATATATTTCGGCGGTCACTAACGACGTTTTCACTGGTTCAATTGTGGCGGTGGACATGGCTGTTCTCTTGATCTGTTGCTCTAAGTGGAAGCGACAGGTTCCTTCTGGCTGGCGGCCTGTTCTTCAGCGGCAGCGACAGGATGACGCTGGCGGACACCGGCATAACCATGTTCGTGCAATTCATGAGCCAGTGCGGCATTCCCGGATTCCACAATCCGACCAGCCAGCATGACATGTGTAAATTGTGGGACATTGAACTCAAGGAGTCGCTCGTGGTGAGTGATGATCAACACCCCCATGTGCGGACCGGAGAGCTTCTGCAAGCTTTCGCTCACGACCCGAACGGCATCGCTGTCGAGACCGGAATCGGTTTCGTCGAGAAGGGCGAATCGAGGCTTCAACATGGCCAGTTGCAGAATCTCCATCCGCTTCTTCTCACCGCCGGAGAAGCCTTCATTGAGGTAACGCCGAGCGAATTCCGCTTCGATATTCAGTTCCTGCATGGTCTTGCGCAGTTCTGATCGGAACTCGCGCATCGAGATCAGCTCTTCCCCTTCCTTGCGGTCAGGATTCCGTACGTTCGTGACGGCATGACGCAGGAAATCTGCCACCTTCACGCCGGGAATGGTGACTGGATATTGGAAGGCAAGGAACATTCCCAGGCGAGCCCGTTCACTCGGGTCGAGTTCGATGACGTCGGTCCCGTCGATGGTGATCGAGCCTTCGGTGATCTCGTACTTCGGGTGTCCGACCAGTGTGTAGGCAAGAGTGCTTTTTCCGGAACCGTTCGGCCCCATCAAAGCGTGGATCTCTCCCTGGCGGATTTCGAGATTGACCCCTTTCAGGATCTCGGTCTCGCCGACGTTGACGTGCAGATTTTCAATCTTCAGCAGGCTGTTCATTTCGTCTTTTCAATCTCAGTACAAAGCGACAATTTTTGCGATAATTTCTGATCGCATTGGTTTTACTTGTTTCAGGCAAGGATAATTTCAGGAGCCTTCACATATCCGGAATGATGGGGAACCGGCAAACTTCCTTCATTTCCCCGCGTCAGTTTTCGGGCACGAATCTTGTCTTGAATCCGCATTAATCCTTCCAGTAAGGCTTCCGGTCGAGGAGGGCAACCGGGGACATAAACATCCACCGGAACAACCAGATCGACCCCTTTCACCACATGATATCCGTATTTGAAGTACGGCCCACCTCCGATGGTGCAGGCTCCCATGGCAATGACGTACTTTGGGTCGGGCATCTGTTCCCACAACCGACGAATCCGGCTCGCCATTTTGTAGGTCACCGTTCCGGCGACGATCATCAAATCCGACTGACGCGGCGTCGCCCGAAATGCTCCGGCTCCAAAGCGATCCAGATCGAATCGACTGGAGGCGGCGGCCATCATTTCCATGGCACAGCAGGCCAAGCCGAATGTCATCGGCCAGACGCTCGCCTGTTGTCCCCAATTCATTGCCTGTTCGAGAGTTGTGGTGATCACATTCTCTTCGAAACGGCCTTCAACCCAAGTCATTGACTCCACTCCGACTGTTGGTGTTTGACGATCATTTTTGTGCCAGTTCACCAACATGAAATTCACAGTGTCCCGATCCATCCTGACGACACGTCGTCAAGGCCACAGGGGCACCGATTAATTCTGAAAAAATCGATTGTTCAAACTCACAAAAGCTGGGATCTTCCTCAACCAGCTCGAAATACGGGCAATTATGCTCTTTCAGAACAGGAAGTTCCTGTCCTGGTGCCGAAGGGGCAACTTCGATATCGAATCCATATTCTGTCAACCGGGAGCAGATGTCTTCTGCGCGCCTGGTAAGTGATTGCGTTGCCGAGAATTGCGCGGCCTCTTCCCGCCTCGGGACGTCGAATCGACTGACCAGAGCTTGTTTGACTCCCGCCAGAACCTGACCTCGAACCTGCTCCGACTCAATTTTCTGGATTTCCCGCCAGAGAATTGCCGCCATTTCGGCGTGATCATCTCCCAGAGACTTCAAACCGGAGTCGGTGACGGAATAGGTATGAAACGGACGGCCGCGGTTTCCCCGTGAAATTCCGCGGGTCACCACCCCCCCACTCTGAAGACGCAGTAAACGCTGACGAATTGCCGTGGCCGTGACACCTGTTGCCGCGCACAACGACTGCACGGTTGCTGGCTGCAACCGGTGCAATGTCGTCAAAAAAGCGTGGTCAGATTCGTCCCGCATCATTTTATTTGGCGAAAGTGCTTTTTATCACTTGATTTACGGACAGGACAGCGGCCACATGTGTGACGTTTGAACCCGAAATTAAAGCAGAGTGGTCATGCCACTAAAAGTATAACGGTTCGCCCCATTAAAACAACAAATAGTGTCTAAAATAAAATTGAACACAACCTGTTATCATAAAATGGGTTGAGAATGTCTCGATAACCATTTCGGATATTGAGATAGTGTCTCAATGGAAGCCTTTGGTTAAAAGGTCATTCGCAGGCGAACAAATGTGATTCATTTGAAAAACCACGGAACAGCTGACAAAACTGGTCCCGCGATCCGCTCTAAAAGAAACCGCCAGTGAAAATTTCGTGGGGTTGCTGCTGATTTTGGGACAGGGACGATAGAATTGAGAGCTTTTCCAGAAACGTCCCTAAATTTCAAAGAGGCCTGTCAGCAGAATATTTTCCGCTTGACGAGGCGATTTCGAGTTTGTTGCCATGCCGATTCCACAGGTTGCCATCGTAGGCCGTCCCAATGTCGGCAAAAGCTCGATCATGAACTGGCAGGCCGGGAAACTGGTTTCCGTCGTCGACCCGACTGCGGGAGTGACGCGAGATCGCGTTGACTATTTAATGCATCACAAGGGGAGATACTTCGATCTCATCGATACCGGTGGAATCGGAGTCGTCGATTCCGACGACCTTTCAGAAGATATCGAAGGACAGATCCAGTTTGCTCTCGATCTGGCGGACATGATCTTGTTCGTTGTCGACGGCAACGCCGGATTGACGCCGCTCGACAGAGAAGTGGCCGAGCGTCTTCGTAAAATCGACGTTCCAAAACTGATTGTCGTCAACAAGTGCGACTCCATCAAAACAGACATGGAGATGCACGAGTTCATCGGTCTGGCAGACGCGCCGATGATTCAGACCAGTGTGAAAGGAAACCGGCACCGCAAGGAATTGATCGATGAGCTTGTCGAATTGCTTCCCCCCGCCGATGAGGACGAACAACAGCAAGGGGAAGAACGGCAGCATGAACCGGAATTAAAACTGGCTGTTGTCGGGCGACGAAATGTCGGGAAAAGCACCTTCATCAATGCCCTCGCTCAAACAGAGCGAATGATTGTCAGTGAAGTGGCTGGAACCACTCGGGACAGCGTCGACATCCGTTTCTCACTGGACGGGAAATCATTTGTGGCGATTGATACGCCAGGAGTGAGGAAGCGGAAAAGTCTGGCAAATGATATTGAGTATTATGGTCTTGTCCGTGCCCAGAAGAGCATCCGTCGGGCCGACGTGGTTCTCATGTTCTTCGATGCCACCGAACGGATTTCCCGCGTCGACAAGAAACTGGTCGACGAGATCCTGGAACGAAACAAAGCCTGTATTTTCGTGATCAATAAGTGGGATCTCGGTCTTGAAAAAGAGATGACCTCGGATAAGTGGGCTGACTATCTGCTGGCCACTTTCGGCAGCCTGCGGCATGTTCCGGTTGCGTTCATTACTGCCAAAGACAGCCGTAATATCAAGCAACTGGTCAATCTGACACAGTCGGTTTACAAGCAGTCGCGTGAACGAGTCAGCACAGGATTACTGAATCGAATTATCGAAGAAGCAATCACCCACAACGCGCCTCGATTCAAAAACAATCGGCGTGGCAAAATCTTTTATGCCACACAGGTCGCTACTGAACCACCGACAATCATTCTGAAATGCAACGACCCGAGCCTGTTCGACAAGAACTGGAAACGCTACCTGATCGGACGGATGCGTGAGGCATTGCCATACAAGGAAGTGCCGATCAAGGTCTACTTCCGTGGCAAAGGGTCCGAGGAAGATTCCGAAGAGACGTCCGTAAAGAAGGTCGTCAAAAAACGGCCGGCGAAGAAGGGAACTCGCGCCGTCAAGAAAGCGAGACGGGGCGCTAAGAAGCGACGATCGAGGTAGTAGAACCGTTTGCTCTACTACGGGCACGCGCAGCACAGTTGGGCGTCTACTTTTCCAACGCGCCCTTGCAGATATAGAAAAAGCCCCCGGCGGTCTCTCAGGTCGCCGGGGGCTTTTTGTTCGGGATGCAATTTTGTTTCAAATTGCAAATGTCGGCAGGAATCAAGCCGTATTCGAGAGGGTCGGTGGACTCCTCTATTCCTCATGTGGTCGACGATAAAACGTCTCACCAGTCTCAATCACCCGGGATGGCATTAAGCATCAAACGTGCCAAACATCCTGGCCGGCCTGTTATCAAAACACTGTAACCTCTTGAGAATAGGTTATTACAGGCTTTTTGACGGCAGGAACAAATCGGCGTCCACTGATCCAAAAATGTAACTTTGACAGGGTTTTTCGACCAGAAAATGTAATTTCTGCAAGACTCCGCCAAGGCTGTGACCGAACACCAGCCCTTCAGTTTTTTCGCAAAGAGCCTTCCCTTAACCGTCACAGAAGACTCGATTTCCCCTCTCTTTTCAGACTTCCCAGACCCTCGGTGAACGGAAAGCGTGAATGAATCTTCCTTCCGGAATTTCTTCGGTGGCTACACGGAGACAGGAAATTTTCGGTATAGTTCCTTCCGGCGTCGAAGTTGCAAGGAAGCCGGAAATCGGTTCAGCCACCGGTATTGGAACATGGTTGCATTTTCCATTCTGGAGAATGCAGGTGATCCTCCAGCATTTTTTTTTAGCGTTCCGCAGGCAAAAGAGAGGCTTTCGCGTGCCGAACGCCTTCGATCGCCTGCACATGGTAGAACAAACTGTTCTATCTGGCGGCACATCAAATCCGTCCTGATTCATCATTTCCATTTCTCAAATCGACTCAGCGTGAGAGTCTGTATTTGAATTGTTCGCAGCAGCATGAGGAGGGTCTGTCCATGGTTACGGAACAGCAGAACTGGGGAGACGCTGGCAACGGCAGCGCGATGTCCCTCTTCACCATTGAAAATCCATTCCTGAAAATACAGGTCACCGATCTGGGGGCCGCGCTCACAGCGTTGATTTGCCCTGATCGAAACGGACACTCTGAAAACGTGGTGGTCGGAGCGACTTCCCCCGAAGTGTACCGTGAGAACCCTTCCTATCTGGGAGCGACCGTCGGCCGCTTTGCCAACCGGATTGGCGGAGGACGTTTCTGGCTGGACGGCAAGGAATACGCGCTTGCCACAAACAATGGCCCCAATCACCTGCATGGCGGGCTGTGCGGACTTTCCCGGCATCGCTGGGAAGCCACACAGGGAGAAGACGCCGTCACTTTTCGAACGATCAGTCCGGACGGAGAAGACGGATACCCCGGCAACCTCGATATTTCGGTGACATACCGGCTGTCCAATCATATTCTGTCAATCGATTATATCGCCCGGACCGACGCCCCGACGGTCGTCAATCTGACCAATCACACCTACTGGAACCTGTCCAACTCGCAGGATGTGCTGGGCCACCATCTCGAACTGTTCTCCGATGCCTACCTGGAGACCGATTCCAACGTGCTGCCGACAGGCACCATTCTCGACGTCGCGAACAGTCCGTTTGACTTCCGGTCCCCGACGCAATTGAAAGATCCTGTTGCCAATACCAATGGCGGATTCGATCACTGTTTTGTCGTACGGGGATGGGACGGCACTCTTCGACTCGTAGGACGTGCGGCAGACATGGATTCCGGTCGGGTGATGGAAGTTCATACCACAGTTCCGGGGATTCAGCTTTACACCGCGAATCACTTTGATGGATCACCGGAATGTGGAGGAAGGCAACGTCACGAAGCACTGTGTCTGGAATGTCAGCACTTCCCTGATTCACCGAATCAGTTGGAATTTCCTTCGACAGCACTCCGCCCCGGCGAAGAGTATCGTCAAACCACCGAGTACCGTTTTTTCACCGCCCGGTGATCAGGTCAGAAGTCACGGAATCGCCACACTGTTGTTCCAAGTTTGTTCCATGCGAAGAGAAGCCGGTAGGGCTTTCACTTACTTCATAACGGACAATTTCCGGGAGGGCGAAGTTCCTGCTGAGCCGCGAGCAAGAGGAACGTTTTCCATAGTTTGCGGCTCGGCGGGAGCCTCGCCCTCCCGAGCGATTTTCAACAACGTCATACAACCTTTGATTCTCAAAGCGGAAGCAGGATTTTTCAGATGGGAATGACTCGGGTTCAACTTGATGCCGCATTGAACTCCAGCCGGATGCCGGAAATGGAAACATTGCTGGACGGCAGAAAACAGAAGAAGTTCGCAGGACGAGACGACTGGTCGATCAGTCTCGGGCAGTTCTGGAGTGGGATTTCCGCGAACGTCGAAGTGGTGGAAATCTGCAACGGTCCCTTATGCGTGAACATTCTTCCGACACGCGGCATGGGGCTCTGGAACGCTCGATTCAATGACCTCCCCATCGGCTGGAACTCTCCTGTCAAACAACCGGTGCATCCGAAGTATGTCAATCTCAACAGCCGTAATGGACTGGGGTGGCTCGACGGGTTTAACGAACTTCTCTGTCGGTGTGGACTCGCATTCAACGGACCGCCAGGGCATGACGAAGGAGCCGCCAGTCCCATTGAATCCGAATTGACGCTGCATGGTCGCATCTCCAATCTCCCTGCCCGGGATCTGGAGTTCTTTGCTGACGATGACACCGGCGTCATTGGTGTTTCTGGAATTGTTGACGAATGCACTCTGTTCGGGCCGCAGCTGCAACTCAAGTCCACCATTTCAACCACGATCGGCAGCTCGTCATTTCTCGTCGAGGATGAGATCACGAACCTGTCCGCAGACAGCACGGACCTGCAACTGCTCTATCACACGAACATTGGCACCCCGTTTCTTGATGCGGGGGCTCAGTTGGAATGTGCTGCAAATCGGGTCGTTCCGCGAGACAGTCGGGCCGCTGAGGGAATTACAAAATACGCAACTTGCCTGGGGCCAACTCCCGGTTATGCAGAGCAGGTCTACTATTTCCATCTTCTCAGTGATGACAAAGGGGAAACGCAGACTTTGCTACGAAATCAGGCCGGAAGCTGTGGTCTGAGCCTGAAGTTTAACACTGCCCAACTCCCCTGTTTCGCCTTCTGGAAATGCACTCAAGACGAACGAAACGGGTATGTGGCAGGTCTGGAACCTGCCACGAATTACCCGAACTTCAAAACCTTTGAACGCCATCATGGCCGTGTGATTTCACTCGCCCCGGGAGCGACCTATTCCACCCGGCTGGAATTCACCGTGCACGATTCCCCGGAATCGGTGAACAACACCATCTCACAGATTCGAGAACTTCAGAGAGAACGACAACCTCAGGTCAGCCTGCAACCTGTGACTCCATTCTGCCCGATTGATTAAAGCTGTCGGGTGCGTCCAGACGCACCTTACAGAGTTCACCAACAGAGTTCACCATTTGACCGGCTTGGGATTGATCTGTTCCGCAGCCGACTTCTGGTGCCAGTACGGGTAAGTTGGGGGACGACGGCTGACATCGTCCAGTTTCTCCACCTGCTCTGCGGTCAGGTTCCAGCCGACCGCTCCCAGGTTCTCACGCAGTTGTTCTTCCGTTCGGGCTCCCATCACAATGTTGGAGACACTGGGGCGCTGCAGCAACCAGTTCAAAGCAACCTGAGTGACCGTTTTTCCGGTCTCTTCAGCAACTTCAATCAGCACATCGACGACATTGTAAAGCAGCTCTTCATCGGCTTGTGGTCCGCCGGCTTCACCGCCGGATTTAATACGTCCTTCCGGGAGCGGCTGTCCACGGCGAATCTTTCCGGTCAGTCGCCCCCAACCGAGCGGGCTCCAGATCATCAGTCCCAGTCCCTGATCCAGTGCCAGCGGCATCAGTTCCCACTCATAGTCGCGACCAATCAGTGAATAGTACCCCTGATAAGCAACGTACCGGCCGAGTCCGTACTTCTCGGATGTTGCCAGAGATTTCATCACATGCCAGCCGGAAAAGTTGGAACAGCCGATGTAACGGACTTTGCCTGATTTGATCAGCGTGTCGAGTGTCTGCAAGGTTTCGTCGACGGGAGTCAGTGCGTCGAACCCGTGCATGAAGTAAACGTCGAGATAATCTGTCCCGAGTCGTTTCAGGCTCTCTTCACATGCCTTGAGCAGATGCCCTCGGGATGAGCCGCCGTCATTGGGGCCCGGTCCCATCGGAAAGGTGGCTTTAGAAGAGATGAGAACCTGATCACGCCGTCCCTTTATCGCGGCTCCCAGAACTTTTTCCGCTTCTCCCTTTGAGTAGACATTGGCGGTATCGAAGAAATTGACCCCATGTTCCAGACAGATGTCGACGAATCGGGTTGCCTCGTCACTCCCGGTGCTTCCCCACTTCTTGAAGAATTCGGTCGTTCCTCCGAACGTTCCTGTTCCCAGACTCAAAACAGGAACATGCAGTCCCGAACGTCCCAATTGCCGTGTTTCCACAATGCTTCTCCCTAACCCAGGTTTAACTGTGAATCTGATTCTTCACTGAGATTTCGACAAGACAGCAGGCATCGTTCATCATCGGCACAGGACCAGATTCGTCAAGGGTCAGTCCATTTCATCAAGGCTTTTGCATGCTTCAAGATGAACTGTTGTCAGGAGGAAAGGGCTCGTCTTGAAACAAGTAGAAGTGCTGTAACACACTCCACATGGCCCAATCAGAAAAAACAAGAAAATCGCTTCAACTCGCACAATCGGAACAGGAACTGCAACGGTCTGGATTCAACAAATCATCGTTCCACCAGATTTAAAGCTCAATGACTGGTGATTCGCGATGAAACAAAGCAACGACAATCACAGACCACGCTCATGGAACTTCCACTTCTGAAACATTTCGACAAGACCGTCTGAACAGAACGTCAAGACACCCAGACGGCGCAACCGTGTCCTGTTGAGAACAGGCCACGATGTTGCCGTTGCCGTTGATTTTCCGGAACGTCACTCAAGTTGTTTTCTGTGTTGCATTTTGGCAACGCGAAGTTGCCGTCACTCCGCTCATTCTCAGCGAGCGTGAGGTCTTCTGGCATCCCGGCTGCTTTAGTCCCATCTCATCAAAGGCTTCTCGAAGCCAGCGAAAACAAGAGCCAACGGGATGCAATCTGGTGCGATTGTGTTCTGGATCGGCAGGTGGAAACGGCAGGCTGATTTCCTGCTGAAACCGCCGTCCGCCATGAAATCAGCATGCCGGGCTTTGTGCACCTGACCAGGAGGATCAGACCGGGTCGGGGACCGTGCATCAAAACAATCACTAAAAAACCATCACAAAAAATTTGGGAACTCTCACAATGATTCGTCAACTCCTCAATGATGAAGCCGGTTTCATCGTCTCCGCTGAACTGGTTCTCGTTTCGACCATTCTCGTCATCGGCCTGATCGTTGGCCTGAGCCAGGTTCAGTACGCTGTTGTTGAAGAACTGAACGACGTTGCTCGTGCTATCGGCAACCTGAACCAGAGCTACGGCTACACCGGGTTCACCGCTGTTAAGACTGGTGGAGCTTGGAAGTCTTTCACACGCGGTTCAGGATTCGGTGACACGACAGATGCTTGCGACGGAGCTAACTGCGACAGCACACTGGTTGCTTGCGAAGGACCATTCAAAGAAGGTGTTGGAAACCCATAATCCTTCTTGAGCCTTCTGCTCGAAAAGAATTCAAAAGCCTGCTGGTCGCAAGATCAGCAGGCTTTTTTGCGTTTGAATGATGCGTCAGGCAGGCTCTTTGCATCCCGAGTGCGAATGGTAGAATGCGATCGACCACAGTTCTGCGTTTTCAGCGGTGGCTGAACGGGGATGTGTCTGTCGATCCCTTTTCCTATACGTCCCCGAAAGCGAGTCGGGCTTGTCTGACCGATCCTCAATGACGCCTGTTTACGCACAGGTCACCCGAGCCGCTTATCTCGGGCTAGTGGTGAATCTGTTACTGGGAATCGTCAAGCTCCTCGGGGGGATCGTCGGGAACTCGTTCGCTCTCATCGCCGATGCGGTCAATTCCATTGGTGATGTGGTTGCGACCGTGGTCGTGCTGTTCGCCCTTCGAATCGCCCAGCGTCCTCCGGACAAAGAACATCCTTATGGCCATTCGCGAGCTGAAGGAATTGCCGCAACCAATGTGGCTGTGTTGATCATTCTGTCCGCAGTGCTTGTCGGCTGGGAAGCGATTCAGCGAATTTTCTTACAACACGATGCGCCCCCCGCATGGACACTCTGGATCGCCGGAGCCAATGTTTTTATCAAGGAAGGGCTCTATCAATACAAGATGCAGGTCGGAAGAAAGACCGGTTCGGCCGCCATCATCGCCAATGCCTGGGACCATCGCAGCGACGCCTTCTGTTCGCTGGCGGTTCTGATTGGACTCGCGGCTATTCGATTCGGTGGCCCTCAATTCTCCTGGGCCGACGAAGCCGCCTCGCTGGTTGTTGTCGCCGCGATCATCTGGTCAGGAACACAATTGTTTCGTTCCAGTGCCAGCGAACTGATGGATGTGCAGGCCGATTCGGAATTCGTGAACGACATCCGGGCGGCAGCAATGTCGATGAAAGGAGTGAGGAATGTGGAAACGCTTTGGGTCCGAAAGTCCGGCCTGGAGTTCTTCGCTGACATCCACATCGAAGTCGACCAGAACCTCACTGTCGCTGAAGGGCATCGCATTGGCCATCTGGTCAAAGACCGGCTCCTGACAGACTTTCAGAATCTGCGAGATGTCCTTGTCCATCTGGAACCTTTTCCGCACACGCATGACGAAACAACTGCGATTATCGCACCATCCGACAGTTTGTAAGTTGCGTCGCACATATCGATTTTCATTCGATCTGACTCACTCTCTTTGACTTGTGGTGGAACGCGATGCAACAAATTGAAACTCACAGCAACTTCAACCTGTTCGAATCCCGAGGATGGCTTCTTCTTGAAAAAGTTTATGCCGCGACACAAGTCCAGCAACTTTGCCAACTCCTGACTGCGCTATCACAGAGTCCTGCGGAGGCCGTGCGTCAACGTGAAGGAGCCGTTTATGCCGCGAGAAATGTTTTGGAGTTGTGCCCTGAAATTCTCAATGAATGGCAAACTCAACGACTCAAGCTGTTCATTCAACAGGTTCTTGGCCCTCAAGCGGGACTGGTCCGAGCCCTGTATTTCGACAAGCCGCCAGAGCAAACCTGGGCACTCCCCTGGCACAAAGACCTGTTAATTGCCGTAGCGAACGATCTTCACGCTTTCGGGTATTCAAAACCGCGACTGCGCGTCGGAACCTTCCACACTGAACCACCGGTAACGGTTCTGGAACAAATGCTGACGTTGCGAATTCATCTTGATGCGATGACTCCTGACAACGGCCCCCTCGAAGTCCTCACCGGATCACATGTCACTGGAAAACAGTTGATCGTTCAAGACTTCAAGCCGACAACGATCACCTCTGCTGCGGGAGATGTTCTCGCAATGCGACCACTTTTGGTGCATTCCAGCGGACGCTCCAAACCGGACTGCGATCAACATCGTCGGGTGCTACATCTGGAATTCTGCGGAATCCCCAATCTGCCGGAGGAAGTGATCTGGCAGAATTTTCATCCGATACTCTGATGGAGCCAACAGTATCAATTAGCAATCACCTCTGCGGTTCCGCCAGAGCGCAGGCAAATTCCAGTCGGACACAGACTTTGCCATCAACGGAAACCTTCCCTTTAAGAAAGAAGGCGTTCGTCATTTTTTCGGTCAGTTCCACTTCCAGTACCAGCGTCTGGCCGGGGGAGACCATCTTGCGGAACTGGACGTTATTCAATCGCGTGACGACAGGAACCTGACCATCGGTCGGGGGGAATTGCGATGCGATCAAAACCGCCCCTGCCTGAAACGCCGCCTCACACTGAAGAACTCCGGGAAGAACCGGAAAGTGAGGATAGTGTCCACGAAAGACATCAAGATCTTCCGGAACCCGTTTATGAGCAACGATCTTTTCCGGGCTCAATTCTACAACTTCGTCGAGCCAGAGAAATGGATCGCGATGCGGAATCAGTTGCTGGATGGCTTCCCGGTTGATCGGCAATGAAATCGGTTCAGACATTCATCTTGTCTCAGGTTGAAGAAAGCGAAATTCCTCGTTCCCAAGCTCCTGCTTGGGAACGCACTCCCCCAGAAGCTCTGCTTCATGATTCACATCAAAAGTACCCTTAACCTACAAATCCCGTCTCTTTCTCGTGTCGAGAAGAAAGACAAGGCCAAGCCGTTACAGACCAAGCAAAGCTTGGCGTCGAGTGTGTTCCCAAGCTGGAGTTTGGGAACAAGACAGGTTATTCCGGATGAAACTGTTCCAGCGACACATCCGGAATGGAGGAGATCAGTTTCCGGGTATAGGCGTGTTGCGGATTCGCATAGATCGCCTCGCTCGGACCGAACTCCACAATCTTCCCGTCACTCATCACGGCCATCATGTCGGACATGAACTTGACCACGCTCAGATCATGGCTGATGAAGATGTAAGTCAGGCGTCGTCGTTCCTGCAGGTTCTTTAACAGGTTCAATACCTGAGCCTGAACTGAGACATCCAGCGCAGAAACCGATTCGTCACAGATCAAAAATTCCGGTTCAACGGCCAGTGCCCGGGCGATGGAAATGCGCTGACGTTGACCTCCCGAAAACTCATGCGGATAACGTCGCAGGTGAATCGGTTCGAGTCCCACTTCTACCAGCAGTTGAGCCGCCCGTTCGCGCCGATCCTGTTTCGAATTGCCGAGACCATGAATCTGCATCGCTTCCGTGAGTGCCGATTCCACGGTCATTCTGGGATTCAGTGAACTGTAGGGATCCTGAAAGATGATCTGGGTTTTTCTGCGATAACGTTGCAGATCTTCCCCATGAAACGACGTGATGTCGACCCCATTGAAGGCAATGCGCCCGGAGGTGATCGGCAGGAGTTTGACGATGGTGCGACCGGTGGTTGTTTTCCCGCATCCCGATTCCCCGACCAGTCCCAGTGTTTGTCCGCGATACACTTTGAAACTGATGCCGTCGACCGCACGCACATGATCAACGACACGGCGGAAGATCCCTTTGCGGATGGGAAAATGGACTTTCAGATTCTCAATGGAAAGGAGTGGTCGCTGCCCATCCGGAACTGTCGCAAAACGCTCGTCGGGAGAAAGTTCCCCGACAGGATGTCCCAGCGTTCGTAATTCAGATCGTGGATGAAGAAGCCGGTCCCGTCCGGCCGTTTCCAATAACGTGATCCGTTCCTGCGTCATCTTTTTCGCAGTGATTTCAGTCGTTCCGTCGGGAAGTTTCGTCACTTCCATGAAGTCGCTGACGGTCGGCAAACGGCGGAATTTCGTATCGAGTCGGGGGCGGCAGGCCAGCAATCCCCGTGTATAGGGATGCTTCGGCGCGTTGAAAATCTCTGTAACCGGCCCTTGTTCAACCAGCTTTCCGCGATACATGACTGCCACATGATGGGCCACCTCGGCAATGACTCCCAGGTCATGCGTGATGAACAGGATCGACATCCCCCGTTGATCCTGCAACTGCCGCAACAGATCGAGAATCTGCTTTTGAATCGTCACGTCCAGCGCGGTGGTCGGTTCATCGGCAATCAGCAGTTTGGGATTACACGACAGAGCCAGCGCGATCATCACCCGTTGTTTCTGTCCCCCCGACATTTCGTGAGGAAAGCTGTTCACGCGCCGTTCCGGTTCCGGAATGCCGACTTCACGAAAGAGTTCAATCGTGCGGCGCCAGGCTTCCTTCCTGCCAACCTTCTCATGCAACTGAATCGCTTCGGCCACTTGCCTGCCAACTCGGAACACCGGATTCAGACTGGTTCCCGGTTCCTGAAAGATCATGCTGATTTCGCTGCCGCGAATCGCCCGCATCTTCGGTTCCGGAAGCCGAATCAGATCTTTTCCGAGATAGGAAATCGTCCCAGACGCCAGCTTCGCGGAGACGGGAGGAAGCAATCGCATGATCGACAGCGACGTCACTGACTTGCCCGAACCCGACTCTCCAACCAACCCGAGAGTTTCCCCGGGGGCAATTTTCAAAGAGAGGTCGTCGACCGCCTTCAGAGGAGCGCCGTCACTGGCGAATTCGGTGGTGAGACCATCAATCTGCAAGATCGGAGCTTGTGTTGCCATCATCCTGCCTGGCTTTTGTAGGGCGCGTCGCGACGCACCGTTTGGGTATCAATCGTCGTTGTCGATCTCTTTCGGCAAGTCCCGTTCACGAACGGCCCCTTCCGGCAGGACTTCTGGAGCGAACTGGTCTTCGCTGACTCGCAGTGGTCCTTGAGGAGCAGGTCGATCCGGGCGACGGCGTTCCGCAGGAATCAGGCGATCCAGGATGCCGTTCACGAACTGGGAAGACTGACGTCCGCTGAATTTCTTGGCCAGTTCCACTGCTTCATCAATGACCACGCCGACAGGAGTTTCCGTGTGATGAAGTTCGTAAGCTCCCAGACGGAGAATGGCCCGATCGGTCGCCGCCATGCGATTCAACTTCCAGTTGGCGGCAATGGCCTGAATGCGCTCATCGATCTGTCCGCGATGTTCCATGACACCGGCAAACAGTCCCCAACTGAAGTCACGGATCGGCTGGTCGTTCAGACGATCCGCAATCATTGTACGAATACTCGATCCGTCGACATCCGGGTTCAAATCAACCTGATACAACATTTGCACGGCAACCTGCCGCGCTTTACTACGTTTAGACATTCCGTATGATCTCAAAAAATCAGGCGGTTACTTGAGTTCCGCGAAACAAACCCAAGCCATGCCGCTCTGGGAAAGGCGCTGTTCTTCGTTCAGATTTCAGGAGTGCGTGTCTGTAATCTGTTTGACGACACTCACGGTTTCCAGCGCAGCCACTGCTGCTTCTGCTCCCTTATTTCCGACCGTTCCCCCGGCACGTGCCAGAGCCTGTTCCATATTACGGCAGGTGAGAACTCCAAACAAGACGGGGATTCCGGTGTTTTGGGCGGTCGTTACGAATCCTTGCGCCACGGCATGATTGATGTAGTCGTGATGATCAGTTTCTCCCTGAACAACGGCTCCGAGTGCAATCACCGCCTGGAATTGACCGGTTTTTGCCGCCTGATCGGAAACCACCGACAATTCAAACGATCCCGGCACCCAGGCGATGGTGATGGAATCTTCAGAAACACCATGCCGGATGAGTGTTTCTCTGGCCCCGTCAAGAAGACGTTGTGTCACATTTTCATGATACCGCGATACCACAATGGCATACCGGTCGCCAGAACCGGCTTGCAATTTCCCAATTATTTCTCGCGACATGGATCACTCGGTCTATTACTGTAGGGTGGGTCAAAGTCGCCACAACGTGATGGTGGGTCGTCGCCAACAGCCAATCGTGCTTGTGGCGGTCTGTGTTCATTTGAAGTGAATCCTGCGACTGAGGACCCACCGCACCTTCATGTTGGCTCGAACCACCCTACGAGTGTAGATCATCCGCACTCTACGGTAGGGTGCGTCCAGACGCACCGCGAACGGGGCAAAAATCTATCTTATGGCGGAATCCTGTGATTCGCCAGTCGCCGTCGAGGGCAACTCGCTGGACACCCGGCAACGGAATGAAGACACTGAAGAGGAGAATTGTCGATATTTCCAAACTTTCCCGAATCAAGTGACCGTTTCGCCATGCATTTCGAGACTCGCTGTGTTCATACCGGTGTTGATAAAGATACCGCTTACCTGAGTTGCACCACTCCGATTTACCCGACCTCCACCTTTGCTTGGGACAGCCTGCAGGGACATCGTGGATTCGATTACACCCGCAGTGGAAACCCCACCCGGGCCGCGCTGGAAGAAAATCTGGCGGCTCTCGAAGGAGGCGTTCTCTGTCGTGCCACCAGCACCGGAATGTCGGCCGTTCTGACGGCGATGTATCTGTTCAAACCGGGTGATCACATTATCACCGGCAACGACATCTATGGTGGAACATACCGTCTGTTCGCGGATATTCTCACGTCGCAAGGCTACAAGTTCAGCTTCGTGAATATGCGTGATCTGGCTGCAGTCAAAGCAGCGATCACTCCAGAAACCAAGGGAGTCTGGATTGAAACTCCGAGTAATCCACTGCTGAATATCATCGACATTGCCGCTGTCGTCGAGATTGCCAAATCGGCCAATCTTGTGACGCTCGCCGACAATACATTCCTGTCCCCTTATCTCCAGAAACCGCTCGAACTTGGAGTCGACGTTGTTGTTCACTCCACAACGAAGTACCTGAACGGTCACTCCGATGTCGTTGGCGGTGCCGTCATTGCCGGGACCAAAGAACTCGGCGAACGCATCGCATTCTATGTGAATGCCCTCGGTCTGGGATGCAGTCCGTTTGATGCCTGGCTGGTTCTGAGAGGAGTGAAAACTCTTGGTCCCCGCATGGAAGCCCATCAGCGTGGAGCCATGGCCATCGCCCGGATGCTGGAGAAACATCCAAACGTAGAAAAAGTGTACTTCCCCGGTCTGGAGTCACATCCGGAACACGAACTGGCCAAACGTCAGCAGGCCGGATTCGGCGCGATGCTCAGCTTCGACGTCAAAGGAGGCCGCCCCGCTGTTGAGAAAGTCCTTGAGAAACGAAAACTGTTCCAGCTGGCCGAATCGCTCGGGGGAGTCGAGTCTCTCATTGAGTACCCGGAACTGATGAGCCATGCCAGCATGACACTGGAAGCCCGCCGCGCCGGTGGAATTTCAGAAAGCACGATTCGGGTTTCGGTGGGAATCGAAAATCCGGACGACCTGGTCAACGAACTGAAAGCCGCGCTGGATTAGAGCAGTTTGCTCTACCATGTGCCCGCGCAGCGCGCGTTTCGACATTCAAAACGCTGCACTCCGCGTGGCGGGGACGGGGAAATCATTTTGCAAGTTGCTCTAGATGTTGTCCTGCTGTCTTGGTGGTGAAGAGTTTTTACCGCAAAGACGCAAAGAGCGCGAAGAAGATCGCAGAGGGGAATCGTACTGAATTGAGACGGGCTCAGTACTACAGTTGCAGAATGTGGTTTTGCTTATTTTCCGATGGTCAGACATGCGGGAGGGCGAAGCTCCTGCTGAGCCGCATGAGGGATGACGCTTTCCCTGGTTTGCGGCTCGGCGGGAGCCTCGCCCTCCCGAGACCGTTTTCATTATGTAAAAATGGTCAAAACATTCCACTTTTAAACATACCGAACGGTAGCATTCGGATGGAGAACATCAGGTCTGTGGCCTCCTAAGGCTGCGCCTCCCCGATTGCAAGCAATCGGGGCCACCCCTTAATTTATTTCCTTTCTTTGCGTCCTTCGCGTCTTCGCGGTAAAAAATTTCATTCAACCGGATTGTGTTGTGATCAAGCTGCAAATTGTCATTCCGACGCTCGATCAGTCCGGCGCGGAGAAGCAGTTTGGTTTGCTCGCCTGCCGGTTGCCCCGGATGGAGTTCGACGTTCACGTTCTGGCCTTATCCCGTGGCGGACCATATGAGGCACTGCTGCGTGATCATGGAATTCCGGTCACCATTCTCCGGAAACGAAACCGTTTTGATCCCGTTCATCTCGTTCGGGTTCGCCGTGAAATTCAGAAGACGAACCCGGACGTTGTGTTGTCCTGTCTTTTCTCGGCCAATACGGCGGTTCGACTGGCGACGTGGGGAATGCGTGCGAAACCGATCACATTGATTTCCGAACGGTGTGTCGACTCCTGGAAATCAGGCTGGCAGAAACGTCTGGATCGACTGCTCATTCCTCGCACAGACCGGCTGATCGGGAACTCACAAAGTGTGAGTGACTTCTATCGGGAACTTGGGGTTCCGGAAGAGAAACTACGAGTGATTCCCAACGGCGTGGAAGTCCCGCCGCAACCTGCAATCACTCGTGCCGAACTTCTCAATCAGTTGGGTTTGCCTGCTGAAGCAAAGCTGACTGCATTCAGTGGACGGCTGGCTAAGCAGAAGGGATTGCCGCATCTCCTCTGGGCCGCTCAGTTGATGCGACAGGCGAATCCGCTCGCTCATTTTCTGATCATCGGGGACGGTCCAGAACGCGAGAAACTACAGCAGCTTTCACGAGAGTTGGAGGTCTCTGATCACGTCCATTTTCTCGGACACCGTGCAGATGCGGCCAGCCTGCTGCATCTCGTCGATCTTTTCTGGCTGGCGAGCGAATTCGAAGGGATGTCGAACAGCCTGATGGAAGCGATGGCCTGCGGGAAGCCGGCGATCGTCAGTGACATTCCGCCGAATCGGGAACTGATCCGACATGACCGGGAAGGATTTCTCATCAAACCCGGTGACAGTGTCGGATATGCCCAGTTCTCACTTCGACTTTTTGACAATCCAGACGAGGTCCAGCGACTCGGAACCGCGGGAGCTCTCCGTATGCAGGAGGAGTTTTCCATCGATCAGATGGTCAACAAATATGCCGATCTGCTCAAATCCGAAGTGGACGCCCGACGGCGTTGATCACTCATCTTCATCGTCAGGAATCAGTTCAATCTCTTCGAACTCATCAACCCCCTCTTCCCGTTCGAATGCCGAACCGATCGGGGCGTCGAGAAACGGAATGATTTCCGGAGCGTAGTTGGCGATCGTGTTGACGTCGAATATGCTGGTGTTGCGATCGTCGTCGAGATACTCCTGCGACTCAGTTCCGGAGAGGAACCGCCAGCCGCTGTCATACTCGTTGTCTGGTTCTTCCCGGTACAGGAACCCGACTCTGGCTCCGTCGACAGTGATCATGTCTGTCGCGAAACAGGCTCCGTACCCCTCGGCCAACGGTTGTATCTGGTCGGCGGAGAGTCGAAATGGTTTGTTGTCGTTACTGATCATCGTCGTCCCCTTCATCCTCCAGATCATCGTCTTCGATGGCAACGAATTCGCCGGTGTCTTCGGTTCTCTCGAACGCGGAGCCGACGGGAGCATCGAGAAAAGGGACGATGTCATCGTCGAAGTTGGCAATGGCATTCAGATCGTACAACGCCCCGTTTTCCGGATTGTCGAGGTATTCCTGATCCTCACCGCCGGAGAGAAACCGCCAGCCACTGTCTTCTTCATCTTCCGGTTCTTCCCGGTACATGACCCCCACGGCGTAACCGTCGACAGTGATCATGTTCGAGGCGAAACAAAATCCCTTTCCGACCGCCAATGGCCGGAGTTCTTCTTCGGAATCATCGACCGGCAAATCGTCTGCATTGGACATGATCAAAACTTTCCGGAAACCCGTTTGATGGTTTCCTGATGAAATTTTCCGTTCCGTCACCATGGAGCAACGGTCGGGTATTGAGTTCAAAATTTTCCCTGAAGACCGGGAATTTCATTGGCCGAATTCCTCTATCAGCAGTGGCGAATCATTTGATAGAGTCTCTCACCAGTATTCAGAAAGACCCGGCAGGGGGACGGTGGGAGTGTATCAATCTTTCCCATCCGTCTGCGAGGGTGCGACTGACCGGAATTCGAGCAGTTTACTCGACCGGCTGCAGGCGTTTGAAGGCGTATTGGCACGCAAAACTTCAATTTGCGCCTGCGGAATCCTGAAGATCAAAACGAGATGGTCAAGAATCAGCGACAGGATGTGCTGACCAGTCCGTCAGAAAATAGTTGTTCCAGACAAGAGGTCGAAAGATGCGTACGATTGCCGTCATGAACCAGAAGGGGGGAGTGGGAAAGACCACCTCCAGTGTCAATCTGGCGGCGGGTCTGGCTCGGCAGGGAAAACGGGTCTGCCTGATTGACCTTGATCCACAGGCGCATGCGTCGTTGCACCTGGGAGTCGAAGTGGCGAGCGGGGCTCATTCCGTTTATCAGGTGTTCACCGGAACCCGTGGATTCAACGACATTTCCCAAATGGTGGGATCGAACTTGTGGCTCGCTCCGGCCGATCTCGATCTGGCAGCCACCGAACTGGAACTGGTCGACGCTCAAGGACGTGAATTCGTTCTGAGAGAAGCCTTGCAGGCTGCCGGTGCTTACGAAAAATACGACTACATCATCATGGACTGCCCTCCTTCGCTGGGAGTCCTCACGATCAATGCCCTGACTTCGGCTTCGGAAGTGTTTATTCCACTGCAACCTCACTTCTTTGCCCTGCAGGGACTTTCCAAACTGTTCGAAACAACCGCATTGGTCGCACGACGATTGAATCGCGGACTGAAAGTGACCGGGATTGTCCTCTGTCTCTATGAGACAGGCACCCGACTGGCCGGAGATGTGACCGATGATCTGATGATGTTCCTGAACGGCAGCGATCCTCACGCTCCCTGGGCGAGTGCCACAGTGTTCAATTCGCGCGTTCGCCGAAACATCAAACTGGCGGAAGCCCCCAGCCATGGACAGTCGATCTTCGACTACGCTCAAGGCTCCAGCGGAGCACAGGATTACCTGAATCTGGTGACCGAGGTCATCGCTGCAGAATCGGCCTTGAGCATGGCTCGGGCTGCATAGGAAAATGAACCACGAATGAGACGAATCGTACGAATATTCTAAGAGCCGCGAACAAAACCTCTTAAACGGTGAAAATTTCCTTTCCGCGAGCGGATCGGGGAAAGTTTTGTTAGGGGTTCTAATCAGCGTCCATCAGAAATTTATTCGTATGATTTGTTCGATTCGTGGTTTTTGAATTCAGGGGAACTGCGCTAAGTAACTGTTTGATTCTTCTGAAATCCCCCCCATCACAGCAGATGCAGAGCATAAGCAAGTGAGTTCAGGCGGGTTTCCACAGTATCGGCACGGGACATGAAAACAACAGGATGGGTTGTTCCGCGCAAGACTCCACCGAAGCGGCAATCGGCGGTGTACATAATCCCTTTGACGGTCAGGTTTGCGGAGAGCAGATCTGGGAACACCATCGCATCGGCGGCTCCGGTCACATCTCCGCCAATCCCTTTCTTCTGACCGGCATCGCTGGCATAGGCGAGATCAAACGACAGCGGCCCCTGCAGCAACGATTTCCCAAACACCTCCGGCTTTGTCTGTTCGACCAGTTGCTGAGTGTCGAGCGTGTCGGGGAGTGCAGCGGTCACCTTCTCGGTTGCCGACATCAACGCCACTCGTGGTTCTTCACAGCCCAGCCGGTGAGCAATTTCAACCACCGCCTCGACCATCTCCTGTTTCTGTTGCAGTGACGGCGAAATCGTCACCCCGGTGTCGGTCATCAGGAATGATCGGCGATCGCGCGGAATTTCCATCAGAACCACCTGACAGATGGTTTTGCCGGTGCGGAGCCCTTCGTCCTTGTTGAGGATGGCCTTCATCAGAGAGGGGGTTGGAATCTGCCCCTTCATCAGGAGTTGAGCAGAATTCGAACGGACAAGACGAACCGCCTCAATGGCCGAATCCCGTTCATCCGGAACAATCTCAAACGTACTGATATCCACATCCAGCTGATCGGCAATCTGACCAATCTGTTCGGGATCCCCTGTCAGAATCGGTCGAATCCATCCTCGACGACGCGCCAGGTCCAATGCCTTGATGACCGTCGCATCCGCTCCCCCCGCTGCGGCCACCGGAACAGGTTGCTTCAAAGCGTCGGCAGACTGAAACAGAGCATCAAATGATTTCAGGGACATCGGTCTCTTTCCGTTTGTTCAGATTCGATGGGCCGCTTGTGGTTCAGATGATCTGGATCATCAGGAATTCGGTGAGGCTCGACAAGTGGAGAGGGGAAATTGCCCGGTTTCAATGAGATTCCCGTTCGCGGTTCTCCCCGACCCGGCAATGTTCGAGTGGTCCGGTAGAGTCCTGTTTTTGAAGATGGTATAGTGTTCTACCACAGACTTGGTGGCGTGGTCACTCTTTCCCGGTCGATACCTTCGGGCAGAGAGAGATCTGACTCATCAGATTCCCAATGCGGCACTCAAGATCAAAGAGAACTCACATGAGAACGGGTAATCCAACACTCAACGACAAAACATTTGACCGTTTCGATGGCATGACGGCGTCTGAACAGACAAATGCCATGACATTGAACGGAACGGCCACCAAAACTCTGATGCTGATGACTCTCGTGGTCGGAGCCGGAGCGTTTACCTGGAATCTCTTTCTTCAGCAGAATCCATTGGTCGGTCCACTAATGATCGGCGGTGCCATCGCCGGATTGATCTTTGCATTGATCACCACCTTCAAGCCAACGTGGGCTCCAGTGACCTCGCCCATTTACGCAGTTTGCCAGGGATTGATGCTGGGGGGAGTCTCCGCCATGTATCAATCCCTGTACGACGGAATCGTTGTCCAGGCAGTGTTTCTCACTCTGGGAACCCTGTTCGCAATGTTACTGGCGTATCAGTCCGGGTTTATTCGTGCGACTGAAAAGTTCAAGATGGGAGTCATGGCGGCAACCGGCGGGATTTTCATTGCTTACCTCGCCATGTTCGCATTGAGCTTCTTCGGGGTTCAGGTTCCTTACATTCACGGTTCTGGCCTGATTGGAATCGGATTCAGCCTGTTCGTTGTGATCATCGCCGCACTGAATCTGGTGCTGGACTTTGATTTCATCGAACAAGGGGTGGAACGAGGGGCTCCGAAATACATGGAATGGTACGGAGCATTCGGCCTGCTCGTGACTCTGGTCTGGCTCTACATCGAAGTCCTGCGACTGCTCGGCAAACTGAACAGCCGCGATTAGAGCAGTTGATTGTACTTTTGCTCATTTTCCGATGATCGGCATACGGGAGGGCGAAGCTCCTGCTGAGCCGAGAGGAAGATGAGCGTCTTCCATGGTTTGCGGCTCGGCGGGAGCCTCGCCCTCCCGGGACCGATTCCATCGGGTAAAGAGGCTCAAAACATTGGGCTTTTCGATAAGTGCAACTGTATTGGAGCAATCGTCCTGCTGTGACGCACCACCTGTGGGAATGAATCATCACAGACAAAGAGAGATGGTGGTGAAATTCGGTGATTCACTGAAACGACAGCCTGTTTTCAGTTCATCGCCATCTTGTCTCTGTATTTCCGTCTTTTCCGTGGTTCCTCTGCATTTTCCGGGTTAATTTCCTGCGTCTTCTTCGTTTGAATAGAGACGCTGAACCGGCACAGTTCCGGAACCGTCGGAGAGCGGTACTTCCAGAATGATCGCGTTCACATTCTCGGAATGATTGAGAAGAAGATCCCCAATTTCTTCCCCGGTGTCGGACGTCCATCCCAGTCGTTGGGTGGTTGTGGGATCATCTGGGTTTCTCAGAGCGTCTTCACTGTCAGGATTGGTGCGAACTTCCTGCATCTGGTGATAGAGCATCGCCACAACATTCTTCCAGCTCTCCGGGAATACCGCGATGCCGTTTTCGGTTCCGTCCGGTGAAATTTCCGATGCCACCACAACCGAATAGTAGACCGTGTCGAAGTCTGCCTTGATTGAGCCGTGATATCCGGCGAGCCCGGCTGTGGAATCCAGATCAGGAATGTCATCACTTAGAACGACTCCGCGAGGACACAGGATATTAAAGACCGTGACATCAAGATCGAAGTCGTCCAGATATCCCTGTGCGTGCAGTCCCCGCAGTGTCTGACGCAGGTCCTCACGAGTGATCTTTTCCGGAATCTCTCCAATCATCGGGTGAGACGCCAGCGGAACCGTCGAGACGGGTTTTCCGTCGAAGTACTGTTTAAGCGGAGCGTTTAAACCGGGGTCGGTCATCGCGGCCTTGATATTGTCGTCAATCTTGAGGACGTCTCCCTGCTTCCAGTGTTCCTCACCTCCGAGATACAGGTTGACATAGGCCATCTCCCGAAGTGTTCTTCCTCCGCGATAATGCAGACCGGGGCGGGCCACCGGTTTCGCAGGCTCTTCCGAAAAGAATGGATCGGCTGTCGCGGTCGCCGTGGCCGCGTTTGCGGCGAGTCGGGCCTGATATGCTCTTGCCGCAGCGGAACCTGGTTTTGTGGCCACACGATAAGGAATCAGTTTCCCTCCAGTGATCGGCTGTTTCGCGACGGGAGCCGGACCGGAACTCGGAGTGAACGGCCAGACCGCCCAGGCGAGCGAGGTCTCTTTCATCATCGGTTGAGCGGACGCCGGAGCTTCCGGAATGATGTTCGGAACCGCTCTCACTTCCTGACCACTCATCGGGATGATGCTGTTCATGGGAATGCTGTCGACCGCAGGAATCGAGGGAATCTCCTGATCCATCAAACCAGTGGACGACGTCAACGGGTCTTCGGCTTTTTTCTCTTCCTTCATCTCCTCACCCAAAGGAGGAATTGCCGGTGGACTGGCCGGTACCACCGAAGGGATTGCGGAGGGGATTTCCGCAGGGATCGCTGCAGGAATTTCGGATGGGATCGCTGATGGAATTTCAGATGGAATCTCTGTGGGTTTGTTCTCTGGAATCTGCACCGGCATCGGAACCGGGTTATCAAGGGGACTGGATGCTGTGACGGAACTGGTCGGGGAGGATTGAGGTGGAATCACAGCCTTGCTTTGCGGCACCGGCTGGGCTTGTGGTTGTATTTGTGCTTGCGGCTGAGCCTGTGGAATCGGCTGCGGCGTGCCGGCAGGTTTGGGAATTGGTCTGGGCTGCTCTGCTGGGATTCTGGCGGGCTGCGCTGGAGGTTGTCGAGGTTCTACCGGAACGAGTCGATCTGAAGAGGGATCCTGAGATCTTGCCACCTGTGGAGCAGGATTCTGTTGGGCGACCGGTCCATTCAACGTTCCTGCCGGAGAGGAAGGAGACAGACTCGATGGGGCTCCGTGTAAACTCGATGGAGAGACCATCACGGATTGTGTCGGCATTGATTGAACATAAGCCGTGGCCGGGTAAGCCGGAACGCTCGAAAACTGAGCCCCGACAGGAAAGGAAGCCTGTCGGTGATATCCCTGATGGCAGCCACAAACCAGAAACGACGAGACGATCCATGTCGTCAACATGGTGAAATGCTGTGATTCCGGTCGCTTTTTCAGAGTCAATGGCTTTGGGGTTTTCCAAAGACTGTTTCTGATTGTCATTCCTGCAGACTCCGTTCCCTCTGCCCGACCAATGTGCGAGTGGACAGGCGCTTGATTGAATCGGGGGAACATGTATTCAAAATCGACCGGCAGAAATAGCCGGTTTTCCCCGATCCCGGTGACCAAGCTTTCGAAATTGAAAGATTTACACCTTCTGAACGGCCAAACTGAAGAAATTTCGGTGAACCTCCCAGCCAAACGGAGGTCTTCAGGGATGCGGAAATTCAGAGGAATCCGCTTGACGGAAGAGGGAGCCCATCCGTACTCTGTATCTTCAACAAGGGAAATGTTCTCGTTATGTATTTCAACGCCGCCAAATTCGTTGCGCTAGTTAACCTACTTCCTTCCCGGAAGTCTTAGGTTCGCGTTTCTGAATTTGCCCAAGCGATTTCAAAACCACCCTGGGACGACCAAACGGTTCCAGGGTGGTTTTTTTGTTTCCGGATCGATCAGACAGGATCTGTGTCATGGCGAATGATACTGTTGAAAATAATACTGCAGAAAATGATAACGTTGTGATCTTCGATACCACGCTGCGGGACGGCGAGCAATCTCCCGGTTGCAGTATGGATACCAACGAAAAGCTCAATATCGCCAAGGCACTGGTGGAACTGGGTGTCGATGTCATTGAAGCGGGGTTTCCCATCGCTTCCCCGGGAGACTTCGAAGCGGTTCAGCGCATTGCGAGAACTTACGGAGATCGGGCCACCATCTGCGGGCTGTCGCGCTGTCGCACGGAAGACATCGATCGGGCCTGGGAGGCCTTGAAAGAGGCTCAAAACGTCCGTATTCACCTGTTTCTCGCGACCAGTGCTATTCATCGTGAATTCAAATTGAAGATGGCGAAGGAAGAGATCATCCGTCGCGCGGTCGACATGGTGAAACACACCGCCGACCGGATGTCGAGCCGGAGTGATATCACCCGCCCGAATATTGAGTTCTCCCCGGAAGATGCCGTTCGTACCGAACTCGACTTCCTGTGCGAAGTGGTGGAGAAGGCGATTGACGCAGGTGCGACCACGGTCAACATTCCGGATACCGTCGGATATGCCACGCCGAACCATTACTTCAAAGTCATTCGCACATTGAAAGAACAGGTCCCCAATATCGATAAGGCGGTTATCAGCACGCACTGCCATAACGATCTGGGACTGGCCGTAGCGAACAGTTTGTCGGCTGTTGAAGCAGGTGCCCGACAAGTGGAATGTACGATCAACGGGTTAGGAGAACGGGCCGGAAACGCCGCTCTCGAAGAGATTGTCATGGCGCTGAAAACCCGACAGGATTACTACGGCGTCCAAACCCGAATCCAGACACAGAAGCTCTATCCATTAAGTCGACTGGTTTCGAGCATCACCGGAATGGCGGTGCAACGAAACAAGGCGATCGTCGGGCAGAATGCCTTTGCTCACGAAGCGGGGATTCATCAGCACGGGATGTTACAAAACCGGGCGACCTATGAAATCATGCGGCCGGAAGATGTCGGGTTCATCGGAACGAATCTGGTTCTTGGCAAGCATAGCGGACGTCATGCGTTTCGGGATCGGGTGGTTTCGCTGGGATATCAATTGGATGAAGAAACCTTGCAGAGAGTCTTTGACGACTTCATCGCACTGGCCGACAAGAAAAAGGACATCTACGACGCCGATATCATTGCCTTGATCGAGAACCGTTCCGATGAAGTGGAACAGGCCTGGTCTCTCAAAGGATTCCATACGTTTGCAGGAACCGGAACCAATCCGACCGCAACGATTGAACTCGTCCATTGTGATGATCATGTGGTGAAAGATGCCGCGACGGGAGACGGCCCGATTGATGCCGTTTTCAAATGCCTGGAACGAGTGACCGGCGTGACTGCAAAGTTACTCGTTTACAACGTTCGCAGCGTCTCCGGCGGTCAGGACGCTCAGGGAGAAGTGTCACTGGAAATCGAGGTCAATGGACGCACGTTTCATGGCAAAGGAGTCAGCACCGACGTGATTGAATCGAGTCTGCTGGCCTACCTGAATGCGATCAACAAAGTTCTTTCCAGCCATCGCGGCCGCAGTCCCCGAACCGAAACCGGGGGCGTGTAGTCGTTGGAGACGGAAATTACAGGACGGGCAACAGTTTAGGGGTCTGAAGTTGAAATGATCAGGGTAGCCGCGATTGCTTGCAATCGGGGTGGCGCAGCCATTTGAGGTCATAATTCACGCTTTGAAGACTCCTGAGCGGCCTGAAGACAGATGGGGAATCACTCTGAATTGAAAGATGCTTTGAGGGGGGAGAACGACAGGTTTGCGGCCTCTCACGGCTTCGCCGCCCCGATTGCAAGCAATCGGGGCCACCCAGCGTTGATTTTGGATTTCCTGAAACGTTCGAACCGTCCCCTCTTCCGCCCGGCGCTTATGCGGCACGTGACATGGAGGCGGTTTTCGGAAGACGGAGGGTAAACCGCGAACCCAGGTCGGGCCCCTCGCTGGAAACTTCGAGTGTTCCGCCATGATCGCGGACAATTCGATGCGTGATGGCCAGCCCGAGTCCGGTCCCTTTTCCAACCTGCTTAGTGGTGAAGAATGGGTCGAAGATCCGTTTCATCTGATCTTCCGTCATCCCGCAGCCATTGTCCTGAACGGTGACTTCCACCTGTTCCGGGTATTCGCGAACTCGCAAATCGACATGACCTCCGGAAGGGGTCGCATCCAGTGCGTTCGCCACCAGATTCAGAACGACCTGCTTGATCTCCGGAGCATTCACCCAGGCATGTAACGGCTCGGTTCGATCAATGGAAATCTGACGGTCCTGATACCGGCTGAGATGACTGACCATACTGATGACTTCCTGAACAATGGCCGTCACGTCATAACGGTTTCGTTCGTCACCCGTCCCATAAGAGAAGTCAAGCAGTTTCTTGGTGATGCGCTCGCAGCGTTCGGATTCGGATTGAATCAGGGACAGGTATTCCCGGATGTCGGCTCGATCCGCTTCCGGCACCATGGCGATGACGTCATCGCTCAGTCGCATCTCCAGTCCGTACGCCGCCGTCATAATGACTGACAATGGGTTATTGATTTCATGAGCGACCCCGGAAGCCAGAAAACCGGCTCCGGCAAGACGTTCGGAAAGAACGAGTTGCTTGCTCCGTTCCTCGATTTCCCGTTCTTTCGACTGGCGATCTTCCTGAATACGACTGCTCATCGTGTTGAATGCATCTGCCAGTTTGCCGATTTCACACTGAGTGGGAACTTGCAGACGGATTCCGTAATCCCCGGCCGCAAGTCGACGAACTCCGCGATAAAGTTCACGAATGGGCATGAAAATTTGCTGGTAGCAAAGCGAAATCAAAAACAGCAGCACCACGACCGAAACCGCCCCCAGAGAGAAGACCAGTTGCTGTTGACGCTCGGCATGTTTCTTGGCGTCCTGCAAGCGTTCCCCGAGACGATTGGCGGGGTCTGGAGAGCCGTGAACGACTTTGTTGACATTCGCCGCAGTCTGCATAATGACACGGATACTGATGTCTCGTTTCTTCAGATCTCCCAGATCTGGAATGGCACCGCTGATGGTTCGCAACCCGCTGTCGGCCGTCATCCACAACGCACGAAATCCAACCTGTTCCTGATAAGAGTGTCGGAGATTATCGTCAAACTGCTGCCAGGCGCGAGCATACTCACTCACCTCTTTCTGGACATCTTCAAACACTCTGGCAAACTCATCCCGTTGCCGCTCTGCCAGTTCCTGACGGTATTCCTCCGGTGTTTGAGAATCCGGGAACTCAGAAACCAGGGGAGTAAAAAGCTTGCTGAACAACGCAATCAGGTTCGCGGTCCGTGGGAGCTTGTGAACACTCAATTCGAAATCGTTCACCGTCGCGCGGATCGATTTCACCCCTTCAAAGCTGCACCAGGTCGAGACCGCAACCAGTGAGATGACCAGTATCAGGAGCGCGGTCAGTTTTTGGCGTATCGAGCCTGTCAAAAACACAGTGAATCCCTTCTCTCACGCCCCTCTGATCTCAGACGGTTCGTTGGTTCCTCCCCCTATTCCCAAGGGGAAGAAAGAGTCTACCACCAGCGTGGAATACGGGACAAGGGAGGTTCTGGGACGGGCAGGGCTTTTGCTTGTTTCAAAATGAGCAATCTTCGGGAGGGCGAAGCTCCTGCTGAGCCGCATGAAAGATGACGCTTTCCATGGTTTGCGGCTCGGCAGGAGCCTCGCCCTCCCAGGCGATCTTCAATAAAGCGAAAGCCCTGCTGAAGCGGGGAAAAGAACCAAATCAGAAGAACCAAGAACAAACGCTGAACGCATTTCATTTTGGTTCTTAGAATTTCGTCTTTTTTCCCCTTGTTACTATTCTGCTTCACAGTACGGGCAGGTTTTCCGGTAGACAATCCGGTGACAGCGGCGACACTCCCGCGGGCCGTAGAGCAGCGGCGGTTCCATTTTGAACTGCTGATAGATCAGGTAAAGAAAGATCAGGAAGACAATGGAAACAATCGCATAGCTTCCCGTTCCCTGATCTTTGAGACCATGGAACATGACGACGGCACAGCAGAATGCATAGAACGTAATCACCCACCACTTGTTCCGGCGAAACGCATTTCGCTGCACCTGAGTGTTTACAGCGTCGGCGACGTGCGACTCGAGCAGGTCGATTTTCTCTCGTTTCACGGCCCCGACGTTTTCCGCCTTGATCGCGGCGAGTAACCGTTGAACACTGTCGAGCACCCGATATGCATCGTCGAAATCGAAATCCTGCTGATGTGCCCAGCGGTTCCGTACCTCCCGAAGCTCGCTGACGAGACTTCTCTCGAAATGTCCTAAGTCATTACGAAAAGCGGTGTTCCACTGATCCCACATCACTGTCAGCAAAGAATGGGCGTCCCATTCGACGGAATCGTCACCAATTCGGCCACGATCGTCCCGAAAGCTCTGGGAGACGATACGAATCCAGTTGTCACGGTGAATGGCGCGGAGCTTCGCCTCAACATACGGGGCCAGTCCCGCTGTCAGAAGATCCATCGCCGTCGTAATTTGTCCCCGATACGTTTCCACACTCACACCCTGCGATTGGCCCCGCATTGAACATCTTAGTCAGAAATTGAATGATTCGCCTGAAAGAGAACCCCAGTTTCACGATTTCCCCTTCAATCTTTTCACTCCGCAGACCGGACGTAACGGTAGTGAATGACAGAGGCGATGCAACGCCTCAGTTGAAATTGACCCAATTCCTACAATTGTCATATCAGTTGACTTTGTAATTTGAATATGATTTGTAAATTCAAGCAGACCTTTTCGGCAGAATTCGAATGACGGAATTCCCTTGTCCACATTGCCAGATTTCGCTGCGAATCCGTGACGAATCGTTTCGGAACCGTGTGATTTCCTGCCCGGACTGCGGTCAAGACGTTCTGATCCGTGAGGGGAGTGCAGGTCTTACCGGCGTCATTCCTGAGTCCTCCTCTGCGCCGAAAAAACTGGCCACTCGGCTCGGTCCCCGTCCTGCCTGGGGATTACCGCAAATCATCGCCGGTGCTGTTGCCTTGCTGTTTCTGGTCGGAATTGTGTTTCTCTCACTGGAACGCCCTGCGGCTGAAACCGTCACTTTAAACGAGCAGACCGAACCGTCCCCCGCAGTTCCTGAACCCACTCCAGAACCCGTTCCTGAACCGCCACAGGAAACCGAAACGGCTTCTTCAGAAATGCCTGAACCGTTAGAACCGAAAGCCGACTCCGCAGAATCTCCAGACGTTGAACGGTTGAAGACCATCGGAACAATGATTCATGAGACGACCAAACAAACGCAGCAGTTCCCTCATTCCATTCAGAACAAAAATTCTTCCGGATGGAGTTGGCTGGCAGAGTTGGCAGAGCGGCATCTCCCGGGAAATGCAGTCCGCCATGCTGACGCCGGATGGGACGCCGCTGTCAATGACGAGTTCGTTCGTCGTCCATTTCCTCAGTTCCTGAATCCATCCGTTGCAGAAAAAGCAGGGGAAGATCATTACCCGACAACGCACTATGTCGGCATTGCCGGACTGGTGTCAGGGGAGAATGGAATATTCGGACTCAACCAGATTGTGAAACCGGAAGAGGTGACCGACGGGCTCTCACACACCATGATGATTGCCGGAGTGACGACACAACTCGGCTCCTGGGCTCGCCCTGGCATGGCGACCACTCGAAAATTCTCTCAAGAGCCTTACATCAACGGCCCCGACGGATTCGGAACGGGTCAGGCCGATGGCATGTTCGTGCTGATGGCAGACGGCAGTGTCCGATTCCTTAATCAGAATACGGAACCGGATGTCATTCGACAGCTTGCTTCAATGAATGACAGCGGACAACAAAAACCGGTGACCACACCGATGGTTCCTCCTGCTCCGCCGGAACCGGACGCTCCCATCGGCGTTGTGATGACTCCGGAACTGCCGAAAATTGATCTCTCGGCCCGACTGAATCAACCGATTGTTGCGTTCGAGTTGAAACAACCTGTTCCGCTGGAAGACCTGATGATGGACATTCAGGAACTGCTCGGGCTCCCGATTGACCTTTCATCTCTTTCAGAACCGGCTCGACAGCAACGGGTTTCACTCTCGATTAAAAGCGTGACAGTAGGGGATCTCCTGCGGGAGATCGCCCAGGTCGCCAATGTCGGATATACCGTTCACCCGACTCACGTCGTGGTCCAACCCAGGTAGAATCTGGCCGATCGCTTCTCTCACACCAGCCTGAAGCGCAAGCGAGAGGACTATTATGGTTGACTTGCCAATCATCCTCATACAAATTGAAGATCTCTGCTAAACTGATACCTGTGATTTATAAAATCCGTGGTTCTTTCCAGGCCGTGACACGGCACGACTCCGTTTGAGCGCTCCACCCTGATTTGCCCATGAAATCCTTGACCTATCAGCCCCGTCGTCGGTATCTGGTTCCTTTTCATCCCAAACGGATTCCGCATGTCTTTACTGATGTTCTGATCATCGGTGCCGGAATTGCAGGGGTGCGTGCCGCACTGGAAATTGATCCTCGCCTGCGGGTGATCATGATCACCAAAGATGTTGTGAATCTTTCCAACAGTGCCTGGGCTCAAGGAGGAATTGCCGGAGCCCTCGATCCTTCCGACGCCACCGAAAATCACGCCGAAGATACGATGATCGCTGGGGCCGGGCTCTGTGACCCGGATGTCGTTCATCATGTGGTTGATGCCGCACCACAACTGATTCGGGAGCTTGCCGATCTGGGGGCGAACTTCGATCAGAAAGATGGTCACATTGCGTTAACCACCGAAGGAGGACACAGCCATCCCCGCATCGCTCATGCTTTGGGAGACGCGACCGGCAAAGAGATCATGCGGGCTCTCATCGCTTCCGTACGCGGAGCCGACTGGACAGAAATCTGGGAGAAAACATTCACTATCGATCTTCTGACCCATGAAGGTGTCTGTCGTGGGGCTCTTGTCTGGAATGCTCAGCATGGCCGCACGTTTGTCTGGGCGAAACAGACAATTCTGGCCACAGGGGGAGCAGGGAAGGTTTATCGCGAAACAACCAATCCCGACATTGCGACCGCGGACGGCCATGCCATCGCCTACCGGGCCGGAGCCGAACTGCGCGATATGGAAATGATGCAGTTTCATCCGACCGTGCTGTATATCGCCGGAAGCAGTCGGCATCTCATTTCCGAAGCGGTTCGGGGAGAAGGAGGCAAACTCGTCGACGTGACCGGTGCCTCATTCATGCTGAATTACGACGAGCGGGGAGAACTGGCTCCGCGCGATATCGTCAGTCGGGCGATTACCGATCAGATGGAAAAAACGCGGCACCCCTGTGTTTATCTCGACCTGTCTCATATTGATCCCGCCAAAGTCCGCCAGCGATTTCCCCATATCGGACAAATGTGCCAGGACTTCGGTCTTGATCTGACGCGCGACCGGATTCCTGTCCGGCCGGGGGCCCACTATATGATGGGAGGGTTAACAGTCGATCTGAATGCACATACCACACTTCCCCGACTGTGGGCCGCCGGTGAAGTGACATCCACCGGTCTTCATGGAGCCAACCGACTTGCAAGTAACAGTCTTCTGGAAGGACTGTATTATGGCGTGGAAGCCGGTCGGGGGGCCTCCGCAGCAGCGTTACAGATTGCCGATGAATTCACGTTTCCTCCACTGGAGTCTCCTCCAACTCCCGTTCTGCCAGAGTTGGACGAACTGAATCTCGTCGATTTGCAGAACGCACTGGGGTCGATCATGTGGCGAAATGTGGGAATTCGCCGGGATGCTGAAGGACTGGCCGTGGCCGCGACTCAGGTGGATTTCTGGGATCGGTACGTCGGAGCCAGAGAGTTTCAAACTGTCGCAGGCTGGGAGTTACAGAACATGTTGCTCGTGTCTCGTCTGATGATTGAATCAGCAAGAGCCCGCGAGGAAAGTCGGGGAGTTCACTATCGCAGCGACTTTCCACAAACCGGTTCCGATGCGGCAACACATGTGACGATTCGTGCTCAGCAGTCCTGATGGATCAGAACACACTGTTTTATCGTTCGGGAGGACGAGGCTCCCACCGAGCCGTAAACCATGGAGAACTCTCATCTTGCTTGCGGCTCAGCAGGAGCTTCGCCCTCCCCCAAAGGCAGCCTTGTGTCATTTCGTCACACACTTCATGTGCCGATGAGATTTGTTCTATGATTACTGTTTCTTGCAGAAATCATCATTGAGGATACGAATGTCTGAAGAACATCAAGTCGACCATGAACGCATTCAGAAGGCCGTTCGGGAAATTCTCGCGGCCGTGGGAGAAGATCCGGATCGGGAAGGGTTGCTGGAAACACCGGCCCGGGTCGCCCGGATGTATGCCGAGCTGTTTAACGGCCTGAAGAAAGATCCGGCCCGTCACTTACGGAAAACGTTTCAGGAACAGTACGACGAACTGGTTCTGATTCGTGACATCACCTTTAACAGCATGTGTGAACATCACCTGTTGCCGTTTATCGGGACTGCTCATGTCGGGTACATCCCCAAAGGTCAGGTGGTGGGGATCAGTAAGCTCGCTCGCATTGTGGAAGAGATTTCACATCGTCCCCAGGTTCAGGAACGGATGACCGAACAGGTGGCCGATCTGCTTGTTCAGGAACTGGACCCGAAGGGTGTGATTGTCGTCATTGAAGCAGAACACTCCTGCATGACCATTCGCGGTATCCGTAAGCCGGGAGCAATGACCATCACCAGCGCGGTTCGTGGACTCTTCAAGAAAAACGAATCCAGCAGAGCGGAAGCAATGTCTTTAATTAACGGAAGAAGATAAGGGGGAAAATTCTAAATACTAAATTCTAAGAACCTAAACAGAACGATGTTCATCATCTTTGGTTCTTAGTTTTTAGAATTTAGAATTTTATAGCCAAAGGCTATATTTCTTTGGATGAACAGCAGCAACGTATTGCCGAGGATCTGGCCGGGCTCTTTCATGGAGAGTTACGGTTCGATGCGGTTACGCGCGAAGTTTATTCCACAGATGCCAGTATTTATCAGATTCAGCCGCTGGGGGTCGCTTATCCCCGACACCGTGACGATGTCGTGACTCTCGTTCAATATGCCAGCGAGAACGAACTTCCGCTGATCCCCCGTGGCGCCGGTTCCGGGTTGGCGGGAGGAGCACTCGGACGGGGAATCATTGTCGACTGTGCCCGTCATTTCACGAAGATTGAAAGCATCTCTGATACCACGGTTCGCGTTCAATCAGGTGTCGTTCGAAATCAGTTGAATCACGAACTGAAAAAACATGGCCGGTACTTTGCCCCTGATCCGGCGAGTACGGCCATGACGACAGTCGGCGGAATGCTGGCAGTCGATGCTGCGGGATCCCGCGCGATTCGTGTGGGCTCGGTTCGTGATCATGTCGAGCGCATTGAAACCGTCGTCGCTGACGGAAGCTGGTTTGAGGCGGGAAAACATCATCGCTGGCTCAGCGACGGATCGCCGCGTCTCATAGAACTGGTTCGCCGTGTGAATCAGGTGGTCAGCAAACATCAGGAACTCATTCAGCAGCGCCAACCCCGCGGACGTCGCAACTGTTCCGGCTATCATCTCTCGTCCGTTCAGGAAGGAGACCACATCGATCTGGCCAGGTTGCTTGTGGGATCTGAGGGAACATTAGGCATCTTCACGGCGGCCACATTAAATACTTTGCCGTTGCCGGAACATCGTGCGGCAGCGCTGATTCTATTTCGCGATCTGGAACCGGCATTAGAAGCGGTTCAACAAATCTGTCCACTTGAACCGAGTGCGTGTGATTTACTCGATCGACGTTTATTATCACTTGCCCGTGATTCTCATCCACAGTTTCAACAACTGATTCCGGCGAATGCTGAAGCGGGATTGCTGATTGAACAACATGGATTAAATAAACGTCACGCCAGTGACTGGTTACGTGGAACACTGGCTCTCGTTCGCCAGATTGACCCGACCGCAAATATTGCCGCAGAAGCACATACATTCGATGAAGTGGAAGCATTATGGGCACTTCCTTATCGAGTGGTTCCCTTATTAAATCAACTGCGTGGAGAATCTCGGGCTCTTCCGTTTGTGGAAGATATTGCTGTTCCTCCGGCAGTTCTGCGTGACTTTCTGATTCGTGCTCATAAGGTTTTTCAAAAGCATTGGCTCACAGCCTCGCTTTATGCACATGCTGCGAGTGGACAGGTTCACTTCCGTCCGTTCATGAAGCCCCCTTCTGCGGAGAGTGGTCAACAGATCGAATCACTCTCCCGGGAACTGTATGAAGTCGCCATTTCCTGTGGTGGGACCATCAGCGGAGAACATGGAAACGGCCTTGCTCGAACCGCATTTCTTCGAACGGAATATGGTCCGTTGTACCGGGTCTTTCAGGAGATCAAACAGGTCTTTGATCCCTTGGGAATTTTGAATCCGGAAAAGATCGTCAGCAATGATGCCCATTTGACGATTCGTGATTTCCGGCCGCTTCTCATTGAAGGAGACGAAGAGAATCCGCTGATCCCGTTGCAGCTTCAATGGGAAAAAGGAGACTTTGTCGACACCATCCAACGTTGCAACGGATGTGGAGATTGTCGGCGTCAGAATGAGACGGTTCGGATGTGTCCGTTCTTTCACCTGGACCAGATCGAAGAAGCGAGCCCTCGATCAAAAGCCAGTCTGATGCGGTCTATCGCGACAGGAAAAGCCGACCCGAAAACCTTCTCGACAGATGAAGCCAAACAACTGGCCGACCAATGTTTCAACTGCAAGCAATGCCATCTTGAATGTCCCTCACAGGTCGATATTCCGGCTCTCGCTATTGAAGCCAAAGCACAGTGTGTGTCTGCCGTCGGACTGAGCAATTCTGACTATGTTCTTTCACGGGCTCATACTTTCGGGCGACTGGGATGCCGGTTTTCTCCACTCGCCAACTGGGCCATTGCTCACTCCGGGATGCGCTGGCTGATGGAAAAGCTTCTGGGCATTTCACGACATCGCCGACTCCCAAAATTTGCTCGAGGGGAATTTGTCCGACAGCATCGTCACAGCGACCCCAGCATTGAAGCCTGCGACGCGGTCTATTTCGTCGATCACTTTGTGAATTATCACGACCATGATCTAGGCAACGCATTTTTGCGGGTGATGAAACATAATGACGTTCGGATCACTGTTCCCCAGGGTCAAGTCGCCTCGGGCATGGCGATGATTTCGGTGGGGGATCTCGACGCCGCCAGAGAACTTGCCGAGACGAACATCAGAATTCTCGCCGAATATGCCCGGGAAGGACGTCCCATTCTTTGTACCGAACCGACCGCAGTCGTCTGTTTAAAATATGAGTACCCACGACTGCTCAATAAACCGGATGTGCATCTTGTCGCACAGAATACGTTCGACGCGGGAGACTATTTAAGAACCCGCCAACAGTCCGGAAAGTTGAGGACCGATTTCACTGAGCTGCAAATGGACGTTCGATACCATACGCCGTGTCATTTGAAGTATCTCGGTGCTCCGTCCGCGCTCGCAGAACTGTTGACTCTCGTTCCCGGGATGAGGGTTCAATCCATCGATCGGGGTTGTTCCGGCATGGCGGGAGCCTTCGGGTTGACCTCACACAACTATGAACGTTCACTCAAGATGGGTGAACGCCTGATAGTGGAAATGCAGCAACCCGGTTTTCATGCAGGAACAACCGAATGCAGCAGTTGCCGGATGCAGATGGAACAACAGTCCCGTGTAGCAACACTGCATCCTTTAAAACTGTTAGCACTGGCTTATGGACTGATGCCGGAGTTAAACGCCCGTCTCTCGAAAATGGCCCCGGCCGGATTGGTGTTGTCATGACCGTCAACGTTCATTTTTTCGCGCTGGCCAGAGACCTCGCAGGAAACGACACACTTTCGATTGATCTCCCGGAAGATGCAACAGTCGCTGATTTACGGACAGCTCTGGCCGATCAGGTTCCGAAACTGAAGCCAATTCTTCCACAACTGTTCATTGCACTGGGGGAGAACTGTGTTGATGATCTGACCCCGTTGTATTCCGGAGCCAGTGTCGCCTGTTTCCCCCCTGTCAGCGGCGGATGAGATGGAAATAAAGAGGTCAGAGAAAGAGGATGAAATTTCATTGGGTGGCCCAGATTGCAAGCAATCTGGGCCACCCTGAATTGTTACTCCAAACGTCGAAGAACAACAAAAAATGGACGATTACGGACTCCCGTCTCCGAACTGGATCGGCCTGACCAGCGAACCGATTGATGTTCCGGCGCTGCTGGAATTCGTCAACTCCCCTCAGGCGGGAGCCGTGGTGCTTTTTCTGGGAACGGTTCGGGAGATGACTCAGGGACGCCGGACAATCGCTCTCGATTATGAAGCGTTTCCTGAAATGGCATTGAGCAAGATGGAAGAGATTATTGAAGAGGCCCGAGTCCGCTGGCCAGTCGTGAAAGTGGCCGTCGAACACCGCACCGGTCACCTGGGTCTCACGGAATGCAGTGTCGCGATTGCCGTCAGTTCTCCACATCGTCAGGACGCCTTTGACGCCGGGAAATACCTGATCGATGAACTGAAAACTCGAGTTCCCATCTGGAAAAAAGAAAATTGGGACGACGGCACCACCGAATGGATTCATCCTGGACTGGAGCAGAAATCGTGAACTCTCGCTGTTCTCCTCATTTTTTCCCTGTGATTGATATACAGGATTCAATTTGATTTCCTATACTCCGTTGTGACTGATCCATCTGGTCCTCGCTATCCCGGAATGAAAGATGACGTCTTCTCAGGAAAAACCTCCTCCCGCTCCTGAGCTGATTCTCAGTGACACTCCCACTCCGGCCGAAATCGACCAGATTCGCACCTTTCTTACCGCTCAGGGAACGTTCCGGTTCCCCACTCTTTCTTCAGGCCTGTTCTCCGCTGCTGCTGCCGAGAACCCCGAATTCCGCCTGACCGGGTATCAATACGTCTGGACCCGTGATAACTGCCATGTCGCTCATGCACTCTGGGCCACTGGAGACAAAGCCACCGCAGTTCGCGCCGTGGAATCTCTGCTGGAATTCTACGGGAAACACCGTCAGAAGTTTGTCGATATCATCGAAGGCCGGGTCAGTCCTGCCGAACCGATGAATCGACCGCATATCCGCTTCGACGGGGAAACACTTTGTGAAGTGGATGTCCGCTGGGCTCATGCACAGAATGATGCCTTGGGATATTTTCTCTGGCTCACCTGTAAATTACTTCGGTCCGGAGATTTGACCGTCACCCCGGAACGTCTGGAACTGCTGCGGCTGTTCGTCCAGTATTTTCACGCGATTCACTTCTGGGAAGACGAAGACAGCGGACACTGGGAAGAAACCAGAAAGATCGAAGCCAGCAGCATCGGACCCGTTGTGGCCGGTCTGACAGAATTCCAGACCTGGATCTCACGTCAGTACATCGACTTTATCGACTCGGTTCTATTGAACGATTTAATTGATCAGGGACGACGGACACTTGAGGAAATTCTCCCTGCGGAATGTATTCAATCGTCCCCCTTACAGAACCGTCGTTATGACTCGGCGCTGCTGTTTCTGGTTTCTCCGCTGAAAATTGTTGATGAGAATCTTGGTCTGCAAATCGTTAATGACGTGGTGGAAAACCTGTCTGGTCCCATTGGAATTCGACGTTATCTCGGCGATTCCTACTGGTGTGCCAACTATCGCGATTTACTCTCACCTGAAGTCAGAACGACCGACTTCAGCGACGACATGTCAGTCCGAGATCAACTTCTCAAACCGGGTGAAGAAGCACAATGGTGCATCTTTGACCCCATTGTCTCGGTGATCTGGGGAGAGCGTTACCTGCAAAGCGGGTCACCTGATGACCTGTCGAAACAAGTTCATCACCTGAGACGTTCCCTGACTCATCTGACGACCATCGATTCCCGTTTCCCGGCCTGGCGTCTGCCGGAATCCTATTTCCTCGAACATTCGAAATGGATCCCGAACGACATCTGCCCGCTATTGTGGACTCAGGCCAATCTGCTTCTGGCACTGCAGGCGATGAGGCTGTCGGCCGAACGACTTGCCGTTGTTTGAAACGGTTAAATCCATTCCGGGAGGGGGAAGCTCCTGCTGAGCCGCATGAAAGAACACGTTTTCCCTTTGCTTACGGCTCGGCAGGAGCCTCGCCCTCCCGAGACTTATCAGCATAAAGCATTCAATAAAAGAACAGAGCGAAACCAGACTGGTCTCGCTCTGTTCTTTTAGATGTTCAATCTTACCAAAAAATCAGTTCGAAAGTGGCATGACGACGTAGGTGTAAGAGCCATCGGCCGTAAACACAGCGGCACTGTTACCGTCGATCAGGCTGAGTGTGACGGCAGCAGCGGATTCCAGTACCCGCAGGAATTCCTGTACGAATCGGGGATCGAAGGCCACTTTAATGGCATCCCCTTCGAAACTGATAGGGAGTTCAATGCGGGAGCTTCCCACATCCTGTCCGACGCTTGTCAGCGTAAGTGCCCCGTTCTGGAAGGTAAAATCGACTCCGCGACTTTCATCGTTGGTCACAATCATCGCCTGACGCACTGCCGACAACAGCGGGCCTGCCACAAACTCTACTTTGACGTTGCTTTCCGCAGGAATGACATCCTGATACTTCGGGAACCGTCCTTCGACCAGTCGTGAATAAATGGTTGATGGACCACTTTGAATCAAAACATGATGTGGGTGAATCGCCAGTTTGACTTCCTGATCGTCGTCATGAATGGAACGTTCGATCAATGACATCGCCTTCGCCGGAACAACTGGTCGCCCGGCTTCTTCCCCAACCCCACCATGTGCCTGGCAGCCGGCTTTGACCACTGAGAGCCGACGACCGTCGGTTGCGGCCAAAGTCATGTGTTCAGCATCCAACTCCACCAGCAGGCCTCCCAGGGCGTATCTGGTGCTTTCTGTGTCTGCCGCGAAGATCGTTCGTTGGATTGCCTGCTTGAAGGCCTTCCCGGAAACGATGTAATAATCCTGATCCTCAAACTTTGCCACATTCGGAAACTGAGCGGGATCCTCAACACTCAACCGGAACTCACTCTGCGAGGTTCGAATCCACAATGCTTCTTCTGTGATTTCAATTCGAATCACATCGTCCTGAACTTCCCGAAGGATGGCAGTGATTCGTTGAGTCGGAAGCAGGACTTCACCAGCGGAGTCGGTTTCGACCCCATCCAGTTCAAAACGCACCCCCACTTCTTCATCGGTTCCCAGCAAAGTGGCTTTGCCATCAGCCAGGGTCAGTTTCACATTGCGAAGAATCTCCTTGGGAGATCGTTGTGGAACAACGCCGCTCACAATGGAGAATGCAGATTGAAGTACGTTTCTGGGGACGGTCAGTTTCATGATGTTGTTGGTTCTTTGAACAACAAAGGAGGAAACCCCGGCAGGGATTCCTTTAAGAAATTGAAAAGTAGCACTACTCGTATCAGAGTGCAGGATTTGTTGTGAAAAGTTTTCTCACTTATACCACAAACTCCATCCGGGAAAAAGGTTGCGGTTTCAGAAAGAGAACCGTCTGATGTCGATATCTCGTTGATGGACTGGTGGAAATCCGCGCAGAAACGGTGGGGGAAACGTCGGTTTCCCACAACCTGATTGAAGAAGGTGAAAATCCACAGGCGTTACGATTGCGGAGTTCATCATGTTCTTCACAATATTTCGACGTGTCCCCTGTCTCAAAACGGCTCCACTGTTTTGTTCTGGCGGTTGTGTTCTGTTGTTGTTGCTGATCTCCCATTGGTGAAGTTGACGTGTCTGAATCTGCTTCGGTTGCTACCGACCGTTATCAACGCGCGATTGATTTTCTGTACGGACGTTTGAATTTCGAACGGACTCCGGATGCTGCTGCGTCGCTGCAGGATTTCAAGCTCGCCCGAATGGAAGAACTGCTCAATCATCTTGGGAATCCTCAACGCCAAGTTCCCACCGTTCATATCGCCGGATCAAAAGGAAAAGGATCTACGGCGACAATGATTGCGCGGATTGCGGAATCTGCGGGCTACCGTGTCGGGTTGTTTACCTCTCCTCATGTGGATCAGCTTGAAGAACGCTTCACAATCAACAGTGAAACGGCCACTCGCGATCAGGTAATTGAGATGGTCGATGTTCTCATCCCGATTGTGGAACGGATGAATGAACGTTACGCCGGGCAATCGGTGACTTTCTTCGAACTGGTCACGGCACTGGGTTGGTTGCACTTTCTTCGAAGTGAAGTCGATCTGGCAGTCATCGAAGTGGGACTCGGTGGACGCCTGGATTCCACCAATGTCTGCAATCCTCTGGTCACGGTCATTACGAGTATCAGTCGCGATCATACCCGACTGCTGGGGGATACGCTCAGAGAAATCGCCAGTGAAAAAGCGGGAATTATTAAACCGAACGTGCCGGTCATTTCGGGAGTGATTCTGGAAGAACCGGCTCAGGCCATTGCCGAGATTGCAGGTCGTCGTGCGGCGCCGCTGTATCGCCTGGGACAAGAGTTTCAGTGTCATCCTCATCATCTCGATTCAGAACATCCTGATCTCCCGACCTGTTATCAGGTCGACGTGAAGTCAGAATTCGGAACGCTGGAGAATCTGCAACTTTCCATGCCTGGAGAACATCAGACACGCAATGCGACATTGGCTGTTGTTGCATCGCAGTTGCTGGTTCAGCATGGATTCGAAATTGGAGAACAACAGATTCGCGACGGACTGCAATCCGCGAACTGTCCATTGAGAATCGAGATCATGGATCGTTCCCCGCTCGTCATCATTGACGCGGCTCACAACGCGGCTTCCATTGCGGCACTGTGCGACACGTTGAAATCGGTTTCGGTGACACGGCGCCACGTCATCTTTGCGACGTCTCGTGATAAAGAAGTGGATTCGCTTCTCAGCATTCTGAATGAATACTTCGATCAGTTCTGGCTGACCCGGTATTCCAATAATCCACGAACAGTCACGTTAGAGGAGCTTGAAGAGATCGCCTCCAAAGTGCTGACGAAGCCATGGAGTCTGGTGTCTGATCCTCGTTCCGCATTGCGATTGATAGCGGAAACAGCACAGCCGGATGAACTGGTCTGTGTGACCGGGTCGTTCTTTCTTGCGGCGGAAGCAAAGCATTTGCTTGAGAATGGACTCAAGGCAGTTCTGGAGTGCAAGGATTGAGGCATCCTCTTGTTCCCAAGCTGGACAGGATTTTGCGAGATTTTCCTTAAAGCCTTGCGCGAAAAGGAGTTGGTGCCCACAATAGTCCCTGTTGCTACCACACAGACAGGAGACGGAAGATGGAACACCAACTCTGGAAAGAAATTG
>Ga0182745_1000235_pt1 | contig 69199 bp, 46 predicted proteins | sample eDN3rd30CKraftBY_FD_128523 | JGI IMG/M metagenome (GOLD analysis project Ga0182745, IMG submission 128523) | Enriched backyard soil microbial communities from Emeryville, California, USA - eDNA 3rd pass 30_C Kraft BY (version 2) (version 2) | ecosystem: Environmental > Terrestrial > Soil >... | reverse complement strand
CTCCTCATCGGCCTTGGTGCGGTGGGCAGTGCCCACCCTACGAATCGATGCAACTGGGCACCAAGCCGCTGTGAATCGCTCTAGGCTTCTCGACTCAGAGACTCCACTCAAGCCCCGCCGGGCCGGCTCATCCCGTGAGTCCATCCGGCGGGGCTGTTCCATGCTCTTCCGGGCAAAGGTTATTCGTCGGGCCCCGCCCCCCGCCCCTCGCGGCTTCGAGTGCGACCGGTACGATAGAGCATCGCCAAGTCGGAGGGAGCCAGTACAATGGGAACCCTGCACGAGGGGGTCGCGATGCGCGAGTGGGCATGACGATCGTTGAGTTAGTCACTCGGGCGTTGGCGTTGGGTTGAAAAGACAGTGAATCCTTTTGTGAGTTCTCGCCCAGTAACGGAGAGAGAGCGGATGCGAATCGCGATTTTGACCAACGAGTATCCGCCTCACGTGTATGGGGGAGCGGGGGTCCACGTCGAGTACTTGACCAGGGAACTCACCCGGCTCAAGCCGGGGCGGTCGACCGTCGAGGTGGTTTGTTTCGGCGACCAGGACATCCAACAGGATCACCTGCGCGTGCAGGGGATCAACCCAACGTGTGAGCTCCCTTACCATGATCCAAGGCATCGTAAGTTCATGGAGACGATGCTTCGCAACCTGGTGATGGCGGGGATGACCCAAGACGTGGACGTGGTCCATTGCCATACCTGGTATACGCATCTCGCGGGCTGCCTGATCAAACAACTCACTGGAGCGCGCCTCGTTCTAACCACTCATTCGCTCGAGCCCCATCGACCCTGGAAGGTTGAGCAGCTTGGGACCGGGTATCACGCCAGCACCTGGGTTGAGAAGACTGCTTACGAGAACGCGGACGGAGTAATCGCCGTTTCGGAATCCATGCGCCTGGACGTCCATGAGCTCTACGGGGTTCCCTTTGAAAAAATTCGGGTGATCCATAACGGCATTGATCTGGATCAGTATCGTCCCACGCCAAACCCCGAGGTACTGGTCCGGCATGGGGTCAATCCCGACCAGCCATTCATTCTCTTCGTGGGAAGAATCACGAGGCAAAAGGGGATTATTCACCTGGTCAACGCGATCAGGCAGATTAAAGAAGGAGTTCAGGTGGTGCTGTGCGCAGGGGCACCGGACACCGAGGAGATCGGCCGGGAAATGACCGAGCAGGTCGAGCAGGCTCGGCGCGAGACGACCAACCCGATTATCTGGATCCCCCAGATCTTGCCCAAGGACGAGGTGATCGCTCTTTACACGCATGCTTCTCTGTTCGTTTGCCCCTCGGTTTATGAGCCGTTCGGGATCATCAACCTCGAAGCCATGGCCTGCGAAACGCCGGTGGTCGCCTCGGCCGTGGGCGGTATCAAGGAAGTCGTGGTGCCGGGCAAGACCGGCTTGCTCGTACCCCTGGAGCCTGTCGGACCAACCGACTTCGAGCCGAAAGATCCCGCCAGGTTCGTTCATGACCTGGCCGAATCGATTAATCAACTTCTCGATCAGCCCGAGCGCCTACTCGAGATGGGCCGCCGCTCGCGCGAGCGAGTCGAGCATTTCTTTAGTTGGACGAGCATCGCCCGGTGGACCGCCGACTTCTACTGGGATCTCAGCCAGGCGTGAGACGCACACAACGGACCAATCCCACTTGCCCGCCCGAAGCACGAGCGAGTGAATCTCTTTGAAATTCTACAAGCCCGAAGCGCGAGCGAGTGAATCTCTTTGAAATTCTACGAGCCCGAAGCGCGAGCGAGTGAATTTCTTTAGACCGGCCTTATGATCTATTGAATGATGTGATGAAAACGCGATTCACTCGCTGGCGCTTCGGGCTTGTATAAGTCACGTGGTGCCAGCAATGATTCTACAAGCCCGAAGCGCGAGCGAGTGAATCTCTTCTCACCGTCGGATTGGGGTAAGCCAATACTCGAAGAGATTCACTCGCTGGCGCTTCGGGCTTGTGACAAACGACGCTTGGATTCGCTACAAGCCCGAAGCGCAAGCGAGTGAATGAATTTCGAAAATCACAAATGTGTTAATCTTGCATGTTGTTTGTTGGATATAACGTTTTGTTTTAGGCGATCTATTTTCGGATCAACTCGACGATCGGATCGAATGGCTTTTTGGGGTTGCATAGGTACTCTATGCAGCGGCCGACCAGGGAGAGGGAGGGGAAGTCGAGCTTCTCGGACTTGGCGGTCGCCAGGGGATAGAGCGTGCGGCAGGCCTCGGCGAACTGGCCCTGTTCGTAGTGCCCGAGGGCGGACTCGTACGCGTCTCTGAGCGCGAGCCAGGACGGGCCTGGGGCTTCGGTATGGAGTTCGTACAACTCTACCGCGCCATCGATCCCGGCGAACCGGACCTGGCAGAGTCTGCGAGTGGGCAGAACGCCTTGGAGCTGGGCATGGGTCGAGCCTGTCAGCAGGACTGGAACCTCCATTTGTTTGGTTGCTCCTTCCACTCGACTCGCCAGGTTTACCGCGTGACCCTGGGGTCCGTACATGAATTTGGTTCGGCTTCCCGTGTTTCCCACCAGTGCCCGGCCTGTGTTGATGCCGATCCCAATTCCCAGGTGAACTCCAATGCGATCATGCCAGCGCTGGTCGAGCGCGGGAAGCTCGGCGATCATTGCGCTCGCCGCATGGCACGCAAGCGTGGCGTGTTGGGGCTGGTTGGTTGGGGCGTTCCACATGGCGAGCATACCGTCGCCGTAGTAAGAGACGACCACTCCGCCATACTCGAGTACGCGGACTGTCAGCCGATCCATCACCTCCCCAGCAAACTGGCAGGTTTCCGCGGGAGCGAGACGTTCCGAGACGCGCGAGAAGCCGCGGATATCGCTGAACATGATCGTAATTTCACGCTCTTTTCCTTCGAGCAAGCTGGGATCGCGGTCGAGTTCATTCGAGAGTTCCGGAGAAAAGAACTGCTCGAACTGAATTCGCCTGCGTGAGGCTTGCGATTCACTCTCCGCCCGGGCCAGCCCCGACTGCACCGCGGTGGCCAGCACCTGGACAAGTTTGGCTTCGAGTGGGCGAATCGACAGGCTTAACCCACCAGGCCGGAGAAGCCGGGTACCATAGACCACCCCCGCGACGTTCCCATCGTCGTTGAGGATCGGGGCGGCGACCACCGCGCTCAACTCGAGCAGGCTCGCGTAGGGAGCAGTCCCCGAAAGATCCTGGTAGAACGTCCGGCGCCCCTCGCAGACCTGATCGACCACTCCCTGGCTAAACAGCGATTCTTGCCCGCCGCTCTGGTTGTGACATGCAACGATCTCGCGTTTTCCATTCTTGCAGAGCAGCACGATCCCACGGTCCAGGCCGATCAGTTCAACCACGGCTTTGGCGGTCTGCTGATACAACTCACCGGAGGAGACCGACGCTCTCTGTACCGACAAAACCGCTTCGAACCAACGAGTGAGGGTTGCCGCATCCACGCTCTCTTGATTCGAGGCTCCACTCGGTGGCAGGGGCTCACCGGGTTGGAACGGACGCTCCACGGTGCATAAGCCGTCCGCTTCCGCCAGGGGATGCCAGGCTTCCGCCAAAAGCAAGGTCTCGCCGATGGTGAGACGAGCCGGCAGCGGGACCTCGCATTCCATTCCAGGGTCGATCGGCTCAGCGCCGGAGACTCGGACGGGGAACCGCTTGCTCAGGTTCCAGAGGCGGAGTCGGTTGCTTGGTCCTTCTTCGAGCCGGAGCTGATCACCCGAAACCGATGGGTCGTGCAGGATGTGTCGGGGAATGCCACGCTCCGGCCCTCGCCCAAACTCGAGTGGTCCTCCTGCATGAGTGAATTGCGTTTTTGCATGCTTGTATGCCAGTGATATGCGAAGCATGCCAATGCTCGACTCGGTAGTCTCAAGGAGTCGGGAGAACGCGCGTTTCATCCTCGACCGCGCCGGCCGGCGTGCTATCCGAGAGCCTGAGTGCTCAAATTCTCCCGTCTCATGACACGCCGTCGTTGAGGTCAGCATGACAAGATCAGTGCAACACGGCAAGTCCTTACCAAGGTTGGCAAGCGGCGAAGTAGAATGGTCTTGATGTCAAGATGGATAAATTGTTATTTGCCAAGACGTTGGAATGCTTTAGAGGAATCGTTCGAGCGTGCGACGGCTGGCTACATCGAGTTTGCGAATATCCGGAATCTGGTACCGAAGCTTCCGTGCGTCGGTAATCAGAACGCGGGTAGGGGAAATCCGGCGCACGTCGTCCTCGCTATCAAGGGTAAAGCGGGTCGTGCCCCGGTCTGTCTCCACGTCCCAGTCCGAAGGTGAGATTTCACCCGAGACGCGAACGATACGCTCGATGACGGGTGTGAACTCGCGCGCGGCCAGCTCCGCTTCCAGAATCTGACGTACGGCGGGTGGAAGCGTTTCGAGAGATGGGACCTGCAAGATCTCTCGCCCCTGTGCGTCGCAGAGCGAGATCCAGTGGGAAGGGTCGGTCAGCGGAAAGGCCCGCACTGGTTCCACGCCTACGTGCCGGAGTCCCTCGGCGTCGATCAGGACGAGCCGCCCCCAGGCGTCCAGGCTGAGCCCGAACGCCGGGGTCGTTTGATGGTTCGGAGATTCCTGGGTTCGAGCCGTCACCTGAAGCCCCTTTTTTATTGACTCGAGCGACATGGAAATCAGCAGTGAAGGCGAATGGAACCGGGCGAAGACTTACTGGAGGGCGTGTCCCGCCACTAACTCCATCTGAGCCCGGTGGAGTCGAGAGTAGGCCCCCGAACGCTTCAGCAGGTCGTGCGGTGGTCCGACCTCGGCAATCGCGCCATGTTCGAGCACCACCAAGCGGTCCGCTTTGCGCAAGGTGCTGAGCCGGTGGGCGATGGCGATGGTCGTGCGCCCTTGGATCAGGTTATCGAGGGCCTGCTGGATCTCCCGTTCCGTCTCGGTATCCACCGAGGAGGTGGCCTCGTCGAGGATGAGGATTTTTGGGTCGATCAGAATGGCCCGGGCAATCGAAATCCGCTGCCGCTCCCCCCCGGAGAGCGCTTGGCCCCGCTCACCGACAAGCGAGTCATAGCCGTCGGGCAGTTTCAGGATGAAGTCGTGAGCGCGGGCCGCTCGAGCCGCGGCGATGATCTCAGAGCGATCGGCGTTAGGCCGGCCGTAGGCGATGTTTTCGGCGATCGTGCCATAGAACAGGAACGGCTCCTGGAGCACGATACCGATGTGCCGGCGGTATTCCGACACCGCATAGGAGCGGATGTCGACGCCATCGACGAGGATGGCTCCGTCGGTCACGTCGTAGAAGCGACAGACCAGGTTGACAAGCGTGCTCTTGCCCGCGCCACTTGGACCCACAAGGCCGATCAGCTCACCGGGGCGGATCGAGAGATCAATTCCGCTGAGAATTGAGCGGCTACCGTGACGGAACGCCACCTGCCGAAGCTCGATCTCTCCTTCGAGGTGGGTTGGATGAATGGGGCGAATCGGCTCGGGGACGCTCGGGGCTCGATCGAGGATCTCGAAAATGCGCTGAGCGCTCACGCCGGCTCGCTGGGTCGCCTGGACCATGCGGAGCATGGCTTCGAGCCGGGTGTAGAACCGAGCGATCAAGGTGAGGAACATCGTCAACGCTCCAACCGTGATGCGCTGGCCGTCGAAGATCATCCAGGCACCGACTCCCCAGACGATCAACAGTCCCGCCTGGGTCAGGAAGGTGGTCATCGGGCCAAAGAACGACCAGATCGTGTTCACACGATCATTCACGTTGAGCACATGATCATTCGTGGCGCGAAAACGATCGACTTCTCGGCGTTCTTGCGCGAACGCCTTGACCACCCGAATGCCGGGGATCGTGTCGGCCAGGACGCTCGACATCGCCGCCCAGGCCCGACTCCCCTGTTGAAGCGCTCGGAGCATGCGGTAGCGGACGAACTGAACCAGCCACATGATGATCGGGAAGGGCGCCAAGGCGGCCAGGGCGAGATAGACGTCGCGGTAGGCCAGCAGGCAGACGGTCATCACGATCATGATGACGTCGGTGGCGAAGTCGAGCAGGTTGATCGAGAGAAAGTTACAGATCCGATCCGTGTCGCTGGTGAGCCTCGACATCAGGTCCCCAGTCCGCTTTCCACCGAAGAACTCCAGCGAGAGTTTTTGGAGGTGGGAGTAGGTCTGGTTTCTTAGGTCCGCGCTGACGCGTTCGCTGACCCAGGCTAGGACGTAGGTCCGCGCCCATCCGAGCAGCCAGGCCAGCACATAGGCCGCCGTCATGGCCACGAGGTACCAAAGGACGGTCGAGTAGCGGCCAGTCCCCGAGCTTTCGAAAGGGATGAGCACGCGATCGACGAGAGGCTCTGTTAGCGCCGCCGGAATCAGGCTTGCCGCCGTGCTGGTTAGGGTTAGGAGAAAGCCAAGCAGGATCATCCCGCCACGAGCCCGCGCGAAGCGCGAGAGTCGAAGCAAGGAAGACGCGGTCTTGGAGGCTGATGGGGGAGAGCAATGCGCACAGTTGGCGCGTGCGGTCAGGAGAACAGCGCCGCAGGAGGGACAGGCTGATTCGTTGGCCGAGTCCGGCCCATCCTTTCCGTCTCGGACGAGCGACTCGAACCGGTCGATGAACTGGTGCGCGGACTGCGTGCGGCCGATCGTGTATCGCCAAAATCCGAGCCGTTCGTTCGGACCGATCAGCTCGAGTGTGCCGAGACCCGCACGGTCACGGGTCCGAAGCAGGAGCTCATCCGAGAGGGGCCAGGAGTGCCAGGTGGTCTCGGCCGGCAGATGCTTCTGGTCCCTCGGGCACGTTCCTTGGAGCAGCCTTCGATGAGTCAGAACCAGGAGGCTGGATTGATACTGGAGGTCCTGGCTCAGGTCGGGTGAGAACCAGGCGAGCGCGGTCTCGCCTGCCTCCAACTGGGTACGTAACGTTTCGCCCCAGGAGGCAGGCAACGTTTCGCGGCCTCCAGTTGCGTCCTCCACTTTGTCATTCACGAGTCGCGTATCCCCAATGCCTATGTGTTCGGCGTTATGGTCGCTAGGGAAGGAGATGGGAGTTTGGTCCGATTCCGACGCGTACGAAACAGGAGCGTCGGCCCATTCCTTAATTACGGATCATTGTAGGGAGGCGTCGAACCTCCTCCACGGGTTCCAACGAATTTCATCTTTCCCGCGAGCCCCTTCGATTGGCCGATGGACTCATTCCGCTCGCTTCACACAATGCACTTCGTTCGCTCCGAAGAGTTTCTCGAGCGAATGGATAGGGGCGGGATCAGTCCCAAAAACCACGAGTTTTTTAATACGCTGAGTTGTTTTTCTCGCGGATGACGCATAAGGTAATACTCCTCTTCAACGCGAGAGGCTACCCTCTCGCAATCTTGAGGTGCCTGGGGTTCCATCAAGTCCAAGGGAATGGTCGGTACCGCTTCGGATCGGGTGGGGGTCACGTTGAATCCGTACGTCCGAACCGGGGTCCAGAAGTCCCGTTTAACAAATCGAAATGATCTCTTCGCATTATCGTTATCTCAGCCGTCGGATGATGGGAAGTTCATCGCCTCAGGCTGTCATACACTGGTTGATGGCGGGCTTTGTCTCGCCTACGCCAGCCCGGAGGTCGCTCTCCCCACCGCGATTGTCGAGCCCGTTCCAGAATCTCAGCATCCTGGTTGATTCGGCTCCAACGTTCCGGAGAAAAGCTCCGTAGTGATACGGTAGTCGAGCGTCACGCGAGACCGACCGCACCCTAGGCTCCAATTCCAGGGGTGTTTGTTGGAGGGGGCTTGGTGTCGCTCAATGATCAACCTGTCACGCGCTTCCCATTCCAAATAAGAACTCGGGTACAGCGAGCAGGGCTACCAGCAACGGGATCCTATTCCTCCGCATTCGGATGCAGACCGCGCTGAGGAGTGTGATCGCTGTACGTTCATGTGCGCATTATCAGGCCGGCACCGTTCCAATAACTTCGCCGCGATGCCTATCATCCGTCCTCGGAGGTTCGGGTCCATGGAGTTTGTCAAGATTCTGGCTCTGCGTGGCCCAAATATGTGGGCGAACTTTCCGGTTCTCGAAGCGTGGGTCGACCTCGGGAAGTTGAAGGACTCCTCCTCCACCTCGATACCGGGCTTCAATGACCGGTTGATGAGCTGGCTTCCGACCATGATCGAGCATCAGTGCAGTGAGGGCGTTCGAGGCGGCTTTTTCCAACGCCTCCGCGAGGGGACCTATCCCGCGCACATCTTGGAGCATGTGACGCTCGAGCTTCAAGAATTACTCGGTATGCCCGTGAAATATGGGCGCGCTCGAGAAATGAAAGAAGATTCGAGTGTTTACAAGGTGGTCGTTCAATATCGCGATGAAGACGTATGCAAGGCTTGCCTCCATACCGCTCGCGAGCTGATTTTGGCGGCCATGGAGAATCGGCCGTTCGACGTGGCGGGCGAGGTTCAAAAGCTTCGCGAGCTCGCCCACGAAGTGGCTCTGGGCCCAAGCACCGCCTCGATCGTCAATGCCGCCAAGGCTCGCGGGATCCCGCACCGTCGGCTCAACTCGGGCAGCCTGATCCAGTTGGGGCAGGGGGCCAGGCAAAGGCGCATTCTGACGGCCGAGACCGATCGGACTCCCGCGATCGCCGAGTCGATCGCCCAGGATAAGGACCTGACCCGAACCTTGCTCGCCTCGGTCGGCGTCCCCGTCCCCGAGGGAAGGCCGGTCAAGGATGAGGACGATGCCTGGGCCGCCGCTCAAAGCATCGCGGCCCCCGTGGTTGTCAAACCTCGATACGGCAACCAGGGACGGGGGGTGACCACGAACCTGACCACCCGCGAACAGGTGGCCGCCGCGTTCCGCAACGCCCTCGCGCAGGGGGACGAGGTTGTGGTCGAGCGGTTCGCCCCCGGGTTCGACTACCGCGTGCTCGTCGTGGATGGCAAAGTTGTGGCCGCTTCACGCAGAGAGCCGGCCCACGTTGTTGGCGATGGCGTGCATTCGATCGAAGAACTGGTCGCCGAGGTCAACAAGGACCCAAGGCGATCGGACCATCACGCCACAGCGCTCAGCAAGATGGTGCTCGACTCCATCGCCCTCGAAGTACTCGCTGAGCAAGGTCTTGTCCCCACGTCGATCCCCGCGAGGGACACGCGTGTTCTGATCAGGCGGAACGCGAACCTGAGCACCGGCGGAACCGCTACCGACGTGACCGACGAGGTCCACCCCGACGTGGCCGCACGCTCGATCGACGCCGCCCGTGTGATCGGCCTCGACATCGCTGGTGTCGATATCGTGGCGCTCGATATCAGCCGGCCCATGGAGGAGCAAGGGGGAGTGGTCGTCGAGGTCAATGCGGGGCCAGGCCTTCGCATGCACCTGGAGCCCTCCGCTGGCACCCCACGCAACGTCGGCGAGGCCATCATCGACATGATGTTCCCCAATGGCGATAATGCGCGAATCCCGGTCCTCTCCGTCACAGGGGTGAACGGCAAGACGACCACCACCCGGCTCATCGCCCACATCCTCCGCGGCACGGGCAAGACCATCGGCATGACCAACAGCGATGGGATTTATGTCGGTCAGCGCCGGATTGAGGCAGGCGATTGCAGCGGGCCGAAGAGTGCCCGTGCGATCTTGCTCAATCCCAAGGTCGAGGCCGCCGTATTCGAGGCCGCGCGAGGGGGAATCCTTCGCGAAGGGCTTGGGTTTGATAAGTGCGACGTCGCCGTGGTCACAAACATCGGCGAAGGGGATCACCTTGGACTGTCCGGGATCGAGACCCTCGAAAAACTCGCCCTTGTGAAGCGGACGATTGTGGATGTGGTTCTTCCCACGGGCACGGCGGTCCTCAAGGCCGACGACCCCTGGGTCGCGCAGATGGCTCCCAAGTGCCCCGGCTCGGTCCTCTTCTTCTGCCGCGATGGCGAGCACCCGATCATCCAGACTAAACGCGAGGAAGGTGGACGGGTCGCGTTCTGCCGCGACGGGATGATCATGTTGGCTGAAGGGGATCGTGAGATCTCCGTGGCCCATGTCTCGAAGATTCCGCTAACCTATGACGGACGGGTCGGCTTCCAGATCGAGAACGTGCTGGCAGCCGTTGGCGCCGCGTGGTCGGCGGGCGTTTCGCTCGACCTGATCCGCATCGGCCTGGCGACCTTCTCCAGCAGTGCCGAACTGACCCCGGGACGCTTCAACGTGCTCGAGGTCAACGGGGCGGCGGTCGTGATCGACTACGGCCACAACCCCTCCGCCGTCACCGCCCTGGTCGACGCCCTGGAGATGTTCCCCCACCAGCGCCGGTCGATCATCTTCTCGGCCGAAGGTGACCGCCGCGAGGAAGACATCATCCGCCAAACCGAGATTCTGGGCGACTCGTTCGACAGCGTCTATCTGTACGAGTATCCCGACTTAAGAGGCCGCCGCCCGGGCGAGGTGATGGCTCTTCTGAAGGAGGGGTTCGTCACGGCCAATCGCCTGTCGGATGTGATCGAGACGGCCGACGAACCCATGGCGCTCGACATGGCGCTTCGAGCCCTGGAGTCGGGCGACCTCTTGGTTGTTCAGCCCAAGGAGATTGACGACGTGATTCGGGAAGTGCTCCACTTCCTGGAGACGACGCCTCCCCAGCCGGCAACTCTTTCGCGAGCCTATGCCGAGGAGCCCAAGTTGGTGGCTCAGGCGGGTTCCTGAACGAATTTCATTCAGGACAGAACGAACGCCATAAAGCAGTCATGAAAAGACGTGTGCCATTCTTAAGGGATTCCAATGAGAGCCCGCGAGCCTTGGCACCACGTCTAACTAACCGAACTTGAGGGCATGGGCACAATCCCTAGAGGGAGCGGGTCGATGTTTATGCCCTGGCCGGTGGGACTGACGGATTAGATTTCACCGGCCCTTTTCAATCTATCTTGTGATTATTTAAAAAATGACGGATCCAAAGGCGAGAGTGAGATACCGGTTCGGAACTAGCTCATTCTTGTCTTGAATCGATGGGGTAGGCGGAGCCTGTCTCATCGATTCATACGTTAGAGATAGTCCTCTTATTCTTTAATGTAGATTATGGAAAGTGCTGATTTGGATAATTTTCCGATTGCATATCTTCTGACTTTTACTACCTATGGAACGTGGCTGCACGGACGGACTGAGGGATCCGTCGATCGCCAACACAACCGATTCGACACCCCGTTCCTGCCTGTCGACGCTCGACAGGAGCAGATGCGTCGGTCTAAGTTGTGCCAACCGGAATACCGGCTCGACGCGTTACGCAGGGATTGCGTGCTGGAAGCCATCCGAGCGGTTGCCGTTCATCGGACCTGGACTCTGTGGGCAGCACATGTCAGGACCAATCATGTTCATGTCGTAGTTTCTGCTCCGAACGTCCGACCCGAAAAGGTACTGGTAGATTTTAAGTCATGGTCGAGCCGACGTCTTCGCGAAGCGATCGACGAAGATACCGACCGAAACCGGTGGACTCAACATGGCAGTACACAATACCTCTGGAGCGAAGACGAGTTGCATCGCGCGGTGTATTACGTGATCCATCGCCAAGGAGAGCCGCTCGCCCTATTTCCCAGAGACGGCGAATCCGACGCAGTATCGCCAGGCCCTAAGCTTCGTGACGACCGCGGTGTGGGGCCCTAAGAGTCAAAACCAGTATGAACTGAATCGACTAAGAAGGAGAAAGATCCCGTCCCGCGGCGATGCCACGGCCCCGTGCCTCACCCCCTGGCCGAAACTGGTAAGAGGGAGCGTCGCTGACGCTTCCGCCTCTGACAGACTTGGAAGTGGCCTTACAGAGACGGATGATCACCGAAACCGGTAAGAGGGAGCGTCGCTGACGCTTCCGCCTCTGACAAATTTGGAATTTGCCTTACAGAGCCGGAAGCGTGAGCGACGGATGATCGCCGAAACTGGTAAGAGGGAGCGTCGCTGACGCTTCCGCCTCTGACTGACCAGAGTGAGACCGATGAGATGAGCGAGGATAGGAGCCAGAACGCATGCGGCTTCAAGCTTCAATTCAATCCCCGATGCTTTGAGTCGGTGGGGCGCTGGCTGGGGATCTAAGAAGCGGATGACTTGTTCCGAGCGGGCAGGAAGACGGGGTGAGGAATCATGACGTCTGGCCATCGTTGCCGATGGCTTCGACGGGGCATTCGTCGAGAGCGGCGAGGGTGGCGGCTTCTTCGGCGGGGCTATTGGGTTGGCGGATGACGTAGCTATAGCCTTCGTCATCTTGACGGCCGAAAACTTCGGGCGCGGTTTCGCGGCAGAGGTCGCAGTCGATGCAGGTGGCGTCGACGTAGTAGCGACCGGGTTGGTTTTCAGGCACTTTTTGGGTGATGTCGGCCATCGCGGTAAAACGGACGGAAGCCCGCGCGGAGGACCGGCGCGGGCTTCCATCTCCTATTGGATTGAGCGTCGCGGATCCGTTTGAAGTCAGATCAAGCGGATCCTTGAGGCTGAGCTGAGAACAACTTCGGTCGATCAGTCCGATCAGACGGTCTTGGCGTCGATCCAGGTCATGAGGCTGCGGAGTCGCTTGCCAACCTGCTCGACGGGGTGGTTCTGCTCGCTACGACGGACCGCGTTGAAGACGGGCCGACCCACCTTGTTTTCCATGATCCACTCACGGGCGAACTGGCCCGACTGGATCTCCTTGAGGATCTTCCGCATCTCGTTGCGGGTCTCCTCGGTGATGATGCGCGGGCCTCGGGTGTAATCGCCGAACTCGGCGGTATTCGAGATGCTATAGCGCATGTAGTTGAGGCCCCCCTGATACATCAGGTCGACGATCAACTTTAGCTCGTGGAGGCACTCAAAGTACGCGCTTTCGGGCTGGTAGCCCGCTTCGAGCAGGGTCTCGAAGCCCATCTTGACCAGGGCGCTCACGCCGCCGCAGAGGACGACCTGCTCACCGAACAGGTCGGTCTCGGTCTCCTCGGCGAAGGTGGTCTGAAGCACGCCGCCACGAGTTCCACCGATCGCCTTGGCGTAGGCCAGGGCGGCCGCCTTGCCGGCGGGCGAGCAGCCGTCGCCGATGGCGATCAAGCAGGGGACGCCGCCCCCCTTGACGAACTCACTGCGGACGAGGTGGCCGGGCCCTTTGGGGGCGACCAGGGCGCTGTCGACGCCCGAAGGGGGGACGACCTGGCCGAAGTGAATGTTGAAGCCGTGTGAGCAGAGCAGGACATTGCCCGGGCGCAGGTGGGGCTTGATGTCCTGGTTGTAGATATCTCCCTGAACCTCGTCCGGGAGCAGGATATTGACGAGGTCGCCGGCTTCCGCCGCCTCGGCCGCGGAGACGGGCTTGAACCCGTGTTCAACCGCCAGGTCATAGTTGGCCGATCCGGGTCGCTGGCCTACCACGACGTTGCAGCCGGAGTCGCGAAGATTCTGCGCCTGGGCGTGTCCCTGGCTGCCGTAGCCGATAATCGAGATCGTCTTGCCCTTGAGCAAACCCAGGTCGGCGTCCTGGTCGTAAAACATCGTGGCCGGCATCGGCGGCTTCCCTTCGTCGTAAAACAAGTCGGGCTCCAACACGCTGGTCGGAAAGGAAGCCCGTCTCCCAGCTAAGCCCGACCCTGGTTTGGCTCTCGATGACCAACCGCCGAAGCATTGGATCTCGCGAGCTTGTCCGGAGCGGTCGGATGCGTCCTGAGAAGCGGGCCCTTTACCTGGCAACGCCGAGGAGCGAATTAAAGGTTGGAATGTCCCAGGACGGTTGGTGTGCTCTCGTCAGTCTCGGAAGACTCGAGTTCTCGACGGTCGGATGACTGGGTTGAGCGGGGGAGTGCGATTCGCCCGGTCCGTGCGAGCTCGCGAATGCCGTAAGGACGGATCGCGTCGATGAAGGCCTCGATCTTCCTCTCCTGACCGGAGATTTCGATCATGAGCTGCTCGGGCCCAATATCAACCATTCGACCTCGGAAGATATCGACCAGGGCCTTGATCTCCGCGAGGCGGGCGGGAGTGGCGTCCACCCGGACCAGCATCAGGTCACGTTCGACAAAATCTTCACGGGAAAGGTCGAGAACCTTGACGACGGTGACGATCTTCTCGAGCTGCTTGCGAACTTGCTCGATCACGCGGTCGTCTCCGCGCACAACCACGGTGATCCGTGAAAGTTGCGGGTCTTCGGTCTCGCCTACGGCGAGGCTATCGATGTTGAATCCGCGGGATGCGAACATCCCCGAGACATGAGCCAGTACGCCCGGCTGGTTTTGCACCAGCGCGGAGAGTAGGTGTCGCATCCGCCCCGTCTTTTGCGTTGCGGACCCCGGACCCGCCATCGTCATCGCCTCACCCGCCATCGTGAATCCATCTCCCTCCTGGGATTTCTCGCGTCTGACCCGGCGCGACGTAACCCAGGTGAACGAACGAAATAATGACTGTACAGTCCCTGAAACGACCCTGCAAGGGGGTTGCCTGTTCATCCTCAAGGCTTCCGATACCAACGGCCCTCGACCGGGACCAATCTCCCGTGAGTCAGGTAGCACGTTGGAACGTGCGGGCGGGGTGTGCGCCTATTCGCCCCGACCGAGTGCCGGATAAGCGGAAGCCCGTGTTGAGCCTTGGCGAGCGTAATCCCATACCTCGCGAATCGAGTCCAGCCAGATATGCTCCAAGGGAACGTACTCTGCTCGTTTCGAGCTGAATGGGCAACCACGCTTCAGGACACGGGCGAGGCGGGAGATGTTCACCTCGGCCGATCGAGTGATCGGGCACGTTTGAGACGCGGCAATGCAAAACGTGGCTGGCCCCCTTTGGTTGCGCAAAGGGGGCCAGCCACGTTTTTGGATTTTGCTTGAGTGCGAAACGTACGCGCTTCAGAGCCTGACGTGTGTTCAGGCTCCCATTACTGACCGGGGAAGCCCGGAATTCCCTGGTGGGGGAACCCAGGGGGCATGCCTGGCATACCGGTGGGCGCTCCGGTTTCTTCCTTCGGTTTGGGGTCTCGGATCAAGTTCTCGCGGTTCAGCGAAATCGCCTTGAAACTGTCGCCCGGGGTGACGTAATACCAGCCGGCGAATCGGTCGGACAGCTCCTTGACTCGCTTCTCGTTCTCGCTCACCTTCCGTTCCTGCTCGGCCTTTTCACGTTCTTCCTTTTCCTTCGCCGCTTTCTCCTCGGCGACCCGTTCGGGATCGTCGGGTGCCTTCTGGAACGGGTCGTCCGGCAGCGAGAGTGGGGCCTTGTCCCCCTCCTTCGAGGCCTCGGGTTTGGGAATGAGGGTCGGGTCGAAGGCCACGGTCACGAACAGGTAACGGTTTTCGGTCGCCCCTTCCGGCTTCTTCGGTTCCTGCTCCTTTCCGTCCTTCTTGGTGGCCGCGGCTTCGGCTTCGTTGGTTCCCGCCGTCAGGTCGAGACCGCTGGCGAGCACCACTTCACCATAGCGAAGCGTATAGACCGCGCCCTCGTCGGTACTGACCGTGACTTGCCCTTGGTTGGAGTAGAGCCCCTTGGCCGTGGGGTAGAAACCCTTGTTGACGAGTGAGCTCAATGCCTGCCGGGTGGTGGGTTTCACGTTGTCGCCGGTCGCCACCTTCAAGTCCTGGCTCAAGCCATCCGGTTTGGGGCGGACGCCGGTGATTTTCAGGTCGGCCAGGGCCGAGGCCATCGCGGTGAGCTTCTCGGTGTCGAGTTCTTTCCCTTCCGGAACCCCCGTCGTCGTCCAGGGGCTGTTGGCGTCTTTGCGCTCGAGCGTGATGATGTCGCCGTTGATCAGAGCCCCTTGGGCGGGATCAACCCGATGGTGATCGATCACCACTTTGCGGACCTTGCTGGCGTCGAGCTTCAGCAAGTTGGTTTCGATCCAGTCAGGGAACTTGGTGGACAGGTCGACCTTCAGGTTAACCCCATAGATCCGCTTATGATCGGGGACGCGAACATAATACTGGTGAGACTCGGGGGCCTCGCCGGGACTCTGTTCAGAGTCCTTGCGAACCTCGTTCCCGATGATGAAGTCGGCCAGGATCTTTTCGGAAGCGTCTCGCAAGGTCACCCGCTTCCCTCGGCCTTTCAGGCTGGTGACCTTGGTATCGAGCGGGTCGATTACGCCCATTGCCTCCTGGTCCTCGACGCTATCCGAACGGATCGTGTCCTTAACCAGGTCCATGACGCTCGACGCGGTCTTGGCTAACCGGTCCTTGGCGTCGGCGGGGTAGTTGTAGTGCGAAGGGATGACCCACTTTCCGTTCTGGAATTTCACCTCGAATTCCGAAGCGGTCGCCGTGGTCGGCTCATAGTCGACCACCTGGAGATGGGTGCAGGCGAACGGGTCCTTGAAATCAGGGAAGAAGGGTTCCCCCTGGTCGTCGAAAGTGGCGTTCTGCGCCGAGCGGTCGGGCACCCTGAGGAACGCCGCGCCGGTGAGGAGCACCGCCACGGCGACGAAGAGGATCGTTTTCGTCGTTTCTTTCATGGCTCTAATCTAGACCTCGGCTGAGGAGGGAATTCGTAGGGTGTTCGTCAGATCGTCTGGTCCGTTGGAGTCGCCTCCCTCCCGCTCACTCACTCACACGTATAAACGCCCACTTGGCCAATCCAAGGACGAAGGACCATGCGTGGGCTCGGTTCACAACGTCCTTGGGATTCGCCGCTTCGAGTGGGTGGAGCTTTGGAGGCGACATCGTTGGTCGATCAAGCGATCCGGTTTGGGTTGGCCCCCTGGTTCTCGCGCCGGAGCCGGGTGGTGAAAACGAGGAGACCAAGGATCAATGGGGGCAAGGGGGGAAGGGCGATGGCCACCGCTCGGACGTTATTCTGGGTCCTGCGGATCTCTCGCTCGGTATCCCCCTTGATCTCCAGTACCTTCTTGCGCGTTTGGTCGTCGATGTTGGCCTTGTCCACGTCGAGCCGACGGTTCGCGACTTCCTGGAGCTGGAGCACCCGGATTTGCTTGGTCTGCTCGTCCATGTCCTTGCTGGCCTGCACCGCTTCAACCTCGGTATCGAGCCGCTTCTGAAGCTTGTCGAGGATTTGCTTGGCTTCATCCTCGGCGGCCTTCGTCTCGTTCTGGCGCGTGACGTCGAGCTCTCGCTTCTTCGCTTCCAGGAGGGTCAGGGTGCGGTGCTCGGGGCGCCGCTTCCGAAGTGCGACGAAGGCGTCGTCACCGGCCAGGACATCCACGCAGTTGAGCACGAAGGTGACGTTGTCGAGCTCCAGGTTCTCCGCCTTCTGACGTCGGAGCATGAAGAACTGCTCGGAAATCACGTCGAGGTCGGCGATGGCGATGACGTGCAGGTCGGCGGGCGACTTCTTCGCGTCCTTGTCCTTCTCGTCGGCCTTTTCTTGATCCTTGGCCGCGGGAGCAGGGGCGGCGGCGGGTTTCCCCTGAACGCGAGCGGCCAGGGTGTAGGCCAGGCCGGTGGGGAAGTGAGGTCGATTCGGGTTGATCCCGGAGGGGCCCATGAAACTCTGCTGCGTGACATCGCTCCATTGCAGGGTGCCGCCCGAGGCGTTGGTTCTCAGCAGAGGCGTGAAGTCGAGCCCCGCGCCTCCGCGCTGGCGGAGCACGCCGGGGAACAGGAGCACCACTTCTTGCAAGCCGGTGCTGATCGCCTGGCTGGAGTTAAAGGCGTCTTCCGCTCCACTGTTCTGGCTGATGAAGACGACCTCGGGGGGGAGCTCGGCCAGGTTCGGGTGCGGGTTATACGTATTCCAGACGATTTCGGTGGTGGGCCACTCGATCCCGATCAGTTCGAGCAAGGGTTTCAGGTCCCCCTTGGGCTCGGGAGGAGGGCCGCCGCCGAAGGGACCGCCCGCGGGTGCTCGGGGAACCTCGGGCGAAATCTGCGGATTCTCATAGGGCAGGGGGTCGAGGAACAGTAGGACCGGACCTCCGCCTCGTACGTAGTCGGTCAGGTTGTCGATCTGCTTCTGGGTCAACGAGGACGGTTGAGCGACGAGTAAGACGCCGAGATCGGTGGGAAGCGCGGTGTCGGGAGAGACCGAGCTCACGTCGTACTGCTTCTTCAACTCCGTGACGATCGACCACTCGGGCGACTGTCCCATCGCCCGAAAATCGAAGCTTCCCATCAGGTTAGCGTCGGTATTCAGAATCCCCACCTTCTTGCGCCCACTGCGCGAGACAACGCGAACCGAGCGGGTCAGCTCGTACTCGACGGGCAACCCGCGATCGAAGAAGGGGATAATCACTTCTTCAAGACCGGAATTAAAAGCGACGGCAAGGAAGATCTCGGACGAGGTCTGCCGGGCATCGTCGGTTGTCATGACCCGACGCGGCTCGATTCGGAACCGGGTTTCCGCCTCGCGTGCCTGTGGAGAGTAGAGCTCGGTCTCCACCAGGTTCAGGCGAATCCGGTCCCCTCCCTTGGCGGCGTACTCCTTCAAGAGCCCGATCAGGTCCGCCTTCGTTTCGACGTATTCGCGAGGAACCTCGGGGCTGTAGTAAGCCTGGATGAAGACGGGCCGGTCTTCGGGGATCTGCCGCAAGGTCTCGAGCGTCTGGGGAGAGAGCGTGTGAAGCCGAGCTTCGCTGGCGTCGGCACGAATCCCCGACCGCGCCACCAGGACGTTCAAACTCCCCAGCGCGAGGAACACCGCGGCGACCCGGACCAGGAGATGAGCCCAACGCCCCTGGCTCGACTGACCCCCCGCCCAGTGCCTGCGCCCGAGCAAGACGATGTTGATGTAAAGAAACGCGATGGCGAGGGTCAGGAAATAGAACAGGCCGGCCAAGGGGATGACCCCGGTCCCGAAGTCGTGAAACTGCGAGGGGATGGAGAGGTCTTCGAACTGGCGGCGGATCGGGCCCCCGAGGGGCGAGCCGAGCAGGCCCAGGAAGACCGGGATCGAGGCGAAGACCGCCCCGAGGATGAATGCGACCGTCACGTTGGACGAGAGGAGCGAAGCCACCATGCCAATGGCGATCAGCAAGACCCCCATCAGCCAGTAGCCGAGATACGTGGCGAACATGATCCCCATGTCGGGCGAGCCGAGCCAGCGCAGGATGGCGACCTGCGTGAGGGAGAAGGCCAGGGCCACGGTGTAGATGCCCACGGCGGCAAGATATTTGCCAAGCACCACGTCCACGTCGTGCGCGGGGAGTGTGAGGAGTAGCTCGTCCGTCCCGAGCCGTCGTTCCTCGGCCCAGGTGTTCATGGTAATGGCGGGGATGAAGAAGAGGAGCAGGTAGGGCATCCAGTCGTTCAGCGGAGCGAGGTTCGCCAGGTTATTGGTGAAGAAGACCGGCTGCCAGAACGCCACCCAGGAGCTGACGAAGACGAAGAGCGTGATGAAAACATAGCCTGCCGGGTTGCTGAAGTAGCTAGAGAAGTTCCGCTTAAAAATTGCCAGGATCACAGGCAGGCGGAACGGCGACGAACGTTGAGTCGTCTTGTTCGCCCCGGGCGGGGTGGGGTTGGATGGTTTCTTTTGGAGCGTGGTCACCGTTTCATTCCTCAAGATCAAGCGAAAGTTCGATGAGGTCCGGGCCTTTTGGCGTCGCGTCGAGCTTCAGATCGGCTGAGCGGTAAGCCGGTGGAACTGGTCTTCGAGCGACTGCCCGTCGGCTCGAAGTTCGGTCGGCTTGCCGTCGAAGACGATCTTGCCGTCGTGGATGAACAGGACGCGATCGGCGACGGGTTCGACTTCCTGAAGGATGTGGGTGGAGACCAGAATGGTCTTGGACTTGCCAAGCTCTCGGATCAAGGCGCGGACACCTCGGATCTGGTTGGGGTCGAGGCCGCTGGTCGGTTCGTCCAGGATCAGCACCTTGGGGTCGTGCAACATGGCCTGGGCCATCGAGACCCGTTGGCGATACCCCTTGGAGAGTTTGCCGATTGGCTTGTGAGCGACCGACTGGAGCGAGCACTGGGTGAGCACCTCGTCGACCCGGCCTTTGAGCTTGCCGCTGGCGAGGCCTCGCGCCTGACCGAAAAAGTCGAGGAGCCCGTGAGGAGTCATGTCGGGATAGAGCGGCCCGTTCTCGGGCAGATATCCGACATGTTGCGCGGCTTCGATTCGATCCGTCTGAACATCGATGCCCGCGATCTTCGCGGTTCCTCGCGTCGGAGCGACGAAGCCGGTCAGCAGTTTCATCGTCGTGGTCTTCCCCGCGCCGTTGGGGCCGAGGAAGGCGACGACCTGCCCTTCCGGAATCGTGAAGGTCACGTCCCTCAACGCGAGGAATGACCCGTATTGCTTGGAAAGCCCTTGGGCTTCAATCATCAAAGGTGCGGACATACCAAAGCATCCTCTTACTCATTTACTCAGGCTCGGCGGTCGTGATCCGGGTCCTGTCCTGGAATGGAGCACTCCAGGTTAACCGAGCCTTGCGCCCGGCGCAACGCGGATGACCGGGGGATCCCCGCAACGCTTCCGCCCTTGGTTTCGAGACAGGGGCGGGGCGTGATTGAACGTTATTATGCCCGGCCTGCCAGAGCGACGCAACCTGCCCCCATACGTCTCGATTTCAAGCGGACCTTGCCCCAGGCTCATGCAACTTACGGCTCGATTGCCCCTCGACTTCGTGGACGGAACTCCTCCCGGACCTTGCTCAGCCAAGTTGACGAAAGCGACCCTCAACGCCTCGTGGACGACAGGGACGTCATCCTCTACGGGACGAACCAGGTCAAGGTTCAACCTGCATGCCCCCAGGCGGATCGAAGCGAGATTCTCCAAGCCGTCGAACTTTTGGAGCAGCCGAATCGAGCCACGGACCAAGGGGCATCGAAGGTTATCTTTCTTTGAGATCGCGTGCCCCCCTCCCGCATCGGCAGTGGAAAAGCGGTTGAGGCCCCCTGACATGGTTCGATCGCAAAAATGGGTTGTATGGGTATCTCGCCCCAGCCCAGAGGATTTTTTCGAGTTTGGGCTTTCATCCCTCCCCCCCACCTCGCTAGGATATCCCCTGTTCGCTGAGCCAAGCAGCTCAAACGGAATGCACCCGTAGCTCAATTGGATAGAGCATCGGTCTACGGAACCGAAGGTTAGAGGTTCGAATCCTCTCGGGTGTACTGAGATGCAAACCCCTGGGAAACCAGGGGTTTTTTGTTGCGCTGAGGAAACTCGAATCGAATTTTTTATCAGAGACGGTCGTTCTAACTAATGTTGCGTCGATGTTGAACGAAGTTCGGTGGTGAAGTGAAGTTTGGCGAATCGTGTTACGTTGGTCATAAATAGCACCATGATTCGGGGTATGGAGTCATGCCGCGATTCGAAATCGAGGCCGGACTACCACCGTATGGGCCCGTCGCCGAGCCTTTCTCCAAGAGTGGCCGCGGGACTCATGGAGAGGGGCTCGTTGTCCGGTTCACCGACTCGCGAGGTCGGCACTGGCACGGGAACTTTCAGCCCGGTTCTTGGGGCGTCAACGCCGTCCTGGACCACCCGGACGGTCATCGCGTTATCGTGATTTCGAGTGGTCAGGGTTATTTCATTGACCCTGATAATCGTGCGAGGCGAGAGTACTTCGGCAGCGACCTAAGGATGATCCTTCCCGTTCCAGGGTTGGGCGTGATCTTCGGCAACGGTCTTTGGTTTGAGGCTGTCGGAGTGAGCGGCGTGCTTTGGATAAGCGATCGCATATCCTGGGATGGCAGGCAGGCGATTGAGATCCTTGGTCAATGCCTCAAAGGGGGAAGCCTGGGATCCGTTGAGCGATTGTTGGCATCCCTTTGAAGTGGATCTCTCCTCAGGCCGTTTCAACGGGGGTACTTATCCTTGTTAAGGGGACCTAACCCGCCTGGCCAGATTGTATTTAGATTTATTAATGGGAATATATAGATATTGTGTTTGAAAAATCGATTTCCCGTAAGATGCCAATCAAGGTTGGGTCTGGCTTTCGTCTCTTCTTCCGATTGGGAAGGTGTTTGCACGTTTGTCAATGGGTCGCTGACGTAATAACCACCGGAGGCGCGGGATGGGGACGTTAGCCCGTATTTTCGCGATGACTTGCAATCAGCCATCTCGTTGGTAGAGGTCGAGCCAAATCCACGCACACTGCGCCCAGTGTCAAGAGGGTGCTTCATTCGAGGAGCGATTTCGAACTTTTTGCCTTTGTGGCCAGATTGCCTGCCGGCTTATCTTCTTTGTTTGTCTGGGATTGTGGCGAGCCGCTTGGGAAAATTCATGGAATTTATTCGCCCTGTTCCAGGTTGACCGGTACAATTCAGCATCGAGATTGAAGACCGGTCCCGCCAGTTTAGAATCTCGAAGCGCTTCATCGTGCTTCGTCTCACGTTCGATGGCTTCCCCTCAACATATCCTCGAGCGTTGGGTGACTCAAAGGTAGTCGGCTCTTGGGCTTTGATTTGAAGCGAAGGGGCCTCCCCTGAAGGTCTCGGTCGACTGGCTCGAGTCTTCCTTAAGGGGAAAGTTCCGAACCTTTTGGGCGTTGAAGGTGGGAGACGCCCGATCATCCTAAGCGATGCAGCGGATGAAGATGACGGGCTGAGTGTGACTGGTCTCGAATCGACTCCAAAATTTGTCTAGCCTCCGACTGGCTCCAAGACCCGGCGTTTCGTACGGATGAACCGCAACTAGGTTGTTCGAGAACGAGTGCGACGGGCGGGGATTGTTTTGAAAATGAGCATATCAGAATCAAACGGCGCCCAGGACTGGCGTGCAGTGGCCTGCCTTGCCCCAGGGGGCGAGCGTTTGCTTTGCGTGGGTGAAAGCTCTTCGCAGGTCCGTGCCGCCTATGCCGGAGCTTGGGGAGAGGTGATTCGCGACGAGGACCGACCGACGGTTCGGGCGATCTCGCTCCAGCGGTGGGCTGGTCAGGCCTGGGCGGGGCAGTGGGAACACCAGACTTACCTGGCGGTCCCCGCAACGCGAGGGGGTAAGGGCAGTCCGGGTGAAGTGTCCGAGGCGGCTGCCGCAAACCCTGAGTCCGAGGCTGAAACCGAAACCGAGTCCGAGACCGAACTCGAGAGCGGACCCGAGGCTGAGGCTGAAGTCGAGGTTGAGTCCGACCCGGTCTGAGCTTTAACAGCGGCATCAGGCTAATTTCTTGGTAGGCACGGTGCTGTTGTCTCTCGCCTCGGTTGCTCAATTCACATTCAGCGATTGATGATGCGATGATTGGTCGATTGAAATTTCTCCCCCAGGCTCAACCTGGGGGTTTTTCTTTGGACCAACGACTCACGGCTCGCTCATCTCAACCCAGTTCGGTTCCGTTCACCGTATTGGATGGAGTCCAGAGAGGGTCTGTCTCGATGCGGCTGGCCCAGGCGGTGAGTCCTGGGAAGGCCTGACCAACGCGCTGGGCCAGGTCTTCCACGCCCGGCCGTTCGGTCGCGTGATGGCCCGCGACCACCAGGCCGATGTTCAGGGTTTCTGCCTCGAGCGCGCGGTGGAAGCGAGCCTCACCGGTCAGCAGGACGTCGGCCCGATGTCGGACGGCATCGCTGAGGAAGTCGTCCCCCGCGCCACAGACAATCGCCACGCGCTCGACCTCGCGCTCTTCGGGGCCGACCACCTGCAAGCCACTCGAGCCAAGCGTTGAGCGGACGAGTCGGGCGAATGCGCCCAGGGTGATCGGTCGCGGGAGAAGCCCGACACGGCCCGCCCCTCGAGTGGGGTTAGCCCTCGTGTGGAGTGGGTAGACGTCGATCGCCGGCTCCTCGTACGGGTGAGCGGCTCGAATCGAGGCCAATACCGGCTCGAGCGATGTCGAACCACAGAGAATCTCGACCCGCTTCTCATCGACCTGCTCGCGTCGGCCAGCCTGGCCAACCGCGGGTTTGGCCGCATCGGTGCCGAAGAAGGTCCCGACTCCATCCACAGAGTAGGAGCATTCGCGATAGGCGCCGATTTCTCCCGCCCCTTGGGAGAAGGCGGCTTGAAGGACGGCATTCGCCTGTGGCTCGGGGACGAAGACCACGACCTTGTAGGTTGCGGAGGGATTGAAGGGACGAAGCGCCTGGAGGTCGAGTAGTCCCAGGCGATGCGCCAGGCCATCGTTGATTCCCCCTTCGGTATTGTCGAAGGCGGTGTGGGGGCTGGCGACCGCGACCCCCGCGCGGGCGAGCTCCCAAAGCATGCCGTTCTCCGGCGAATCAGCTCGGATCTGCTTGGCCGCGCGGAAGAGGACCGGATGATGGCTGAGGATCAATCCGGCGCCTTCCGAAATGGCCTCGCGTGCAACGCGTGGTGTGACGGTCAGGCACGTCATCACTCGAGAGAGTTCCGCCGCGGGGTCGCCCCAGAGCAAGCCGACATTGTCCCACGACTCCGCCAGCTCGAAGGGAGCGAAGCGATTCAGCCAGCGCGTGATCTCAGCCACCGTTTGCATTGGGTCGATGCTCCTCTTCCATCCGCCATTCCGTCCAGAGCCGGTTGAGCTCGGTCACGACCGGGCCTGGTTGCTCCCAGGTCCTTCCCCCCGCCTGAAACACCGGGATCAGCCCTCGCACCGAGTTGGTCAGGAACAACTCACTGGCCCCTTGGATTTGCTTGAGGTCCAAACCATTCACCTCCTTGAGTGGGAGGGGAAGGCTTGAAGCCAGCACAATCATCAACCCGCGCATGATCCCCGGCACGATCGGGCCGGCAAGCGTTGGCGTCAGGATCTCGCCATTGAGAACCGCGAATAGATTCGTGCGGCTTCCTTCCCAAAATCGAAGATCCTGGTCCGTTCCCACGGTTTCGTCGAACCCGCGAGCCCGAGCCGTCTCCTGAGCGATCCTGCGCCGCCAGTAGTTCAGCGACTTGTGCCTGAGCAATGGGTCGGACTTGTCAATCCGCCAGGAATCGAGATCCAAGGTCGCACCTCGCTCGTTGGCGCTCAACGGCGGCGGAAGAGGGCTCGATCGCACCCAGAGAGTCGAATCCGCGGTCGCCGAGAGTCCTCCTGAGAGTGTCATGCGCAGGAGGACATCCCCTTCGACTTCGCCGGCTTCGAGTAATTGGGCGATGGCCTCGGCATCGGGGAGCGTCGAGTCGTTGAGTGGTATTCCGAGTTCATCGGCCGAGCGCCGGAGCCGGTTAAGGTGCCGGTCGAGTAGAAGGGGGCGGCCTCCCCAGGTTCGGAGGGTTTCAAAAAGTCCAAGGCCGTGTTCGAAGCTGCGATCCAGCACGCTGACCGACAACGCTGAGTCGGCGACAACGCGCCCGTCGACCCAGATCATGAGAATACCCTCCGACAGGATTCGAGGACCTCGCGGAGTGCGCGGCCCTTGTCGAGTGTTTCGCGGTATTCCGATTCCGGGTCGGAGTCGGCCACGATCCCGCCCCCCACCTGGTAGGTCACGCGATCTCCCTCCACGAGCAACGTTCGAATCGCGATATTGAACGCGGTGGTGCCGGTACCAAAGTAGCCAATGGCCCCGGTGTACAGGCTTCTCCGCGTGGGTTCGAGCTCATCAATGATTTGCATGGCCCTAATTTTGGGAGCCCCTGTGATCGAGCCTCCGGGAAAGAGGGCCTTGACCACGTCGATTGGGCGGGCCTCCCCCCGCGAATCCCCTTCCACCGTGGCGACGAGATGATGGACCTGCGCGAACGACTCCACCGTCAAGGCCTCGCGCACGCGGACCGAGCCAAAGCGACACACGCGTCCGAGATCATTTCGCTCGAGGTCGACGATCATTGTCAGCTCCGCCCGGTCCTTGGAGCTCGAAGCGAGTTCCTGGGCGAGCCTTTGATCGTCCTCGGCCGACGTTCCCCTGGGCCGAGTCCCCTTGATGGGCCGAGTGGTGATTCGGTCGCCTCGAACCTCGTAGAACCATTCGGGACTGGCGCTGACGATCGCCAGGTCGTCCCACTTCAAGTAGGCTGAGAAGGGGGCGGGGCTCCGTGCTCTGAGCCGGAGGTAAAGATCGAGCGGTTCGGGCTCTCCTCGTGCGGAGAATCGGTGGGTCAAGTTGGCCTGGAAGATATCTCCCGCGGCGATGTAGTCAAGAACGCTCCTGACGTTACTCAGGTAAGCCTCTCGGCCCATCTCCTCGACGACCGGGCTAAGTCGGGAAGGGGGGGGGTCCGGGGCGGGACTTGAGGACTCCAGCCGGCTCCGCCAGTGTTCCAGCCGAGCCTCCAGCAAGGCGTCTCCCTCGCCGAGCAGGTCGCGGGCCCACAGGTCGACCGACCCGGTAAGATGGTCAACGGAAACGACCGTGTCGTACAACGCGAATCGAAGGTCTGGAATACGAGAGTCGCGTGGGGCCTTGCGCGGGAGCCGTTCGAGCCGAGGGGCCAGGTCGTATCCGAAAAAACCGACCAGGCCGCCGGTGAAGGGCGGAAGGGGCTCGCGCGCATCCCGGGTTCGGCTTGCCAGTCCGAATCGCTCGATCATCTCGTTCAGGCGTTCGAACGGGTCGTCGTCCGTTCCCGAGTGGGATCCGTTCTGCCCCGAGATCCTCCAGGCCTGCTCCGTCACTTCACAGCAGAGTCGGGGCTCGGCCGTGTAGAGGCTCCAGCGCCCGCCTTCGCCGAATTGAGGGCCGCTCTCGAGCAGTGCCGGCTGGTTCCACGAGCCCACCAGTCGCACCAATCGGTCGGGATCGACGTGAGCCAATCGGTGCTGAATCAATTCCAGAGGGGCGGTCGCCACGAAACTCCTCAACAACTCCACCCAGACGAACGTCCAACGAGTACGTCCCCCTATGATACCCCAAGCGATCAAGCCTCGCGAATCAGACTTTCGATCGAGGTCCCCTCATGAGGGCGTCCGCGGCTGACTCGCCGACGGGAGGTCGCTTGATCAGCTCGGTGTTCCCTGTCAAAAATCGCAATAGGCTTGCTTTAGTTGGCGTTAGCGTTTTCATTGAGGCGATTGAGCTTTTCGAAAATCCGCCCTCTCAGACCTTTCCTTTTCTCGACGAGACATTTCCATGCCCCCTCACATCCTTGAACCCGCGGCGCAAAAGGTGGCCGATCTCACGTCGAGGCCCCCTTTCCTCTATCAACTCAGTCCGGACGAAGCACGCAAGGTGCTCGATGACATCCAAGACGCCCCCATCGCCAAGCCGGAAGTCTCCGAGGAGTGGATCACTGTTACCGCCGAGGTCGGCGATGTGAAGGTGCGGCTCGTTAAGCCCCAGCAGGCACCTGGCCTGCTGCCGGTTGTGCTTTACATGCACGGGGGCGGCTGGATCCTGGGGAACGCCGGGACGCATGATCGACTGATTCGAGAACTCGCGGTGGGAGCCCAGACCGCGATCGCCTTCGTGGAATATGACCGCTCGCCCGAGGCGCGATATCCGGTCGCCATCGAACAGGGATATGCCACCGCGCGCTGGATCGTCGCGAATGGCGCGGGCCAGGGGCTCGACGTGAATCGGTTTGCGGTGGCGGGGGACTCGGTGGGAGGCAACATGGCCACCGTCCTGGCGATTCTGGCGAAACAGCGCGGTGACGTGCGGTTCGTCCATCAGTCGCTTTACTATCCGGTGACCGACGCCGGCCAGGATACGGCCAGCTACAAGGAGTTCGCCGACGGCCCATTTCTCACGGCGAAGGCGATGGCCTGGTTCTGGGACGCCTACTTACCGGACCACGAGAAGCGGAGCGAGATCACCGTGTCGCCGCTTCGCGCAACGCTCGAAGATCTCTCCGGTTTACCCCCCGCGCTGGTCATCGTGGATGAGAATGACGTGCTTCGTGATGAAGGCGAGGCCTATGCGCGTCGCTTGATTCAGGCGGGAGTGGCGGCCGCGTGCGTTCGGTATAATGGAATCCTCCACGACTTCATGATGCTGAATCCGCTTCGCGAGACGCAGGCCGCCACTGCGGCGATTGAGCAGGCGATCCAGGTCTTGCGCAAGGCGCTCGGGACCTGAATTTCGAGCTGAGAGCGCGAGCAGTCCGGCTTGCGACGAACCGTTGAAATGAGCATGCTCTATGAGGGCCGGGGCTCCTTTTGATCTGGCGGTGCCAGGTGAGGCCAGAGGGAAGCATTGCCTTTGACTGTGGGGCCGGCCCCATTCGATTCGGATCTGAGAGTGTGCAGGAAGGATCAGTCCAAGATGATTCGTACCCCGCTGGGGCTTAGACTCAATCCAGGCGGTTCGATCCGGGAACAGATTCGCGAGGCGGCCACCCTGGGCGCAAAGGGGGTCGTGATGGATGCCACCGGCGACTTGGCCCCTGACCGACTCTCGGCGACCGGCAGACGGGAGATTCGCTTCCTTCTGCGTTCCGTCGAGCTCAGCTTGATCGCGATTCATCTCCCGACACGCCGTTCGTTCGACTCCATCGACCAGCTTGAGGATCGGCTGCGCAGGGCGGAGTCGGCCTTCGCCCTCGGCTTTGAGCTCGGTGCGCCCTTGGTTCTAGCGAAGATCGGCGAGCTCCCCCCCGAGGCGGAGGCCCCGAGGCGCGAGACCTGGACCTCAGCTCTGAGAGAGCTGGCCCGGCGCGCGGATCATCGGGGCGTTCGATTCACGGTGGAGACCGGTACGGAGCCTGGTAGTGCCCTACGTCCGATCCTGGACGGCCTCGGTACGATTGGCGTGGCCGCCAGCATCGACCCCGGCGCCTTGCTCACGCGTGGAATTGATCCCATCGAGACCACCCAAGCCCTCGATTCCTGGGTGGCCCACGCGTACGCGAGCGATCCGGTCGCGGACCGCCGGGGTTCACTCTACACGAGCCGTTTTCCCCCTCGAGGGCTTGAGTGGGCGGAATACCTGGGGGCTCTCGAGGAGATTAACTACCGAGGGTTCCTCACCATTAGCACCGACCCGGCGGAATCGGCCTCGGCTCGTTTCAAGGCCGTTGCCGACCATCTTAATCGGCTCTGACCGACGACGAGACTTCGAGATGAGAGTCTGAGAGTCTGAACCCATTCGGTGAGTCCTTGCTCCGTGTGCTTGGTCGCGGCTACGATACTGGGCTTGTTTTCGGCCTGGACTGGCCGCAAAGTGGCGATTCGACCACTTTGTGTTCCTCCTCTTTGACGCGGATTTCCCGTCCAAGTCGTTTTTGAGGAGTCGAATCAAGTCACGATCGACGCGTCGATGATTCCTCCGCTCCGGCCCAGGTTGGTCGTTGGAGAAGTCCCCGGCGCGTGGACCTTACTGGATGAGGAACCGCGATGAGTTCACCGGTCGCTGAACGCACCTGGGTCCCGCTGACCCCCAAGGAGCGTCGAGTGCTGGGTGTGCTGGTCGAGAAGGCCAAGACCACCCCCGAGTATTACCCGTTGACACTCGCCGCGACGGTTACCGGCTGCAACCAGAAGTCGAATCGAGACCCGGTCACGAACTACGACGCGGACGACGTCGAGGACATTCTCCAGGACCTGCGCCACAAGAAGGCGGTGGTGCTGGTGGAAGGGAGCGGCCGGGCCGTTCGCTGGAAGCACACCCTTTACGAGTGGCTCAAGGTGAGCAAGGTCGAGCTCGCGGTGATCGCCGAGCTCCTCCTGCGCGGACCGCAAACCGAAGGAGACCTGAGAACACGCGCCAGCCGGATGGAGCCGTTCGCGGACCTTCCGGCGTTGCAGGCCGTGCTCGAAAGCCTCGCCAGCCGAGACCTGGTGGTATATCTTTCACCCGAAGGAGTGAAGCGTGGCGTCGTGGTCACGCACGGACTCTATCCCCCGGCCGAGCTCGAAAAAGTTCGCCAGGCGTTCGCGAACACCGCGGCCGCTTCGGACGACACCGAGGAACGGGTCGTGCGGGTCGCTTCGACCCGATCCGAACCCTCCCCCCCAGCGTGGGTGGCCGAGACGGCAGCCCTCAGAGGCCAAATCGAAACCCTACGCGCGTCTCTCGAGGCCCTGGCCGCCGAGGTTCGTGACCTCAAGACTTCGCTTGGAGCATAATTCAGATGAACATGCCTTCCCCCGACTCGGAAGAGCAAGACGTTGTCGAAGCCGCAACGCCAACGGCCTCGAGCCCAGAGGGGGGGGACTGGACTCTGATCGCCCTGGTCGGTCACGATGGCCAGGAGCCGCCAATCAACCTGTCCGACTCCGAGGCGCTGGCGACCTGGGCGGCCATTACCGCCCTCTGGCACCCCGCGCTCCTCGCTCAGACCCAGGCCCTTCCGCGCATCGAATCGCTCCGATCTCCAACGCCCCCGAACTATCGCGAGCTGCGCGTGATCGCCGGCCTCCGGAGCCAGGTTTCTGCGGGCTACGAGACTCAGGCCGAGGATGTGGGGGCCTTGCTGGTCGAGTCGGGGAGCGACCGCCAAGCTCTGGTCGAGACTCTCGTCGAACGATTAGGCACGACGCTCGATCCCTCCCACGCAAACGATGAGGGGATGAAGGTCGCGGCGGCCGACTTCCTCGCACTTGGGACGGCTTACTGGATGCTCCGCGACCTGACCACCGCGATGGGGCATTCCGACGGGTTGGACGCCGAGAGTCTCGCGCGTGAGGTGCTTGCCGGCGCCTTGGCCTGGTGCCAGGGGGATCACCCTTCCGCCACCAACAGGCTCCGTGCCAGCTTCGAGCTTTTGACCCAGGCCCGCGAGCGTTTCTATCCCGTCGATGCCTACATCGTTGACCTCTGTCTGGTCGACCCCACCACGCCGGTTGCGCCGGTGGCGAAGGCCCTCGAGGCCCGAGCCCCAGTCACTTTCCTCGCCCCGGCCCAGGCGATCGACCGGATCGCCAGCGATTCCCCCGAAACGATCCAGGCTATTTGCGAAGGGGTGACCGAGGGGTGGGTGGATGTGGTTGGAGGGACTTACAGTGAAGCCGAGGAATCGCTGCTCCCCCTGGAGTCGATACTCTGGCAATATCGCCGAGGGAGCGCGGTCTACCGCAAGCATCTGGAAGGGCGAAACGTCGAGACCTTCGCCCGGCGACGGTTCGCGCTCTACCCCGACCTACCGCAGCTCGCCAAGCGGTTCGGATTTCGATTCGCGTATCACATGGGCTTCGACGCGGGGGAATTCCCCGTCCGTCCCGAGGCCAAACGACTTTGGGAAGGCCTTGATGGCACGACCCTGGAAACCTTGACCCGTCCCCCGCTAGGAGCCGATCGAAACAATCAGGTGGCGTTCATCCCTTGGCGGCTGGCGATTTCGATGAAGGAGGACCACGTCGCGACGCTTCCCCTGGTCCACTGGCCGAGCCCCGTCGCGGACTGGTATGTTGACCTGAGACGAGCCAGCACCTACTCACCCGTCCTGGCCCGCTGGGTCACCTTGAACGACTACTTCCACCTGACCGATCGCCCGTTCGAAACCTTCCGGCCAGAGCACGATGACTATGTGACCCCGTACCTCGCCCAGGCGATTGCCAGACGGGACGACCGGCCGGTCTCCCGTAAGGCTCGGCACACTCGCCTGCGCGGGGAAGTGGATGCCTTGAGCGCGCTGAAGGCCCTGGATTTCGTGATTCAGGGAAACCCGCCCAGCGCCGAGGCGACCAACCCCGAGGGAGAGGCCGAGGAGATCAGCGAAGAGACCACGGAGTCAAGCCTGGAAACCTGGCTCGAGACCGGCAAGCACGACGAGCTCAAGGGGGCATTAGAGTCGGAGGTAACCGAGGCGTCGAGGCAACTCGCGCGAACGGTGGCGGGACTCGAGTCGGGTGGTCGTCCAGGCTATCTGGTCTTCAACCCCTCGGGGATTGCCCGGCGCGCCCATGTGCAGCTTCCCGACGCTGCTCTCGACCTCAAGCCCGAAGGTCCCCTGCGCGCGGCCCAGTTCACCGATGAAGGGGTCTGGGCCGTGGTCGACCTTCCCGCCTTCGGTTATGCATGGGTCCCTCGCGAGTCCGAACCCGTTACCTCGGCATCACCCATCAAAAATGCGCTCACTGTAAAAGGACGCGTTCTCTCGAACGAGTCACTCGCCATCGAGATCGACGCGGCGACCGGTGGCATTCGGAGTTTGCGAACGCCCGTTGAGGAGCTTGCACGGTTGGGGCAGCAACTCGTGGTGAATGGGCTCACCGGAACCGACGGCGCACCGGCCAGTTCAAAGATGCGCGGCGAGTCGTTCGACGTGGAGTACGGCGGCCCCGCCTTGATCCAGGCCGTCAGCCGAGGGGTGATTCTCGACGCGAAGGACCAGAAACTCGCGGCGTTCCAACAGCGGTTCCGCCTTTGGAGCGGCCGACCGAACCTCGAGATCGACATCCAGTTGAGTGAGCTCGACCCTGCCTGGCTCGAGCGGATCGCTCAGGCCGACCCTTGGTCCCACTACCTGGCTTGCCGCTGGGCCTGGCCCGACACGAACTCGATGCTTCGGCGCACCTGTCTCCTCTCGCCGCACGTCACCGAGGCCGACCGCCCCGAGACCCCAGACGCCTTCGACATCTCCACCCGGCGCCAGCGGAGTGCCTTGCTCTTCGGCGGCCTGGCGCATCATCGACGGCATGGGCAACGGATGCTCGACACCATCCTGGTTGCCGGTCGCGAGACCGAACGATCGTTCCAGGTGGGCGCGGCCCTGGAGCTCGAACATCCCTATCAGGCCGCATTCGACTTCGTTACGCCCGCATTCGTCGTACCCGTCGAAACCGGCCCCCCTCGAACGGGGCCGACCGGTTGGTTCTTCAAGCTCGACAACCGATCGGTGGCCGTGACGCGTCTCGAACCGTTCCAGAAGAAAGACGGCGACATGCCCGGCTGGGGCGTTGTGTTTCACCTCTTCGAGACCGCCGGCAACGCCGTGCGCTGCCGCCTAAGAACCTTCCGAAACCCCGTTTGGGCAAGGCAGACCGACTTTCACCACGAGCTCGTTGTCGACTTACCGATCGAGGACGACACGATTCTCATCGACCTCACCCCACACGAGATGGCTCGCGTCGAGGTAACCTTCGGCTAACCATCTACGCTCCCCTGCTTTTATTTCAACCCACTGCGCCGGTTGAGCGAATTGTCCCTATCTTTACCAGCCCGAAGCGCGAGCGAGTGAATCTCTTCGATTTTTCACGGCCAGTCCGAAGCGCGAGCGAGTGAATATTTTTAGAAACACAAAATCATTCACTCGCTTGCGCTTCGGGCTTGTAGAAAACCAACGCGCTTTCGTCGTTCGAACTGCTACATCTCGAAACCCGCGAGGCCGTTGGGATCCTCGCTTCGGGAGTACGAGGCTCCTGCCGAGTGGGAATGGCCGTCATGCTCGCTATAACTGAGTTCGAATAACTCCGTACGACAGGAGCCGTTTTAGGAATTGAGCCTCCACATCCATCACGACGGACGAAGGCTCAGTCTGTAAATTTCGACATCACTGTATAAATTCCGATCAAGATCCCTTGGCGACCCAGTCAACCCCCTGAATCACGAGCTTGAGAAGGTTAGGATCCCGCATGGGGTCATCCTTGTCGGGCCCGAAATCCCTGTGTCCGAGCGGCGTATGGAACACGCGTCCCTTACCATACTGACGCGTCCAGGCCACGGGCCAGGTCCCTCCGTCATGATCCGTGGTGGCGAGCGGCTCGACCCCCGGCTTCATCTGGAGATGATAGTAGAGCTCGTCCTTCAGCTCGAAGTCGCGAACCCCATTCATAATCGGGTGATCGGGCTTAAGAATCTTGATTTGAAACGTCCCCTTCTTCACCTTTGAGTCGGGCAGTCCGATGTGAGAGAAAACCCCGCCGAGCATGTCTCGCCACTCGGGGATCCAGTCTGGCGCGGCGTTGTTCGCCCCATGGATCGAGACATAGCCATGTCCGGCCTTGACGTAGTCGAGCAGGGCTTTCTGCTGATCGAGGGTAAACTTGAACTCGTCGTCGCGTCGGTCCGCGTTCACAATCAGGATGGCGTATTTTTGAAGAGCAGGGGACTCGAGGATGGAAGCGTCCTCGGCCAGGGTGATCTCGTACCGCCCGGTGTCTTCCAGCGCGCTGGCCAGGTAGAATGCCTGATCGCGATATCCGTGGTGGTTGCGGGCGCCCCCGGTGAGAAGCAGGATCCTGGTGGCTTCAACCCCCTTGGGAACCTTTTTCTGGGCAAGGGCTGGGCTGCCAACGAGGCAGGTCAGAGCGACGGCCCAGAGCAGTAATCGTCGGGTGCGCAAGGGAACATCCTCCTCGAGTGGGAAAATGGGTTCAGCGGAACCCGGTTTCAGAGCGTTCTTTGGTCAATCGCATGGTAGTCACCCCGTTTGGGGGCCGCAAGCGATTGGATTTGGATGAGGGTCCGGTCCAAACCAAGGTCAGCTCAGTCCGACTCAGTTCAGCTCAACTCAGAAGAGAATCCGAATTCCAGGTACCCAAAGGAGCCAGTCGATGCAGGTCCAGAGCAAACGCGTTCGTGGTACGGTATTGGCAGTCTTGACCTTGGCCGTGGGAGCACTCGGCGCCGGTGCCGACGCCCCCCCTCGGAAGGTGGATGCGGGCGGTCTCAGCTTCGAAGTGCCCGCCTCGTGGAAATCGGCGACCCCCAAGAGCTCGATGCGGCGCGCGCAGCTCGAGATCGGACCGGTCGAAGGGGACAAGGAAGCGGCCGAGCTCGTCGTCTTCGCCTTCCCCGGCGGTGCGGGGGGCGTTGAAGAGAACGTCAAGCGCTGGGAGAGCGGATTCAAAGACGCTCCCAAGGCCGAGACCAAGAAGGTCAAAGGCAAGAACGTCGAGGCGACCCGCGTTGAAATCTCCGGCCACTACATCGCCGCCGTCGCTCCCGGCAGCCCTCAGACCAACGACAAGCCCAACTACCGTCTCCTCGGCGCGATTGTCCTGAGCAATGACACCGGCTATTTCTTCAAGCTCGTCGGCCCCGATAAGACCGTCCGCGAAGCGAGCAAGGGCTTCGACGCACTCCTAAGCTCCCTCACCGCCGGCAAGTAAGGCGCTTTGATCTAATCCACCATTTCTGGTCGTAATCGATCTGACTGATCGTCGAACCAACACAAGCGGCCTTGAAGCAAGGCGGTCGGTCTGGCGTATCCTGTGACACCAGCCGACCGCGACCTCTCGACCATGCATCACGCGGCGAAACGTCTCCAACCAATCGGATCCATTTCAGATTACCGTTCTTGATGATAGGTTTTGTCTGATATTAATGATGTACATGAAAAATAGGATTAGCAAATAGGGACTAAATTTAAATTATTGCATGTTGATAAACTTGAATCAGTTGGACTCGATGTGCGCATTCTAGCCGTCTTCACCCATGCGGGCCAGATAGATGTCGATCTTCGGGGCATGGTCCGCGTCGAAGAACGCGCCGACATACCCATCCGGGCGGATCAGCACGCACTCACCCACGGCCAAGCCGTAGGCTTCGCGGAGGTGCCCCAAGGTGTCGATGATATCACCTTGCGGGCCGATATGGTGAATATGCAAGCCGGGACGTGTCTCGATTAACCTGCCTCCGATCTCATAGGCCAGCAAAGTCCAATGCGGGCCTTGGAACAATTGAAACAGTCGCGATGGCTGGCCCGCCGCCCCGGTGATTGGGGCATCCGGTGCGCGGTCGCCCGCCCGCAGACCACTCCGGCGTGCGGGTAATTCCCTGGCGAGTGGCGAGCCTGGATAGCCGATATCAAGTTGGCCTACCTCAGGTCCTCGGCGCATGCCGCCCTGTTTCTGGGCATCGAGCAGCCGAGTCGAAAGGCCGAGCACGGCCTCGGCGACCGGGCGGCGCTCAATCTCGTAGCTGTCGAGAAGATCCTCCCTTGCGCCCTGTAGCGAGGCCGCGAGTTTCCAGCCGAGGTTGTAGGAATCCTGCACGCTGGTATTCAGGCCCTGTCCCCCTGTTGGTGGATGCACATGGGCGGCATCGCCAACGAGGAACACCTGGCCCATGAAGTAATGTTCGGCCAACCTCGCGTTCATCTGATAGTCCGACGCCCAGGACACCGAATGCACGAGGATGTCCGTTCGCCCCGTGCGCTCAGCAATCAATAGGGTCAGCCCCTCGGCCGAAAGATCGGCCCGCGTGTCCGGCGAGATCGGAGCCTGGATTTGGAATAGATCCGTCCCGGCCAGCGGGCAGATGGCGAGCATCCGCTGCATGTCTCCGTCATTGAACTGGTGCCATGCATCGCGTTCCGGTCCCGTCAGCACAACATCGGCCACGAGTGCGTGTACGGCCAGCGATTTACCGGGAAAGTCCACGCCGAGCGTCTTTCGCACGAAGCTTTTGCCACCATCCGCCCCTACGAGGTAGCGGACGTGAAGGGTCTTCTCGCCGGCCGGTTCCGCAAGACGCGCGGTAACGCCGCTCCCGTCCTGCTGGAAGCCGATCAATTCGCAGCCGAACTCCACCCGATGGCCCAACTCGCTCAACCGGTCGCGCATGATGCGCTCCGTCGCGAACTGTGGAACCATTAATGGCAGGTGATAAGGCTCGGCGGGCGTCGCAGCAACATGCTCGGCCATATTCGAATCGACCCAACTGCCGTCTTCACGGTAGATGCGTTGACGTGGATAGAGTCCACCGGCCGCCACAACCCTGTCGAGGATGCCGAGATCCTCGAAGATTTCCTGAGTGCGCGGCTGAATGCCCTTGCCGCGCGACCCTGGAAAAGGCGCAGACATCTTTTCGATCAACCGGAACGGGATGTCACGCCTCGCCAACTCAATGGCGAGGGTAAGGCCGGCCGCACCGGCGCCGCAGATCAAAACGTCGCTCATCGAATGGCTTGGCATACGGACTCCAATAAGTGTAATATGCACTCAACAGGAGCCATGCTATGCCATCCAAGAAAAAAGTGCAAGATACACATAGTTCCGAGCAAATGAAGGTGCTGCACGGCGCGTTGATCAGCATCGTCAGCACTCTCAATCGGCCTCGTAACGACGAAAAAATGATCGAGGAGGCCGGAATCCGACTGGATCGGGCTCTATTCTCTGTGCTTGTGGGCATCGAGCGGTTGGGACCGATCGGTGTGATGGAACTGGCCGAACGTACAGGACGCGACTATACCACCATCAGCCGCCAGGTTGCCAAGCTCGAAAGTCTTGGCCTGGTCAATCGCCGAGTGAATCCCGCTGATCGACGTGTGCGTGAGGCGATCATCTCCTCGAAGGGGAAGGCGATGACGGACCGCATCGACGCCGCACGCGAGCGAATGGGCAATGTGATCTTCAAGGACTGGAGCAGAGATGAACTCGATGTTTTCGTGAGGCTGATACGAAAGTTCGCCGCCTCCCTGGAGGATGATCCGCCAGCAGACACTTAATCGGGAGGCGAGCTAAATGGCAAACGATCTCTCCCTGTCCGTGCCCCACGCTGAACAGAGCGGATGGAATATCGAATTGGTAATATGTAAAAGCGACGAAGTGTAAAAGAGATAACGAATTCCGTCGCTGTTCCGTTAGCTCCCTGACAGTTTGCCCCTCAGAGGATCGATGCGGAAACCTTTCTCGATTTATGTTTGGTAAGATGGGCTAGGTTCCCGCGTTTGACTGAATCAGGGGTATCAGGCTGAATCAGGGGTATCAGGCTCGCAAAATGATACCACCCATGAGGAAAGACTTGAAGCGATGTCATTAACCAATATAGCCTGTGCGCGTTGCGCCAATGGAAACCATTATGCGAGTCGTTTCTGCGCCAGTTGCGGGCTGCCCCTTGGGGCGAAGCCGGATGCCGAGGCGGGGATCGACGCCCTGGGGCCGTATGAAGCGCCCGAGCCGGCCGACGCGGACACCTCGCGGCTCATTCTCGACCTGGTTCAGCGTGCTGGGTTCGAGGCGAGCCCGTCCAGCTATGGTTGGCGCGTGGTGGTTCCCATGCCGTTGGATCGCAGGCAGGCCGTCTATCTGGGACATGCGGGAGTCGACCGGGAAGGGCGATCGCTCCTGTCGTTGGTCTCGGTGTGCGGCCCGGCCAATGATCGCGATGCGCGGGTCCTGCTCAAACTGAATGCAAGAAGCGTCGAGGGGCATTTCGCCATCAAGGTCTTACGGGGTGAGGAATACTTCGTTGTGATCGAAAACCTGGCGAGCGGAGCCGTGGATCAACTCGACCCCGCGCAGTTCATTCGAAGACTCGCCGAGAAGGCCGACGGCCTCGAGGAGCGCCTTTCACGAGGTCTCGATCTGTACTGAAGTTTGTTCCTTCATGAGCACCGCATGTTCCAGGTGATCGATTGCAACGACGGTGATGTCTTCGCTCGTGCGACCGGCTCCTTAATCCGTGGCGGGCTTCTGTGCAAATGCGTGGCTAGGGAGGTCGTTGGTACGATAAATGGCAATCGTCTGGTCATTTGTCATGGCGATCGGGACGAGCCCGTCGAGTGGCCGAAAGTAACCTTCAGGTCCCCAGGGTCCCCATTGAAGCGACGCGGAGACGGCCAGGAACTCGGTTTTCGCCTCGAGTCGATCAGGCAGCTCGGGTGGTGTCTCGACCGCTGTGATCAGGTACTTGGTCCCGGCGATGTCGTAATGGCGAGGGTCCGTCGCGCCGAAGTAGTAGAGCGTTAAGTCTTGGAATTTCGGCACGTCTTGTTGGAGACGGGCCAGTGTACGCAATCCCTGGCCCCAGTCCAGGTTCGAGTCCGAGAGGATATAGCGCCCCGACTTCGGTCCCCCAGCGGCTTCGTTGAAATAGGTGAGCTCGAACGGGTGAATTCCCGCAATCGCCACCGCGTATCCTCCCAGGCCCACGATGGTTGCGAACCGGCCCATTCCTCGGGCCTCCGCGAGACCGGAGACCCAGACGATGCTCAAGGGTGTTAAGGGAAGCAGGTAACGAATTCCGTAATTACGCGATGATCCAAGTGCCGTGATGAACATGAAAACAAGAACAAGTGCGGGAAGCATCCAGACGCGAGCATTGGCCCGGATCGGGATCGACTTCCTGAGTATGCTCCGGCCCAGGAAGAGGAGCCAAAAGGCCAGCGGCACTTTGACTGCCAGCGCGATGAAATAATAATACCACCATCCGTGCATCCGGCGTTCACCGAGTAGGTAGCTCGATCCGCCCAGCCTCTGCCGATAAAGCTGGTTGGCAAAGCCAACAAGCTCTTGCGGGGCACGCATGGCGAGAACGGGATCGACCCAGTGGCGAAGCGGTTCACCAACCAGACGCTTGATCCGGGTATGGCCCCCGTCGGAGCCGCTGAGCGGAAGGAACGCGAACCCGGTTAAAACCAGGTTTGAAAAGCCCATGATCAGCAGAAAGGCGATGAAGGCACGAGTGACGCGCCAGGTGAGCTCGATCGGGTTGCGTTCGCCCTGGCGATAGCGGTCAATCCACCAGGTCAGCGCGAGCATTGGTGGAATGATCACTGTCGTATATTTGCAAGACCAGGCGAGTCCTCCCAGCACGGCCGTCATCCAGAAATAGCGTCGATCGCCCGTGATGAGGAAGATCCAGAAGAGCAAAAACATGCCCGTGGCGCAGGCGGTGATCGGCATTTCCATTGTGATCAAGGCGGCGTGTCCGAGCAGATTCGGGCTCAACGCGAAGAGGAACGCCGCGCACGCCATCGCCCATGGTCCATACAGTCGCCTGGCCCAGTAGACGGTGAGTCCCCAGGTCAGGAACCAGATCCAGAGGGAGCCGAGGCGAGCGAGTGGGAGTAGCTGACTCTGGTATTTGATGGGGTTTTGAACCCAGTGCTGATACCCCGTGCGCTCGAGTATCCAGAACAATGGGGCCTGCTGAATTTTCCAGAAGAGCAGGGGGGAGCCAATTCGAGAAATCGTGGCCTGCTCTCCAGTTTGCCACCAGCTAGAAGCGATAGTTAAATAGATTGCTTCGTCATATGTGGCAGAGGTGGCGCGAATGGAGTCAACCAGCAGGAGAAGCCCAAGTAGGCAAGCGACGAGGACCAGGAAGTTGGGAAGAGGGGAGCGGACGCCGAACGAGGAGGGGGATTGGTTGGGACCAGGGTCGGGGGTGTTATCCAGCGAATCAAGTTTGGTCGGTTCCATCCCCAATGAATCATCCTTAAAAAGCTTGGGGTCGAGGTGGGCGAAGGATCATTCGGCCCTCTTGCTGGCTCTGCCGGAGATCGCTGATGCGCCGAGCGACTTGTAAAGCATTATGAATGGAAGGCGCCAGCGAAGCGTCCCCCTGAACGAGACGATAGAATTGTTCATTCATGACATCGCCGACGGTTGGCTCGAGTGGGAGACTCTCTTCGTGGGTCCCCTTTCCGTCGGTCCACAGAATCCGTTCAGGCAACTCGAGCCAAGCTGCTCCCCGCTCCGAGTAAACTTGAAAGCCGGGGGGAGGAAAAAAGCGGTTTGCTTCTCCCCATTGTAACTGATTGTAACGAGAAAACGCAATATGAGCGGCCGCCCCGTTGGGGTACTCGGCCACGAAGCTCTCGAAGTCGGGCTCTGATGGGGCTTGTTCTTCGCTGAAGCCAACCATGGTCTGGAATCCCTGGAGCCGGACCGGCTCGGACTGGAACAGAAAGCCGCACCAGTCCAAAAGGTAGCTACCAGGATCGATCAACAGGGGCGCAGGTGTCGTCTGCGAGGTTGGCCCAGGTTGGCTGTAACGGTCGAAGTCGAGCAGGCGGGTTTGACCGAGGATCAGCCGAGGTGGTCCGAGCGTGGTCGCCAGCAGTTCGCGAAGACGGATCGAGGCGGGATAGAAGCGCCGAGCGAGCTCTGGCATGAAGGGAGTCTGGCTCGATTCGACCAGCGCGGCGAGCCATTCCAACTCGTCGAGGTCGCCTGCCAGGGGAAGCGCGCAGTAGACGGGTTTCTGGCAGGAACAGGCGATCCGAATCGGGTAGAGCCCAAACCATTGGGGGCCGAGTAAGTAGACCACGTCCACGTCCTCGCGTTCGATCAGCGGGGTGATCCCCCCAACCGCGGCGCAGCCTAATTGGGCGGCTTCCATCTCCGCTCGGCGCGAAACCTGGTCGTAGAGAGCGGTGATTTGAAAGCGATTCTGAAGCCGGAGCAGCGAGGGCTTGTGTCGCGCTTCCCAGATTCGCCCCAGGCCAATCACACCCACCCGCAGCCGAGCTCGACTCGCCACGTAATGCTCCGCCTCCATGTCAAATGACGAGCGAGATCCCCTTCTCGAACGTCTGGCGCACCGGTCAGTTTCTGACAGATTACCACCGTCTCGAACAGGCAACCAGCCGAAACGTTCGAGTTGCCGCCGGCCTTGCTTGGGTTGGTGGCATTCGGTCTTACAAGTTAGAATCGAGCCGAGAAGGGGCCCCGACTCCAGTGGAGAAGGCACGATACGATGAGAGCGGTGTTGCAGCGCGTTTCGCGAGCTTCGGTTCACGTAGGGGACGAATGCGTTGGAAGAATTGGCCCGGGGTGGCTTGTCTTGCTGGGAGTGGCCCAGGGAGATACCGAGGACGACTCGGAACGCTTGGCCAATAAGGTCGTTAACCTACGTGCGTTCGAGGACGACGAAGGAAAGATGAATCGAAGCGTGCTCGATACCCAGGGCGCCGTCCTGGTTGTGAGCCAGTTCACCTTGCTTGGCGACTGCCGGGCGGGGCGCAGGCCCAGCTTCATCGAGGCGGCCGAGCCTTCCGAGGCGGACCGGCTCTATCAAGATTTCAAGGTACGTGTGGCTTCGGCCGGTCTCCAGGTCGAGACCGGCCGTTTTCGGGCCACGATGCAGGTCGAGCTTGTGAACGATGGGCCGATCACGCTGCTACTGGATAGCCGGAAGGCATTTTGAAGCCTTGGGTCGACTGTCGCCGGGTCGGGTCACGATTCGCAACGGGGTGCAAGTCGTTTCGCGGGGATGCCGATCACCGTTTCCTCGTTTTCGACCCGCTGCCCCTTGGTGACAACCGCGTTCGCTCCGACGGTGGCCCCCTCGCCGATGGAGGCGGGGGCAATGAGGATTGCTCCCGAGCCGATCGATGCGCCGGCGCCGATGATCGTCTTGTGCTTGTTCTCCCCGTCGAAGTTGGCCGTTACGGCGGTCGCGCCGATGTTGGCGTGCGCGCCAACCTGGGCATCGCCGAGGTATGCCAGGTGCCTGGCACGCGCGCCTTCTTCAAGGTGGGACCGATTCACTTCGACGAATGCACCCACCTCGGCCCCATCGTCCAGCGTGGTCCCTTCACGCAGGTGGGCGAACGGCCCAACCTGGCATCCCTTGCCGATCCTCACATCCCCACGGATCACGGAAAAGGGATGGATCGTGGTATCGACACCGATGGATGCCCTTGCGTCAATGTAAGTGTTGCGCGGGTCGATGATACTCACGCCTTCGGCCATCCATTGATCCTGGATTCTCGCCTGCATCAAGGCGTGCGCCTGGGCCAGGTGCTGCCGCGTGTTCACGCCGAGGATGTCGTTGGCGTTGAGAACCGGCAGGGCCATGACCTTGCGGCCCATGTGGAGCAGCCAGGATGGGGCGTCGGTGAGATAATATTCCCCTTGCGCGTTGCCGGTGTCGAGCTTCGCCAGCGCGTCCCACAAGCCGGGTAGCTCGAACATATAACAACTTGGATTCACTTCCTGGATCCGGGCCTGGTCCGGGGTACAGTCGCGTTGCTCGACGATCTTGAGGAACTGGCCCTCCTCGTCTCGCACGATCCTTCCGAAGCCTGACGGGTCGGGAACGACCGAGGTTCCCATCAGGCAGGCCGCCTCTTCCCGCTTCATTTGAGCGAGAAGCTCGGCAATCGGCTCCGGACGGATCAAGGGCTCGTCGCCGACGAGTACGACCGCCGGTCCCTGGTACCCTTGGAGCATCGTCTGGCAGACCTTCACGGCATCGCCGGTTCCGAGCTGTTGTTCCTGGGTGGCGAAGAGGATGTCGGGGTCGTTCGCCAGGTACGCCCGTACCTCATCCGCGCCGAATCCAACCACGACGATGATGGTTTTGCAGCCCGCCTGCCGCGCGGCGTCGACCACATACCGAATCATCGGCTGGCCGCAGACCTCGTGAAGGACCTTGGCCTTGTTCGACTTCATCCGCTTACCATGACCCGCCGCCAGGATGATTGCTACCGGACCCTGAATCATCTTTGGTGCTCAACCCTTCGAGTGTGGGGAAAGACGCCGTCGTCTCGGTTTTCGCGCAAACCAGGATGGCCAGATCATAATGGCCAGCGAGGTATAACGTCAAACGGACAAGGTGCCCATCTTGAACAGATGATACCGCGTGGCACCGAACGAGGAATGCCTCACTTGCGTCCCGCGACCCCCGTTGAGACAAAGGTTTTGATGATTGATAAAATGAAATCAGGAACGAATTATTGTGTGTGATTTAATTGTTGGATTGGCGATTGTGTTTCTAAAAAATACTGGAAGGGATTCGCTCGCTCGCGATTTTGGGCTTGCAGTGAAAAGAATATGTAGATTAATAATAAATAAGTGCAAGAAGGTTGATCATGTTTTTTATGATATCATTCAACGGTCGGGCCTGCCGAAGAGATTCACTCGCTTGCGCTTCGGGCTTGTAAAGAAAGCGCGTGCAGGCGATCGAATTTGTGCTTCAGCAATGAGCCATCGGCTCTTAGCGTCTAGAATTTTACAAGCCCGAAGCGCAAGCGAGTGAATCGTATTCGTTCGGCCTGTACGCCAAGGAGAGAGTATGCGTGCTGAACAATCCAAGGCGACTTCTGGCTGGGTGAGCTAGCGAGGTAAAAGAATGTAATGACTTAATTTGACGCGCCTGGTTTTGTAAACTTCCACCTCATTCAGGGATTCCCCTGGAATAAGAGAAGCCTCACGGGCGGTTTGGTGGGAGCGAATCGATGAAGGGCTCTTCCCTGTTGGCTTGGGTTGTCCTTGGCGCGTTGCTCGTGGCTCACGTGGTTGTAGCGGCTTTTGTTCCCGCGGCGTCGGAGTGCGATATCCTGATCTATGGGGGCACGTCGGGGGGCGTCGTGGCGGCGGTGCAGGCCGCGAAGTTGGGAAAGCGAGTCGTTTTGCTCGAGCCCGGGGCCCATCTGGGAGGGATGAGCTCGGGGGGCCTGGGCTGGACCGACTTCGGCGGCAAGACGGGGAAGGCCGAAATCGGCGGCTTGGCTCGCGAGTTCTATCGGCGGGTTGGACAGCACTACGGCCGGCCCGAGGAGTTCACGCTGGAGCCGCATGTCGCCGAGCAGGTCTTCGACGACTGGGTGAAGGAAGCGGGTGTCACAGTCCATCGTCGTCAGCGGATCGCCTCGGTCGAGAAAGAAAGAGAGCGGATTCGTTCGGTCGTGACGGAGGAGGGGGCTGTTTTCCGCGCGTCGATGTTCCTCGACACGACGTATGAGGGAGACCTGATGGCCTTGGCGGGAGTTTCATACTCCCTCGGGCGCGAGGCGAACGACCGGTATGGTGAGACCCTCAACGGTCGGCAAAAGCCAGCAACCAACCCGCGCGCGGGCAAGTTCGAAGTGCGGATCGACCCTTACGTGGTTCCAGGTGATTCCTCGAGCGGATTGCTTCCATTGCTCCTCCAACCCGGGGCGTTGGGTGAGCCAGGGACAGCGGACCGACTGGTTCAGTCCTATAACTATCGCCTCTGCCTCACCGACCAGGAGGCCAACCGCCTGCCGTTGACGCCACCGCTCGACTATGACCCGGCCCGCTTCGAGCTGCTTGCTCGTTGGATCGAGGCACGCGTGGCGAATGGAGAAAAGCTCCTGCTGTCGAACTTTTGCAAGTATGACCCGTTGCCCCATGGGAAGTACGATTTCAACAACCGCTGGCCGATCTCGACCGACTTCATCGGTGGCGCCTCACGATATCCAGAAGCTCGCTTCGAGGAGCGTGCGGCGATCGCTCGACAGCATGAGGACTATCTCCGAGGATTCTTCCACTTCCTCGCGACGAGTCCAAGAGTGCCCGAGAACGTCCGGCGCCAGACGCGGGCATTCGGTCTCTGCAAGGACGAGTTCGTGAGCAATGGAGGTTGGCCTCACCAACTCTATGTGCGCGAAGGGCGGCGGATGGTCTCCGACTTCGTGATGACGCAGGACCACTGCCAGGGCCAGGCGGTCGCCCCGAATTCGGTGGGGTTGGCTGCCTACGGCATCGATATCCACGCAGTGAGACGCATCGTTTATAAGGGGAAGCCGGTCAACGAGGGGAGTAACGGCGGCTCGGTCCCGCGTCCCTACCCCATCGCCTACAAGAGCCTCGTGCCGAAGGCGAGGGAGTGTGAAAACCTGTTCGTGACGTTTGGACTTTCGGCCAGCCACGTCGCTTTCGCCTCCATTCGAATGGAGCCGGTCTTCATGGTGCTGAGCCAGTCAGCCGCCACCGCCGCTTGCCTCGCCATCGACCGCGGAGTTCGCGTTCAGGATCTACCGTACGACGTTCTCCGCGCCCAACTGCTGGCTGATGGACAGGTGCTCGACTGGCCTCCCAAGTAAACACGTTTCTCGTAGCGGTTCTTAGTGGATTTGAATAATTGGATTTATCGAAGCGTGATTTTCTTCGTGCTGACAGGTGTGAAAAAATGCCTCTGGTGAATGAGATGGGCCGCCTCGGGCTTGGCAGGTTTAGATTGACTTTTGTATAGGTCGGGAGGCCGAAAGCGGCTCTTGCAAAACTTGCGCCAGAGATTATAATCTCTGGTTTGCCTTGGGAAGGGCTTCAGAAGAATCTCGATTCGCCCGGTCGCGTGATTTTGGATCTTTGCGTGATGGGGTTTGAGGTGTTTGGCCGTCCCAGAGGCGTTCAACCGCCCGTTGGAAGCCTATCAGGCGCGAGGGAGAGAGTGACGGATGGCCGAGATTATGACCACCGATGTGAGGGCCTTGCTGGATCGGCAGCCCTTTGACCACTCGGCAGTGGCCGACCTGCTCGAGGTCCTTGGTCGAGATCCCTCGCGCTACAGCACGCTGCGTGACGCTGTCGCGGCGATGAAGGATCGCGAAAAGGCGTCGATGACTCCCGATGTTCACCTGAGGCTCGGCCTGGGCGAAGTTCTGCTTGGGCGCTACAATAAAGGCTTGGAGCAGTTAGGCAAGGCGGGCGACATCGGTCTGGCGCACTTCTACCGAGGGATTGCCCTCTCTAACCTTCAGCGCTGGTCGGACGCGGCGGAGGCGTTCGCGACGGCGGCCAAGGCGGGGTATGACCCCAAGCAAGCCGACTTGCACCGGGCCGGAGCACTGCGACGGGGTGGTCAGATCGAGAAGGCCCAGGAGATTCTCGCGGGGGTCTCGAATCTGGCGGACCATTCGGCGGAATACCACTACCAGCGCGGTAGCTTGCTTGCCGTCGAAGGAGAGCTCGGTCACGCCTCCGCCGACTTTGAAAAGGCGCTCAGCCTGGATAAAGACCACACCGGCGCCTTGTTCGAGCTCGCCTATATCAATGACCTGTACGGCAATGATGAGACGGCGGTCGAGTACTACAAGCGATGTACGGAGCGTCCTCCGGTTCCGCTGGCCGCGTTGATCAACCTCGGCGTGCTGTACGAGGACGAGATGCGGTTCCGGGAGGCGGAAGCGTGTTACCGCCAGGTCCTTTCGTTTGATCCGAACCACCCGCGCGCACGCCTCTTCTTCAAAGACTGCCGCGCTAGTAAAGATATGTACTACGACGAGGAGGCCGAGCGCGGATTCACCGTGCTGAAGCAGCTCCTCGAGATTCCGGTCACGGACTTCGAGCTCTCGGTTCGAAGCCGTAACTGCTTGCGTAAGATGAATATCCGAACCCTGGGCGACCTGACCCGTACCACCGAAGCCGCGCTGCTGGCCAGTAAGAACTTCGGTGAGACCTCACTCTCCGAGATCAAGGAGATGATGACGTCGAAGGGGCTTCGCCTGGGGATGGCTCTCGAAGGGGGAGAGCGCGCGGCCAACGACCTGCGCTCCGAGCCCATTGAGGAGCTTTCGCAGGAAGAGAAGGCGCGGCTCGCGAAGCCGATTAGCGATCTCAACCTCTCGGTCCGTGCCCGTAAGTGCATGACCAAGCTTGGCATTCAGACCGTCGGCGAGTTGATGATTCATAGCGGTGACGAGTTGATGGAATGCAAGAACTTTGGTGTGACCTCGTTGAACGAGGTGCGCGAGCGGCTCAATGAGATCGGCCTGAAGCTTAAGAATGAGTGACCCTCGGCCTTGACACGTCCCGTTCATTTGCAGGTCCTGGGTCGAGATCCTCACTCGCAGGCGCGTCTGGGTCGGTTGTTCACACCCCATGGCTCGTTGGAGACTCCGGCATTCATGCCGGTTGGGACTCAGGCGACCGTCAAGGGGTTGACACCCGACCAGATTCGCGCGACGGGGTCCCGCATGCTGCTGGCCAATACCTATCACCTGGCGCTCCGGCCAGGTGAGCAGGTGGTGGCCGAGCTTGGGGGCCTTCATCGCTTCATGGGGTGGGATGGGCCGATTCTCACCGACTCGGGTGGGTTTCAGGTCTTCAGCCTTGCCGCGCGCTCGAAGCTGACCGAGCAAGGCGTTACCTTCCGATCTCATATTGATGGCCGACTCCTGGAATTGACGCCGGAGTCGTCCATGCGCATTCAGCAAGACCTCGGCGCGGACGTGGCCATGTGCTTCGACGAGTGCCCCGCCTTACCCGCGAGCAAGGAGGCGATCGCCGCCGCCGTGGACCGGACGATCCGCTGGGCCGGCCGTTGCAAAGACGCTCACCAGAGGAACGATCAGGCCCTGTTCGGGATCGTGCAAGGGGGGAGCCATGCCGACCTCCGAGGTGAATGCGCCGAGGCCTTGATAAAGCTGGATTTCGAGGGATACGCGGTAGGTGGCGTGAGTGTGGGGGAGAGCCGGGAACAGGTGCGCGAGGCGCTTCGAGTCACCACTCATCACTTGCCGGAGGATCGCCCACGCTACCTGATGGGCGTGGGTCGACCTCAAGACATCCTCGAGGCGGTGGGAACCGGGATCGACCTGTTTGACTGCGTGCTGCCCACCCGGAACGGACGGAACGCGACTTGTTTGACGGCTCGGGGGCCCGTGAAGTTAAGAAACGCCGCCCATCGGACCGATCACGGGCCGATCGAAGCCGGTTGTGATTGCATGGCCTGTACCCAGTTTAGCAGGTCCTACCTCCGCCACCTGTTCATCGCCAAGGAAATGCTCGGGCCGATCCTCGCCTCTTTTCACAACCTCGCCTACCTTCAGCGCCTGACGCGCCAGATCCGCGAAGCGATCCAAGCCGGACGATTCGTCCAATTCAAGACCGAAGTGCTTGAAGCGCTTGGACCCTAGTGGTTAGATTGCTGTGGAGGGGGAAGCTGGACGATCCGGAACGTTCCGATTACGCCAGAGAGACGCTTGCTCCCGTTTGGCTTTTTGTACTCGCGACGGACCCAAGACATGCCCTGTTTGTTGGATGCAATCCCCTTGATTTTCGCTCAGAATGCCCAGGCCGCTAATCCGGAGCAGGGTGTCTCGGGTCTTCTGACCTCCTTGCCTTTCGTGCTGGTGGTTGGATTCTGGTTCTATTTTCTGCTCATCCGTCCATCGCAGCAGCAGGATAAACGCCGGCGCGGCATGATTGCCGCGTTGAAGAAGAACGACAAGATCATTACCACCGGCGGCCTGTACGGAACGGTCATGTCGATCGACCCGGATCAAGACCGAATCGTCTTGCGCGTGGATGATGATAAGGGCGTGAAGTTGACCTTCAGCAAGTCGGTGATCGGCCGCATTGTCGAAGGGACCAGCGAAAAGTCATCGGATAACGCCTGATTCATGGGTAGTGGCCGGGATCGGCCGAAGCTTAAATGGATTGCCGGCCCGATCGATGGATGAGTCCTACTGATATTTTCAGATTTTAACCGCGGGGATCGGCCGACGCGGATTGCCGCTTCGTTGATCATGGATACACCCTTGCCCCTTGCCGTCAGGATATCGCAATGTTAGCGCTCGGCTATGTCATCGCCGCCTGCCTGGTTCTCAGCGTGCTTTACACCCTGTATGGGTTAGCCGTGGATACGGGGCAAAAGCTTCATCTCAAGTCTGGCGTGATCGCCACCTTCACCTTCGCGGGCCTGATGGCCATGTGGCCACCGCAAGAAAAGCTCAAGCTGGGTATCGACCTCTCTGGAGGGACGATCCTGGTGTATGAGGCCAATAAGGAGAAGACCACGGCTGACTTCAAGATGGAGAATCTGATCTCGGCGCTGAAGCGCCGGGTCGATCCTCAAGGGGTCAAGGAAATCCCGATCCGAAACATCGGCACAAACCGGCTTGAAATCATTCTGCCGGCGGATGAGGATGTGGATGAGGTGAAGCGGTTGCTCACCGATGTGGGAGCTCTGGAATTCCGGATTCTCGCCAATCGCAAGCACGACCAGGCCGTCGTGGATCGTGCCCTCGCCCCTTCGGGAAGGACGAGGTCGCTCGGTAAGTATAGCTGGGCGCTCCTCGCGGAAATCTCCACCGGTACGAATCCCACGTTCACCAGCAAGACGATTCAGGACGTCACCCAGGATTGGAAGAAAGACCGCTATGCGGGGGGCGAGATTCAGCTTGTTGGTAAAACAAGCGCGGGGACCGAACAGACCATCGCCGCGAAGATCGACCGTAACACGTCGACGGAAATCATCCTGACCGAGCCGCACGGGCTAAAGTCGATCACGTCCTATCGCATCGAGTATAACCCGAGTGGAATCCAAGGGGGCGACCCCAATAGCCCCAGGCCGAGCGACCCGATCGTTCGAGAAGACACGGTCAGTCCAGGCTTTGCTCAACGCTATATCCTGGTTGGACTCGACCGGCAGAACGTCTCGGGCGCACTGCTGCAAAGGGCATACGTCGCGCAGGACGAGCGGCTTCAGCCCGCTGTCGGCTTCGTGTTCAAGCGGGAAGGGGCTCGTAAATTCGGCCAGTTGACTCGCGAGCACCTTCCTGAAGAAGGGGGCGCGTTCAAGTATCAACTGGCGATCTTGCTCGACAACCTGGTGATGTCGGCTCCGTCGATCAACTCCGAGATTCGGGAGTCAGGGATCATCGAAGGGGGAGGCCAGGGTTTCCGTGCTTCCGAAGTGGACTACCTGATTCGGATCTTGCAGGAAGGCAGCTTGCCCGCGAGTTTGAATCCGAATCCGTTGCAGGAAGAAAAGGTCGGCCCGACTCTCGGTGAAGACACGATCACCAAGGGGGTCCGGGCGATCTGGGTCTCGATGCTGGTCGTCCCTGTCTTCATGGTGATCTATTACCGAATCGCGGGGGTGATCGCGGTCTTCGCCCTGGTCCTCAACATGATTCTGTTGATCGGCACCATGGCATTCATGCAGTCCACCTTCTCACTGCCAGGGCTGGCGGGCCTTGCGCTGACGATCGGTATGGCGGTCGACGCCAACGTGCTCGTGTTCGAGCGTATGCGTGAGGAGAAGGAGCGAGGCGCCACGCTCACCCAGCAGGTGCGGAACGGGTTCAACCGTGCCTGGGTGACCATCTTCGACTCTCACGTGACGAACTTGCTCTCGAGCATGGTTCTGTGGTGGGTCGGCACCGAAGAGGTCAAGGGCTTCGCGTTGACAATGATCATCGGTATGCTCTGGAACCTGTTCACCGCGGTGTTTGCCTCGCGCGTGATCTTCGAGTTCGGGTTGAAGAACGGGTGGATCAAGAACTTGACCATGATGAAACTCATGGACAAGACCAACTTCGACTTCATCAGCCCTCGGTTCTACTGCATCACCGTTTCATCGATTCTCATCGTGCTCGGGTTGGTTGCAACCTATGCTCGAGGCCGATCGATGTACAACATCGACTTCACCGGCGGAACCCTGGTGACCATTCGGCTGAATGAAGACGATCCAGAGGTCAAGCCGCTCAGCGAGTCGAAACGCGCCAGCTTTGTCCGTGATAAGGCGAGCGTGCTTCCCGACGTGACCGTGGAAAGTTTGAAGGTCGGCGGGGACAAGTCGCTCTACCGATTTAACATTCGGACCACCGACCAAGACACGAACAACGTCAAGAGCACGATTCTCAAGACGTTCGGAGATACGCTCGAGCGGGTTGTCATGACCCACGACGAGGGAACCCCGATCCCGGCGGCAGCCGCCGACGAAAGTACTGACGCGACCAAGAAGGCGGTCACCGCTCGATTCGCGGGAGGACGTCAGTACCAGCTCAACTTCAACACCACGACGTTCAATAGCTCACTCGCACCTTCCCAGGTCGTCTCGTCGATCTTCGCGAACGAGGTACTCGCGAAGGACAAGATCGAGGCCCCGAGCACGCGGTTCGAGATCGTCCCCCCCGCACGGGGGGCCAAGGTCGATCCAAACACGTTGATCTTGCGGACCGACCTCGAGCCCGCGGTGGTCAACAAGGCACTCGACTCACTCGCGACGCAGCTTTTGAATAATCGTGATATGCTGTTCGAGCGAATTACCAACTTCGGCGGAACCGTGGCGGCCGAAACGCGAACCCTGGCGATCATCGCCACGGTCGCGAGCTGGTTGATCATCATCGCCTACCTCTGGTTCCGATTTAAGTCGCTCACCTACGGCCTCGCCGCCGTGATCGCGGTCGTTCACGACGTGCTCATTACCTTGGGTGCGGTGGCGGTTAGCTTCTGGGTCGCCACGCTTCCCGGAGCACGCGAGTTCCTGCTAATCGACCCATTCAAGATCGACCTTCCAATGATCGCCGCGTTCCTCACCTTGATCGGGTTCTCCGTCAACGACACCATCGTGATCTTCGACCGAATCCGCGAGATCAAGGGGAAGACCCCTTACCTCAGCGAGAAGGTGATCAACGACGCGGTGAATCAGACTTTGAGCCGGACCATTCTGACGTCATTCACGGCCTGGCTCGTCGTCGTGATTCTCTACTTCATCGGTGGAGAGGGCTTGCACGGCTTCGCGTTCGCCCTGACCGTCGGGTTCTTGAGCGGTACGTACAGCACGATCTATATCGCCACCCCGATCCTCATCGACTGGATCGGCGCTCCACCCGAGGGGGCGAAGTCCGACAAGGAGTTTGCGGCCAGCCCAACTCGCTGACGTTCCCCACAACGCCCGTCAAATACCAACCCAAGCTCGGTTCATACCGACTGGCCGGCCGGTCCGCTCCATCAATCAATCGGATGGGGGGATCGGCCGTTTTCGTTTGAGTGTAATCGCTCTCCGCTCCTAAGCCGTTCTCACTCGACGTGAGCCTCGTCCTCCCGAAACCACCTTGTCATCATGTTCTTGGGGGAACGAGGCTCCCGCCGAGCGGCGGTTGGTAGGCTCAAGCAATCACGGCGGTTCGCAACCCGAGGTGGACACGCTCGAATCGGTGAGAAATTTACGCGTCATAAATCGGTTTGCATAAATGGGAAAACGTGAAAAATTATAAAATTGATTTAAGTCTGAACGCATTTTTGATATTTTGACCATTGATGTTTTTTTGTTCTGAGGAAACGGCGAGGAGCCGGGCGGATCTGATCGAACAACAGAGCCAAACGCCGACCGCGGCCCCGGCGCTGGCGGTAAGGCCGTCGGTGATGTCGGGAGTCCGGCTGGCAAGCGCGATCTGTCCCGCCTCCAAGAGGAATCCCAGGATAATCCCCACTCCCGCGGCCCGGCGTACGGTCGTTCGTGGATACCGAAGGGATAGCAAGGCGCCGAACGGGAGGTAGCTAAGAAACTGGTGGACGACATCGACCAGCGCCGCGGCCCCCGTGTTTCGGTAATAGTCCCAGAATGGAACGACCTGAGACCAGCGGAGCCGCCAATCGGTCGCGGGGCGCAGAGGGGAGAAAGGGGCCCAGGCGTCGAGGATTAAGGCCGCCGTACTGAGGGCCAATGCGCATCCCACCCACCTGCGGGGTGGGGCGGCGGGGCGGAGACCGACGACACAGGCTCCCGTGGCGGCTCCCAGACACCCGACCAGGACAGAAGTAGCATCGACGGTCCGGCTTGGTAGAGCCATTTGGACAATCTCGATGAGTGTGGCGATCATCCCTCCCGTGGCCGCGGCCGCGACCGTGGCGAGCGGGACATGGGCTCCAAACTCGCGATAAGCCAGTGCAAAGAGCCCCCCCGCCAGGCCCCAGGCGAGCCCTGCCGCGGTCCAGTCCAGCGGATCTGACTCTCCCGTGTTATGGAATGGGATGAACCGGGCTTTGCGTATTGCCGCTTTAAGGTCGTCCACGTCAGCGCTCACATCCAGCGGGGCCAGTCCGGCGGCCAGAAATCCGACCGCGACGGCCAGTGCGCACGCCGCAAGTGGACGGTTAGACGTGAAGCGAGTCGTCACCGGCGACAGGGAGGGGCCCAATCGGCACACCTGCGCCACAACACCCCCCATGGCGGCTCCCGCGGAATTCGTCGCCAGGTCGAACACCGAGGAGACCCGTCCCGGTGTGAACAACTGAAGCGATTCCACAAGCAAGCTGAGCGCGAATCCTCCGACGGTCGCTTCCAACACGATTCGCCAAGGCCGTTGTCCCGCTCTGACACGGAGCCAGCCATGGGCGAACCCCCACGGAATGAATAGCAGGATGTTGCTTGCCAGGTCGACTCGCGAAACGGGGCCGTCTAACACTTCGCGCAAGGCACCGACCTTCGCGGCGAATTCGCTGGCGTTGGTCGTAAACTGGAAGGGCAACAGGGTTCCGTAAATGATGAAGGCGGTACTTGCCAAGAGCATCACGCCAGCGGCGGATAAATGCAAGTCGAGTTGGGGCCTCCACTCGCCCGCGACTGGGGTCCGAGGCATGGTTGAGATCCGATCCGTCTTGGCGCGATTTCTCATGTGCCTCGGTCAACGAATGCGACGTTTTAAACGTGATCGGGGCCAACGGTGGGAGAGGCACGACGTTGGCGAGGCTTCCTGCCCGTTGGTGATTCAGCTCATTTTCCTCTCAGCCTGAGCAGGAACCTTCGCCAGCGGGACCGACGTACCTGGTGGAGCATCGCCATCTGATTACAAAGGTGCGCGTGAAATTCGGTGTCAGCGCGAGCTACCTCGGCCGCCGCGCTGGGGGATCCACTGGAAGAGGGAGGTCGAGAGGGGTTCTGAGGATGACCACGGAGATTGGCGTTGGTTTTCATGTTCGGTGGAGGCGTGCCGCCCTGAGGCTCACCGTTTGCCGAGAGACTCTTCTGATGTCCCGTCTCAGGCTGACTCTGGCGCTTCGCCTCGACCGGCTTGGAAATTCGCTCAGATTCCTGGGCGAGATCCACCACGGCGTGTCGTGGAGCTACCCGTACCGTTGCGACGACCATGGTGTTTGTCGTTCCTTTCTCCGTTCGGCATCGGTCCAGCCGAGTCTCCTGGAACTGACTGACCTGTGGACTGGAAACGTTCTTGGCACTCCCGACGACACGGGTTGGAAACGGGCCCGGGGACGCATGCGTCAATGCGGGTATGGCCCGCGAGGGGCCCCCGAGATAGAAGCGAGCCCGAGGCACCGTGCTCGTCTCAGACCGGAGCCCAAGTGCGAACTCTCCGATACGCAGATCATCTCCCTCTCCCAGCCTCGCGGCTCGAACGAGGGTCCCATTAACGCGAACACCATTCCTGCCAAGCAGGTCGATCACCCATACCCCATCCGGGGTGTTCAAGAGGGAGATGTGGAACCGTGAGACGCTGAGATCATCAAGTTGAAGGGTGCAATTCGGCGAACGTCCAACGAGGACCAAGGGACTGAGCAGTGGCCACGACACCCGGCGGCCGGACCGGTCTCGGGCTTCCAGAATCGGCGATCCACGATCACGACGGGCTAGCTCCGAGCGGACCCGAGGGGCAGGGAGATTGCCCGTCTCTTGCCCTTTGGCTTCCTTCGTGTCCGGTCCGGCACACCCTGAGACCTTAACGCGGAAAGGACCGACACGCATGATTTCCCCGACGCCGAGCCAACCGATCCTCTGCCGACCCTCCTTCCATCCAAGGCCCGACCGGCTGTCCAGATCGACGCCAAGAATGCGTCCGGCGATGACTTGAAGATAGGCGTGGCGACGGCTGACCGAACTGTGGGAGAGCACCAGGTCCGCGCATTCGTCACGTCCGAGGATGGCGAACGGTTGGGAAGTGGCAAAGGGAACCGTGCTGTTCCCATTCGGCCCGTTGATTTCAAGTTGGAGGGGACTCACTGCCCCGACCGCGTGCAAGAGGCTGTCCATGGGATATGCCGTGTCTTCCGGTCCGGTGGCTGAGGGGGGGCTTTCGCCGACGGCGCTAGCGAAACTCTTACCAGGGGCGACCAGAAAGGTTGGCCGTGTGTTGCTTGGAAGCCACCCTGGATTCCTTCGGGAGCAACATTGGCACAAATACAAATACGGAAGAACGACTCCCTATTTGGCCGTGACTTTCCTTTTGCCCGTTCGAATGGTTTCGTTTGACCACGCGTGGCGCGGCAGTTTCCAGCGCGTCTCGGCCAGTTGGCTTGCCACGTCCACCGTTCGAATGGAACGATACCGCGCCAGCAGCGCCTCGAGCCGGCCGCGGCTCCGGCCGATCCCCACATAGGTACGAAAGCGCCCAGCCGGGCGCAGCGGCAAACGCGGTTGCTCGGGGTCGAATTCCCAAGGATGAAAATAGAGCATCCCAACCGCGGGCGAGCACTCACGACCCAGTTGCCGAAGTCCATGAAGCAGGAGTGCCAGGGGAAAAAGACGGAAGTAGCCCCCCCCTCCGACCGGCACGTTAACACCCCCGAGCCTCAGTGTGGCTGGAGGAAACTCCAGGATCTCATGCTCCCCGCCCCCCGTCAGGAAAGGGCCTCGAGGTGCGTCCGGTACTCCATAGCGGTCGTGATAGACCGGGAAGATCGATGAGTCATAGAGAAAGTCTAACTCGGCCAGAACATCAAGAGCCCACGCAGTCTCCTTGACGATGCTAAACGTTGGCGCTCGATACCCACGAATCGCCTCGCCCGTCACCTGCTCAAGCGCCTCTTTACTTCGTCGCGTGTCTTCGCGAAATTCTTCGCGAGTAAATGTGTGAACTCTTCGATGTTCCCATCCATGACTGGCAACCTCATGTCCCTCTTGATGGATGGATCGGACCAACTCTGGATGAGTCTGGGCAATCCTTCCCACGATGAAAAACGTTGCCTTCTGGCCGTTGCGACTCAAGGCTTCAAGGAGCCAGTGAGTCGATGGTTCCAGACGTTCGGAGTACAAGGTCTTAAGCGTGGGGTCAATCACCAGGCCGGACGCCTGATCAATCAGGTCGTGCTCCTCGACGTCGAAACTGAGCAGGACGTTTGACTCCGTCGCGGGAAGGGTTGAAGCCTCGCTCGCTCTGGATTGGAAAGCCGGCCCGGTCTTCGCATTCAAGGCCTGTCTCCTTTCCCTGATTGCATACTATCTCCCTCGTGATTGAACCGGGCACGTTCTTTATAAATAGGTTTCCAGTGAAGCTCCTCAATAATATGAGGTGGATGGATGCTCACATTAGTCAAACCCATTTGAACAAACAGCGCAGCGTGAAACGCGCACTATAAGTATTACATGGGTGAATTAAATTGCTCAAAGGTGTGGTGACGCACTCCACATAGGTAAGGATGGGAGGATCGCCTTAACTACTACGGAACTTTTTTTTTCGGCCGGTACGTGCACAAATAAAGCGAGCTTGGTCCAATAGGATTCCTTGAGTAGAAGAGTGTGAGGAGAGGGCTCATCTCCCATTAGACCGCGGGTGCAACCGAGTTTGATTTTGATACTTCTCTTCCACATGAAGCGCAAAGAATACAGGAAAAGAAACCTGATTTTTGCGGACGGAGAAAAAATTCTGAAGTAGTGAGAGCGGGGATCGCCTGGCTCGGCATGTGCAACGCCATCAATAACGAGCTGTGGTCCTTGTGATCGAGTTTCGCATCGACTTCTTACATTCACTCACATCACAACGATTGCTTTGGTTTCCTCAAAACGGAATCCGCATCAGGTCGGAGCGTTCGTTGTACGCCCCCACTCGATGCCACCCATGCTCAATCGCGATGCCCCAGTTGTGAGTGGACGCTTAACACCGAAAGCTTGTGTAGGTGAGCGAATGCATGCTTGGGGACTGCCACGCAAAGGTGGTTGTCGTGTTGCGGAATGGTGGCCTCATGCATCTGAGATCAATGCGTGGGATGGTTCATGTGCTTGATGAGTCTTTCCCCTTGGATGTCGGCCTGCCACAAGTACGGACTGGGGACCAGACTGATGGCATGGTTGGCAAACCCACTTCATGAATCGCAACTTCACCAAAGGAGATTCGAATCGCGGGGTTGGAGCAGGTGCTCGGTCGGCTGACCCCCGGGAGGAGATCCCTAAAGAGTCGCAAGCAGGCCGGGCTAATCACTCAACAAGAAATGAGAAATGATGATTCGGTTTTGTGATCAATATCCGATCGGTTCGCTCTGCATGATTCGGGCCTCATTTTTGAGCAGTGCGTACGACGAACCTCATCGAGTTCAGGGCCTGTCCTTTCGAGACAGTCTGATCGAGAGGGCTGAGCATTGGCCCAGGAACCGTTGCCATTGCTCGGCAAATCCACTTTGGCGCGGGGATCAGTCGGCCATTGCGGATCGCATCCGCCGATTGATATCCGGACTCGGCAACGCGAGCAAAAAACCGGTGAGCACGACGCGTGCGACAAGCGGTTGCCACGCGTACCCAACTCCTGGATCCCATTCTGCTTTCTCGCTTGCACCTGGGTCTGCTTGAGTGTCTTGAGATAAGTGAACGTCTTGTTCACTGATGGAACTTCCTGTTGCCGGTGCCGTGTCCAAGGCGACCTCAATCAGCCTGAGCACGACGACCGTCAAGCGGGAGCGGTTCGGAACTTGTGTCCGGACCATGACATGTTCGCATTTCAAATTTAGTTCGTGCTACCAACCCGATTGCCCTTGCACACCCGCCCATGGTTGTGGGTCCAGCCGGACTACGCCCTGCGCGAGCTCGGGTATTTCACGGCCCATTTTAAGAGTCGTCATTCTTCAGGCAATACCACCCGATGGAGCCTTTCGAAGGGCTAACCTCATGAGCATCCGGAACCGCCGACCAAGGAAAAACCGCTACCAGATCGCGTTCGAGTCCCTCGAGGAGCGTCTCGTCCTTAGCTCTCCCGAAGCGGCTCCGTCGCTCGGTCCACCACCAGCTCCTTCATCCAACGTGATCTGGGTGAATTCCGACGCGAGTCTTCAATCCGCGATCAACGATCTTCAGTCCGGTCAGACGATCGTCATCCAGAAGGGAACATACAAACTATCGAATACCCTTTACATCGGCAAAAACCACCAGGTGACTGATGTCACAATCCGAGGTGAAACCGACAACTTCAACGATGTCGTCCTCCTTGGCAATGGAATGGACAATGCCAGGTATGGCAATGTTCCGATGGGAATCTCCGTTTACAACGCTCAGAATGTGACGATCGCCGCGTTGTCCATCGGCCAGATTTACTACCACCCGATCGAGCTGGCTGGCCCGGAAGGTGCGTCACAGGTCGATATCTATCACACACGGCTTTTCGACGCGGGAGAACAGTTCATCAAGTCCAACCCAACCTCGGCTGGGGGGGGAGTTGATAACTCCAGCGTCAAGTACTCTCTGATCGAATACACCGCCGGGCCACCGAAGACTGACCACGGTGGAGGGATTGGATATACCAATGGTATCGATGTGCATGGCGGTAAAAATTGGGAAATCTCAGATAACTTGATCCGCAATCTTCATGTTCCCGATTCGGTGCCTTCCAACAACCTTTGGAATCCAGCGATTCTCATTTGGAACAATGCGGCCAACGTTACGGTCCAGCGGAATACGATCATCGATTGCGATCGCGCGATTGCGATGGGTCTCATCCAACGCTCCAGCGGCTACGACGCCCAGAACGGGATCATTCAAAACAACGTTGTCTACATCACCCCCGGCCTTTTCAGTGCGGCCCGCAAGGCAGATGCTGACGGACAGATCCTTGCCTGGAGTGCGCCTGGCACGGTGATCGCGCACAACACGATTCTTACCAACGGCAACGTGCCGAACTCGATTCAGACCCGGTGGGCTGCCTCGGGCATTCAACTGGTCAACAACCTCAGTGATGCGCCCGCTCGCGCTCGAGACAACTCGAGCTATGCCCAGAGCGGCAACTACTGGGCGGCGACCTCGACCATGTTCGTCGATACTTCCGCGGGGGACCTGCGCCTGGTCTCCGGTGGAGCGGCCGCGAACGTGATCGACAAGGTGGATGCGCCGGCCAATGTGACGGTCGACTGGTCGGGTAATCCTCGGACGTCGGGTGCCAGGTCCGACATCGGAGCCTTCGAGTACCAGACCACCACGCCGACTCCCCAGGCGCCGACGGTGACATCGACCACGCCGTCCTCCGGAACAACGGGCGTTGTCGCGTCCTCAATCGTGTCGGCGACGTTCAGCCAATCGATGCAGGCGTCGTCGATCGGATTCACGTTGAAGGATGCGACTGGTAAGGCCGTCGCCTCGACATTGTCGTACGACGACGGGTCGCGCACTGCAACGCTCGCATTGCCACTGTTGTCACCCTCGACCACTTACACAGCAACAGTGAGCGCTGGGACGAGCTCTCAAGGTGTTGCGTTGGCCTCGCCGGTCACATGGTCGTTCACAACGGCGGCGGCCTCGAGTACCAGCGGCACGAGAACGCAAACGACGGCGGCCGATTTTGGTTCGGGGACGGTCAGTGGTACCGTTGTCACGTCCACCGGCGATGGAGAAGTCCAACTCGCCCCCGCAATCTCCGATTCCTTCAACGGGTCCTCGCTGGGATCCGGTTGGACCACTCGTTCCTGGGGATCGGGATCCGGCTACTCCGTGTCGGGAGGCTCGCTCGCCCTTACCGGCGCCCAGGTCCTCTCACGAACCTCGTATAACGGAGGCGTTCCCGTCCAGGCTCGCCTCAACTTCGGGTCCGCCGCGTACCTTCACTTCGGTCTCGCCACCGACCTCGTCGATGCTCGTGGCAACTCATGGGCAATCTTCAGCACCATGGGGACCACGAACACTCTCTACGCTCGGGTGAACTCCAACGGTGTGACCAGCGACGTGAGGCTCGGATCGATCCCCTCGGGCTTCCATACTTACCAGGTCGTGCCCGTTTCCGGTGGGTTCCAGTTCCTGATCGACGGTTCCCTCAAGGCGACGATCAACCGCTCAATCTCCTCGCGCACGCCGCTCAGAGTGGCGTTTTCCTCCTATCAGTCGTCGTCGAGCACCGCGTTACTGGCCGACTCGATCCAGGTGGACGCGCTCACATCCACGGGTACCTTTACCTCCTCCTCGCTCGACGCGGGGGCGAATGCTGTATGGGGGACGCTTTCCTGGACGGCGACGACTCCCAGCGGAAGCTCGATCGTCGTTGAGACCTCCAGTTCCCCAAACGGATCCACGTGGTCTTCGTGGGCTTCGGTGAGCAACGGTGGGACGATCGCGAGTCCGTCGGGTCGGTATCTACGGTATCGAGTGACGTTCGCGACCACTAGCGGGGGTAGTACCCCAGTCCTCTCCGCGATCACGGTCAACTGGGATTCATCTTCCGAGACGCCGCCCGACGGTGGAGACCCACCGGTCGTGGCTCCCACAGTGACGTCCACGTCTCCGACATCGAGTGATTCAACGGCCTCCGCGGGGACAACCGTCTCTGCCACGTTCGACAAGTCGATCGTGGCATCCTCAGTCGTGTTGACCGTTCAGGATACGTCAGGTAATCAAGTTGAAGGCACGTTGAGCTATAACGCATCCACGCGTACCGTTGTTTTCGCTCCATCGGCGCCGCTGGCGGCGTCAACAACCTACACGGCGACGGTGAGCGGAGCGACCGACGAGTCGGGTAACACGATGCCGTCCCCGTTTACGTGGACGTTCAAGACGGCGGCCGCTCCCTCTGTCACCTCCATGTCGCCCACGACCGGCGCAACCGGTGTGTCGAGGACGGCGACGGCAACGGCGACATTCAGCCAGGCAATGCAGGCGTCTTCAATCGTCTTCACCTTGAAGAATTCTGCTGGAGCCACCGTGCCGGCGACGTTATCGTATGATGCCAGGACCTTGACAGCGACGCTAACACCCTCGTCACCGCTGGAGTCTGGCATGACTTACACCGCGACTCTGAGTGGTGGGATGACTGTCTCCGGCTTTGCCCTTTCGACGCTGGTCACCTGGACCTTCACGATCGCCTCCGCCTCAACTCCACCGACCGGCCAGGAGCAATTGCTTTACCAGCAAAACCTCCAATATGTTGGGGCCTTCCGTGTGCCCGGCGGTCAGATCGGGTCATCGGTATTCGACTATGGCGGGTCGGCGCTCGCCTTCAATCCGGCGAATAACTCGCTGTTCATGGTAGGCCACTCCTCCGACCAAGCTGTCGCGGAGGTCGCGATTCCTAGCACGATCCTCAACACCACCGACCTCTCCCGGTTGTCAGTCGCCAAGGTTCTTCAGCCGTTTACATCGATTTTGCCACGGCTTCCAAATAATCCTTCCAACATGTCGGTGGGAGGACAGGAAGCGATCGGTGGACTCATGGTTGTCGACGGCCAGTTGATCGGTACGGCGTTCAATACGTACGACGGTTCGGCAAGTGTGAACGTCTCACACTTCAAGCTCAGCTCGACGAATTTGGCCTCGGCGAATGTGTCGGGTCTCTATCAGGTCGGCAATATGGGCGGCGGGTTTGTGGGCGGATACATGGCCCCAATCCCTTCGGAATGGCAATCCGCCCTGGGTGCACCCTACCTGACCGGCCAAGCGGCTTTGAACATTATCTCAAGGACCTCTTCCGGTCCCGCGGCATTCGGCTTCGACCCGGCCAAGCTTGGGCAGGGGGTGACCCCAGCGATTCCATACGTCTACTATGATCAGAACCACCCAACCTTGGGAGCCTATGGCAGTAACGCGCCGACCCTGTTCAATGGGACGGTTGGCAGCACCGGACTGGTCTCTGGAATGGGTGTTGCCTTCGTTCCTGGTTCGCGTTCCGTCCTCTTCTTCTCGTCAATCGGTACGGGGGACTACTACTACGGAGAAGCATCGGACGCCAACGACCCGAATCGTGTCTACAAGGGGCCTCACTCAGTGGGCGGAGGCTACACGTACAAGGTGTGGGCCTATGACGTCAATGACTTCGTCGCCGTCAAGTCCGGCCAGAAGAATCCATGGGATCTCAAACCCTATAGCACGTGGGACTTCAGCTTCCCTGTACCCAGCGGTCCGAAATACATGGGAGGAGTTGCGTTTGATCCCTCCACGAACCGTTTGTACTTTTCAGAACTCAAGATGGAACGGGTCGGTGATCCATATGCCTCTCGACCACTGATTCATGTGTTCCAGTTGACGTTGAATAATCAACAGTCGAGTTCGACCAGCGACGCAATGAATCCGAGTTTGATCGCGTCAAGCTCGAGCGCCGATCAGGAGGTCGCCCGATCAAGTCCTTCGCTCAATGGAGCGGAGACTCAGGCGGCAGCCCGACCTCTCGTTGCCATGATTGGCGTTCCGACTTCGAACGACTCGTCCGACGTGACCGTCCTGTCAACCGCGGATGATGTGAACGACGAAAATAGCCCGTCGTCCACCGAGTCGAAATCCTCGAACGATCCGTTCGTCGTTCCTTCCTCGACTTTGGCCGAAGGCAAGTATTCGAGATGGTATCGCATTAAGAAGCCCGGCGATTCGCTCTAATCAGCGATTCAACTGGTCATTAGCGGCGTCTGGATCACCTGACGCCGTTGCGAACCAACAGGACGGTCGACCCTCTCCTCGAACGGGTCGCCACTAGGAATTCTTAACCCTCAAGCGGCCCGGCCCCTGTTTCGACGGGAGCCGGGCTCGTTAACTAAGGCCCGTCTCGTAAATATCAAGTATTTCTTATCATTTAGTCTTCGGACGAAAGCCTCTCTCGGGCGAGCCACGGGACGGTTGTTAGAAGCGATTTCCTCGAGTGAAGGGGGATATTTGGTTTTTCTTGGTGTTTAGAAAATATGAATAGATTTATTGAATAAAATTTTGTGCGTTTAAAACGAAACGTAAGCATGTGGTCGGGTGGCCTTCTCGAGACGAGGTCATGGGATCCCTCGCACGATCATTGGACCGATCCAGCGAGTCAGGCTCACCGGCAGGCGTTGCCAGATGCGGATCATTCGCTGATACCGGGGGTTGTCGGGTCGCATGTCGGTCTCGTGACCAGATCGCACGTAGTATTGCCAGGTCGCCTGGGCAGGCGTGGCCCCCCATTGCTTTTTGAACTGATACGTCGGACTGTCAGGGCTGGAGCGTCCGAAATCAAACGACGATTGCCCGCGCAGTACCGACCGTTCTAGCAAACTCCAGTACATCAGCATGTTTGGGCAGAGGTGGTTGAAGTCACGCAAAGAGCTGGCGCTGGGAACCTCGGTAATACCAACGCCGTGTAGGAGGAGCCCAGCAGCGATTGGCCGTTGGCTCTGCCGCACCAGGCAAATCTCGGCACGGCCCGGGTAATGTCTTAGCACGCTACGGAACAAGTTCACTCCGAACACTGGCGTTCCCAGGTCCCTCATGTTGTGGCTGAACACCGTGTAGAACTCGGACAGGAGTTCTTGCCCACCCCACGCGACCTCCAGCCCGTTCTTGAATCCTTTGCGTACCTGGTTGCGAACCTTGGAGGGAATCTGGTCCCAGAGCTGCCCGGCGGTCGTCGGGAGCGATAGTCTCATGTGGACCTTATTGCCGGCCCGCTGAATCAGCGCGGGATGGTCGATGGGTTGCTCGTGCCGGAGCTCAAGGTAGCGGACGTCAAGTTCGTCGGCCAGTGACACGGCCTGGTCGATCAGCCTCCTTGCCGTCTCGTTATCGTCGGCCACGACTCCTCCGTAGTTCAAATAGGGGAGTCCGACGAGGAACCGGCCGAACAGGGCACTACGTACGAACGAAAGTGAGAGGAACCCTCGAATCTCCCCGCGGCACTCCGCTGTGAGAACGTAGGGGGTGTGTTGTAACCCTGCTTCAAGGGTGAGCGCCCAGGACGGATCGTAACTGAGTTGACAGAGATCACGGCGTGATGCGGCGTAACGGCCCAGCCGCGTCAGCAGGCCGACGATCCCTTTGGGGTCGTGCGTGTGGATCGTTACAGGCCTGGCGGCTGTTGTGACCGTTGCCGTCGCGCCATCGGTGGATGGTTCGGGGCCGTCGTGCAAGTCCAGGGTGCTCATGAGTCCTTACCTCCGCGAGTTTGAACGATGCGCGTTGGTGGTGCAATTCGCCAGGTTGTTTGACTCTCGGCCGGGTCTGCCGAGCCGTTCTCTTTTACTCAAGGCTCAAGCGAGGTCAGTGGCGGGACCGGACTGTGATTGGGCTAGGCCGGATGCGCCCGCCCGTTGGCAAACGAGTTTGAACGGTTCAATATGTTTGGGATCCTCGTGGATGAGTGGGTCTCCCGAGGAGCTCGTCGTACAGGGCTCCGACCTTCACCATTCTTGCCTCGAAGCTATAACGAGTTTCCACCGTCCGCCGGCCTTCCTGTCCAAGTTGCAAGCGCTGGACGGGGTTTAGTAGCAGTCTCCGCAGGCATTCGGTCAATTCATCGACGGCCCCTGGTTCGCAGAGCAATCCGTTCTCTGTGTCTCGGATCAGGCGGGGCACGCCAGCGATCCGGGTGGCGACGACCGGAACTTGCATTGCCAATGCTTCGAGCACAACGTTGGGCAGCCCTTCTCGAAGGCTGCTCAGAGCGAAGACATCCATGGCCTGGTAGAAAGCTAGAGTGTCCGCTCGGTGGCCTAGCAGTCGGATTCGGTCCCGCCGGCCCGTCTCGTCGATCAGTTCTTGAAGATGAGAACGCTCATCCCCGTCTCCCGCGATCCAAAGCTCAACATCGAGATTTGCCGCGAGCAGCCGGTCGACAGCCTGGATCAAGCGGTCGAACCCCTTCTCGGCCGAGAGCCGGCCGACCGCGCCCACAACTAACCGCCCTGGTGGTATGCCGAAACGTTCCTTCGCTTCAGACGTGCTGAGATGGCGATGGAATTCATTGACATCAATACCGTTTTCAATAAGCGTGCAGCGTTCTTCGGGTACTCCGCATTCCAGGCAACGATCGTGCAAGTCGTCAGACACGCAGATCACGCGCTCGTAGCGTGGAAGACAAATTCGGTCGATTCCATAATAAAGTGGAGTGCGGCTGGTCTGCTTGACCCAACCATGTACCGTTGTCACCAGTCGCATAGGCCAAAACGGCCGGAGCAGTAGCCCAAGAAAATTGCTTTTGTAGTCATGTCCATGCCAAATTGCGACTTGAAGCTTTCGGCAGATCCGGAGCATCTCAGTGACCACGTGAAAGTCGAACGGGCCGCGATCAGGAACCGAGAGCAGCGATGCACCCCGACTCTCGGCGCTTTGCTTCAAGTGCTCGAAACCGGAATCGCCCGGTGGATGCATATAGGCGCAAACATTAAGGTATCCTTGGCGGGCCAGAAATCGAGGAGAGTTCAGGATGGTCTTGTCGGGACCTCCACCGGTTTCAGTAACCACACGAGCATCGAGAACGACGGGCGAGTCGACTTGGAGTCCATTGGGGGCGCTCGCATTATTGACTCGGGGTTCGATGGTTAGAACGCTCATCCACGGTGTTCCTCAGTTGAGAGTGATGCGTCGTTCTTTGACGCGTCCCGACAAGTCCGAGTCGGAGAGCGAGTTGTCAACCTCGCATGGCTCGCTCGGTTTTCGCTCTAATTACGGCCTCGACAGCCGTGCAAGCGGAATCTCCTATGGCTTCCCAATCGAACCGCTGATTCACGAAGTATCTCGCCCGCGCGGCAAGACGCTCACCAGTTAGAGGGTTTTTGAGCAAGCCGACGATTGCCTCCGCGAAGTGCGTGCGATCGGCAACGATGAGGTGCTCCCCCGGCGATGCGTCCAGTCCCTCGCAACCGACGGGCGTGCTGACCACGGGCAAGCCCGCGGAGAAGGCCTCGAGAATTTTGAGCCGAGTCCCCCCTCCTGCCTCCAGGGGGACCGCCAGTGCACTCGCCTTTTGGAGATACGGTCTTACGTCGGGGACATTGCCCGCAACGACCACGCCCGGCAGTTGTTCCAAAGCCCTGACGGCTTCCGTGGGGTCGCGCCCGACGATGAGTAGCTCCACGCAGGGGATCGCTTCGCGGACGCGCGGGAGGATCTGCTTCGCCAGGTAATCCGCGGCGGCCGCGTTGGGACCCCACGACAGGCAACCGAGGTAGAGTAGCTTCGGTGTCGATGAGTGGCGACCAGCGGGCAGACCAGCGTACGACTTACAGTCAACCCCGTTCGGCACTACGTAAGTTGACCGAGCTCCGAGCGACCGAAAATAGGCGTTATCTCCTTCGGAGACGGTAAACAGCGCATTGGCAAGTTGGCCGGCGCGCCGTTCCGAACCAATGAGAAGGCGTGATTCACGGAGTAGGTATCGCCGCTTTGCCGTCGAAGGTTGTTCGAGAGCGCTCCGGCGAACGAGTTCGGAGTAGATGTTGTGCAAGTCGACAATGGTGGGGACATCGTGGGCCGCATTGCGATAGAGCAGCGAATCGAGATGATCCAGGTAGAGCAAGTCGGGGCGCTCGCGGTGCATTTGTCGTTGGATTGCAAGCCGAACGCCACGCCGATCATGCCGACGATAGAGAACATAAGGCTCGCCGCGGGCCGCGGCGGTTGCCGCGCGTAGTACCTCCCTCGCTGTTGTACGGGGAGCCACGGTCGCCGGTGTGACCTCAACTCCATGCTCACGAAGTACCTCGATTCCCTCCTCGAGACCAGGCGACCCGGCAATCACCAGGCGGACCCGAAAGCGAGCGGCGAGCGAGCGGAGTAGATGGAACGTGCGGAGGTGCCCCCCTGTATTGAGCGGCCATGGAAGCTCACTCGTAACAGCCAGCACCGAGGGCGCGGGTTTTGTCGACGAGCACGAACCCGTACGAATCTCTCGCGGGCATTGCGATATCAGCATGTCACAACCCTCGTCGCGTCCTTTTCCATCGCGCATACGAACTCCGCTGGCGTCCTGAGCATCTCGCGGTAGAGGTTTGCGTAAGCACGATGCATCCGCGGCTCAGAAAAATTCTCCTCAGCTCGTAAACAACCGCGCTGGCCTAGGGCCGCGCGGAGGGCGGGATCACTAGCGAGAACCGCAATTCTTTCGGCGAGGGTTTGATCGTCCCCGGAAGGAGCCAGCAAACCGGTTCGCCCCTCCTCGACCACCTCGCCGACACCGCCGACGTCGGTCGAGACGACGGGTAAACCGGCGGCCATCGCTTCGATCAGGACGAGCGGAATTCCCTCGCTCACGCTGGTCAGCAGAAAGATATCCGCGGCGGAAAGCAGACGTGGCACGTCATTGCGGAGACCGAGGAACCGGATTCTGTGGGTTACCCCCCGTGCGGCGGCGGCTTCCCGGATCGCTCCCTCTTCCGGACCTTCGCCCGCCAGGACGAGCACGATGCGTGGATGATGAGACATGAGCCGTTCAATCGTGCGGATGGCGGTCACATGATCCTTAAGGGGATCGAGCCGGGCGACCTGAAGGATCGCAAGATCATCGGGCTCGAGATCAAGCTCGCGGCGTAACTCATGACGGTTGTGGCTGGTTGCGAAGGCGCTCAAGTCAATGCCGTTGTAGACCACATCGACCCGGGTGGAGGGCAACCCCTCGTTAATGATAAGAGCTTGACGGACCGAGTGTCCGACTCCGACGACCCGATCGCGTCGCGACAGCAGAAATCGGTTCGCGAGCATCCGCTTTGGCCGGGGGTAATCAGGGAACGTTCGCCCGTGCTCTGTCATTAGCAGAGGAAGCCGCGGGTACAATCCACGCGACACCGCTCCGTAGAAGAACGGCGTGTACTGGTGGGCATGCACAAGGGCCACTCGCTCGCGGCGTAGGACGGCGGCCAGCTTCCGGGCGCAACGCCAGTCAATGCCCGGCTTTCGGCCGAGCACTTCAACCGAGAAGCCCTCGTCGCGTAACGCCTCGCCCAACGTCCCCAACTCATCGAGGCACACGAACACGAACCGGTAGGCCCCATGGAGTTGGCGAGCCAGTCTCGCCGCGAGCACCTCGGCCCCTCCCACCTTCAAACCATGCAGGAGCTGGCAGATCGTGATTGTGGAATTGATCATTAGTCTAAACCTCGAATCGTTGCTTGTTCCACTGGACCGTGCTTCGTGGGCGACTTGACTAATTCCTTGGGCCGGAAGCGCACCCATGTCAGGAGCGCGCGCAGGGCCGCGCCCTGTGCCCGAAGCCGGTTCAATACTCGGCGTTTCTGGGGGATGAATCCTTTCGGCGCACCAAAATCGAACTCCCCCGAGGAACGAGGAGCCGACCTCAACAAGCCCGCCCGGAGATAGGCGTCGCGCGTTCCCTCAACCAGCAAGATTGCCAGCGATCGGGTCACGTAACGTGAGTCGAACCGATCGAGGTCGCACCACGCCCGCTCCGAAAGCTCTTTCCCCCGGCGCAACAACGCCGAGCGGAGTGGCTCGTCCGCATGGGCGGAGGCGAGCCGGAGTACGTTGGCCTTGCGGAGTTCCTGTGCCGCCCAGGTCTCGGTGGGATACTCCAACTCGTCGGGGCGATCGAGATAGGGAACTTCATGTTCAAACATCCATTCCGCAAAGGCGAGTAAGCTTGCGCGGGCGTAGGCATGGGTCGCGTCCGTCTCACCGAGTTCGGCTTTTACCGCGAGGTATCGGACCAGGGCCGATAGAAAGACCGTGTAGGACCAGCGTCGTTCGGCATCGAGTAACTCGAGCGAGGCGATATCCATTGCGGGGTGGACGGTACGTTGAATTAACACTTCAGCATAGTCGAGATAGATCCGTTTTCCGCTCGCTTCCCAAGCGTTAATCAGAGAGTTGATCGAGTTTCCGCAGCCTCGGCCAGGCCCCTGATACTCCGGGGACAGGGTGCAACTCGCCAGACCCGTCGGACCTGCGTCGAGGAGGCGGAAGATCGTCTTCGAACCATCGTCCATGTTGATGATCCAGTCGCCCAGCTTGATGACCGCTCGACGCGCAGTCGGGTCCCCCGTCAGCAGGTGGTAGTACCAGAGGCCTGTGGAATAGTTGTGCTCGTTGCATGGGCCGCCACCGTAGGGACGTCTGTCGGAGGGAGCATTGGAACGCGAGTAGGACCGGTGCGTGCTGGTCGACGAATTTTTGTAGTGGTCGGTGTGCCAGAACATACCACCGTTGTATGCGGATCGATCCTTTTTGGTGTGATAAATGTCAATATCAATGACGTGGCGAGCCAGTGGTCCGAAAATCTCCACCCAGCGCGTGTCACCGGTACGGAGATACTGCAAGATCAACCCATAGACAACATCATACTGATTGTTGTAGTGAGATATGACCGGCGCGGGGCCGTTGTAGTAGGCACCCTCGTGGTCCGCATAGAGGTCGCCGTAGTTCCTCCAACCGTACTCGTCGATGATCTCCCGGCGTGCGACTAGCCCGAATTCTGGGTCGAGGGAGGACTCGACGACCGCCGCGAGTCGAGAATTGGATCCACTCGCCCACGGCCCAAACTCAGGCAATGTGGCGGAGTCGCTGTACCATTCGGGGGTGGCCCGGACGAATGCCGATTGATGAACCCAGTCGAGTGGTAGACTGGTTGGTTCTTGCCTGACGGCGAAGTCGAACCAGATCGTGTGCGTCTTTTGCTCTCCCCCCT
>Ga0182745_1000233_pt1 | contig 69889 bp, 50 predicted proteins | sample eDN3rd30CKraftBY_FD_128523 | JGI IMG/M metagenome (GOLD analysis project Ga0182745, IMG submission 128523) | Enriched backyard soil microbial communities from Emeryville, California, USA - eDNA 3rd pass 30_C Kraft BY (version 2) (version 2) | ecosystem: Environmental > Terrestrial > Soil >... | reverse complement strand
CTGTAGTTCGCAGGGAAGCGTCGCTCGGATACACTTAATAACCTTGTCGATCCGGCGCCGGAGCCGCTGTAGTTCGCAGGGAAGCGTCGCTCGGATACACTACCTTGATCGCGGATGGCTGGTGTATGCGGCTGTAGTTCGCAGGGAAGCGTCGCTCGGATACACTAAAACGTGTCGTCAACCGATATCAATATGTGCTGTAGTTCGCAGGGAAGCGTCGCTCGGATACACTGCGGAAGGGATTCAGGAAATGCTCTCTTACGCTGTAGTTCGCAGGGAAGCGTCGCTCGGATACACTCAACGGTTTCGTCTATATCTGTATAGCGACGCTGTAGTTCGCAGGGAAGCGTCGCTCGGATACACTCTGATCTTCAGTTTCGCTCTGAACAACCAGGCTGTAGTTCGCAGGGAAGCGTCGCTCGGATACACTGTCTCGACCAGGAGACACGGGAATGAGGGCGCTGTAGTTCGCAGGGAAGCGTCGCTCGGATACACTTCCCCAACGTGATCACGCGCGAAATCAGATGCTGTAGTTCGCAGGGAAGCGTCGCTCGGATACACTGAGCGGAAAATTCCGGGCTGTCCCGATCAAGCTGTAGTTCGCAGGGAAGCGTCGCTCGGATACACTGTACGCTGGTCACGTGGCATTGTTGAGGAAGCTGTAGTTCGCAGGGAAGCGTCGCTCGGATACACTCGCCAACGCGGTCTGAATCTGTTTCAAGACGCTGTAGTTCGCAGGGAAGCGTCGCTCGGATACACTCACCTCTCCCAACCGGTGGCAACTGATTAAGCTGTAGTTCGCAGGGAAGCGTCGCTCGGATACACTCGGGATCGGCCTTGCCAGTCTGCCGAGCCCGCTGTAGTTCGCAGGGAAGCGTCGCTCGGATACACTTACAGTATTTGAGGATCGACCAATGGAATAGCTGTAGTTCGCAGGGAAGCGTCGCTCGGATACACTTTCGCGGAACGTCCGTATCTTTGATGTACTGCTGTAGTTCGCAGGGAAGCGTCGCTCGGATACACTTAATAACCTTGTCGATCCGGCGCCGGAGCCGCTGTAGTTCGCAGGGAAGCGTCGCTCGGATACACTACTTGGGGAGACAGAGGCTGATGAGAAGCTGCTGTAGTTCGCAGGGAAGCGTCGCTCGGATACACTTCGACGTGCCGATGAAGAACAGTTTCCCGTGCTGTAGTTCGCAGGGAAGCGTCGCTCGGATACACTCAGACAGCAAGCACTTCAGGTATCGATAACGCTGTAGTTCGCAGGGAAGCGTCGCTCGGATACACTCACGCCCTTATCGAGTGCCTTTTGTGTTTCGCTGTAGTTCGCAGGGAAGCGTCGCTCGGATACACTCTACAGCCGCAACCAAGAACTGAAGTTTCGGCTGTAGTTCGCAGGGAAGCGTCGCTCGGATACACTTGAAAGCGATTCCAGTGCATCGTTCAGACCGCTGTAGTTCGCAGGGAAGCGTCGCTCGGATACACTAAAAGGAATGGAAGACCGGCAACTGCCATCGCTGTAGTTCGCAGGGAAGCGTCGCTCGGATACACTGCTGCGGGTGAAGATCGTCGAGTGTGACGAGCTGTAGTTCGCAGGGAAGCGTCGCTCGGATACACTACCTCCCATGTAAACCACAGTTACTGAAGAACTTCCAGCAAAGGGGGACCTCAAAAAAGCAACAATTGCGTCGGGGCAGGCTCATTGGTTGCTCGCTTTTTTCCATGAAAACTTTGCATTTTCCCGAATTGTCGGTCAGTCACGGCCAGCAGTCGGACATATCCGTCTGGCGGTAGCTTGGATTCGATTATTCTTCGGTAGGTTTCAGCAATCTCCTCGCTTCCACAAAAGCGAGCGTAGACGGAGTATTGCATTTGTGTGAACCCATTATCAAGGAGTAAGTTGCGAAACCTGACGTAATCCCGACGGGCTCGTTTGTCGTCGACAGGGAGATCAAACATCGTGAACAACCACATGCTTTTATATTCCGATAGATAATGTTCGACTCCTGGCATCGTAAAACCCCTCCGGGAGAACCAGTTCACGTGATTCTCCAACGATACATTGCACCAGAGATGATGCAGTTCTGGACAGGGCGTCGAACAGCGACCGGTTCTCTCCCTGAATTCTGATTGGTTCAGTCAGTGCTCCGAGTAATTCAGCCCTAATTAATTGTGTTATTTCCGGCATCGACTCAAGGCCGTCCAGAATTCCGGCAACGGCCCGATCCACAAGCGGGCGGTACGGTTCCATCAAGTCGTCCGCGAGGCAAAAACTGTTGTATTTATTGTGATGGTGCAGGCCGATGGTGGGATGCAACCCTGACGCAACAATTGCCCGCGAGGTTGCAGCGCGTAATACGGCGTAACCATAGTTGAGCAGGCGATTGTGGTCTGCGGCCTCCCGGTCCCGGCGAAAATCGCTGCCAAAAAGGGAACTCCAATACCGCCGTGCCGCTTGAGCTTCGACGTTTCCAGGGTCACCGGAACGGATCACAGAAACAAGGCGACCGATCCCATGGTCCGTTCCCTGACGTTCCAGAAGCAGCAGGGACTGCATTCGGACTTTGCTTCGAATCAGTTGCCGCCAAAGTTGTTTGCGGCGCGGAGCAGTGAGTTGAACCTGTTTTTGAAACCGTTCGGTTTGGACAACATTTCCATCCAGTGGAAGAAGCAATCCAGACGGCATTCGACGTTCGTCACAGGTGAGAAACGCCCCACCGGCTGCGATCAGTTCGTTAAGGACGGCCTGTGTATAAGAAACCTGAGGGTGTGCAACGACCAGAACAGCCAAGTCTTCAAAGGGGACTCTGGCCAGTACTCCCCCGGTATCAATAATCAACTGTCGCCGCTCAGCCCGAAGACGTGCGGGGTGTTCAGCGATTTCAAGAATACGATTCCGCATCACCTGGACCCCGAAGGTATACGTGACCTCCGGTGTCCACAATCCCAAACCATCCTGCAACTAACAAAGGTTGTATTGTTGGTAGCCGAAGTAGCGAATGCAAGAAAATTCCCCGCACGAGATCGGTGAATTAACGTTCTTGAATTTCACCGGCCGGGGAGACAACGCATGGGCGAGCGTTGTACTTGCGGAGACTGTCAATGGCCCGAACTTGGTTACGAGGGTTGCGTTCCTTTCCCCGGATCAATGATTTGTTATGGGGACAGAGCTGTATTTCTCCTATAGAGATCGCTTGCACACGGTAGAGCACGTCCGTTCCGTCCGATCCCTGAACGCGGAGCATGTCATTCTTACGGAGGGCGAATTTAAATTTTCGCTTTTCGGTCTCCTCGGGAATCAGCACTTTCTCACCAAGCTTACCGTGATTCCGGGAGTGATTCTGGTTTGCCGTGAGTCGATCAAGGATTTCGTGTTCCCAACGGACTTCATTTCCGTCTTTGTCCAGAACTGCGTAAATGAGACTGGCGTAATTGGAATCCTTCCCGGAGGCGTAGTTCCTTGCTCGAGGGCCTTTGCCGACGGCGCGTGGCTTGGCGTCTGTGATCAGACGGACCTTACGGATGACAGATCCGCGACCAGAGCCATCTTGATTCATTAAGATCGGGAAGTCCGCATCGTCGTTTCCCCACAGTTTGCCGGGGAGGGCATTCTTGAGTTCAGCCCATTTCCGTTGAACGGCTTCCCGAACGCGCGGGTCGACAATCTGATCCCCGCTGATTTCCTTGGCAGTCAGTTTGCTGATGTGCTTACGAACACGGTGTTCCGCTTTTTTCTCAGTCCCGAAATTCTTACTGTAGATCGTTTCTGCATGCAGCGGTCCGGCGATGGTATGAGTCGGGCGGTGCGAGACATTGATGGCTTCGATGGCGAACGTAACGTCATTTTTGAAACTGGACCATGGCCATTGAATTGATTCAAAGAAGTGCCGGGAGTGATGTTTCTCACTGTTGTTGGCGGCTTCAGAGAGTCGCTGGATCTGTTTTTGCGTCATCAACGCGATGACGACAGCATCAATCGCGTGGTGTCGGTGGTCTTCCCGTTCTTTCTCACCATCCTCAATTCCCAATAGATCATTCAATTGCCAGTTGGCACGAACTTTTCCGGTGAGTTGACCAGTTGGTGACACAATTCGCTGTTCGCCTGAGGCATCGTATCTGCCTCCATACAACAGTTGAAGGTATTCTGCCGCCAAACGCGAGTTGTACCGGGTGTCGTTCAGTTGTCGATCAGTAAAATCTGGCGGTGGCGTTTCCGTTTTGAACCTCAGAAGCTTCACATCTCGGGCTGTCCCGTGAAAACGTTCGACTCGCTGGAGGATCTCTTCATAGCGCGTGCCGGAAAACGACTGGGCCGGGGTTTTATCCCCTTTAATATCGTTACAAGTGCGGCAGGCAACGGTTTTGTTGAGGAAGGAATCATCGAGATAGCGGCGCGGAAAGATATGTTCAATGTTGAATTCCGCATCTTCCGCTAATAGTCGCTTTCGGTTGATCGATTTTCCACAGTAGGGACATTCCCATCCGCATTCCTCTGCGAGTAGCCACTTTTCGATATCGCTGCGACGGGGGCTGGAACGTCCTCCTTCTTTGATGATTGACGAGACCGCATCCAGTCGCCGTTTCTGGTTCTTCTGGTTCTGGGTATGGGTTTCTTTGCGTTTCACTCTGGAATTGCGAATTTCACGGGCCAGTTCGATATGGATATGCTCCGGTTTGCCGAACCGTTTGATCACGGCATTGACAACCTTCCGCAGTTCCGTCAGGGCACGAATGACGGCGGGATTTCGGATATCAGCTTTCCACTGATTCACGGGAGGAAGCGACGGAAGGATTTTGCCGCTGGTGAATTTCTCAGGAAAGAGGGCACGGCGAATCGTGCTGTAGGAGGCTCCGGTTTCCAGTCCAGGAATATCGGACTTTCCTGCAATCAGTTTCTCCATCGCCAGACGACTATGGTTGGCATAATCCGCCTCCAGATGTGTTTTATATGCCAGTTGATACGCTGCGGCTTCGTCGAGTCCCCAGACTTTCATTGCCCGTTTCTGCAACGCTTCCGGCTTCCGATAGTGCAACACCTCCTGAGCGATCGTTGTTCGCTCGTCTTCGGAAAGTTCCAGCCAGCGGGGACCAAAGACCGGCAGCATCTTGGAATTGGTGCGATTGCCAATCAGTTTGTCGTCCCATTCTTCGAGGGAAAACTTGATATCTTTTTCTTTGAGCCCCAAAACCTTCTTTACCTTGGACCAACTCAACTCACCGGTTTCGTTGAGGACGTTCAGAAGTTTCTGTCGCTCCGCCTCTGTCAACGGCTCATTTCGCCGGGAGGCTGTCGTCACTCGCAGATCATTCACTTTCTGAAGGATGCGAAATTTCTGGGCAATGGGGAGCGCCAGCGGGCACCGTTTGAGCCCTTTGCCCCGCTTATCGAATTCCAGTTCACAACGGCCGATTAGATGGCTTTGTGATTTCAGTGGTCGCTGGAAGAAAATCGCGTCGTCAATCGTCTTCCAGACTTCAAGGGTCAGTTGCGGATGGGCATCTTTCTGAGCGGCTTGAATCGCATTGAATTCATCACGGTACTGCTTGCGACTCAGCCAGCGACGCCGAATCCGTTCTTCGTGTGGATTCAACTTTCGGTTGAAGTAAGCCCCCAGTGTCAGTTTGTTCTGTTTCAACTTCTCGTCCATCTCACCGATGGCGCTCAGAACCTGCCCGGCATCTTCATCCTTGCTTTGTCCTTTACGATTACTGAGATAACCACGGCGCTGGGCGAGATGGTAAAGAGCACGCCCCAACTCATGAGGCGGGACAGGACCAGCAGTGGCTCGATCCCGAAGCAGATAAGGAAGTTTCTGCCGGAGATCATGATCGTTTTCGGGAACGTACTTCCCGGTGAGTTGCGCATCGAGATCATCCAGCAGTTGTTTCCTCGCGACCGAATCATTTTCAGCGGATGCGGGAAGCAGGCCGAACTGCTGTAACAAGATGAAGAGCTTCTGTTTGCGTCGCTGCCGTCGCCACTGTTGCCGTCTCGGCTGGCGGGCTTGTCGGCGAACAACGGCTCGGGATGCATCTCTGCCTTGCTCGATATCTCCTTCGACTCCCGCTTCAAAGATACGAACTCCGGCCGCAGAAATCCCAACAGGTTTCCCCCCTGACTGATCAAGTTGAATCACTGCCCAGCCCAAAGATGACGCCCCCAGGTCCAGCCCAAGACGATAGGGAATGACGCTAATCATATTTCTGCCCGTTATTTGGTCACATCGATGGTATCTCCGAACAAATTCGATCGTATCGAAGTTGACTAGTCATTGGAAGTTTGTACACTGAACTGCAGTGTATCCGAGCGATGCTTCCTTACCTATTACAGTAAGGTTTCAACGCGCACGGTTAAATCCGTTGGGCGCCTCTTGAAGGCGCCCTTTTTTATGCAATGTGAACAAAAAAGGATTTGAAGCGAAAGAGTGTCAATATTATGGCGGAGAAATACGGTTTCCGATGTGCCATCCGTGATCGGCAGGTCAAACCGACATTCTGTTTCACGATCCATCTTGCCGACCGCTGCTGTCCGGAAATTCACAGTCTTGATGTGTCAATGATGGTTTATGACATTGGCCTTGTACACTAACCAAGAAACTTGCCTCGTTGTTCACGCCCGAACGCGGAAAACAGTAGGTTGCCAAGCTCATTCAGCCCCATCGACTGGTATTATCGCGAATTCTCCCTGAACCTGACAGTTTCGCCTCTTCTAAATACAGGTAGACCAGCGCCTTTCTCTGGCGAATAATGAGCGGGATCAATCATGTTGTGTTGGTGGATCAAGCAGTCGCCGCAACGCCGTGCTCCAGTCGGCCAGCCCCTCCAGAAAAAGTTCTATTGGTGTCCTCCTCCCTCCACTTTCTGGAACAAGATGCCCTTCGGCGAGTACGTCGAAGGGCTTTCTTTATTTCATAGCATAGCATAGGGTTGCGTCGTCAAGTCGGCAGTTCAACCAGACGATTTCGAGGATTTGACGTTTCTCAGCGTAATTCGCTGCAAGCCATTTCCCTTACAGGCTTTGAGAACGTTCAAATACCCTGGACGCCAACTCGGCATTTTCGTCCCGCGAACGATTCAGCGGCTTCAGGGACTCGTGTTCGCGGGTGGCCGGGCTTGTTGTACCTGGAGCAGCGATACACTCGACATCACAACGATCTGACGAAAATTTCTCCTCGGTTGTCTTCATGGGAAAGAATAAAATTCTCCCTGATCTGCTTGTCTCTTCTCTCAGTCATCGCCCCCTTATTTACGGCTCCACGTAACTCCGTTGTTTCATCGGCTCCGACGGCATCTCTCAAAATCTTCTCCGTATGTTCAAAAAACAAAAAAATCTGCAACTTGTTGTGAAAATGAAAGTTGCGTCTTATCTTCCTGTTCCAAAACAGACCAGATCGAATGCCCGTTGCGGTAAAACAGACCAACATGTGTCGATTCTTTGTGTCACTTCTCCTATGCAGATGTGATCCTCAATTGTGGTGAGTCTCTCCACAATTCGGGAGAAAATCGAGTTGTGTGGAAATCGAACAGATGTCGACAGATCAGAATCCAGAACGGCAATACGAACTCTTTCTGAGAGAGTTTGCACGCGACCGGTCGAAACTGTTCCGGTACATTTTTTCGTTGCTTCCCAATCATGCGGATGCGGAGGACGTCTTTCAGCGTTGCAGTCTGGTGCTGTGGCAGAAGTTTTCTGAGTTTGAGCCAGAGCGAAGCTTCTTTGCCTGGGCCTGTGGGATTGCTTTCAATGAGGTCCGATATTTTCTCCGCACCAATCATCACCAGCGGTTGAAGTTCGATACCGAACTGATCACTGAAATTTCCGAGATTCGACATGTTCAGCTTGATCAATCCGGGGACATCCTCGCTCACATTTCAGACTGTCTGACTCGTCTTCCCCGTCGCGATCGCCAACTTGTTCGAATGGCGTACGGAAAAAATCAAACGATCAAAAGTTACGCGGAATCAACACGATCCGCTCCGCAAACGATCTACAACAATCTTGCCCGCATTCGTCGACTGGTTCAGGCGTGCGTTCAGAAAAAACTGGCGACGGGGTGACAATCATCATGACAATACCAATCATGACAACGCAGTCGCCGGAATTCATGGCACTACTGAATGCATTACTCGACGAGACGATCTCGCCTGAGGAACATTCCCGGTTGTGTGAACACCTTCGGGGGAACCCGCAGGCGATTCGTGAGTACCTGTCTTATGTCGATCTTCACACCAGTTTCAAAGAGCTGGAAGAACGGAGTGATGAGGAACTCACAGCCGACTTGAGCGACAACACCTTCACAAAGAGAGAGACAAAATACCACTGGCTCCGGTGGGCTATGGTCTCCGCGGTGGCGATTGCACTGTTTGTTCCTCTCTCTTTGACTTGGCGGCGTCCTGCGGAACCCGATTCCGTGATCACTTCCTCTGATAACATTCCTAAAGATTCAAGTCTGATAGAAAGCCTGAACACTCTTACGCCCTCACCGGTCTCGATTCCTTCTAATCAACACGATAAGGCGACACCTGATCAACATGCGGTTGTTCTTTCTCAGATTGCTAAAGCCGAACTCTTTTATGAACGGATTCCCGAAGTCGGTTCCGCCATTCAGATGAAGCATGAGTATGTGCTGGTGAAAGGGCTCATGGAACTCTCCTTTGAGAACGGAGCTTCCGCCGTTTTCACCTCGCCAGCCGTCTTTACAGTCGCCAGTCCGACACGAATCGAAATGAAGATGGGACGTTGTTCAGTTCACGCTCCGGAGACGGCAACGGGATTCGAAGTGGTCACCCCACAAGGACGGGTCGTCGACCTGGGAACCCGTTTCTCCGTTGTCGCCAGGGAAGCTGGCGAGTCTGACATTCAAGTGGTTGAAGGAGCGGTGATCTATCATCCCAAGTCCACAGACGAATTGACAGACAAATCGATCGCGAAATCTACTGAAGATGCCGCTGGAACGATGCTGCTGGAAGGGGAAGCGGTCCGGCTTCCGGAAGTCTCAAAGAAGTCAGAGGCGATTCCGTTCAATCGGCAAGAGTATCAAAATCAATTTCCTGACCGCGTTGTCTCGTATGAAGCGGCCCCCGGACCAGATGGGCAGGGAGTGCGCGACCTTGTCAGCGTCACCGTTCAGAGAGAAGGTCAGAATCAGACCTATCCAGTGGAAGACTTGATCGGCATCGACGTGATTCACTTCTCGGCATACTCCAAGTGGAATAGTGCCTGTTCCGCTGACGAACTCCCAGCCCGCGTGGATCAGGTGCTCACGAACAGCGTGGCTCTAAACGCCGGACTGACTAACTTCGACAGTGCTCCCGGGCCTTATGTTCAGGCAAATGAGTTCAAGAACTTCCGCCAGCGTCATGGTCTGGCGGTTCAGTTCCGACAACCGGTGAAGAACGGCCCCGGACCGGATGTTGTTCTGTTTGAACTGCAATCAGCAGCCTATCCCCCTGGCGGCGACCGATTCCACGTCAGTCCCATCGAAGATCGCCCCGGCCTGAAGACACATCACGTTCAGCAGTTTGACATCACGATGCACAGTGCAAACGCCCTTCAGGTCGCTCCGCTGTTTACCCATGTCTTCAATCAATCTCCTCGGTCACTGGATCAGTTACTGAAATCGAAAGTCAAGAGATCATCCCGAATTCACGTTCCGTTTCATGCACTTGCAGTGGGGATCGATCTTTCCGATCTCGGCTATGAAGAAGGGGCCAGCGTTCCTGGAGTATTTATCGAAGATGCCGATGAGGACGACTATGTCGCAATTGACGTGGTCTTCATCGGAGGGCTGCCGTAGGTGAATCCTCCCACATTTCACATTTCCGTGCCGTTGTTCGTGTCATATTACTTGCCATTCGTCAGTAGAGGAGTTTTACGTGAAATCTAACAATCGCGCTCGTCGTCGTGCATTTACGCTTATTGAGTTGCTGGTGGTGATCGCCATTATTGCAATTCTGGTTTCACTGCTTTTGCCTGCCGTACAACAGGCGAGAGAGGCCGCCCGGCGCAGCCAGTGCAAGAATAATCTGAAACAACTTGGGCTGGCACTTCATAATTATCATGATACTTATGGCATGTTTCCGTTGGGCGCAACCGGAAGTCGAAATAACAGGCCTCAAGTAAGCTGGCATGTTCGAATCTTGCCGTTCATCGATCAGACCGCGTTGTACAATCAGATCGACATGGCCGGGACCACGGCCAATGCAGTGGAAGGACTTCTTCCCGATGGACGAAGAGTTCGCGCAGTGACCATGCCGGCCTTCATGTGTCCCAGTGATCCCAATAATCAACCCCGGGAGCAATCGACAGGGGTGATTTATGCACAGGGCAACTATGGCGGCTCCATGGGATCACAATCGGCTCCCAGTTCACCCGGAACCTCATGCAGCCCGTATCAGGTCCATCGACTGAAAACCTCGCCGGACTACGGAGCGACACTGGTCAAGTCTGATATTTCCGGGATGATTTCGCGAAATGGTGTCAGCATCCGGATGGGGGATGTCACAGACGGCACGTCAAACACCATTCAGGTAGGAGAAAAACTCCCAGGATGCGTGAATGCAGAACGAGGCAGTTGGGCATTTTCGACATCAACGCTCAACGCCGAATCGATGACGCTCACGCCAATTAATGACTACACCACCTGTGACCTGATGGGGTCCAGCCGTCGTATTACCGACAGCAATTGCACCGATAAGGAGAGCAAATGGAATTTCTCTCTTGGATTTAAGTCAGCACATACTGGCGGAGCCCACTTTACGTTCGCAGATGGAGCAGTCCGATTTCTGAGCGAAAACATTGACCATGGTAACACATATCAGCGTCTCGGCGGCCGTGACGATGGACTGGTTGTTGGCGAGTTCTAGCTGAACGCGATTATAAAAATCTGCTGTAAAGAAGTCATAAATCATGAGAGCTGTCTGCCTGTTATTGATCGTTTTCGGGATAGCCAGTTGCAGTGGCAAGAGTGATGCGCCGGAAATGGCCGCTGTCAAGGGAATCGTCACCTGGAAAGGCAAGCCGCTTGCCGATGCGGGAGTCGTCTTTACGCCGACCTCGGGACCAGTGGCGATTGGACGAACAGATGAAACAGGCCGATTCAGCCTTTCGACCCAAGGGCGAATCGGTGCTGCTGTGGGAGCACATCGAGTGACGATCAAAGCTTATGAACCGCTTCCACCCGGAACTGTTGTCGTTAATGACACCGTAACCACGTCGGTTCCTGTCTCTCGCATTCCTGAAGGATTTGGTGAGCTGGAGAACAGCGGTCTTGTTGCGACGGTGACTTCGAATGATGCGGAGAATAAATTTGAATTCGATTTACAATAGTCATATCGGATGGAAATAACGTCATTTTCCAGTTAAAGGATCGTTTTATGATATACTCAAACGGCTTTCGTCGCTCCGCATTCACACTCATTGAGTTGCTGGTGGTGATCGCCATTATTGCGATTCTGGTTTCTCTGCTTTTGCCCGCCGTACAACAGGCAAGAGAGGCCGCCCGACGCAGTCAATGCAAGAATAATCTCAAGCAACTTGCTCTGGCTGTTCACAACTATCACGACGTTGCGGGAATGTTTCCGATTGGTGGAACTGGACACGATGAATGGGTACCTGTGGTGAGTTGGCAAGTACGGGTATTGCCCTACATTGATCAGGCCCCCTTGTTCAATCAACTCGATCTTGGTGGAACACTCACTGCCAGCAACTATTCGGGGTCCGGCAACCATCGCAGGCTACCCTATCAGATTCTCAGTAACGGCAAGCAGTTTCGTGAAACGATTCTGCCTGCAACGAAGTGTCCATCCGATGCATTCGGATCAATACGAAACGGCTGGGCGTTAGGAAGCTATGGAGGATCATCGGGATCTCAACTCAATCCTTCCAATCGGCATACAAGTGTCAACTGTGCGCCTTATACAAATTTTGCAAAAAAAACGACCAATTGGGGCGACTCTGTCCAGAAATCGGACATCTCCGGAATTATTTCCCGCAAGGGAGCAGCTATTCGTATCGCGGATGTGACGGATGGAACATCAAACACCATTCTCATCGGGGAAGTGATTCCGATGTGCACCGATGCCGATGGAGGGGGCGTTGATCGGGGAAGTTGGGTCAGCTCTCGCACGGTTTGTAATGCATTGGGATCAACGATCACCCCCATCAATGATTTTACGAGTTGCCGAGTCATGGGAGATTCTCGTCGAACAAACTACCCAACGTGTGCGACCTTTGTCTCTGGAACCACGAACCCAGAAACCGCATGGAATTTTGCCTTCGGATTTCGTTCCAGCCACACAGGTGGTTCTCATTTCGCACTTGCTGACGGTTCTGTCCGATTCCTGAGCGAGAATATTGATCATGCTGGAACCTACCAGAACCTGGGAGGACGTGATGACGGTGAAGTCATCGGGCGATATTAAGATCTCTCAAGGTTATTGATTCTATTTCGATGGATGATCTCGGTCGTACTCATTGAAGAGTACGACGAAAGATATCTTTTCTGAATCCATTTATCTTCCTCAAGAAAACATGAAGCAAACACTAACAATTCTGTTTGGACTATCACTTCTGGCTGGAAGCGGATGCACCAGAGTCGGTGACTTTCCTGAGATCGCAAAGACACATGGAACGGTCACCTACCAGGGAAAACCACTGGCCTCCGCGAATGTCATCTTCACACCGGAAGCCGGTCCCATTGCGGTGGGAACGACCGATGAGCAAGGCTATTTTGAACTGCTCACGCAGGGAAAAAATGGCGCAAAAATTGGAAAGCATTGCGTCATGATCCAGGCCGTTGCCCCCAAAGGTGGATCAGATGTGGTTTCGATTGATCCAACGACCGGAAGCGATGTTTCCGTCGAGATTGTGTCCCGTATTCCGGAGAGGTATGGCAAATCTCACCAGAGTGGATTAACTGCCGACGTCTCTCCGAAGGGGGAGAATTCCTTCTCATTTGATTTACAGTAGCACCGTGTCGTGGCTCAATTTTTAGTCATAATATTACATATAGCATGAATGCTAAGAATCAAGATCAGAAGTGAGGGTGTCATAATGAATGATGTTCCGCTTCCTTCCAGATCCATCCCTCCGTCTCAATGGTCGTCCTGATTGACAGGACGATCATCCGTATCCCTTTTTTCAGTCGCCACCGGTGAGATCGCTCGCGGTGCGCGCACTGGACGGCAACTGATAGCACGCTCGACCATGAAACGACTTTACCGAACACTGATCTTCGCTGCCGCGATCGGGGCTTCGTCGCTTGCAAACGAATTCCAGTTTGCAGCAAAAGGAGAGAACTCTCCCACGCCGGATCAAATCCAGTTCTTTGAGAAATCAGTCCGTCCGTTGCTGGTGGAACACTGTTACAAGTGCCATTCAGAGAAGTCGCAGAAGGGGGACTTACGTCTCGATTCACGTGGTCATCTCCTGCTCGGCGGAGATTCCGGCGCGGCGATTCAGCCGGGGAAGCCCGAGGAAAGTCTGCTGATGGAGGCCGTCCGATACGAGTCGTACGAGATGCCTCCCAATCGGAAGCTGAGTGACGATCAGATTGCCATTCTTGAACGCTGGATCGAAATGGGAGCCCCATGGCCGGGGGACGATGGCACCATTCCCAAACGGGCCGAAGGAGCCGGATTCACTGATGAAGAACGGGGCTGGTGGGCGTTTCAGAAAGTCCAGGATGCTGTTCTCCCCCAACTTCAGACTCTTCAGCAATGGGGACATAATGGTGTTGACCAGTTTATTGCCGCTCAACTGGAACAACAGAATTTCACTCCGGCTCCGGAAGCGGATCGGGGAACGCTTCTCTGGCGAATTTATTTCGACTTGATCGGGCTTCCTCCGACTCCTGAAGACATTCGAAACTTCGAACAGGATCCCGACCCGCTGGCTTATGAAAAAGTTGTTGACCAGCTTTTATCTCGTCCAGAATACGGAGAACGCTGGGCGCGTCACTGGCTCGACCTGGTGCGCTATGCCGAGTCAGATGGTTATCGTGCCGATATCTTCCGCAGTCAGGCGTGGCGCTATCGTGATTATGTCATTCAATCATTAAATGAAGATAAGCCTTACGATCGTTTTGTGCAGGAGCAGATTGCCGGGGATGAACTGTTTCCTGATGACCCCGCTGCTCTTGTCGCGACCGGATTTCTTCGACATGGAATGTTTGAATACAACGTTCCAGATGTCCGCGGACAATGGGACAGTATTCTAAATGAGATGACCGATGTCACCGCTGATGTTTTTCTAGGGCTCGGATTTCAATGTGCCCGATGCCATGATCATAAGTTTGATCCGATTCTTCAGAAAGACTACTACCGGCTTCGAGCCTTCTTCGAAGCAGTGCTTCCCAGTGATGAACTCCCGGCTGCCACTCCGCAGGAACTTGCAAGCTTCACCGAGAAAATGCGGGCATACGACGAGCGCTCACAAGACATTCAACAGAAGCTAAACGAGAAACTGGATCCTCACCTGAAGCGTGTCTTCGAAGCGACCATCAAGCGTTATCCTGATGATCTGCTGGAAGTAATCCATAAGGACCCGGCTGCAAGAACGCCTTTGGAAACGCAGTTTATGCAGTTCATTATGCGTCTTGTAAAGTATGAACAGGCCCGTGTTGATGGACGAATTAAAGGGGATGAGAAAGATCAGGTTCTTGAACTTCGTCGTGAACTCGCCCGGTTTGATTCCCTGAAACCTGTTATGTTACCGCAACCGTTAACAGTACGAGATGTCGGTCCCATCGCCCCAGCAACAATTATCCCTAAGAGAAACATTGAGGTTCAACCTGGCTTCCTGTCGATTCTCGATCCGGTTGATCCTGAAATTCCTGGGCTTCCCAATCGGCCTGAAACAACCGGGCGTCGGGCTGTTCTTGCCCAATGGTTGACGAGCCGTGAGAACCCGTTGACGTCACGGGTGATCGTGAACCGGGTCTGGCAGTATCACTTTGGTCGAGGACTCGTGGCGAACAGCAGCGACTTCGGCCAACTGGGAGATGTTCCCACTCATCCGGAATTACTCGACTGGCTGACTGTCCGATTCCAGGAAAACGGATGGAGGCTGAAAGATCTGCATCGACTTATTGTGACTTCAGCAACTTATCGACAGAGTGCTTATCATCCGTCTCTTGCAGATTATCAGGTAACCGATCCGACGAATCGTTACTACTGGCGGGGAGATGTCCGTCGGCTGGATGCCGAACAGATTCGAGATGCAATCTTCGCTGTGACCGGACGACTGAATTCCACGCAAGGAGGGCCGAGTGTTCAGGCCGATCAGCCGCGTCGTTCGATTTATACCAGAGTGATGCGAAACAGCCATGATCCACTGATGCAGGCGTTTGATCTTCCGCTCTTTATTACGAGTACATCGAATCGAAACACGACAACGTCTCCCATCCAATCATTGTTATTAATTAACAGTCAGACCATGCTCGCGCACGCCACCAACCTGGCCGATCGTGTTATTGCTGCGAGTTCAGAAAGTAACGCAAACCCGAAATCCCGGATTGAAACATTATGGTGGATGGTGTTTGGTCGTTCTCCATGTGAAGAGGAACTGGCCGACGCGCAAGCATTTCTAGAAGTCCAGCAACGACTCCGAACCGAACAGCTTCAGGAACAGGTGGCGCTTCCGGATATCGCGACAGGCAAACTTCCGTACCGTGACGGTCAGGCAGTGCTGTTTCAGGCAAACCGGCAACGTGAACAATTCCTTATCCCGTCAGACAAACGGCTGAACGTTTCCGACTTCACAGTGGAGATGTTTTTCCAGCTCCGTTCTATTTTTGATTCGGGAGAAGTTCGTACACTTGCTGCGAAGATGCCCAGTCCTTCAGCACGATCCGGTTGGTTGTTCGCAATCACAGGAAAAGGATCTCGCCGGAAGCCTCAGACGTTGGTTTTGCAACTCTTCGGTGAAGATCAGAACGGGCGAGAGCAGGAATCTCTGCACTTCTCCGACCATCATGTCGACATTAACAAACCCTATTATGCCGCCGCGACAGTGCGTCTTGCCAAGGGAGAAGAGAAAGGGAAGGTTGTGTTCTATCTGAAAGACCTTTCCAATGATGACGAGCCCGTTATTGTTTATGAACAGACCATTTCGCTGGTCTCCATCACGACGAACTCAGCCCCGTTAATCTTAGGCAATCGGGGAGGTGCCGACGGACGATTCGACGGCCTTCTTGATGATGTCCGGATTTCCAATAGCGCATTATCGCAGAACCAACTGCTGCTGACTGTTGAAGGAACGAATTCGTCAACGGTTGGCTACTGGCAGTTCGAACCTCATCCCGGATTGCTGCACGATACGGTGCCAAATGGCCTGACGATTCAATCCGGCCGAGTAGAACCTAAAGTCTCTTCCGAAAAAGGAGCATTGATCGACCTGAGTCACGTTCTACTTAACTCCAATGAATTTCTCTACGTGGATTGAAACAGGTCGATTGACCGATTGATCAGCTCTCTATTGGACATAACGGATTTATCATGATTCATAAAATTCCGACATTATCGAACCGCCGTGATTTCCTCTTTCGCAGCGGAGCCGGTATGGGAGCGATCGCTCTCGCTGCACTTCAGGCACAATCCCAGAGAACAGCTTTCGCTGGTCCATCGATTGCATTACCGGTCCCGTATCGTCCTGCCCGCGCCAAGAATGTGATCTTTCTGTTTATGGAAGGAGGCCCGAGTCATCTTGATACATTTGATCCTAAGCCGGAACTGAATCGTCTGGCGGGTCAGCATCTTCCTGAGAGTTTCGGAACGGTTCTCACAGCGATGGGAGAGTTCCATGCTCCACTGCTGGCCTCGCACCGACAGTGGAAACAGCATGGAGAAAGTGGGACCTGGGTTTCCGACTGGCTTCCGTATACTGCGGAATGTGTCGATGACATTGCAGTTCTCCGTTCCTGCTGGACGGACGGCAACAGTCATTCGGCCGGAGTCTGCCAGATGAACACCTGCTCCATGATCGGCGGAAGACCTTCGCTTGGCAGTTGGGTTTCTTATGGACTCGGTTCCGAGAATCAGAATCTCCCGGCGTTTGTCGTCATGCAGGATAATCGGAGCTCTGTTGTGAATGGTCCTCGAAACTGGGGAGCCGGATTCATGCCCGCAAGTTATCAGGGAACCCAGCTCTCTGAAGGGACACAGCCGATTCCGAATTTAAATACTCCGGAAGGGCTGGATCCGCAGACTCAACTCGGCAAGCTGCATTATCTGAATGCAATGAATCATAAATTCTCGATGGAGTACCCGCAGCAAAGCGAACTTGATGCGAGAATTCGAAGTTATGAACTCGCCTTTCGCATGCAGGCGGCCGCGCCGGAGGCGGTGGACCTTGGTCGGGAAACGGCAGAGACTCATGCACTTTACGGAATGGATCGACCGGAAACTGAAGCCTATGGTCGACTCTGCTTAATGTCCCGTCGACTCATTGAACGTGGAGTTCGATTTATTCAACTTTATCATGGAGCGGGGAGCAAATGGGATGCGCACAACGGTATCGAAGCAAATCATAGCCAACTCTGCCGGGCCATGGATCAACCGGTGGCCGGACTCCTCAAGGACCTGAAACAGCGTGGACTTCTTGACGAAACGCTGGTGATCTGGGGAGGAGAATTTGGGCGAACTCCCATGTCAGAACAGGGAAACGGTCGCGATCATAACCCGACTGGCTTCTCAATGTGGATGGCCGGAGGAGGCGTGAAAGGAGGCCAAACGATCGGGACAACAGACGAACTCGGCCTGCGTGCCATCGAAGACCGAATGCATGTTCATGATCTCCATGCGAGTATTCTTTATGCACTCGGACTGGACCATATGGCATTAACTTATCTTTATAAGGGGCGCCCTGAACGTCCTACAGTCAATGAAGGTCATGCTATGGAAAAGATCTTCACCGGATAGCATTATCTTTCATATTAACTTTGGAATTGATCATCGTCTGACCGGCAGATGAAGCGGCGGCCGTGAGACACTTATCGTTGAGATGGAAACGATGCAACGATTCTGATTCAATACGAGATCTCAAAGAAGAACGAAGCAATCCGAAGTCTCACCAGATTGTGGAGTCATCATCATGTCCTACCTGTCCGCACTTTTGATCGTGTTGGCGGTCCCTCTATCATCCATTGCCCAAGACACAGGCAGGTTCAAGATCACGTCAAAGAAGGATAACGACCAGATTGAAGTGAAGACTGAGATGGACAAAGTGATCCTGGTGGTCCATAGTCCATCGGGAATCAGCGACGTTGTCCTTGAAAGAGTGGACGACGCCTGGCCTGATGCTTTCGTGCTTCAGTTGCACTTAAGTGGTTTAGAGAGTTTCATAGTAACCAATGGGAAGACAACTCTTAATGCTGCGGTGTCAAGTTCCGATGGCAGAGTGCGACTTTGGAAGGACGGAAATGAAGACTCCGTACTGGATGCCAAGAGTTCTTATTGGATGCCTGTTCGAATCATCAGCAGCGACGGTCAGCCAACGCAGATCATCCCGTTACGAGGTGGATATTTTGAGGTAAAATTGCCGAGGAAGTTCTTCGAAGAGAATCCTAAGTCAATCACTCTGAAATGGATCGACTTCTACCGGAGCTGACGAAGCCGGTTTGTGACATGATCCTCCAGTATCTCCTCACCAGTATCTCCTCACCAGTATCTCCTCACCAGTATCTCCTCACCAGTATCTCCTCAATTGTGATTTTACGGATTAACGTTGCTATAGTAAGAAACACCTCAACGATGAGTTTGTGCCGGACATGACTGTTTCGGTAAAGGAATGACAGACATGACCATGACTCACCCAGCCATCGTCCGCAGATCAGGAGAAGGTCCCAGAATCGGGGTTGTCGGCGATACGTACCGCTTCCTGGCGACCGGCGAAGAAACCGACGGCAAATACGCAACAGTTGATGCTCTTGTCCCTCCGGGAGGTGGCCCTCCTCCGCATATTCACACTCGGGAAGAGGAATCATTCCTGGTACTCGAAGGCGAAATCACGTTTCAACTGGGCGAAGAACGAATCGTGGCCGGTGCAGGAACATTTCTCAACATGCCGGTCGGAAGCCTCCACTGCTTCAAGAATGAAAGCACCAAGATTGCCAGAATGTTAATCTCTATTGCTCCCGCAGGACTTGAACAGATGTTCTTCGAAGTGGGACAGCCGCTCGCCGACGATGTGGAAATGGCATCACCACCAGTTCCAGAGGAAATTCAGAAACTCCTCGAAGTTGCTCCCCGATACGGAATTGGGATCAGAGTTCCGCAGCATTGAGAGAAATCTGGAAGTCAGGACGCTGGCTTTTTGATCATATGACAGTAGTTCCAAGTTTTCCTCAATGGAGAGAGAAGTGGGTAGGAAATAGTGGGTAGAAAACGCAGGCTTTTCCGGCCTTTTCTGACCCCTGACCCCTTGCTCTCCATCACAAACAAACCTGGAAGTACTGTATGAACATGGCTACGTCAAAATCTCATGGACAACATTTCCGAAGACATCGGTCAACCGGTAGTCGCGGCCGCTGTGACGGTATGTCAGACGTGTGTGATCGATTCCCAGCAGATGCAGGATCGTGGCATGAAAATCGTGAACATGCACACGTTTATCCACCACCGCGATTCCGTATTCATCGGAAGCACCATGCACAATTCCTTTTTTCACTCCCGCGCCGGCCATCCAGCTCGAAAAGACCATGGGGTGATGATCGCGGCCGTTTGCGTCTTGTTCTGCCATGTACGGAGTCCGACCGAACTCCGTAGTCCAGACCACGAGTGTTTCATCAAATAGCCCCCGCTGCTTGAGGTCGATAATCAGCCCGGCGATCGCCTGATCGACATTCTTTGCCAGAGCGGCGTGGTTGAGCATGTTGCTGTGATCATCCCAGTTTTTGACCGAGCCGACATCGATACATTCGACAAACCGAACCCCTTTTTCGATCATGCGGCGGGCAATCAGGCAGTTCCAGCCAAAGCGAGTAGTCTCGCCGGGCTGAAGTCCGTACAGATCCAGGGTTGCCTTTGTTTCTCCTGAAATGTCGAACACTTCCGGGGCTTCAGTTTGCATTCCAAATGCGGTTTCAAAAGACTTGATTCTCGCTTCCAGCTGATCATCCTCACCCGCCGATTCCAGATGCGACTGATTGATCTGATGCAACAGGCCCAGTTCCATGGCCTGCAGCTCTTCACTGGTAGCGCGACGATGCATATTGGCGATGGGAGTTGACCCCGGATAAACCTGCAATCCCTGATGGCATCCCGGCAGGAACCCGTTGTTCCAGTTTTGACCTCGGGCATACGGCGTCGCACCGGTAATCACCACGAACGATGGTAAGTTCTGATTTTCTGTCCCCAATCCATAACTGACCCACGATCCCATACTGGGCCGGGCGAAGCTGAACGAGCCGGTATGCATTCCCAGCGTCGCTTCGTAATGGGCAATATGATCCGTCGTCAATGAGCGGATGACGGTGATGTCATCAATGACGTTTCCAACGTGAGGAAACAGGTCGCTCACTTCAATGCCGGATTTGCCTCGTGGACGAAACTCCCACTGTGCCCTTTTAAAGTGCTGCTTGAAATCGCCAATGTGACCACGATAATTGTGCACATTCAGCGTCTTGTTATGGTCCTTCGTCAGCTGGGGTTTTGGATCAAATGTATCCACATGCGACACGCCTCCTCCCATGAACAGAAAGATGACGTTCTTGGCCTTCGCCGGATAATGAGGTTGCCGGGGAGCCAGCGGATTCGCCAGATCGGTCTGTGTTGCGGATGCACTCAATTCCGACAGCATGCCGGACAGGGCAATCGTTCCAAATCCGCCAGCAGCGCGATGCAACATCTGACGTCGGGAAATTGGTGCAACAGGGAACATCATGTTGACTCCTTGGTTCAGAGCTTCTGACAATTCTTCTGACAATCCGCAATTCATTTTCAGTTCAGGTACAAAAATTCATTGCTGCTCAAAATGCCCCGCACAAACGCAGCCAGACTCAAGTGGGCCTGATCGGCATCCCTGGGTAATTTTTGAGCATACGCCCACTGAAACGAACGGGCCTTTTCCAGTTCGAGATCGCTGGGATGGCGGGCATAAGCCAGTTCATACAGACGTGTGATCTGTTCCGGTTCCGTGGAAAACTCCTGCATCAAGCGACGGGAGAATTCCAACGACCGTTGATGCATGAACTCGTCATTCATCATGAATAATGCTTGCGATGGCGTGGTCGTGACTTCACGCTTTCCAGTGGTTGCGTTCGGATCCGCTCCATCGAACAATCCCAGAAACGGGTGCCGCTTGATCCGCTGCGTCATGAGATAAACCGTTCGCTTCTTCGACTCGTAAACCGCCTCAAAGGGGTTGTGTTGACTGAACCTCCACGTGGAGACCGGCGGAAACGGATGCGGTCCCCCCACGGTGAGATCCAATTCTCCGCTGAATGTCAGCCAGGAGTCTCGCAAGGACTCTGCATCGAGCCGTTGGCAGTTGTGTCGCCAGAACCAGACATTCACGGGATCAGCCGCATTGGACGGGGAACTTGTGTCGCTGGACAACTGATAGGCGCGCGTATTGAGCATTAAGCGGTGCATGGCTTTTACCGAGTAGCCATGATCGCGAAATTGAGTTGCCAGATAATCCAGCAGTTCCGGATGAGTGGGACGTTCTCCCCGAACTCCAAAGTCATTTGGAGTGGCGACGATTCCCCGGCCGAAATGGGACTGCCAGATCCGATTGACCATCACCCGTGCGGTCAGGGGGTTTTCCGATGAGGTCAGCCAGCCGGCGAGTTGAAGGCGCCCACTCTCCTGAGACCCTTCCGGAAGTTTTTCACCTCCCAGGATCTCCAGGAAACCACGTGGAACTTCTTCCCCCAGCCGCTCCGGTTCTCCCCGAAACTGAATCCGGGCATTCGCTGGCTTCCCTTCCTGAACTCCATAGACCACGGGATAAAGGGGCTGACTGCCGATGGCAATGCGTTCTTTGCGGAGCTCTTCCAGCGCCGGCTGCAAGGCGGCCAGTTGCTCCTGAATATCCGCTGTTGTTAATGAAGCTGATTGAGTCGCTGGCAGGAATGGGCGGCTTTGCATGGAGAAGTTATCCAGCTCTCGTGCCGGACGAGCCTTGGTCGAATCTGTTCCCCATCCATCCACCACCCAGGAGTTGACAATACCGTCCCAGGCAGGGTTGAATGGAACATTCTCAAACTTCCAACTGTCCGTGCCGTTGGTCAATACGCCGGAAAAGGACTTGGCCGACCAGTTCACTTCGCATTGCAGGTTGTACCACTGGCCCAGTGTCAGCGGGGCGATTTCTTTCAGGCCGGCACCGTCACGAACTGCCAGATGAGCCCCATTTACAAACAGCTCGACTGCGGGCGAGAAGCCATTTTCCGGGTGATCCAGGGCGATTCGATAATACCCTTCCCCGCCGGCATCAATGCTGACGTTTCGAAAATCCAGATTGAAATAAAAAGGTTCCTGCGTGGCGGGGGTGAGCGTCGGCAGCGGTCTGCGAATACCGAGATTGAGTGCATCATTAGGCAGTTGAACCGCCCGCTTGCCGACCGGAAAGACATTCGTCCACGGGCTGGAAGAGTCGGCCACCAGTTTTGCTTGAGGATCACGTTTCCAGCTTGCAGGGAACTCTTGTCCGTTTTCAAAATCCCCTTCCAGATTGCAGACGGGGAGTTCCTGCGCCTGAATTTTCCCGTTCAGCCCTGCCACCTGTGCACTTCGAGCCCGCTCTCTTCTGGCCGCTTCCGCGGGGGGAACCGCAGGCACCAGGTCTTTGGGATAGCGAACTTCTTCCGCGCCAGGAAAGGTGAATTTCGAACTGGAGAAAATGCCATATAAAGCATAATAGTCTTTGGCGGAGATCGGCTCGAACTTATGATCGTGACACCGGGCACAACCGATCGACAACCCTAGAACCGATTGTCCCATCGTGTCCAGCAGATCTTGAATGGTCAGATGAAAGTAGAGGAAGTTCGTGTCGTTGTACCCGAAACGACGGGAGAGCGCCAGATGTGTGGTCGCAGTTGTGAATTCTTCAAACTTCTCTGCGGGGGCGGAGATTGCCAGCAGGTCTCCGGCGTACTGCTCACGCAGAAACTGATCATACGGTTTGTCATTATTGAATGAACGAATAATATAATTACGATATTTGTAGGCATCCAGAAGCGGATAGTCGCTGGCATCACCAGCGGTGTCCGCATAGCGAATCACATCCATCCAGTGGCGGCCCCAGCGTTCTCCATAATGAGGAGAAGCAAGCAGGCGATCGATCACTTTTTCCCAGGCATTCGAACTCTTGTCAGAAAGGAACTCATTCAATTCCTCGACTGTAGGGGGCAGCCCGGTCAGGTCATATGTCACTCGCCGCAACAGGACAGACCGGTCCGCCACGTCGTTCGGATTGATCTTCTGTGGTTGCATTGCGGCAAAGAGAAAACGATCAATCGGGTTGGTGGCCCACGCAGCGTCATCAACGTCAGGAGGTTCCGGAGAGGTAATGGGCTGAAATGCCCAATGCTGACGATGTTCTTCTGTGAACTCGAATTTTGGTGATGCAACCCGCGGGGTGTCCTGAGTCCCTTCCTGCCGAGGCCAGGGAAGTCCCATCTCGACCCATCGTACCAGTTTGTCCACTTCAATCCTGGGCAATTTGCCATTAGGCGGCATTTCGATCCCACGGTACTCGACCGCTTGAATCATCAAGCTTTCCTTTGGCTTTCCAGGAATGGCCGCCGGACCACTTGCCCCACCGTGCGTAATGCCGCTCAGGCTGCTTAGAATCAATTCCCCTTCGGCATGGTCCTTGTCGCCATGACATTCATAACAATGCTTTACCAGCAGCGGCCGGATCTCATTCTCGAAGAACGCCAGTTGTTCCGGAGTCGCCTCCGCTCCCGTCACGCTAGTGCAGACCCCAGTGACAGACAGAGAGACGGCAAAAGTCAGTATGATTCGGCAGGCAAACATTCGCAGAGGGCGGAGGGATTTCATGAGAACCTCAACGGCAGGAAAACGGGAGTCAGGAAATCGGCAACGGATCCCGGCGAAGTCGTCTGCGGCATGCAGTGAACAGGGCAAACCCCATATGACCTCCGTTCAACCGTTTCCAATGGCGCCAGGCAATTCCTGACCTGCTTCACATCAGGGTTCCGCAGGCGAAAAGTGAAGAAATGTAGGTCAGGCATTGCCTGACGCATGTGTAAAAACGGCTGTGCGCTACTCACGATCTCCCTTCTTGCGGGTCTGATCAACATGGTCGTCAGGCAGTGCCTAACCTACTTGCTTTGCGTGAGCCGCGAACAAAACCTCTCAAACGATGAAAATTTCCTTTCCGCGAGCGGATCGGGGTCAGTCTTGTCAGGGGTTCTAATCTATCTTGGCCCGTAACATCCGCCGAGCTTCTTCCAGAGATCCCGTGCGAAAGCATTCAAGAATCGCTTTGTGTTCCGCATAGATTTCGTGCGATTCCCCGTTCCCTCGCTGCATTCGCCGGAAGTGGGACCGAATGCGTCCGACAAGGGCATCCCAGATCACCAGTAAATCTGGCTGACGAGCCCGTTCCACAAGCAACCGATGAAATGCAATGTCCAGTTCCGCGAGCGCGTAGAGGTCGCCGTCCTTGCCGGCCTGCTTCATGCGCACCACGATTTCTTCCCATTTCTGAAAGTCTTCTTCCGTTAAGCTGTCGAAAACCATTTCCAAAGCGAATGCTTCCACGGTCCGGCGAATCGGGACAACCAGTTTGCGAATTTCCAGTGGAGCCCCCGGAGAGATAATGGCACCCCGATTCGGGCGGGATGTGAGCAGCCCCTGCATGGACAATCGCAGGACCGCTTCCCGAACCGGACTGCGCCCCACCCCAAAGCGTTTCGCGAGTTCCTGTTCTGTCAGCCGGCCCCCTTCTGCAATTCGGCCGGTCAGAATGTCTCCGCGCAATTGCTCCGCAATTTCCTGAGAGAACGTCTGGTTTGTGTTTTCCGATTCCTGTGCCACGGCGTCTCGTTCCTTAGTCTGAAATGATCGAGCGGCGAGGCCACGGCCAACCCATCAGGTGTGATCTCGCTGATGTATAATTGTAGATTCATCGCATTGACTTGTCAACAAATTATTCTCAAATTGTCGATTAATACAATTCAAAAGAAGCCAAGACGGCCAGCAGCCAGGATTCGGTTTTGATCCGCGTCCGCACTGACAATGGTTTGGAAGGAATTGGAGAAGCGGATTCGTCTCCGGAAATGGCCAAGGGGGCCGATGGCCTGGCCGTGATCCTGACTCCAGACGAATGGGACGGACTGCTGCCTAACCCGGATTATTCACACTTGTAGGGTGGGTCGAGCCAACATGATGGAGTGGTGGGTCTTCAGTCGCAGGATTCACTTCCAAACAACACAGACTGCCGCAAGCACAATCGGCCGTTGGCGACGACCCACCTTCACGTTGCGCGACTTTGACCCACCCTACCATGAATCATTCGGGCTAAAACTTCCCGGGGTTGGGCGAGTTTCCTGATTGATGTCGCCCACCATATCGACCTCAAACGCCGCCAGAAAAGTCGCCGCGGTCCCAAGAAAAAATGCCACTACGCACCGTTTGCCGCAACGGCGGTCACGTTTCGACCGCGAAAATCCTCGGAATCACGTAAGCGAAACACCCTGAGAGCCCTGGCCTTCAAGGGCTTATCCTGAAGGGGACCTGCCCGACGAAGAATTCTTTAATCCTTCCGTCGCGTCCCCTTGAACATGCCGTAAAGCATCAACACCAGGAAGAACAGCGCAACACCTGCGCACAAAAAAATGACTTCAGGAACAAAAGGTAATCCCATCGGCATGCTTCCCTGCTTTCAGGAATCAGGCCCGTCCAGATGAATTACGAAACTCAGTTCTCAGTCAGTCCTTCTGGTGCCTTGGGGAGCGCTGGAGTCGGTGCCGGGGTGTTCAATGCCGGGAGTTCGAGCGGCAGAACGGGTGACAAATCCGGTGCCGATCCGGCAGGCAATTTCAAACTGCCTGGAGATCCCGACGACGCTGGTAACAAGTCGTTTAACTCATTCCTCGTCGGAATATTTAAGTTGGATGAAGGAAATGAGGGAGCAATTCCGTTCCCTTTCGGAGTGGGGGTCGGCTCATTCAAAAAGCCACCGGCAAACGGATCGGCTGCCGGAGTCGGAGATTGAATCGGGGCTTTGAACTGCTCCGGCATCCGGTTGATGTTGTTGCTGTTCAGTGTATTCGTATTCAGTGTGTTGCTGTTGAGTGAGTCTGGCGGAAGCACCGGGCTGTTCAATGAGTTTGGTGACACCGGAAGATTTGATGGACCGGAGTTCGTGCTGGGAAGTGAGTTGAGAAAATCTTTGCTGAATTCATATGCAGGGACAGCATTCTGGTTGGAATTGCCTGTTCCGACCGGATGAGGAGTCGGTGACATCTCCAACGGTTCCGGTAGCACTTCTTCAACAGGGGCCGATGCCGGTTTCATCGCCGGTGCGGAATTGGAAGCGGGAGTTGGAGTCAGAGAATCCCATGTCGTATCGAACCCACGTTGTGCTGGAATTGGGTTGGTGGGTTGACGTAATTCTGCGGGACGATATTCCGGGGAGGGCGTCGCTGCCGGCATCCCAGCAAACGGATCATACTGAGACGGACTTGTGTTCGGTGGAGACGAAACCGGAACAGAGTTCGGTGCCGTCACAGGTTGTGAATAGACAGGTGATGGAGTGGGTTGCACACTTGGTTGTCCCAGTGAAATTCCAGACGTCGGGAAGTCAAAGCCCTTCAGTGCGGGTGTCCCGGTTGACGGATTCCCTGACGCGGGTGTGACCGCAGGCTGCGAATAAGTTGGTTGAGAGACGGCAGGCGAAGAGGGCGTATTCGTCACGGGATACTGATAAGTCGCTGGAACGGAACTGGAAGGTTGTGTGAAACCGTTCAGCCCGGAACCGGAAGTTGTGTTGCCGGTCGATATCGTATTGCCGCTCAACGGAAGCGGGGTCTGATTTGTGTAAGAGGGAACGGTACTCGCCTTGGGGTAATTCATTGGCAAGACATTTTCCGGAACAGTGTTCACGACCGGATATGTGTTGGCGACCGGGAATGTCGGCTGGGGAGTGACCTGTGCCAGAAGCGGATGGACGACAGCCATGCCGACGTTCAATTCCGGAAGATCGGCGATTCCTCGCCAGCGGAGAGTCTGCGGTGCCGTGAGACTGACGCGGCCATAACGCTGGACGTATTGTTGTCCAATCGGAGAGGACGGGTCGCTGTTGTCCCAGAGAATCACTCCCCCCTGCTCCATCAGTTTTGTATCGAGTGCTGTTTGCGCAGAAGCAGGAGTCAGGTTTTCAAACAGAGCGACACGGGAGGAGTTCTTTGAATTCCAGGCGGCATTGCGAACCAGCTTCTCCGGCCCGGCAATGACGGGAACGGGGCCGGTGTTTCCAGCATTTCTCCAGGCCTGTTCGACGCCTCGAGCCAGTTCTTTTCCGGGAAAATGGGTGTTAAACGCCTGTCGACTCAGGTGAGGAAGCATCAGGTTGATGGCAATCAATCCGGCCGCGAAGAAGCCAACCGCACTGCCAATCCGCAACAAAGACCGCCGCCATGAGAGTCGGGTCTCATTCAGGTGTCCCCACAAGAGCAAGGCAATTCCCAGGAATGTCCAGTTCGTCACCCCAGCAAACAGTGAGGATGCCGGTCCTGCGAGCAATGCCAGAGTGAAGATAATGACTGGTGGGATACAGGTCATCGACAACAGATAATGTCGTGCGAAATTTCGTTCTTCGGATTGTGGAGAAGCCGGTTCCTCAAAGCTGAACCACGCGACCAGTGGCGTCAGCAACAGAATCACCGGAATCAGACACAGGAGTTGGGTTCCCAGATAGGCCAGCGGTTGTTCGAGGTGATGCACCACCGAAGACGCAGGGGCCAGGTGCGATTGCACTGTGATAAAGTCGTGCTGCACGAGCCAGATCAGATGGGGCATCATCACTGCTCCCATCATCAGTCCGGCGAGAAACGGCCACGAGGAATCCCAGCAGCGCCGGGCATGATCGTTCCAGATGGTGAACAGGAACATGGTGATCAGCAGCAGAAGTGTTCCATAACTGGTGAGGAACCCAAGCGCCAGCAGAATTCCGGTGGCAGCCCAGTAACGCCGCCGGGATTCCGACAACGCTTCATGAAACGACAGAATACTCAGAGACCAGAAGGCGCTCGCCAGATGGGCACTGGTGAACTCTGACGCCGCAATTGTGCAGGAATATCCTCCCAGCAGAACAATGGCGCCACACAATGCGGTCCACGGATGCAGAAACTTTCTGGCGAGAATCCACGCGGCCCAGACACTGACGACTCCACACAACTGAGCCAGCATGTACAACGGCCAGACTCGCGGGGCGGCAATCTTTCCGACAACGGAAGTGACCCAGACCGAAAGCGGGGGTTGATTTTCATATCCCCATGCCAACTCCCGTCCGGCGGTCAGCAGTTCGAGTGTCCGCTGAGGAACATTCGGCTGTGTCTTGTAAGACAGAACGGTCCAGAAGATGACATGAATGAACACAATTCCCCAGAAGAACCCGAGCGTCGGGTCCAGTCGGTTCTGTTTAATCATCACAGAAAGAGGGGATTGTTCACGAAAACGAAGTCGGGGTCCGTCCCAGGTCATCTTCCGATTCTCCAAGAGCAGTCTGCTCTACCGGGTGCAGGCGGATGAGGGCGTTTGGGTTTGCAAATGCCCTTTTTTCGCCTGCGGAACGCTGATTTTTTTGAAAACTTCAAAACGGTCGAACGGACCGCATCACCCTCTTCCCTCTTGGAAGAAGCGATGAAACCGTTGAATTGCCTCAAAAACATTGCAACAACAAAAAACTTCTCAAGTTATGTGCCGGGAAGTTACCGTAAGTTCAAGAATCAGGTCAATGCGGGTGTTGAGCGCAGTGAGATTGCTGCGACGGGTGGCCGGGGCGCGGTATGATCATTGTGAGGCAAGACGGGATGGAGTTGGTAGCGGGGTGGTCAAATAGAGGAGCGTTCCAGCCCCGGGAGACGCAGGCTTTGCGACGCATCACCGGGGCCATGGGCGTTCTGTGACGTTGGGGAATTCTTTCCGCGCCCCGGCCACCCATTGCAATGTGAGGAATGCACCGTCTCTTACTTCCCCCAAAATTCATCTTGAGTCAAAATTCGGATTCGATTTAGGATGCTCCGCTGATTCTCCGAGAGGTTCCATGAGTACGCTGAATGTAATGGAAAACGGGTCCCCGGAATTCCTGTTTCGCTGACTGGTCTGATGGAATATCGCTTTCGCCCCATTACGAAAATCTGTGCCGGCACCGGAAAACCTCTGGTGCCTGGTGCATTGTGCTATTCGGTTCTCGTGGACCGTGATGGTCAGCAGGAACGTCTGGATTTCAGTGTTGAAGGCTGGCAAGGTGTCCCTGAGAATACGGTCGGATTCTGGCGGTGCCATGTTCCGGCCGCGGATGTCTCTGCCCAGACGGTGACGGATCCCGAGGTTCTGTTGAAGTATTTCGAAATGCTGACGGAATCTCCCAACAAAATGCAGGAGAAGCTGGCCTATGCCCTGGCTCTCTCTCTGTTGCAGAAACGACGACTCAAGCTCGACGGCACAAAAACCGTGGACGATGTCGAGTTTCTGGAATTGTCAGGAACCCGGGGAGAAGGTCCGTATCTGGTTCGGGATCAGCAGCTTTCCGCAGAGGAAATCTCGGAATCGCGTCGTGCAATCGATCAACAGCTTCTCACGAACTGGGAGGCGGCGTGAGATTTCCGGCACATCCCGAATCACGAGCTCTCCAGACCGGTATCGTCTCCGGCCTGTTATGGGGATTCGTGATGGTATGGATGGTTGCCGTTTCTCACGGATGTGCTTCGCGTCCGGGGTTTGGCTGGAAGAAACCTCCTCCGTGTGTCCTCGCTCCTGACTCGACCAAAGAAGACATCATTGCCTGTCTTAATCGGAACGTGATTCAAACGCCGTCGCATACCCCACTTTCCTCATGGCGGTCTGGTTCGGTGAAACTGCGAGTGGACGGGGTGCCAGTTCCCCTGCCGGCCCAGATCGCAGTGGAAGCTCCGCACAATTTCCGGCTGCTTGTCGCGAATCCTCTGACCGGCGGTCAGGAAGTGGACATCGGATCGAATGACGAACGGTTCTGGATCTGGTCCAAAGAGCAGCCTCGAGTGATGACCGCCAGCCACGATGACGTGGCCATGGCACTTCAGGAACTCGAAATGCCGGTCTACATTCATCCGCTCTGGCTGATGGAAGTGTTCGGCGTGGTTCCGCTCAATGGAGCCGAATTTGAAATGCGACCTCCCCGACTTAAGGACGGCACTGTCGATCTTGTTTCGTCAATCGAATCTCCACTGGGAGATGACGTTGAGCGCGTCGTTCGGGTGAACCTGTGCCAAGGGTGTGTTCAGGAACATTTTCTGCAACTCCCCGGTGGAAAAGTGCTCGCTCGGGCAAGACTGGACCGGCAAACGGTCCTTCCCTGTGGAAACTCGCTTCCACTGGCAATCAAACTGGAATGGCCGGATGCTCAAATGTCCATGACGATGGAAATTCGCAACCCCGAGACAAATTCCAAGTCATTGGCCCAGAATACGACCATCTGGCAAATGCCGAGTCATGGACCAGTGGTCGACATCGGACAACTGGCCCGACGCCAAAACACGGGGAAAAATCCTGACATGGGAACGATGCCGGCATCGTTCATCTCTCCCGGCAAAGTTCAACTCCCAGGAAGTGGCGATTCCCTCGCATCCGAGCCCGCTGCGGCAGATGATGACTGGGCCAATCCTCCGACTCGAAATGCTTCACGGATCAAGAGGCGCCCGACGGGATTACCGGAAGCCACGGCTCAAGCTCCAGACTGGGCGAAACAGTAAGCAAATAAGAACAAAGGGGCGTAAGTCCCATTTATTCTCTGTTTGGTTCCTGGTTCTTTATAACATTTTAGCCGAGTGAAGTTGCCACAGGGGTGGCCCCGATTGCTTGCAATCGGGGCGGCGAAGCCGTGAGAGGCCGCATATTTGAAGTCTCTCCCCCAGAGCTTCTCTCAAATCAGAACGATTCCTCATCTGTGTTTCAGACCGATCAGGAGTCCACAAAGCGTGAGCAATGGCCTCCTATGACTGCGCCACCCCGATTGCGAGCAATCGGGGCCACCCGGATCAGCTCAACTTCTGACCGCTAAAATCTTACAGTTCTTTTAATTTGGTTCTCTTCCCTCGCTTCTGCGTGAATTCTCTCTCGTCGCAATGCGGTCAATCCAGACAGACGTCACGATCGTCGCTGTATGACGTTGTCGGTAGAACTTCCCCGTTCGTGATGTTGTTCAGCAATCCTGCTGTTTCATTCCGGCAACATCAGGAGAGTTTGAGCTAACGTTGTGTGTTGTCCGACCATTGAAATACCGGTGAACCGCTGGAGTCGCGAAAAGGGACCAGGAAGTCATGCTTGTTCTTAGCCGTAAACAGGATGAAAAAATTATCATCGGTGATTCCATCACATTGATGGTTGTCTCGATTCAGGGGGACAAAGTCCGTCTGGGAATCGAAGCGCCCAAACACGTGAGCATTCACCGGGAAGAAATCTACCAGGCCATCCAGCAGGAACGGGACGGGAGTGACGAAAACGACCACTCTCACCCCTCCCCCGGAACCCGGTAAGAGCAAATTGTTCACCACGGAAGAGACGGAAATTACGGAAGAGAAATGAAGAAAATAAGTGGTGACAGTACTTCCAAGCCTATTCACATAGAAGCAAGGGGTCAGGATTCAGGGGCCAGGGATCAGAAAAAGGCTGGAAATTCATGCCATTTCCTACCCACTACCCACTTCTCTCCTATTCATATCAAACTTGGAAGTACTGAGTGAAGATATTCGGTGATTCGCTGAAACGGCAGTCTGTTTTCAACACATCACCGCCGCGCCTCCTCATTTCCGTATTTTCCGTTCTTTCCGTGGTTCCTCTGAATCATCCCAGTCAATCCCGTGCAGTCTGACAAAGCCGATTGAGATCCTCGAAGTATTCGGGATAGGTCTTTGACGTGCATCCCGGGTCAGCGATCCGGATGCCGGGAACCCGTAATCCGAGCACTGAAAAACTCATCGCCATACGATGATCGTCATAGGTGTGAATCTCTGCCGGTTGAATCGGTCCGGGATGAATTGTCATTCCGTCCGGATGCTCTTCCACTTGCAACCCCACGCGCCGCAATTCTGTCACAACGGCCGAAACCCGGTCCGTTTCTTTTAATCGCATATGGGCGACATTGCGAATGCGGGTCGGTCCTTCTGCGAACGGAGCGACACACGCCAGAGTCTGCGCAGTGTCGCTGATTTCGTTCATGTCGATATCGACCCCGCGCAGTCTCTTGCCGCCTGGTCTGCCGTGTCGTTCAGGTCCATGCAGTGTGATGGAATCGTCGTTCCATTCGGCGGTGCATCCCATCTGAACGAGGGCATCCACAAACTTCACGTCTCCCTGCAATGCGTGACGCGAAAGTCCTTCCACTGTCACACTTCCCCCGGTGACCGCTGCAACCGCAAAGAAATAGCTGGCGGCCGACGCATCGGGTTCGATGTCATAAGTTCGACCGGTATACGCCCTGGCAGAAATCTGGAAGTGATTGGGATATGGCTCGCTGATTTCTCCGCCGAACGCCCGCATCATGTCGAGCGTCATATCCACATACGGACGTGACACCAGTTCACCAGTCACCTCGACCGTCACAGGTGATCTGGCAGCCGGTGCGGCCATCAGCAGCGCACTCAGATACTGGCTCGACAGGTTCCCTGAGACCGGAATTCTTCCCCCCGGCAAACCGGATGTATGAATGAAGACCGGAGGGTATCCTTTTGTTTCTTCGTAAGATGCGAGAACTCCTGCGGAAATCAACGCTTCAATCAGAGGAGCAATCGGACGTTCCCGCATCCGGTCGTTGCCGTCGAGTCGGTAAATGCCCTGACCAGTGGCGCAGAGTGCCGTCAGAAACCGAATACTGGTCCCGCTGTTTTCGCAACAGAGGTCCGCGTGGAACGCCGGGATTATTCCTGATCGGCCGACCACATGAAATTCTTTGGAAGGGCCACTGACTTTATTACCAATGATACTGGCTAAGGCTCCGTCCGCTGTTTTGGCTGTGTCATCTCTTCTTACGACTTTGACATCGACACCAAGTCGGCCGAGGCTTTCGATCATCACCTGTGTGTCGACACTCTCCAGAACCCCAGTCAGCCGACTCGGGCCTGTCGCCAGCGCGGCAATAATCAGGGCTCGATTCGTCAGGCTTTTGGAACCGGGAGGACGGATTCGTCCCTGAACCGGGCGAACAACAGGGAGGATTTCAAGAGAGTCCATGAAATTGTTTTTATACAGGAGACGCTGTCCTTCATGCAGTCAGACCGACCGCAACAAAGCGTGCATCTTATTGGAGAGTAATGAATTACAACAGGTGAATGGAGAAGATTCCAGGGAGAGAATTTCAGTGTCCCAGATGGGGAAACAACCGCTTCCTGCGATCAATTTCAGGATCAGGGACAAAGGCAGGTTTGACTTGAAACCGCAGAGCTTTATCATAATAGATGCTCAAACAGGTTTGCTCAATGAATTGGGTGGACCGTCACGAGTGCAGTGAACCGGAGTCACCGGACAGAGCATTCGTGCGCGTGATCGCCATCTTGAGTGTCTTGAAGCCGAGATTTCCGGTCAACTGCTGACATGACCGTGAACAGGAGACAACTCCTTAAAGCCATCGAACTTTGATTCTGTTGTGATGGACTGGAGTGACCTCATAAAAAGTAAAGGGGAGAAAAATGTTTGGTATCGGACCTCCAGAAATGATCATCGTGGGGATTATCGCGTTGCTGCTGTTCGGCAAACGATTACCCGAAGTCGCCCGTAGCCTGGGCAAAGGAATTGTGGAATTCAAAAAAGGGATGAACGGAATCGAAGACGATATCCGCACGAACAGTTCCCCCAACTATTCCAACAGCAATACCGCTGCCTCACGCCCTGCCGTTGAAAGCGACGAGCAGAACTGGAATGCTCCTCGATTTGATCCCCCGACGACCGAACCGACCGCAGAGACGGCAGCGGAATCCAAGTCGTAGTCCACCTCGATGCCTGAAACTTCAATTTCAGTGCACCAGAAATGAACACAACCTGCTTACAGGAAGTGGGTTACAGGAACACTCCAAGTTCCATTTCGAAGTTGGATGGAATTCCTCACGTTCTTTTCCTACACTCTTCGCTCTACTTTTCCCAAGTTGATGGCAGACCATGCCATTTAATGATATTCAGACTGTGAAAACACCGACGGGTGAATGACAAGGTAAAAGGTGATCGAATGGACAAGTCCAAAACCCTCATTGACGTCAAACTGGCATTGGCTGCCAAGTACGAACACCGTTCCAAACTGGCCAGCAGCAGCCCTAAGCGTAACGCTCTGGCAACCCAGGCCTTGAAATACCGCCGTCAGGCTGCTCAATTGCAGCAGACACAAAAGTAACTTTTTGTGAAACAGTCCAATAAGGCAGTGAATTGTTCACTGCCTTATTGTCATTCTGTATCAGCCTTTGAGCGGAAACAGGACGTTGCCATGTCTGTGGAATCGCAACTTGCTCACCTCGGATTACAGTTGCCGGAAGCTCCCAAACCGGTAGCAGCTTACGTGCCGTCTGTTCGAACAGGAAACCTGCTTTTTGTGAGCGGGCAACTCCCGTTCAGTTCCGGAAAACTCCTGGCGGAAGGGCCAATCCCTTCCCGGATTTCAATTGAGCAAGGACAGGCGGCGGCTCAACAGTGCGTCCTGAATGCACTGGCAATTGCCAAGGCCGAATTGAACGGAGACCTGGAACGGATTCAACGGGTCGTCCGACTGGGTGCCTTCGTGCAATCCGACAATGGATTCGCCGGACAGCCACAAGTGGCCAACGGAGCAAGTGAACTGGTTCTGACTCTATTCGGAAATCGAGGTCGTCACGCCCGTGCCGCCGTGGGAACCAACGCCCTTCCACTCAATGCCAGTGTGGAAGTGGAATTTCTCTTCGAAGTGATGTGACTTTCCTGCAGGGTGAGGAGAAGAGGAACTCACGCAAAGGCCAAAGGCGCCAAGACGCAAAGATCATCTGATAACGTGAGTTCGTGTTTCAGGAGAAACCAGATGACTCACCCTCTCAAATCAGGTGAATTCATCGCGGGTCAAAATCAACTCTTTCTCAATCGTTCCTGAGTCAGAAGACGATGAATTCACTCAAAATCTTCAAGCAAATCTCTTTGCGCCTTAGCGCCTTTGCGTGAGTCTTCTCCCAATTATGCCTGGACGGGCTAAACGCATGCAGCACTACTCATCCCGTGGTCGTGACGCGATCAGGTTGTCGATGCCGTAGCGCTGAAGCTGTTTCTCATTCGGAAACTTCCAGCGTTCAACTTCTTTCCGACAATGTGGACAAGTGGGATGTTGCGTTGCCGGCTTCTCAGTCTGAAACGTTCGCGGGTCAGCCCAGATCGCTTCACATTCATCACACAGCACCACCCAGCTATCACACTCACTGCATCGGGCAGGCAGAATGTGTCCCTGTTCACAAAGAGGACAGGGGCCGAAATGAATTTTCTGAGAGGAGTTCGTCATGAATCCGATTTCGTGAAGAAGAACGGGAAGAATGAAAGACCGGAAATTGTTCTAACGAGGGAATGCGGTGATGACCTCCGTCGTTCCTCTGCGAACAACGAGGAACACACGATTCAGCGGCGGATGGTTTCGTCGGGCCCCGGTCTCTCCACCGAGATAGCCGACCCGCTGTCCCATGGGAACGGTATAAGTTTCACGCGAATCCTCGGCATCCGGCTTAATCTTCTGTGACCTCACCTTTTCCCAGGCCAGATCGATCCAGGCAAAAGCAAGTCCTTCCCCACCGTCAAAGACCCCGTGTGGTCCGTCCCGGTCAGGGAAATCTCTGGCATGACGGAGGACATGCTCTCGTCGCGTCCGTCCTTCCGGGTCACGTCCCACATACTTCAAGCCCGCCGGACTGATCCAGGCGTCCCGACCAATCGATTTCAGTTCAATCGGCTCAGGGAGTGAGAGTTCTGGTTTGGGAGTCTCTGTTTTCTTTTCGGCAAGTCCGACCTCACCCGGTTGACGTACACGAATTTGCAGGGAGTCGCGATATCGCTCCAGTTTTCCGGTGACGGCAATGGTGCGCCCGGATGGATACAACTCTTCCGGCGGCTTCGGCGAGAATTTCCCGACATCATCGGCAGAGATGAAGACACTCAGTTCCGAATTGCCGCTGAAATTGATGAATCGGTTTCCCCCTGCGGATTTCCCGACTCGGGCGACTTCTCCGACAACAACCACGGTCTGCCCCACCCGGCCGCGCAGCTCCAGAAGATTCCGGGCCTCAATGCTCGGAATACTGGCGCCAGGGGCTTCCTGTGCAAGCAACACGGAAGTCAGAGACGCCACAGCCATCACAGTCAGTAGACAGAAGATGACACACCAGTCGCCAGAGTGCCGTCGTTTCAGCGGCGAGTCTGGGGCTCCATTCTTCACGAGTAAATCGAGCATTAAGATTGGTCCTGAATGAAGCCTTGTTTCAATCACGTCAATGGCACGTCAAAGGCCAGATGTTTCACCGGAACAGGAATGACCATGAGAAAATGGGGGCCATGAAAGCCGCGACCATCCCCAAAAATAACAACACCCCTTTCCAGCGGCGAGTCTGGAAACAATAGCGTGGAATCATCACCGGCCAGCCAAGCGAACTGAGCCAGCCGAAGTCAAAAAACGGAGTTCGCCGGAACCGGGCGGCATCCCTCTCCATCCACATGAAAATCAGAATCAATCCAATGAGACCCCAAAATTCTTCAATCACCCACGGGAGAGGAGCCCCCTGCGTCCCCACCCACCCAAAGAGAATCGTGAGCAATGCCATGTAGACCCAATACGGGGTCAATGGATTAACAAGAATTTTGGCCATGAGTCCTGTTCCGCTCAAAGAGGAAGGCACATTCGTTTCACCGATAGTAAACTGATCCTCAAGTCGGGATTTCTGCTTGTCAACCTGACAAGTTGATGACTTCCTGCTCCGCCTCTTCTATTTATTCGTGTGCGAACCTAATCTTTACAGAGGATGTCTTCTCTGGTGTCGCAGTCCATGTGCTGCGGTATCATGGATGGTCTGTCATATTTTTGTTGATCGAGTTCGAAATGAGTCAGAATCTGGAAGCAGCTCTGCCGGAGCCCTCTCTTACAGAACCGTCACTGATGGAGACATCACTGTCGGAGACATCGTTAATGCCGCGAATGACGGCATTTGGAGTGCTCTATGGACTGAGTCTGTCGCACTTTCTCAATGATACCGTGCAGGCAGTCTTACCGTCGATCTATCCTTTGCTGAAACAGACGCATCAACTGACATTTACGCAGATTGGATTGATTACACTTACTTTTCAGATGACGGCATCGCTGTTGCAACCGTTGATCGGGTATTACACCGATCGTCGACCGCAGCCGTTTTCGCTGGCCATCGGGATGGGAGCGACTCTGGTCGGATTGTTGATGCTCTCTCAGGCCCATTCTCTGGGAATGATTCTCATTTCCTCCGCGATGGTCGGGTTAGGGTCGGCGGTGTTTCATCCTGAAGCAAGTCGACTGGCGCAATTGGCATCCGGAGGCCGACATGGCTTCGCTCAGGCTCTCTTTCAGGTCGGAGGCAATCTGGGAAGTTCATTCGGACCGTTACTGGCCGCATGGATTGTCATGCCTCGTGGTCAACATGCGATTGCCTGGTTTGCGTTGCTGGCATTCATGGCCATCGCTGTTCTGCAACGACTTGGAATCTGGTACCAGAAGCAACTGGCTCTCGGTATCTCCAGTTCTCGTCGTGCCTCACGTCGTAAGGAGCATACACTCCCACAGACTAAAGTTGCCGGGGCCATTGCCGTTTTAATTGTGTTGATTATCTCGAAGTATTTTTATTTAGTCAGTCTGACCAATTATTATACGTTCTTTCTGATAGATAAGTTCCAGGTCTCTGTCGAGACTTCGCAACTGTGCCTGTTTGCGTTTCTGTTTGCGGTCGCAGCGGGAACGATTGCCGGAGGACCGATTGGAGATCGGTTTGGTCGTAAAGTCGTCATTTGGGGTTCCATTCTGGGAACAGCCCCATTCTCACTCGCACTCCCCTATTTCGATTTGACGACAACCGTCATTTTAAGCATGTTCGCGGGTGCGATTCTCGCATCGGCGTTCTCGGCAATTCTGGTTTTTGCCCAGGATTTACTGCCGGGGAGAGTCGGAATGGTTGCCGGGTTGTTCTTTGGATTTGCGTTTGGTGTCAGCGGAATCGCATCAGCGGTTTTAGGCATCTGGGCAGATCACACAAGTATTGCACAGGTCTTCCAGATTTGTGCCTTCTTCCCGCTGCTCGGATTACTGGCAGTCTTTCTGCCGAATCTCGATCGGGACGAACCGGAAACAAGAAAATAAGCCACACATCGACTGTCACGGAAATCAGAAAGAACAATCTTTCACCGCGAAGGCGCAAAGGACGCGAAGACGATGTTTCCTTCGTGCCCTTTGCGCCTTCGCGGTGAAAATCTCTTCTTCATAAAGGAGAGGGCGAGAGGTGGATTCAAAGGCGAAAGTCAAACTGAGATCTGTTCTGCCACTTGTGTGAAATGATGAAGCATAATCCCTGCGGCGATACCGACATTTAAGGAGTCGATCTTATCGGCCATTGGGATCATAATTTTCTGGTCTGCCAGGCAGGCGATTGATTCCGGTAATCCGTCGGATTCGTTCCCTAAAATTAGTAATAGCTTTGAGGGTCGCTTTGCTGAAGCCAGAGGGCAGGCATTCGGATCGAGCATGGTGGCATACGCGGCATATCCGAAGTCCTTCTGCATGCGAACCATGTCCTCTTCAAAGGTCATCGTTTCCCGGATCGGCATCAGGAAGGCGTTTCCCATCGAGATCCGTAACGTTCGACGTGAAAAGGGATCAGAACTCAGGTTTCCGACCAGAAGACCATCCGCTCCAAAGGCCGCGGAAATACGAATGATCGTTCCCAAATTATCCGGATCGGCAGTATGCGGACAGCCGACAATCAGCCGTGGCTCGAAATCCTGAGTCAACCAGTCTTCAAGTCGCGGGCTTTCTTTTCGCTCTCCACAGGCGAGCATTCCGTTATGAAACTGATAGCCGACCAGTTGTTCCAGTAATGGTAACGGAGCCACAAAGATCGGAACGTCATCAGGGAGAGTTTCCGGGACACGGCGTAAATGAGTCTCTGCAGTCAGGATGGAAACGACACGAAAATCGCTCTCGACAAGTCGTTCAACCAGTCGGACACCTTCTGCGATAAACAACCCCGACCAGCGGGTCAGGTTCGTTCTTTTTAGAGAGCGATAGGGCTCCAGTCGAGGATCGTCGAGAGATTCGATTGCAACAATAGACATTGTATGTTGTGTTGAATCCGATTTGATCTGAAACTCGAACACCAGCATTTTATTAACACAATGCGTGGCTGTGCGGCCAAATGCTCGACCGAACGAGGTTAGCACCGATAGTAGTTTCGATACCATTCCACGAAGCGTGAAATCCCAACCTCAATCGGTGTGTTCGGTTGAAACCCAACATTTTGAACCAGGCTCTCAACGTCGGCATAGGTTGCCGGCACATCACCGGGTTGCATTTCAAGAAACGTCTTCTGGGCTGTTTTTCCCAGGACGTTTTCAATCGTCGAAATCATCTGCCCCAACTCCACCGGATTGTTATTGCCGATGTTGTAAATGCGATAGGGAGCACTCGATGACGAGGAATCGGAGGACTGTGCGTTCCATTGAGGATTCGGGGTGGGAACATGGTCGCATGTCCGGATCACTCCTTCGACAATATCATCGATATAGGTCATATCCCGTTGCATTTTGCCGTGATTGAAGACCTGAATCGGCTGATCTTCAAGAATGGCTTTTGTAAAAATATAGACGGCCATGTCGGGACGGCCCCAAGGCCCATAGACGGTAAAAAAACGAAGCCCTGTTGTCGGCAGCGCAAAGAGATGGCTGTAAGAGTGAGCCATCAGTTCGTTGGCCTTTTTTGTCGCGGCATACAAACTCAGGGGGTGATCCACCTTGTCGTCGGTGGAAAATGGAGTTTTAGTATTGGCACCATAAACTGAACTGCTGGATGCGTAAACGAGATGTTCGACTTTATGTTGCCGGCAAATTTCCAGGATGTTAAGAAAGCCTGTTAAATTACTTTCCCCATAGGCATACGGATTGGTGAGCGAATAGCGCACCCCTGCCTGGGCAGCCAGATGAATGACGCGCTGAGGACGTTCTTTCGAGAATGCCTGATTGATTCCAACCTGGTCTTTGAGATCGAGCTCAAGAATCTGGAAACGCTGATCTGACTTGAGCAGATCGATTCTGGCCCGTTTCAGCGACACGTCATAGTAGGGATTAAAGTTGTCCAGTCCGACAACATTGTCACCGCGACTGAGCAAAGCCTGGCAGACGTGAAATCCAATAAATCCGGCGGCACCGGTGACGAGAATCTTCAACGGGGCATCTCACTTGGTCGAATCAGTGGCATTATGACATTTGAAAAGAATCGTTCGCGATTCAGAGGACAGACAAATCAGTTTACGAGAGCACCATCGAAAATGGTACTCAGCGTTCCGCAGGCGAAAGACGAGGCTTATCTGCTCTCAATCGCCTGCAGACGGTTGAGTAAACGCCCTTATCTTCGTCGTTCCTTCAATGTCGTCATATATTCCACGACGTCGGTCAGTTCTTCGAGCGACATCAGGCGTTGCAGATCGGCCGGCATCAGGGAAATGTCCTGTTTACGGCGTTCTTCAATGGCGCTAGTGGCGATGGTCCGGATCAGGCCTTTGTCGTCTTTGATCTGAATCTCTGATGCGGTTTCACTGACCAGCAATCCAGTGTAGATCTGCCCATCTTCTGTCATCACCAGCCAGTTTTCGAATCCATGACTGATGGCTGCCGACGGGTAGATGATCGCTTCAAACAGGGCCGGGCGAGCCAGTTTCTTGCCGATTTCCGAAAGATTCGGGCCGATTTCCACGCCCAGTCCGTTCACTTGATGGCACTTGTTACAGGTTCCGTTGGTGTTGAACACCATACGCCCTTTCTCGGCGTTTCCTTTTCGGCTCGCCAGTTCCGTGATCGGAGGCAATGGTTTTTCGTTCTGTCCCGGTGGGGCTGGGAACAACTTCAGAGCCTCTCCACGAACTTTTGCATTCGATGAAGCTGTTAAAGCAGCCGCCAGAGCGGGAACCAGTGCCCCTTTGAGAATTTCTCCCTGACACTGCTTCAATAACTCTTCAGCGCCGGTGTTGGATCGTCCGAGCGCTTTGATCGCCGCTTGACGACACCACAACGGACTCGATTCCTCGTTCATAATTTTCAGTAACAGAGGGATCCCTCGACGGTCCCCGGATGTTCCCAGTGCAGCGTAAGTTGCTTCAGCGACGTCCCGGTCATCCCCCAGCAACGCTTTGCTGATCTGCTCTTCCTGTTTCTTGTTGAACAGAGTCTGCATCGCATCGACGGCAATTTGTGATTCCGGCTGGCTCTGAGCCAACGCCAGGACCTTCGGATAAAGATCGCTCAGATTGAACTGAGAAACCAGCTGCACATACCGCGGCGTCCCGGCGCATCCCTTCAATTCTTCCTCGACAACGGCCCGATATTCCGGATGTGATGCGAGATCGAGTCCCCCCAGTCGAGACAGGGATTCCGTGCGAATCAGCCCGCTGCGGGCTGCGTCTGAAGTCGGGCGGGTCAGCACGAGTTCTTGAATCGCTTCCTGAAGAGCTGGCCCTTTCTGGAAGTCAAGTGCCCGAAAATAACGGGGAAGTTCTTCTGTCGGCGTCGTCGGACTGGTGATCAACTTCACCAGTAACTGTGGCGTTTGTGTGGCACGGGAACGCCAGACAATATCGCGTCCCGCCGTGACGTTCTTCCAGTCATCTCCCACGGCCTCCAGCCAGACGGGGAGATACTCATCCCATTTTCCTTCTGCCGAGATCCCCAATGCTTCCAGATACCAGCGATCTTTTCCGGAATACTGTTTTGCGAGGGCCGTCCAGGCACGAGCCCGATAATCGTCCGGCAGTTCTTTCGGATACCAGCTTGCGGGGATGTCTCGCAGCGCGATCAGAATTTCCCGGAGAACTCCACGGGAGTTGTCGTTGGCTTTGATCATGCCGTCGATGTCATTGAAGGTGATCTGATCAATCTTCTGGCGAAGTAATCGAAGAGCGGTGATCCGCAGATCGGGATTGGCATGTGTCAATCCGTCCTGAACCGTCTTCACCAGATCGGCATGAGATCGGGGCAATTTCCCCAATAACCACAACGCCCGGGCCTGCATCACGGGATCAGAGCTTTCCAGCAACGCCTGCAGTGGAGCCACGGCCTCTTCACCGAATTTCTGTAATGCCGTCCATGCCAGATACCGGGTCGCCATATTCGGAGACTGCAGCGCCTGTACTGCTCCTGCCGGAGTGGACAGGTTCAGTTTGGGAGCAACATATTTTGCAGCGGATGGAGGAGCGAGACGGAAAATGCGCCCCCGTTCTGCGTCCTGCATCCGGTGGCCACCGACACCGGGATCGTACCAGTCGGAAACCATCAGGCTTCCGTCGGGAGCGATGCAGACATCACTGGGACGGAACCAGCGGTTCCTCGTTCCAGAAAGCAGGTTGACCGTTTCAGCGGAATACCCGGCTCCGTCGACTTTGGGAACATAGGCCCGGCAAACGTTGGGCCCGGCATCGCAATGAATGATTGCGCCACGTAAGGATTTGGGAAGCAGTGTCCCTTCATAGAGACAGATTCCGGTCGGAGCCCCTGCTCCGGTCAGCAATAGATTGGGGACGACACCGGGATCATTCAGGTGCCAGTGTCGACGCGGAATTTCCGGTTCCCAGTTGGTGCGTGGAGTCGACCAGCTTGCCCCCGTGAGTTCCTGACGATAACCGTAGTTTCCGTATTCCATCACGAAGTTGATGCGAACTCCCTGATTTCCGTCGTCATCGTTATCCGACTGCCAGATTGTGCCATAAGAGTCGACGCAGGCTTCCCAGTTATTTCGGAAGTTCCAGCCGAGGGTTTCGAACTCACTTCCGTCCATGTTGCAACGGAAGACCATGCCTTCCTGATACGGCTTGCGGGAGTTGTTAACGAGGTTCCCCGCCTTGTCGGTAATGGGGTTTCCTTCTTTGTCGCTGATGTGATGCCCGGAATTTCCGAAGTTGAAATAAAGCTTGCCGTCAGGGCCGAAGTGAACCGCGTGAATCCCGTGATCGTGCTGATTTCCCCCGATTTTGGTGAACAGCATTTCCTTCCGGTCGGCCTTCAGGTCCCCGTCATCGTCCACTAAAAAAAAAATGCTGTCTCCCGCGGAGACAAGTGCCTGAGTTCCTTTCCCGTCCATCGTGGGAAGGACCAGAATGCCATGAGCGGAATCGATATCGTGTCCCTGATAGAAGACGAACGACCGATCGGCGACCCCATCCTGATCGGTATCTTCCAGAATGAGGATCCGGTCTCCGTCGTTACGCATGTCTCCAATGACATCTTTGTTGGCAAAGGCTCGATAGTTCACCGCTTCACAAACCCAGACCCGTCCCAGATGATCGATATCAATCGATGCCGGATTAGTCATCATCGGTTCGCTGGCAAAGAGAGTTGCGTTCAGTTCCGGATGAACGTCCAGTTGCTCCAGTGCCAAACTGGACTCATGGCTGGCCTGATTCCCTGCCTGAAACAATCGCTTCAATGTGTCACTACTGGGACGCTGGGTGAAAACCACAAATTGTACGGTTGACCCGCACCCCTGACTTGTTCCCCCTTCATCCAGCACTCCACGTGTGACGAAGCGTGTGTATTTGTGCCCTTCCGGAAGTTCGTACTCGATCATCGAGTTGGAATGAACGCCGATGCCATACTCCAGTTCACGTCCATTGGAACGGAGCGGTTTTCCTTCGCAGTTCAGATTGTTGCGAACAGACCCGTATCCACTGGTTGCCGATGTCCATTTCAGATCGGTCAGTTTTAATTCGGGAATGTTCATGGAGCCGGTCAGTCGGGGAGTTTCCCAATCGGCCCAATCGCAACCAATTCCGTTTCCACCATCGGTCACCAGCAGGAACAACGATTTCGCGCCGGTCACATCCACATTGATATCGACTCCGTACCCGGGGGTCTGAATCGAAACGACCGGGGATTGAAACACCGGTTTGACAGCCGCCGCTTGAACGGCCGGTGTCACGGAAGATGTCGTGCTTGCTCCTGCTTTGGGAGCGGCATCCGCTTTTGGCTTGATGGGAGACTGGAACTTGTAATCTGCCGGACGGTTACCGTCGTGATTGGCTTCCATCTCTTCGAGCGTTGGTGTCGGAGTCACCACTCCGTCTTTCGGAACGTCTCCTCCTGCCGTCCAGACGATGGCGTTCAGAACGAGTCGACGGAAGTCATCATGCTGCCAATTCGCGTGAAAATGACCACCGGTGAACCCGAAGCCACGTCCTTTGCCGTCAGGACGTTCATACGCCCAGGCGGTGTGCTGCGGCTCTTTCCGTTCCAGCACGGCTTCACGGACATAAGGGTTCCCTGAATGGGGACCGTCTTTCCGGTTCATCGTTTCTGGCGGAGCAACGGCACTCAAAATCGGAGTCACTCCCGCCATTTCCGGGACAAACCGCATGTGGAAGTACCATTCATCATTGATCTCGAACGGATGGACTCCCTGTGTAATCGGGTGATTCGGAAGTTTGTCATAGTTCGCCACCCAGTGCGGATTTACCGACCAGTGTGGTTCGAAGTATCCTCCCAGCCATTTCAGGAAGTAGTCCCCTTTTTCCCCTTTTGTCGTTTCGACGGCATAATGCAGACAGACCAGACCGATCCCTTTCTCCTGCACCAGTTCGTCGAATTCTTCGACATGCGGATTCAGAAAGTGCCCGCCGCCGCCATCACTGTAAGCGACCACGGTATCGGCATTGTCGAGAGCGGTGACATCTTTGGGCCAGCCGTTCAAGTAGACCGCCGTGACCACCGGTAATCCCTGAGCCTGGGCATTTTCCAGTTGTTTCGCGAGCAACAGGCTTCCGGCATTGTGTTCATGCTGGGAATACCCGTGACTTGGTTTTCCGGCAATGAAGACGACTTTCTTCCAGCCGTTCTGAAGCGGGAGCCGTTTCAGGCGAATGTCTTTGAACTCGATCTTCATCGCGGGACCGGCGTGCAACTGCAACGCCAGAATTCCACTGCGATCAAGTCCTTTCGGATCGTTATCAATCACTTCCGACATCACCTGACCGTTGATCTTCAGAGTGATGTGATTTCCCTGAGCGAGAATGGAATACTCATTCCAGTCATCACGATGGACCGCTTTGAGCAGTTCCGCCGCATCGGCGACGTTTTCGGTTTTCTTCGTTCCGTCTTCAGCGACGACGGTCTTTTGTCCCCGTTTTGCGAGAATCCCGCGAGCCGCTTCATCGTAGAGGGCACCAACCCATTCTCCGCCACGATCAATGTCCGCCTGATAACCCACGACCTGGCCATCCGGTCGCTGGACTCCGCGGAATTGAATTCCGCTGTTGGCGGCATCGGTACCGGAAATCCGGAACTTCAGTTGCAATTCGAAATCGTCAACCGTTCCATTGTCCCAGACCAGAAACGAATTTTTCGTCAACTTCCGATCTTCGGTCGTTTCCCCAACGAGGACTCCATCGACCACCTTCCAGAATTCCTCCTGACCTTTCCAGCCTTCCAGATTCTGGCCGTTGAAAATCGCCCGAAATCCGTCCCGAGGTTCATCAGCAACGACTCCCCCTGTCCACAGCAGAGCCATCAAACCCAAAGCGAACGTTACCCTCATGCTGTGCGTCCCTTAATCTTCTGTCCCAATGGAAACCGGGGGGCCAATGAATTCGGAAAGCACTTCCCGAACCTGCGACACCGCTGGCATCAGTCTATTGTGATCTGTCTCTAACGTAACGAACTGAGGGAAAAGAGTCACCTGATCAGGGCAAAAAACAGCACCCCAGAGTGAATGAATTGATCGTCCTCTGTTCGCGGCAAGAGTATTGGGCGCAGCAAGAATTCTCCAGCAAGGATGCCGGTTTCACCTGGGGATCTGTTTAAGGTTCTTCCGGAAGTTCCTCTTCGGTTCTGACCATCAAATGGTTGAGAACACGAACCACTCCGGAAGCACGACCGGCGATCCGTTCAATGGGTGGTTTCGCACAATGGCAGGGAACCTTCATCACCCCGGTCAGACAGATTCCATCTTTCATACGGTGAACCTGCAAGGAACTGAAACTGACTTCGGTCAGAGTCAGCAAGGCCCGTTGAACGTTTCGTTCAATGGAATGAGGATCATGCTCCTCTTTTTTGCAGCTCTCTTCACCGCAGATACCACTTTGGGCGAAGCCGGGAACAGGCCCATCCGGCAAGACATCAGTTGCCTCAAGAAGAGGCGAAGGGGATTGATAGCGAGGCATCGTCACTCCCTTTCAAGTCGCTCCGTCAGAAGTTCGATTCCAGATCCTTCCAGCATACCAACGCATCAATTTTAACCAAACTGTTTTTATTATATTTTGTTATAATGGAACGGATTTTTCAAAATTCAGAAATGCATCACAATGGGCTGCCGGTTCCTGTTCCCGCTCCCTGAGCCTGACCTCCACGAAGACGCTGTTGAACCTGAGAACTGAGCTGTTCTAAAGGAATTCCGGAGATTTGCAGCTGCCTGACCAGCCGAATTTCGACCGGAAACTCAGCGGTTGTCTGTGGATCTGGATCGGGCTTGCGATTCTGGAGATCCGCCTTCCAGTCGTTCAATGCGGCCACGACGACAGCGTCGGGAACGCCTGATGTCCGGTAAGCAATGTCCTGTTCGATATGCTGCCGAACGTTCTGCTGCGGGGAATAAATCGCTGCAATTTCACTGGCCAACGCCAGTTTTTGTGCAGCAAAATTCACGTTCCCCGGCGTTGTGGCTCCCGGAGTATTATTCGGCAACGGTTGTCCAAGTGCTCCCAGCCTTGAATCCAGAAACTGTTTCAACTGGTTGGCCCCGACCTGGGTGATCTGCTGTTGTAATGTCGCCTGCTCCTGCGGAGAGAGAGACTGCATCAACCCATGCAGCGACTGCTCGATCTGTGATCGGGTCTGCGGATCGGCTCGTTGCAGTGCGTCATTCACAACTCTCTGTGAGTCCGTGTTAAAAAAGCCCTGCAACTGATTCCACCAACCAGAACCGTTCGAGGGAATCGGAGCCGGAGGGTTGGTTGTCGGATTGGTGACCGGAAAGACCGGTAAAGTCCCCGGGGGGCCGAACGGGGAATCGACGATGGGAGTCTTTCCATGTTGATGGGCATCGAGATCCAATCCGTCATGGTCCAGCAGATGGATGTATTCGTCGACGGCGTCATGAAGCCTCTTCGGCATGATGGGATGAAGCTTGTCCATAATAATGGCGGCATATCGGCCACTATACGAATTCTTCAACGATTCCCGGGCAGAGACCGACATCGTCACGACCACAAAGGTCAGCACCAGAGACAGAACCACCCCTTTCAGGAATCCAAAAACGGCTCCCAGATGACGATCCACATCCTTGAGTTTGGCCTTTTCCATCCAGTCATGCAGAGCCCGGGCGATCATGTAACAGATGAACGTGAACCCCAGATAGGAGACCGCAAAGATCACCCAATTATTGAGAGGGGGCTCCAGATGCACATACGGACCGGCAACCTCGGAGATCCCGTTCGCAAAGACGAAACAGAGAACAATCCCCGCAAGACTGGCCAGCTGGAAGATGACTCCTTTCACCGCCCCACGCATGGTGAAGAAGATCAGGATTCCGACGACAACAATATCGAACCAGGTCAGCGACTGCACACCCTCACTCCTTTAAGAGCAGCTTGCTCTCCCACCCACCGCTTTTATGAATCCTCTGAGTGTATGGTCATTTTTACAATTCGGTAAAGATCGAATTGGCATCCTCAGGCATAGAATCGAATGAAATTGATCTATTCGTGGCTGGCGGGAATTCTTACTGCATTACCGCACTGGAGAAGAAAACTGTCGAACAGAGGCGTCCCAGCGGGCCACATCTTCCTCTGACAGTTCATACAGATCGATGGAGCCTCCAATGGTTTCCACCGGTTGAAATGCCCGGAAATAGCCGAATTCCTGAAAATCAACCCCGCGCTCCGTGCCGTCTCCCTGAAAGAGAACATGGGGACGCCCCATGACATAATTGACACTGACCGCATAACGCCCCGGTTCCGGACGCCGCGACGGAGGGGTTGTGAACGACATTCCCAAAATCTCGGGGGAAAAACTTCCGAAATAGGCCATTCGGTACTGATCCCAGTTTCGTTCTTCCAGTCGTTTTTTCAGAAGATGGAGGTCCTGTCCCCAGTCAAGATTCGAGTCGAGAAGATGCTGCCTCCCTCCAATCGGTCCTCCAGCCAGTTCATTGAAATAGGCCAGATGATGCGGATGATGCCGGAGCGATAAGCCGCAAAACAATACCAGAAACAGGCCGGTGACCATTCTGGTCTTCATCGAGGCACGATCCAGAACACGGAAGGAACTTCCCGCCAGAATCATCAGCAGCGGGATCACCGGAAGGATATAACGGACTCCCAGTTGCAGGCTCTCGCCACTGGTGATGAACAACACCAACGCCACTGGAAGCAGCAGTGTCAGAACATCCCGCCAGCGCCGCGGACCACTCCATCCCAGACAGAACGAGATGAATGAAAAGACCAGCAGCAACTGGAACACATGCGGTAACTTGTACAGCAATGCTTTGAAAAAATAATCAGGGAACCCCTGCAAGCTCCATCTTCCGTCCAGAAAGATCGGGTGCTGCCCCGACATCACATGGCGTTGTTCGTCAATCCCCAGTATGTAGTCCCGAGGAAATGGAACTGGCAATTGAGAAACGGGCTCAAGCACTTTCTGAAGAGTGACCAGTTCCGACGCACGAAATGTGTAGTCTTTTAACGGAACGAACAATCCCTGAAATCCGTAACAACTCCCGAGCACGATCAGACTGATTCCCATCCCGATCGCGAACTGACCACCGACTTGCTTCCATTGAAGACCTGCTATTCGCCGTCCCCAGAGTTGAACGACCGCAATGGCAAACAAAAGTGGAACAAGCAGCAGGCAGGTAAACTTGATTCCTTGTGCGACTCCCAGCAACACGCCCCAAAGGCAGGCTCGCCGCCAGTCGGGACGCTCGCACCAGAATGTGAACGCAAACAGAGTTGAGATGAATGCGAAGATCGAAGGAGTATCAGGAGTGACGAGGCTGCCGTGTGCAATCAGGTTTGGACAGGTCACATAGAGCAGCAACGTCGCCAGAGCCCCGTTCATCCCGAACAACCGGCGCGCCCAGCAGTAAACCAGAGTTGCCGTGGCCAGTGTCCAGAAGAGATGAAAGAAACGTCCCCAGTGATACCACGTCATGAAATCCTGAGGATGATCTTGGACAAATTGCCCCCCGACTCCGGTTCCCTTCACTGTTTGACTGATCTCGGCTCCTCCCAGAACCAGAGGGATGGCGGCCCATACCCGGGAAACGGGAGGATTCAGCACTTCAATATCAAAGCGCCACTCCCCCAGATTTCTCGCGCCGACCGGCAGATGCCAGAGTTCATCATGAGTGATCGATTTTGAAAATGCCGTGTGCCAGCAGAACAGCAGGTGTCCCAGCAACAACAGCAGCACACACAGAACTTCCATCCGTGACCATCGGCAGGAATACGGTTCGATCGCTTGAGGCAATGAAACCGTACTCTCCGAAACGGTATTCTTCCGGGACGTGAGACCGGTTCGCGTCTGTTTCGGCCGATGCGGACTCATCAGAACGCTTTCAAAGAAAGGGGTTTCCTGAGGAGTCCGATAGAACGAAAGGAAGGCGCTTGATCACTTCGCGCCTGCCAGAAATGCTTCGAGTGCATCCAGTCCCGCTTTCAAAGCTTCCAGACTGGTTGCAAAGGAGAGGCGAACATAGCCGGGGGCGCCGAAGTCATCTCCGGAGACGGTGGCCACATGTCCCACAGCCAGAAGCTGGTCGCAGAATTCGGTCGAATTCGTAGCGACTCCTCCACCGGGAAGTGTCTTTCCGAAATAACTGCTGACATTGAAGAACGCGTAAAACGCTCCCGTCGGATCGGCAAAACTCAGCCCCGGAATCGCACGCAGGCGATTGATTACATAGTCTCGCCGTTTCACGAATTCTCCCACCATCTCGGTGATGCAGTCCTGCGATCCGTTCAAGGCTTCCACGGCGGCATACTGGCTGATGCTGCAGGGATTCGAAGTCTGCTGGCTTTGCAGGTTGCTCATCCCTTTAGTCAGCGCCATCGGAGCAATAGTCCAGCCGATCCGCCATCCGGTCATGGCGTATGCCTTGCTGACTCCGCTTACGGTGATCGTCAGCGCTTTGACCTCTTCCCCAAAAGAAGCAAATGACCGGAACTGGGCACCGCCGTACAGCAGTTTTTCATAAATCTCATCGGACAGGACCGGAATCTGGTGCTTCACCGCCACTTTCGCGAGGGCTTCCAGTGTTTCCACCGGATAAGAGGATCCAGTTGGATTACAGGGATTGTTGAGCATCAACAATCGGGTTTTCGGAGTGATCGCCTTTTCAAACTGCTCGGCAGACAGGCAGAAACCACTCTCCTGAGTGGTCGGCACGAGAACCGCAGTCGCCCCCGTCAATTCGACCAGTGCACTGTAACTGACCCAGTACGGAGTCGGGATAATCACTTCATCCCCTGGCCCGCACAAGGAGGCAATCACGTTATGAATGGCATGCTTCGCCCCATTGGTGATGATCACCTGAGTCGGTTCATAAGAGAGACCGTAATCGCGCTGATAGGCGGCGACCACCGCTTTCTTCAGTTCCGGAATCCCGGTGGCCGGGGTGTAGTGAGTATGTCCGGCATCCATGGCAGCCTTGGCGGCATCGCAAATGTGCTTTGGAGTCGGAAAATCAGGTTCCCCGAGCGTGAACTCATGAACGTTCACACCAGTCGCTTTCAGTTCCTTGGCCTTGGCGGCGGCGGCAATCGTAGCGGAAGGTTTTAATGCCTGAACAACAGCGGAAAGTTGCATGGAAAGTGCCTGGGACATCGCCCGTTTCGGACCATGGGGAAAAGAAGACAGTCAAATCAATACAGCCCTGTATTTTGAAGGGCGTGAACACAGAATCAAGCCTGCTCAGGCGGATTTCCGGTCTTCCAGCCACCTGACGCGGCATTTTGCTCGGAATTTTGCGATTCTTCTGAGAATCGACCTGTTTCGCAGTGACACAGATTGGCATATGATTAACAAAGTGGGCAATGATACCGTCATGTCACGAAGGTACGACAATGGAAACCGCATCCTCCAAGAGAGACCGTTCGTTCCGCAACTGGCTTCCCGCGACCTCCCTGAATGAAATTCGTCAGGAAGTCGGAGAAATGGTCGATTCTTTTCTGGGAGAAACCGTTCCACAATGGCGCGGCGGCTCATTTCCTCGAATTGATCTCGTCGAATTGCCCGATTCGCTGGAGCTTCTGGCGGATCTTCCCGGCTGGAAAGTGGACGAAATCTCAGTCGACCTGACTGACAACCACCTGATTCTGGGGGGAACCCGAACCGTGGTGGAGTCTGATTGTGAAGCATCTTGCAGCACCGGTTCCCCGGAGGCTCCGCTGGGGAGCCCGGAAGTGATTGATTCATCGTCGCAACCGGACTCCCGGCGTTATCATCGGGTCGAACGGCGTTTTTCGAACTTCACACGGTCAATTCTCCTTCCGTGTCCTGTCGATGAATCCAAAGTGGATGCGACGTTGACAGATGGTGTGCTCACCGTCCGACTTCCAAAACGAGGTGACGCCCGTCGACGGCATGTCCCTGTCCGTGGTTCCGGGATCAAAACGCCGACAGAACATTCTCCTTCGGAGAAGTCATCAAAGATCTCCCCTTCGGAGAACATGCCATCGTAAAGTCAGATCAATCCATTCATTTTCCGATCATCGCCTGTTAAGAATCAGTGTGGTTTCGTTCCGAACCTCAGAATCCTGTCGGTTCCTGATCTGAAAGTCTTTGTTTTTCGTGTCACAAACAGGTATTTTCTCAGAATTCGATGGCAACACAGGTGTTCGGCTGAGGGGTTCATGATCAAAATTCTGGTGGTTGACGATTCCGTCATGGATCAGAAAATCGCGGCCGGTTTGCTGCAACGCAACACCGGTTGGGAGATCGAATTCGCCGCAGACGGTCGACAAGCCTGGAATCGGGTACAGAATCAGCAACAGGTTCTCCCCGACGCCATCGTCACAGACCTCCAGATGCCGGAGATGAACGGACTGGATCTGGTGCGGCAGGTGCAGCAAGAATTCCCACTGATTCCAGTGATCCTGATGACCGCTCAGGGGAGTGAAACCATCGCGGTGGAAGCACTGCAGCAGGGAGCCAGCAGTTACGTTCCCAAGGCCAAACTGGCATCGTTGCTCACCCCCACCGTCCAACAGGTTCTGACTCTGGCAGGAGAGCAGAAAACCAAACGGAACCTGTTTCGTCACATGGAGTCAATGGAGTGCCAGTTCGAACTGACGAACGACACCACCTTGCTGACGTCACTGGTTTCTTATCTGCAGGGAGTGCTGCGGGACATGGAGATCCTGCATGAGAGCGACCGCCTGCGGACCGGAGTCGCGCTGGAAGAAGCTCTGTTGAATGCCGCCTATCATGGAAATCTCGAAGTGAGCAGCGAGCTGCGCGAGATCGACCATATCAAGTTCTATGAACTGGCCCGCGAGCGGTCGAAACAGGCTCCGTATAAAGACCGACGTATCTTCGTTCAGGTGCGGATCGATTCCACCGGACTGCAATACACGGTCCGGGATGAAGGCCCCGGCTTTAACCCCTGCTCTCTCCCAGACCCGACCGATCCAGCCAACCTGGAGCGCCCTTGCGGTCGCGGGGTATTGCTGATGAAAACCTTCATGGACAAGGTCACCTACAACGAACGTGGGAACGAAGTGACCATGCTCAAACTCTCCCCCAACATCGCCGCCAGCGCATAACCCGTCCCCAATGATGGGTGATCGTTTCTTCAGAGTCTATCCGGAAATGTCGGTGTCACGGCGATATCGAGTGTTCGTTGCATCACTTACATACAACATGCTGTGCTTCGTCGGGCTTTCCGGATCGTTTCTTACAGCTGTCCGCCACGGAGGAAGCGTTTCACTTCTCCGCGAAGATAGGATTCAATATCTCTGGCGGATTCCATCTGTACGACACGATTCGCAATTTCCTCGGCGTCGGAAATCGACATGTTGCGGATCAATTCCTTGATCGTCGGAATGGACTGCGGAGTCACACTGAGCGTGCGAAGCCCCATCCCGATCAGCAGTGGAACAAACTTCGGCTCCGACCCCATCTGACCGCAGACACTCACTGGAATGTTGGCTTTCTTTCCTGCGTTGATGGTATTTCGGAGTAGGGCCAGAATCGCGGGGTCTGCAGGATTGTAATACTTGGCAACAGTCGGATCAGACCGGTCGGCGGCGAGTGTGTATTGAATCAGATCGTTCGTTCCGACAGAGAAGAAATCGACCTCACGCGCGAATTCATCAGCCAGAATCGCGACCGAAGGAACTTCCACCATCATCCCCACTGGAACATCCCGGCGAAAAGGAATCCCCTGCTCTTCGAGGTCCTCACAGACATCGCTGAGCACCATCTTCGCCTGTCTTAATTCGGACAGCGAAGAGACCAGCGGGAACATGATCCGGACATCACCGTTGGTTGCCGCACGCAGCAGAGCACGTAACTGGGTTCGAAACAGTCCAACAAATTCCAGGCTGACACGAATACTTCGCAGCCCCAGTTCCGGGTTGGGCATCTCGCGGAAAACATCCTCCAGCGCTCCCGGAATTTTATCGGCTCCCAGGTCCAGGGTCCGAATGATGACCGGTTGGTTCGGGAAGTGTTGAATGACTTCCGAGTAGGCCGCATAGTGATCTTTTTCCGTCCGCTCCTGAATGGCCCCCAGGTACAGAAACTCGGTTCGATACAGTCCAATCCCGTCGGCTCCACGGGTGCGACAATGCTCTGCTTCCGCCGGAAATTCAATATTTCCGTAGACAGAGATATGGGTTCCATCCTGAGTTTGAGCAGGTCCTTCGACTCGAGCCTGAAAGCTGGCAGCGGTGTTGCGAATGCGTAACTGCATCGCGCGATATTCAGCAAGCGTTTCCTCATCCGGGCCGATGATGACTTTCCCCTCATCACCGTCAATAATCACCAGTTCTCCACCGACGACATCCGTCAGAAAGCTCCCCACACCGACAATGGCCGGAATTTCCAGAGCCCCGGCGAGAATCGCAGTGTGACTCGTGCTTCCTCCCACTTCCGTTACGAACCCGTGAACAGCATTGCGATTCAAATTGGCGGTCTCACTGGGCGTCAGATTATGCGCCAGCACAATCGCCGCTTCTGTCAGTTGCGACAGTTCGACGCGCTGTTGTCCGAGCAGGTGCCGGAGCAGGCTCCGTTCCAGGTCAAAAATATCGGCCGCTCGTTCAGCGAGATACTGATTTCCTAAATGCTGCAATTCCCGGGCGAATCCCCGCAGCACCTGAGTCGCGGCATATTCCGGAGAATGATGTTCTCCTCGAATTCGCTGTTCCATCGCCGCAATTAATTTTGGATCGCGTACGAACTGGAGGTGTGCTCCGAAGATCGCGGCATACTGCTTGCCAAGATGTTGTGCAGCAAGTGCCTCATTTGTAGAAATTTCGGCAGCGACACGATCCAGTGCAGTCCGAAGTCGGGTCACCTCGGAATCGGCGGTCGCTTCACTGACATACGCTTGCGGGACACGGTAGTCCTCAACCCCGAGGACAAACGCCGGGCCAATAGCGATGCCAGGTGAAACTGCGATTCCATGTTTTACTTGCATCGAACCCTCTAAAGCCTATCCACAAATAATATGGTCGTTCTGGCACGCAATGACCAGTATTTTCGCTGGTAAGTCGCGTGCTGCGCGGCCACATGTCAGACCGAAACCGACCTCCACACTGTCCAGACAGATTCTCAAACATGATCCACACCATCTTTGGTGTGCTCAAACCGTATGCTCAAGCTGTCACGTCACTTCAGGTCTGACGATGCCCACTGCCATGCTCGGGAAAGTCCACCCCGGAACAGGTTCTTATTGTGACGAGAATCAGGGTCATGAATCAACCCGGAGGTTCCTGATTATTGCCTCAATCCAGACAACTTTACTTTTCAGAAAATTACGTAATTTCAGAAAAATCCTGGCATTCAGAAAGAAATGAACGCCACTGTTCTGAAAAGTCGAAACGAATCCACTTCGCAAAAATGGAAGGAGTGGATTCCCCAGGTAAGTGCCTATCCGGAAATGATTCATGGTAGGGTGGGTCAAAGTCGCGCAACGTGAAGGTGGGTCGTCGCCAACGGCCGATTGTGCTTGCGGCGGTCTGTGTTGTTTGGAAGTGAATCCTGCGACTGAAGACCCACCACGCCATCATATTGGCTCGCCCCACCCTACAAGTGGGAATCATCCGGGCTATCCGGAAATGTCGGTGCCACAGCGATATCGAGTGCTGATTGCATTGCTCACATACAACATGCTGTGCATCGTCGGACTTTCCGAACAGCTTCCAAGAGAGACCGGAAACACCTGATCGGAACCGAGGCCGACCGAAGCACATTCTTTATGTCTGCACACGGCAGAGGTCGCTCTGAAAATGGAACACCTTAAGTATTCCACAACGTGTTCCCCATGATTCAGGCGTGCAACCTCACGATCGACCCAGCCATGTAAAATATGACCACTGGAGCCTGAAAAGGAGACCACACCCGAATGGCTGATCTCGTCAGTCAGCCGATTCCGACGTTTTGGAAAAGAAGTTTTCCAGGTCGTCGAGAATCGGTTCTGCCCCGTCTCCGAGTCCTTCGATTGTCAGGTCAGAGCCAGGCAGGGCGGCCAGTTGCATCAGATCGAACATCGAACTGGCATCCGCACTACGGTTTCCGTAGTGGATACGAATCTGGCCGTCGAAGCCGCCAACCAGTGCAACCACCCGAGAGCAGGCACGAATGTGCAAGCCCTGGGTCAGGTTCAATTTAACAGATCGCGAGATCGACGTGGATTCACTCATGGAGGTGATGGTGTTCATGGTCGAGCAAAGAGCGAATTTCGAGCCAATAGAGGCTGTCTTCGCGAAATTCTCTTTTGTCGTCGGGATCAGGATTGACCTTCGTCTGCTTCCTGCAGCAGGTCTACGACCGCTTCAACGGTGGTAGCCTGACGGAGAAATTTACAAAAATCGTCATTCTTCAGATGCCGGGTAATCGTTTCCAGACCACGCAGGTGATCGCCGGGGCGATCCGGTGGAGAGACGAGCAGGAAGAGAATGAACACGTCTTCCCCATCCAGGCTTTCGAAGTCCAGACCATCGTGACAGATCGCAATCGTTGCGAACATGGACTGGGCGGATGGATGTTTCGTATGAGGAACAGCAACCCCGCGACCGATTCCGGTCGAGCCAAGCTCCTCTCGTTTCAGAATGGCGGAAACAATCGCCTCTTCGTCATCCGACTGAATCTTTCCGGCGTTTTTCAGACTGGCTACCAGCTGCCGAATGGCCGACTCTTTTGAGTCGGCTTGGAGTTGCGGCAGAATCGCTTCCGGGACGACGAACTCAGTGAGTCGCATTCGATACTTCCTTATTCCTTACCTATGCATAAACGAGACAGCCAGGAGCGACCCGACCTCAATAAAGCATTGCAATCATGGCGCGATCACATTGTTTCAGCACGACTTGTACGAACAGTGACGACTTCGACACTGCTCGTACTCGCACTGACCAATTCGGGACTCTCATCGCAGTGGGTATGTTCGCCACTCATTCCGCAATCTGTCAATTCAACTTCACTCCACGAAATTCGTGGCGAGCCTATTGTGATCACCTGACCGCTTCAGAACAACACCTGTCGAGTCAGAAACAGGCAGGATTTTTAGAGATCTTCCCCCTGAACGCGACAATGAACGTTATTGCGAGTCCTCTTCGAGAATCTATCAGGACGAAAAAGTCATCGGATCATCAGGTCGCTTCTGCGACGTCCGGTTCACCTGACACCAGATCATTCAATGCTTTATCGCGGCGGTGATCCTGTACTTTGTCTTTGTACTTGCGGATCTGCTGCTCCATTTTGGTGAGTGCCTGATCAAAACAGGCCCCGGCATCCTGAGCATCCGTGGTGTGCGATGTCACAAAATCGTGTTTGTGCTCGGCATCCACCAGAATTTCCGTTTTGACGCGATCTCCTTCATAATCGAGGGTGACCCGAATCGAGGTCACACGTTCGAAGTAAGTGAGGAGTTTTTCTGTCTTCCGGGTGATGTACTCGTGAAAGTCGGAACTGATCGAACCGTGACGACAGGTGATTTCAATCTGCACTCGTCTTCTCCTGAATGCGTTTCATACGACGGCAAAGTCCGGTTCGGAAATGGTGACCTGCCGGACCCCGGCAGGATAACGATGCAATCTTTACCGCACACGGTAAAACACACCCTTTCACCAAACACTTAATTTTATCGGAGTTCCCGGACACGTCAATTCTGGTCAAACAGGACCACGCCACTGAAGCAGAATTGACATCCGGGATGCATCATTCGGCTCGAACGTGTTGTTCAACCGGTCATTTCAAGTTGGGAACTCAAAGTACATCCTCATTTGTGATGTACTGGCAACATGGTAGAGCAAACGGCTCTATTTCCCCAGCCCGTTTCGATACACAGCAGCGCCCGCCTTCAGGGCGGCATCGATTTGAGCGGGATCTTTCCCTCCGGCTTCCGCCAGATCGGGACGTCCTCCCCCTCCTCCGCCGACCAGTTTGGCCGCTTCCCGAACCGCATCTCCGGCTTTCACGCCTTGCTTGACCAGATCGGGAGTGACTGCTGCCAACAAGGCAACCTTACCATCTATTTCGGTCGCAAGCAAAATTGCTACGGAACCTCCCGATTGACGCAGGCGGTCTGCAAACAGACGCAAGGTGTCCCGATCGATTCCATCCAGCCGGATTGCAACGATTCTGGCGGTTCCCACAATTTCGGCGTTACTGAGAGCCTGTTCCACCGAATCGGCGACGGCTGCCTGAGTAAATTTCGCCAGTTCTTTTTTCGCCTGAGCCAGTTCCGCCAGAACCTGTTCAATTCGACGGGGAAGTTCTTTCGGCTGCGGAACTTTCAGGCTGATCGCCACCTGTTTCAGCAAAGATTCCGTTTCCCGGACGTGTTCCAGTGCCTTGTGACCGGTATACGCCACGATCCGGCGGACTCCCTTGGCGACCCCTTCTTCGGAAATCACGCGACACAATCCCACTTGCCCGGTATTGGACAGATGGGTTCCTCCGCAGAGTTCGACACTGAAATCTCCCATGCAGACCATGCGGACATTGTCAGGATATTTCTCGCCGAAGAGCATCATCGCTCCCAGATCCCGGGCGGTCTGCTGATCGGTCACTTCCGTGGAGACAGCCGCCCCTTCGGCAACACGGGCATTGATTTCATCTTCGACCTGAAGAATTTCCTCCTGCGTCATCGGCCCCTTGTGAGAGAAGTCGAATCGCAGAACATCGTTATCGACGAGTGATCCTCGCTGCTGCGCATTCGGGCCAAGTGTCTGACGCAATGCATGATGCAGAATATGTGTCGCCGAGTGAGCCCGACGGATTCCGTCACGGCGATCCGCTTTCACCAGAGCAGTGACACTGCTTCCGACCTCCAGCGATCCCTGTTTCAGTCGCCCGACATGCAGAACCAGGTCACCGTCCCGTTGCGTGTCGATGACTTCAAATGTGGTTCCGTTTCCGGCGGCACTGGCCTCTATTGTCAGTGTTCCGGTATCTCCGATCTGTCCTCCGGTTTCACCATAGAAAGGAGTGCGATCCAATACGATGGCAACCGGTTCTTCCCCTGTTGGAGAGGAGAGCGAAGAAACCAGTTCCTTGTTGGAAATGATCCCGATCACGTTGCCGGAACCCGATGTTTCGGTGTACCCGAGGAATTCGGTTGTTCCCCCTTCTTTACGGATGGCGTCCAGCGGTCCTTCCGCCATGACCGCATCGGAGAAGGAACCCCGTCCACTGGTTTCACGGTGTTGATCCAGCAGTTTCTGAAAGGTGGGGAGATCGACTTTCATGCCATGCCGGGTCGCCATGGCCTCTGTCATTTCGACCAGAAACCCTTCCTGGGTATGCAGCAGAAACGCCTCTTCCCCGGTGACGGTGGCGTCCCCTTTTTTGGCCCGATCGGCGATTTTCTGGAAACGGCTGAGTCCCCGTTCGATGATCCCGAGGAATTGTTGCTCTTCTTCCCGAATCGTATCGGCAGCCGCCACGACTGATGCGACAAGGTCGGGGTAAGGACGTTTCATGGCGTCAACAACTGCCGGAACGAGTCCATACAGGAAGGCGTCCTGCTTCCCGAGCAGATACCCTTCCAGCAAGGCACGACGGAGCAGCAGACGAACGATATATCCCTGCTTTTCGTTGCTTGGGCCGACTCCTTCATGCACACACATGGTGACAGCACGAATATGATCCGCAATCCGTCGCAACGGGCGTCCCTGTTCTCCGTGGAAATCGTATTTGACTCCCACTGCCGCACCGGCCGCTTCGCATAACGGACGCAGCGTGTCGATCTCGAAATTGCTTTCGACTCCCTGCAGAACCGCTGCGCAGCGCTCCAGTCCCATCCCGGTGTCGATGTTCTTTTTCGGGAGCGGGTGCAGGTTGTTCGGCGGATTGCCCATCCGGTTGAACTGCGTGAAAACCAGATTCCAAATCTCCACTTCTTTCCCACTGGGAGGATGAAAGTAGATTTCGCTACACGGTCCGCAAACGCCGTCCGGCCCCTGACTCGGAGCAGAAGCCGGCCAGAAGTTTTCCGATTCGTCACATCGGACAATCTGTTTCTTCGTCAGACCAACCTCTTTTTCCCAGATGTCGGAGGCTTCATCGTCATCCAGATAAACCGTGACTGTGAGCCGGTCCTTGGGAAGGCTCAGCCATTTTTTGTCAGTCAGAAATTCCCAGGCCCAATGAATCGCTTCCCGTTTGAAATAGTCTCCAAACGAGAAATTCCCCAGCATTTCGAAGAAAGTATGGTGATACGCCGTGACGCCGACGTTCCCGATATCCCCGGTCCGAATGCATTTCTGGCAAGTGGTCGCCTTGGTGAAATCGAGGGGACCGATCCCGAGAAACTGGTTCTTAAACTGGTTCATCCCTGCTGGAGTGAATAGAACCGATTTATCCCCATGAGGCACCAGTACATCACTGGGACGGCGGATACACCCTTTGGATTCAAAAAACTCGAGGTATTTTTCGCGAAGTTCGTCGGTTTTCATCGCTCGATTTCAGTCACAAACCAATGGAATCACCCGAAGTTCGAACTCCAGGCCAAGTGTCGGCTTCTCAAGGAAGGCCAGCATCATATCCCTGAAGAGCGCAAGACGGCAACGCCGCAATGGGATCACATTGGAACCACGGAACGGACGGAAAATACAGAAATGAAGAGACGAGAGGGGATGTGCTGAAAACAGACTGTCGTTTCAGTGAACCACCGAATTTTTTCACAACCCGTTTTCCTGGAACCCCTGACAGAACCGTTCGCGATCCGCTCGCGGAAAGGGAATTTTCACTATTCGAGAGATTTTGTTCGCGGCTCTATAAATTCTTGTTCCGTAATTTCCGTCTTTTCCGTGGTGAATCACCCGACTCCTAGCCCGAATCATTCGTAGGGTGTATGAAGCACGAAGAAATCAGGGAAAAAGGTGCATTCCGCAACTCCGCCTCAAAAACAGTGTGTGGTTTCCATCAGGACAAATCTTCGTGCGCAATGCACCGTCACTTAAGGAGTTACTACATGCACCCTACCAGAGGTATGAATCATCCAGGCTAGACGGACTGAGTCTCGGCCAGTTTTGAGAAGATCATTCTTCCGGCGCTGTTCTGAAGAACACTGGTCACCACGGTGTCGACATCGCGCCCCACTTCCCGGGCTCCCTGCTCGACCACGACCATGGTGCCGTCGTCCAGATAGCCCACTCCCTGCCCCAGCCCTTCCCCTTCCTTGATGATGCGAATCCGCACATGTTCACCAGGAATGAATCGAGGTTTCAGAGCATTGGCGACTTCATTCAGGTTCACCACGTCAACTCCCTGCACACTGGCAAGTTTGTTCAGATTGACGTCGTTGGTCACCAGTCGTCCGTTCAGTTCGCGAGACAATTCCACCAGTCGCTGATCAACAGTTTTGTCTGCGGCGAGTGTGGTCTCATGAACCCGGATTTCGACTTTGGGATCCTGCTGCAGTTTCTTGAGAACATCCAGACCACGGCGTCCACGACCGCGGCGCAGCTTGTCGTGACTGTCAGCAATGTCCTGCACTTCCTGTAATATGAATTGCGGGACAACGAACTCGGAATCCACGATATGCGTGGTAATCATGTCTGCAATCCGGCCATCGATCAGAGCGCTGGAATCCAGAATCAACGGGCGTCCCCCCTTCAACTCACGGGAGAACTCGACATAAGGAATCACCAGTCGAAACTGGTCTTTGGTCTGTAAAAGAAACGTGATGCACAGGTACGGAAGAACCAGCAGCGTCAGCAATGAGAAGGCGGCGTAATATCCGTTTCCTTCATTCTGAAACAGATCCTGCATACTGAACAGCGGTCGCATGGCGAGATTGAACAGGTAGGCGAGAAGAACACCGATCAGCAAACCAAAGTAGACAGCGGAAACAATGTCGACCCGTTTTTGCGGGATCAACACATCGACCAGCAAAACGCACATCGTCAGAAGTGTCATCAGACAGAAGCTGATAACGGGATATTCCTGCATCGAGGGAGGGGCGGCGTCACTGGAAAACATGAACGTCGCCAGAGCTCCGACACAGATGAGGATGTACAGGCAGCGGATGATCAGCAGTAGCATAGGTGGTTTCTGCGGGGTTGGAGGATGGAAGGAGTCGTGGGGTGGCCTGGAGCACTCCAATGGAAGCCTCCGAATAAATCACCACCGGCCCGGTTCAATCAGTTTCGTTTCTCGTCTTCAGTGTTCCGCCAGCAAATGGTGAAGTCCAAGTGCCCGAACATTCACGTCCTTCAAAACAAGCACTCTCATGCAAATCGCAGCAAATCGTGCAGCAAATCGGCACAGGACGGAATGCGATTGAACACGATTCTCTGTTTGTGACGGAAAACTGAGCCTTCGGCATGATATGCCGGGCGGGATTCATTTCCAACACTCCTGCGAGCAGCGCAGAAAAGGAAATCAGAAATTATTGACTTCGTCATGATTCATTCATAATTCAACAGACGACACATCAGTCGCCGTTGTAGCGATCTCACTTCTTCGGAGAAATCCGATCAGTGCCGACCCATTTTCGCAGCACTTCCGGAACAACAACACTTCCATCAGCCTGCTGATAGTTTTCCAGAATGGCGATAATCGCCCGGGTGCAGGCCACGGCGGTTCCATTGAGCGTATGAACAAACCGGGTTCCTTTTCGGTCAGGAGACTTACTGCGAATCCCCAGTCGTCGGGCCTGATAATCGGTACAGTTTGAGGCAGAGGTGACTTCCCCGTACTCCCCTTCATCCCCCCGCCCCGGCATCCAGGCTTCCAGATCAAACTTTCGATACGCCGGACCTCCCAGGTCGCCGGAGGCAATGTTCAACTTACGATAAGGAATGCCGAGTCCCTGAAAGATCTCTTCTTCAATCTGCACAATCTCGGCATGAATCGCATCAGACACGGCCACATCACCCGCGGTGAAGGCAAACATCTCGACTTTGGTGAATTGATGAACGCGGTAGATTCCACGTACCGCTTTACCGTGTCCTCCCGCTTCGGTTCGGAAGCAATGTGAAATTCCGGCCACTTTGACCGGCAGGTCGGCGTCGTTAAGAATCTGATCCCGCAGGGAACCGCCGAGTGTAATCTCTGCCGTGGCAACGAGCGAAAGATCGGTATTCTGCACAGAATAGATTTGCGTTTCATTTCCACGAGGAGCAAACCCGATCCCTTCCAGGATCTCGTCACGTGCCAGATCGGGTGTGGTGTAAATCATGAACCCGGCAGCACGGACTTTTTCAACCGCATACTGCACGAGAGCCAATTCCAGCAGAACCGCTTCATTCTTGAGGAAGTAGAACCCCGCCCCGGCGACTTTGGCTCCCGCTTCGAAGTCAATCAAGTCCAGTTTCTGGGCGAGTTCCACATGGTCGAGCGGCTTGAAGTCAAACTTCGGCTTGCGTCCCCATTCCGCGACAGCAATCGATTCCGCTTCACCGCCGGTCGGAGCGTCGGGATGAGTCAGATTCGGAATTCGAACCTGTTCCGCACGAAGTCCCGCTTCCACTTCCCGCAAAGCGGCTTCGTTCGCAGCGAGCGTCGCTTTGAGTGCTTTTCCCTGTTCCACAAAAGCAGGCCGTTCGTCGACACTCGCCTTGGGGATCTTCGCTGCGGTTTCTTTCTGCTGGTGACGGATCGCGTCTCCCTCAACGATCAACGCCGCGCGACTCTCCCGCAAACGCAGCAGTTCCGACAGGTTGACGGGAACTCCACGCGCGGCGCAGTTTTTTTCAACCAGTTCCACATTGTCACAGATGAATTGCAAATCCAGCATTATCGTGAAGTCAATCTATAGGAAATACTAAAATCTAAATACTAAGAACCAAAAAATGCATCAATGATCATTAAGCTCACTCAATCGTTCGCTTTTTAATCGTTTTGGTCCTTAGAATTTAGTGTTTCGTATTTTTTCCCATTTGGTTCTTAGTATTTAGATTTTAGTATTTCTTCATGTCAACTCATTCCAGAGCCACGCACTTGCCCTCGTTCCCCGATGGAATGCGTCGACACTGAAATGTTCATTGGGGCTGTGCAGGTTATCGGTGTTCTGCCCCCAGCCGAGCAGCAGTGTATCGACTCCGAGAAGCTGTTTGAATGTTGCCACAACCGGGATCGAGCCCCCTTCCCGAATCATGACCGGTGTTTGCTCGAACCCGCGAGCCACCGCATCCCGCGCCGCCTGCATGTAGGGACTGTTCAAATCACACAACACTGCCGGGCAGCCGTGCCATTGATGGAACTCCAGTCGCAAACCGGGGGGAGTCTGTTCCCGGAGGTATTCTTCAAGTCGGGCCGTCAAAACTTCCGCCGACTGATTCGGAACGAGGCGACAGGTAATTTTCGCACTCGCTTTGGCCGGAACGATGGTCTTGGGGCCCTCTCCGGTATATCCGCCGATAATGCCGTTGACGTCACACGTCGGGCGTCCCCAGCGGCGTTCCAGTGTCGTGAATCCCGGTTCACCGAACGGAGCGGAAACACCGAGTCCATCGAGATAGGCCGTTTCATCAAACGGAAGCGAGGCGAATTCTTTTCGTTCTTCGTCGGTCAGTTCAATGACGTCATCATAGAACCCAGGAATCAGAATTCGCCCGTTATGATCCTGAAGTTGAGCGATCAGTCTCGCAAGAGCATTGATCGGATTGGCGACGGATCCCCCGAAAACGCCGCTGTGCAGATCCTGTTTCGGACCATGCAAAGTCACTTCACAGGCCATGATTCCCCGCAATCCATAAGTGATTGCCGGATAGCCGGGGGCGTATTGCGAGGTGTCGCTGATCACCGCGACGTCGCACGCACATTTCTCTCGATTCGATTCAATGAACTTGTCGAGATTGTTGCTGCCGACCTCTTCTTCCCCTTCGATGAGGAACTTCACATTCACCGGAAGCTCACCGACCGTCTTGAGCCAGGCAGCCGCCGACTTGATATGCGTGAACATCTGCCCTTTATCGTCCGTTGCACCGCGGGCATAGATTCGGCCATCGCGGATATCGGCAGAAAATGGGGGAGTCACCCATTGATCAAGCGGATCGGGAGGTTGAACATCATAATGACCATAGACCAGAACCGTCGGAGCGCCGGGCCGTTTTGTCCATTGTCCAAAAACAATCGGATACCCGGCGGTGGGAACAATTTCGGCATCAATCCCAGCAGCGGCCAGTTGATCATGAATGAACCGGGCCGCCCGGGTCATGTCGTCTCGATGACGGGAATCCGCACTGACACTGGGAATACGAAGCAATTCCTGAAGCTCTTTCAGTGCGTTTTCTTCGTTCTCCCGGAGAAAGCTTTGAACCTGTTCAATGGCGGATGACATCGCGTTGCCCAAGAATGTAAGAAGAAAAACGAAACCCTATGAACCAAATTCTAAGAACCAAACAAAGACATAAAGAATGACGCGGCGAATTCAATCGGCTCTGATATCGATTTTTGGTTCTTAGTATTTAATTTTTAGTATTTTCTCTTCTATTGGTTCTTTTCTACTTACACATCATGATGTTGTTGATGTCGATCATGGAACCCGCGGCGGCGTTTCGCGCTGTAGGCTTCCAGTGAGTCTTCGATGATGGCAAGAGCGGCTTCCACTGGCTGGAATTCGTCCACTTCCACCGTCTTTCCTTCCAGCATTTTGTAGTCCTGGAAGAACCGGCGAACCATGGCGAGCCGGTGAATCGGCAGTTCGTGGAACTGGGTGATGCCGTTGTACTCAGGGTCCTGCTTGGCAACGGCCAGGATTTTATGGTCTTTCTTGCCGGCGTCGATCATTGTCATCAGACCGATCACCCGGGCTTCCACCAGTGTCAACGGAGCAACTGCTTCCTGACACAGAACCAGCACGTCCAGTGGATCGTCGTCTTCCGCGTAGGTTTGCGGAATGAAGCCATAATTCGCCGGGTAGTAGACCGCGGAATACAGAATCCGGTCAATTTTCAGCAGTCCGGTCTTCTTGTCCAGTTCGTATTTCACACTGGATCCCATCGGGATCTCGATCACCGCAGTAAACTCCGCGGGAAGGTTCTCACCAGGCGTAACATCGTGCCAACAATGCGTCATGACATGCGACTTTCGAAACAAATACTCTAATAGGTTCCAGTGACGTAACCACACTGTCCTGCATGGGGATCCGACACAAAACAAGTGCCGATCGGCCAAAAGGACCCGACCAATGAAAAAAAGCACGCTGGTCAGCGTGCTTGGGTGTTCATCAACTCTATGTCACGATTGGAGACCGTGTCGGGACGGTTTTAGCCGTTCATGACCTGATTCATGCGGGCGCGGTTCTTGGCACGACGCTTTTCGCGGCGACGCTGCTCACTTGGCTTTTCGTAGAACTCGCGTTTACGCAGTTCTTTCTTCACACCACTGTGCTCAACGAGTTTCCGGAAACGGCGAACGGCGTCTTGAACCGATTCATTATCACGCAAACGCAAACGAACCACACAATCCTCCAAACATCAGATATTTCGGCCCTTTTCAGGGAAAGGGCAATGGTAACTGTCTTCAATTCTTTTGGGAAAGAGAGAAAAGTATATCGATTTCTGCCGAGGCGACAAGGCGAGCAACGCAAATTCTTTGAACTGAAAATCGATAGAAGACCATCCGATTGGATTCAAAAATTTCTTCCCGGATCATTTCCGGTCCACCGACGCAAGTCGTTATGCTTCAATACTTGATGTGATTCCGGTCGATCGCGATGACGAGTCAGGTGGATCAGGGTGAACCGATATTCCATGCCTGAAAAAACTCAGGAAGTCATTTCAACGGCCGACACACTCAAGTCGCAACCTCTTGCCTGATAGACTCATACAATTAGACCCTTACCGTGCTGAAGGACGTCACCGCGAGCCTGTCGCGTCGCGCCGTTCAGCTTCTTTTGAATCGAATTTCCGCACCGAAGGTTCCGCCAATCATGTCTGAATTCCGAATTGAAACCGACTCCATGGGGGACGTGAAAGTTCCGGCCCAGGCCTATTTTGGCGCCCAGACCCAACGGGCCGTTGAGAACTTTCCCGTCTCCGGCTGGCCTCTTCATTCTGCATTGATTCGGGCGATGGGCCTGACCAAGTATGCCTGCGGAGTCGCTAATCGGGACTTAGATAAACTGACCGGGTCAGGAAAGAACCCGATCAATCGGGATCAGGTTGCCGCTATGCTGAATGCGGCATTGGAAGTCGCCGATGGAAAATTTGACGATCAGTTTCCCATCGATGTCTTTCAGACCGGCTCAGGGACCAGCAGTAACATGAACTGCAACGAGGTGATCTCGAATCGAGCCATCGAACTGACTGGCGGAGACCGGTTCGCGGCCGCCAAGCCGATTCATCCCAACGATCACGTGAATATGGGGCAGAGTACAAACGATACCTTCCCCACAGCCATTCATGTTGCGACCGCCGTTTCCATTCAGGAACACCTCATTCCGGCATTGCGACGTTTCCACGAAATCCTTGCGAAGAAGGCTCAGGAATGGGACCAGATCATCAAGATCGGCCGCACCCATCTCGCTGACGCGACTCCCCTCCGACTCGGACAGGAATTCGGCGGCTTTGCCCGACAGTTGGAACTGTCAATCAATCGGGCAGAACGGGCCCTTCAATCGGTCTGTGAACTCCCGGTCGGCGGAACGGCCGTTGGGTCAGGCATTAATACTCACCCTGAGTTCGGCCATCGGGTCGCTCAGGTGCTGAACGAAAAGACAGGCATTCCATTCGTTGAAGCAGCCAATCACTTTGAAGCGAACGCCCAGCGTGACGGACTTGTGGAATGTCACGGCGAACTGAAAGCGATTGCGACGACTCTGCTGAATGTGGCCAACAATATCCGCTGGCTCGGATCAGGTCCTCGCTGCGGATTCTATGAAGTGCAGATTCCCGACCTGCAACCGGGGAGTTCGATCATGCCGGGGAAGGTTAATCCGGTCATGTGCGAAAGCCTGATGCAGGTGTGTGCGCGAGTCATCGGCAACGACGGTTGTCTCACTCTGAGCGGGGCCATCGGTGGAAACTTCCAGTTGAATATCATGATGCCCGTCATGGGACAGACGACACTGGAATCCATCTCACTCCTCTCCAATGGAACCACGGCGTTCGTCGACTTCTGCATGGAAGGGCTCGAAGCCAACCCCGAGGCGTGTGAAGCGAGCGTCGAGAAAAGCCTGTCGATGGTGACGAGCCTGAATCCGCTGATCGGCTATGAAAAAGCGGCTCAACTGGCAAAAGAAGCCTTCAAAACCGGCAAGACGATTCGGGAACTCTGTCTCGAACAGAAGATTCTAGCCGAAGACGTCCTCACCGCCGCACTCGACCCGATGAGCATGACGGAACCGCATGCATGATGGTGTTCCGTCAACCGATTCTCACAGATGAAACCGTTGCAGAACCAGAGAGATGAACGCTGTCCATCTCTCTGGTGTCGGTCTCATCTTCTTGATGTTGTGAGCCGTTACGGCGACTCCCGACAACGGAGCAAAGGCCGATCCAGATGACTGTCACGGGAATGGCGACCCACCAGATGGCGCTCCATCCCACCGATCTGATCAGGGCGATAATCCACGCGCTGCCTGCGTCGTTGGCACGATAAACGGCGGTGTCGATGAAGTTCTTGGCCTTGTATCGATTCTCGGCGTCCACCGTCGTAAACAGAATCTCGCGCCCCGGTTTGGAGAAGGAAAACTCACCGGCGCGATGGATCACCTGTGCGAGGGCATAGAAGGCAATCGTCGGCGCGATCCCCACAATTCCCAAACCGATCAGCATCAGGATGGGAACCAGACACAAGGTCCAGCGTAATCCCCAACGAGCCAGCATGATTCGTGTCAGGAAAAGCTGAAGTGTCAGTGCCGAGAGATTGACTGCCAGATCGATCCGAGCGAAGAAGGCGGTTCTGTCTCCATTTTCGGTATAGGTTTTCCCGACCAGATCGGTAATCTCCAGATACAGAACCGTCGACACGGCGGAGTAGCACATGACCAGCCCGGCAATGCCCGCCAGGAGAGGACTTTGAAAGGTATGAGTAATCCCTGCGAAGATCGATCCGCCGATGGGACGTGCCGACGCGCCACCTCCGTGCGACGGTTGCCGACTCAAAAACAGCAGGCTCAGCAGTGCCAGAACGAGCAGTCCCATTGAGACAAAAATAAACTGAGAGGTGTCCACTGACTTCGCGAAGGCCGCTGTGATTATCGGCCCTGCAATGGCTCCGGCTGTCCCACCTGCGGCAATGAATCCATAACAGCGCTGGGCCTGCCCGGTGGAAAAGGTGTCACTCACGGTACTCCAGAAGAGTGAGATGATCACCATGTTGAACAAACTGAGCCAGATAAAAAACGCAGATGCAGAGACCGTATTGATGCCAGATTGAAAGAGAACGTAAAAGCCTCCAAAACCGGCAATCACCAGACCGTAAACACACGGCACCAGCCAGCGCCGCGGGCACCATCGCACAAACCAGCCAAACAATGGCACAACGGCCAGTGTTGCCAGAAACGTTCCAGTGAAAAGCCAGGGAACACGCTCTGGACCGGTGAAAACCGCCATACTGTCGCGCAGAGGACGCAGCACATAATAACTGCACAGCAGAAGAAAGAACGCAAGCGACGCCAACGCCGTCTTCCAGCGTTCCGAGGTCAATGATACCGCTTGGCTCTCAGGCATTCTCTTGGGATTTTCTCCAGTATCTCGCAGGTGGCGGGGCTGTTTACCTTAGGACCGTTCTGAGAATAAGTGTCTCATTGCCAGTGTGGCCGGGGTTGGACAGAGCGAAGCGAAGGAAACCCCGGTTGAACGTGGAGGGTTAAGAGAGTCGAGGATGAATTCAGCGGCTTTCT